>WNGK01005973.1_pt1 | contig 19102 bp, 19 predicted proteins | sample 5400601 | NCBI WGS metagenome assembly WNGK01 (sample SAMN13153376, study PRJNA577476) | soil metagenome | isolation source: 60 cm soil or saprolite under Garry oak tree replicate 1 | place: USA:California | collected 2016-06-15
CCTGATCGCCAGTTTCCTGTACGGAGTGAAGAACTGGGACCCGGCGGTGTTTATCACTGTGCCGGTGGTGCTGAGCCTGGTGGCGCTGGCCGCGGTGTGGATGCCGGCCATGCGGGCATCGCGGTTGGACCCGATGAGGGCGTTGCGAATCGAATAAGGCGCCTACCAGGTGAGGGCGCGCAGGGCGCTGACGCCGGCGCCGATGATGGCGGTTTCGTCATCGGGCTGCAGGACTTCGAGCGAAAAGCTTTGCAATGGGCTCATCTTGACCATGGTCTCAAGGTGGCTGCGCAAGATTGGCAGCTCGAGGAAACCTACGTTGTGGCCGGTGAAGTAGAAGCGCCCGGGACCGGCGAGGTGGATGAAGGACGCGGTGCCAGCGGCGAGAGCGCGATGCCACAGGTCAACGAATTCACGACAGCGGGCGTCGCCTTGCTTAGCGTGTTGGAACACCTCTTCGGGCTCGCGGTCGAGAAACCGCAGCCGCATCGCTCGATAGCCCATGATGCCTTCGAGATGGCCCACGCCGCCGCATCCGCAGAAGCGCTCTTTGGGATCGAGAGTGACGGTGATATGGCCGCCTTCCCACACGCCCTCGACGTATGGCCAGCGACCGTAGCCTATGCCGTTGCCGATGGTCCAGACGCGCGTGAGTTTGTTGAGCTGGCCGCGGGTGGCGGCTACTCCGGCGGCGATGGCATCGGCATCGTTGGCGATATGTACCGGCGCCGTGATCCCGCGATCTGACAGGACCTTGCCCAATTCTTCGGCCATGCGCATGCCTTTGATCTGGGGCAGATTGGGGCTGTCTTCGACGATTCCGTGGCGAATCACGCCGGGAACGGCAACGCCGATCGCTTCTACCGGGCTGCTGGCGTCGGGTGCGAGGCTGGCGACGAGTGACGCGATTGTCTCGACAAGTTCACCGCCGGGGATGGTGACCAGGGCGTCCACTTCATCGGAGTCGGCGGGATAGCGCACGGGCTTGCCGGTGAGCTGATGGTTCTCCAACCGTCCAGCCACGATATGTTCGGTCATCACGACGCCTATGGCGATCGTCATTGCGTCCTCCTTGGGGACTTGTTTCGGGGAAAGCTCCTCTACTACTCCGACTGGTATCGGTGGAGGCGGCCGAGGCCATTGAATGCCGCTACTTTGTAGCACTCCGCCAGGGTCGGATAGTTGAAGACGGTGTCGACGAAGTAGTCGACAGTCCCGCCGAGGGTCATGACGGCCTGGCCGATGTGCACCAGTTCGCTGGCTCCTTCGCCGATGATGTGAACGCCCAGCACTTTTCGGGTGTCACGGTGGAAGACAAGTTTGAGGCGGCCCGTGGTATCGCCGCGAATCTGACCGCGGGCGGTTTCGCGATAGTAGGCCATGCCTACTTCGTAGGGGACGTCCTCGTCGGTGAGTTGCTCTTCGGTCTTGCCGATGAAGCTTATTTCGGGGATGGTGTAGATGCCGTAGGGATAGAAGCTGGGGTTCGAACTAGTCGCTTTGTCATCGAATGCGCGATGCGCGGCGATTCGCCCCTGCTCCATGGAGACGGACGCGAGGGCGGGGAATCCGACGACATCGCCTACGGCAAAGATGTGTTCGACCTTGGTCTGATAGTTTTCGTCGACGGGAATGCGGCCACGGTTGTCGGCTTCAAGGCGGGCGGCGGCAAGGTTGAGATCGTCGACGGCGCCTTGCCGGCCAATGGCATAGAGCAGGGCATCGCCGGATATGCGCTTTTTGCTTTCGAGGTTCGCAATTACAGTAGCGTCGGGGAGTTCCTCGACGCTCTGCACTTCTTCGCCGAGGCGGAGAGTGACGCGGCTGTCGCGCAGGTGATAGCTGAGAGCCTCAACAATTTCCTGGTCGGCAAACTCGAGGAGCTTGTTGCGTTTTTCGATAATGGTAACGCGCACGCCGAGAATGGCGAACATGCAGGCATATTCGACGCCGATGACGCCGCCGCCTACCACGATGAGGGAGCGAGGCAAGGCGGGCAGATCGAGAACCTGGTCGCTATTGATGATGGTACGGCCGTTGATAGGAACCTTGGGTGATGAGGACGGGCGCGTTCCCACCGCGATAATGAGGCGGTCGGATTCAAGAGTCGTGTCGCCTTGTAGACCCTCGACGCGCACATGGCGCGGATCAAGGAACTGGGCGATGCCGTGCACGATGTCAATGCCGTTGCGGGAGAGTTGGGCTTCGGTGACGTCTACCTCGGTCTTGATCACCGCCTGGACGCGAAAGGCGAGATCGGCCATGGTGATCCTTTCCTTGACCCGGTAGTTCATACCGTAGACGGATCGGTAGTTGTAACCGGAGAGATGCAGAACCGCTTCACGCATGGTCTTCGAGGGGATGGTTCCGGTGTTGACGCAGACGCCGCCGACGACCGCTCGCGCTTCGACGACGGCTACGCGCTTCTTTATCTTGGCAGCGGCAACGGCGGCGCGCTGCCCAGAAGGCCCGGAGCCGATGACGGTCAGGTCGTACTTGACGGCGCTCATGCGAGTCTCTCCACAAAAGGTTCGATGCGGTACATCCCGCGGGGTAGCGCAGCGGGAAGCGGCGATGCGCCCATAAACCGGAGCCTACCATAGCGCGCGCATCGGGAGATGATCAAGCGGCAGATTCGATTATGAGATTGGGGGAGTTTAATTCGGTTCGGGATACTGAATCAGAGGCGCCTCGCCCTTGGGCCTGGAGGAGGCCGCAAGGGCGGGGACAAGGCGGACGGGGCGCCGCCAGATGATATTTGGGCGAGCGATTACGAGTGCGCGGGATTTAAGCCGTGTTTGAACCGAGGTTGGCTTTTGCCGCCGAGGGAGCCTCCGGATTGTTGATCGCTTTCCAGACGGAACTGGCGAATCATGCCGTCAAGATCGTTAGCCAGCGAGGCGAGGTTCTTGAGCGCTTCGACGGCTTCTTCCGCGCCCTGCGAATTTTCAACGGCAAGCTTCGAGATTTGTCCGGCCGACTCGGATATTTCGCTGGAGGCGGAGGTCTGTTCGGTTGCGGCGGTGGCGATGAGGTGAATCTGGTGCTCCACCTGCTTGGAGGACTCGATGATGGCTTCGAGACTGGTGCGCGCTCGGGCGGTTTCGCCGATGCCGGTTTCAACCGCAGCGCGGCTTTCTTCCATTACCTGGAGGGTGGAGCGGGTTTCTTCCTGGATACTGCGGATGGTGGTGGCGATTTCTTCGGTTGCGCTCTTGGTGCGCTCGGCCAGCCGGCGTACTTCTCCGGCGACCACTGCGAATCCACGGCCATGTTCGCCGGCGCGAGCGGCTTCGATGGCGGCGTTGAGGGCGAGAAGGTTAGTTTGCTCGCTGATCTCCTGGATGACGTTGACCACCTTGCCGATTTCCTCGGAGCGGTGCGCCAGCGATGTCATTTTTTCAGAAACGGTGCTGGTGGCGGCGGCGATCTTCTCCATGGTTTCGGCGGCAGTCTGCATCACCGCGCCGCCCTGGTCTGCGGTTTCGGCGGATACACGGCTGGCGGTGGCGGCGTTTTCGGCGTTGTGGCTGATTTCGCCAATGGTGGCGGTCATCTCCTGCGCTGCCGCGGCGATCTGGTTGGTTCGGCTGGATTGGGTATTGGCATTGCCGGCGGCCTGAACGGAGCGCGCGCTCATCTGGGTGGTGGCGGCTGAGAGTGTTTCCGCGCTCTGGGCCACGGAGAGCAACACATCGCTCATGGAGGTTGCGCAGGTGTTCAGAGCCTCACCAAGGCGGCCGATCTCGTCGGTTCCGGTTACGTTGATGTGCGGGGTCATATCTTTTGCGGCCAACCGCTGCAACGCGTCTTTGACGTGTTCGATCCGAGGTGCAATCAACCGCGTGAGGACGATGCCGATGAGCACGCAGAGTCCGACGATCAGAAGGGTGACAAACAGGTTGATCCAGATAGCACGGCCGCTGTTGTGCGAGGTGCCCGCACTGCTCGCTTCGGCTTCACTCACGTTGAAATTGAAGTCTTCTGCGGCCGCGCTCAATGCCTGGTTGACGACGGCGACGGTAGCGTCGGATGTGACCAGGTCCATTGCATCGCCGGTTTTGCCGGTCGCCAGCAGAGCATTGCCACGGTCGCTGATTTCGACGTATTGATCGAATGAAGCGGTGACCTTCTGAAAGAGCTCGCGCTCCTGCGGTCCGTTGACGAGCGGCTCGTAGGCCTTGATCGCGGCTCGATAATCAGCGAGTCCCTTCTGACGCGCAGAGTTGTCTTTAGCCGAACAAGCAGCGGTCTGACACATCAGCAAGGCGAGATCGTAACGCCGGGTTATGCCGATCGCATCTCGGATATTCGCAAGATGGACCACAGAAGGAAGGGCATATTCGGTCACGTCACGACTCTTGGCTTCAATGGCCCGAAGGGTGAAGTAGGTGAAAGCTCCGAGCCCGACACAGAGAATGCAGACGAAGCCAAAAGCCAATGAAAACTTGCGCGCGATGGGTATGTTGCGAAGGGCGGACATCTTGGAGATTCCTTTCCATGCCGAAGGTCCAGCATCTCGAGAAGGCCGAGAACCTCATCTGGCGAGGTTGCCATGAATGCCGGACAAACCCGTTCATCGGCGCGGAGGAAAGAAACTTGAAGGATCCGGCTCTGGCGAGGTGGGTTGTGACCGTCATGGATTGGCACGAGGTATGGAATACCGCTTGCCCGGGGCTGGGTAAATCGATATTCTTGGGACCGTCTTTGCCTGTGGCGAGAAAGGTTCCCCATGGTTGAACAGCTCTCAGTCTCCCCCCGTTACATTTCTAAGGCTGCGCTATCGCTTTTGGCTGGTCTGGCGGTTGTGGCGGGCGGGTTGCGGCTGGATGCGCAGACAGCCGGGCCTGCCACGCCAGCGCCCCGGCCGGCTTTTACGCCGACGCCGGAGATGCTGGCGATTCAGGCTGCATCTGAGAAGGATCATCAACGGGTGATGGACCAGCTCGGTATCAAGGAACTGCGGCCGGGCGCTGATGGGGACGCGAAGTCGCCGCGCGCGGCAAATTACGACGAATCGAAGGCGGATGTTTATCCCAAGTTGCCTGATCCGCTGCTGCTGGACAATGGCAAGCGGGTGACGACGGCCAAGATGTGGTGGAGCCAGCGAAGGCTGCAGATTGTGGAACTGTTTGACCGCGAGATCTACGGGCGCATGCCGGCGAATCTGCCCAAAGTTTCGTGGAAGCTGAAAAGCACGGCGAATGAAAAGAACGGCGATGTGCCCGTCCTGACCAAGACGCTCGTGGGCCACGTGGACAATTCTGCCGATCCGGCCATCAAGGTGAACATCGATCTCACGGTGACGACTCCGGCAAATGCCAAGGGTCCGGTGCCGGTAATCATGGAACTCGGGTTCAGCAAGGAATTCTTAGAGCAGCTGCGGAAGCGGTTTCCGCAGTTTGCACAGATGGAAGGCGAGGGGCCGACGTGGCAGCAACAGGTGCTGGCACGAGGATGGGGGTACGCCGAATATGTGCCGACGAGCGTGCAGCCGGACAACGGCGCGGGCCTGACGGAAGGCATTATCGGCCTCGCCAACAAGGGCCAGCCGCGCAAGCTGGACGATTGGGGAGCGCTGAAAGCCTGGGGGTGGGGAGCGAGCCGCGCGCTCGACTACCTCGAGACCGACAAGGCTGTCGACGCGAAGCAGGTGGGACTGGAGGGCCACTCGCGCTATGGCAAGGCCACGCTGGTGACCATGGCGTACGATCCGCGATTTGCAGTTGCGTATGTGAGTTCGTCGGGCGAGGGTGGCGCGAAGCTCTACCGGCACATCTTTGGCGAGCAGGTGGGCAACGTGGCCGCCGCTAACGAGTACCACTGGATGGCGGGGAACTTTCTCAAGTATGCCGGCCCGCTGACAACGGCTGACCTGCCGGTGGATGCGCATGAGCTGATTGCGTTGTGCGCCCCGCGGCCAGTGTTCATCTCGGGGGGTGCGACAAACGGCGATGGGTGGGTGGACGCGAAAGGGATGTTCCTGGCGGCCGCTGGTGCGGGGCCGGTATATCGCCTGCTGGGCAAGAAAGATATGGGCACGACCGAGTTTCCGCCGATGGAGACGGGATTGATGGATGGCGACATTTCATTCAGGCAGCACGCGGGAGGGCACACTCCGGGGCCGAACTGGCCGACATTTCTGAGCTTCGCGGCGCGCGATCTGCATGCTTCGGGAGAAGGTGCGAAGGGACAGGCGGCTGCGACGGACGTTGTCGTGCCAGCCCCGGTTCACCTGACTGCGGAGCAGGACCGCAAGCGAATGCTTGACCTGCTGGGCCTCAAGGAGGCGGAGCTGCGACGGAGGCCGGACGGCGATGCCAAGTCGCCGAATTCGACTAACTACGATGAGTCGAAGGCGAATGTGTTTCCGAACCTGCCCGATCCTCTTGTTCTCAAGAACGGCAAGAAAGTGACGTCGGCCGAGAGCTGGTGGAACGAGCGACGCCCTGAGATCGTCATGGATTTTGAACACGAGATTCTAGGCCGTGCGCCGGCGAATCTGCCCGGAGTGAAGTGGGAGGTGGTGAGCAGCGTTCATGAAAAATACGCCGGGATTGCGGTTGTCATCAAGCGGCTGCTCGGCCACGTGGACAACTCCACTTATCCGCTGATCACGATCAACATCGACATGACGCTGATGACGCCGGCCAATGCTCCGGGACCGGTTCCGGTGGTCATGGAACTGGCGTTCGATAAGGACTTCAAGACGGCCAACCAGAGGCCTATGCCGGAGAACCTGCCGGTGGGACCGGGGTACTACGGGGTGCCGTGGAAGCCGGTGCTGGAGAAGGGTTGGGGGTTCGCGTTGCTGTCTCCCACGAGCTACCAGGCAGACGACGGCTCGGGGCTGACCGAGGGCATTATCGGGCTGATGAACAAGGGCCAGCCGCGCCAGCCGGATGACTGGGGCGCGCTGCGCGCGTGGGCCTGGGGAGCAAGCCGGGCGCTGGATTATTTGGAGACCGATCGGGCGGTCGATGCGAAGCAGGTGGCGCTGGCGGGTCATTCGCGATTTGGCAAGACGGCGCTGGTCGCCATGGCGTATGACCCCCGGTTCGCTATCGTCTACAGCAGCTCTTCGGGCGAGGGCGGGGCGAAGCTGTACCGGCACATCTTCGGCGAGCAAATGCCTAACCTGGCGGGTCCGGCACTGTATCACTGGTTTGCCGGAAACTTCCTGCGTTATGCGGGCCCGCTGACGCCGGGCGATCTGCCGGTGGACAACCATGAGCTGATTGCCCTGTCTGCGCCGCGCCCGGTGTTTATCGGCGGAGGCGCGAGCGTAGGGGACGGATACAGCGACCCGAGGGGGGATGCCTGGGCGGACTCCAAGGGCATGTTTTTGGCGGAGGTGGCTGCCGGGCCGGTTTATCGGCTGGTGGGTGAGAAGGACCTGGGGACAGCGGTGCTTCCGCCGATGGAGACCGCGCTCATCGACGGTGATCTGGGCTTCCGACAGCATCCGGGCGGACATACGCCGGTTCCCAATTGGGCGGCATTTCTGGCGTTTGCCGATCATTACCTGCATGCGCCGGTGGATAAGCCGGTGCTGGCGGAAGGCGCACGATAGATCGGGTGACTCTGGCTGGACGAAAAGAAGGAATCCGGGGAACCAAATGTTGAGTTTAGGTCCTCGATTGTGTCAGAGTTCCACTATGGACAAAGGTGCCGTCATCGAGGTGCTACGCAAGCATGAGGCCGAATTGAAGGCTTCCGGCATCGTTCATCTGCGCCTGTTCGGATCGTTGGTTCGTGGTGAGGCTACTCCCCAATCCGATGTCGATCTAATGGCGGATATCGATCGGTCCAAGCGTCTGACGCTAGTTTCCATGGCCTATCTGGAAAACCGGCTCAGCGACATGCTGGAAGCGAAAGTGGATCTCTCACTGGCGGACTCGATGAAGGAGTCTGTGCGCGCACGGGTCGTGCACGAGGCCATCGATGCCTTTTGAGGATACCAAATCGCATCTCCAGGACATCTTCGAGAGCATCGCTCTTATCGAGCAGTTTGTGAATGGGATCGATTTGGAAGCGTATCGGCGGGACAGCAAGACGCAAGCTGCTCGAACGCAAGCTGCTGATCATCAGCGAAGCAGCTATTCGACTGAAGGATGCAGCCGACCTCCTCTGTCCTGGGGTGCCTTGGCGTGACATTCGAGGGATAGGTAATTGGCTGCGACATCAATACCATCGTATTGATGCTGAAACAGTTTGGAATACGATTCAGGATGATCTACCACCGCTCAAGGCAGCGGTCGAGAGAGTACTGGACTCTTCCGCGCCCGATTAGCCGGGCACCTTCATGAACCGGCCGCCGTTGAAAGCTATCTGAGATACAGATCAGAGCGGTTTCGACATCACGATGCAGTGGCATTCCTGGCCGCCTTTGATGGGGTAGGGATAGACGAATTCATCAGTGCCGGTATCGACGAAACCGAGCTTGCGGTAGAGGGGCGGCAACTCGGGGCGAAGGCTGAGAACAGTGATGTCGACGGCTTCGCAGCCGTGGCGGCGAAGATGGTTTTCGGCGGCTTCCATCATGCGGCGGCCGAAGCCCGAGCGCTGGTGGGCAGGATCGACGGCGAGCATTCCCGAGTACCCGCGATTGCCGCGCAATTCAATGTAGATCGAGGCAACCAGCTGACCATCGGCATCTTCGGCGGTGAGGATGGTGCCCTTTTCCATTGACGCTGCGAGGCGCTGCTCGTCGGTTCGAGGTCCGGAAAGAAACGTCTCGACCGCGAAGGCCGCATTGATGAGCGGGATCAGGCGCGGTCGATCGGCGGCGGTTGCAACCCGTATGAGCCGGATTGTTGCGGATTCTGAAGTGGACTTATCTGTCATTTCGCAGCCCTGAGGAAGTTGTGGTTATCGCTGGCGGATTGTCTCCGATGCGATTTTATATTGCAGGAAGATGAGATCGAGGAATCGATCGAATTTGTATCCTACTTCGCGCAAGTGGCCGGCGCGTTCAAACCCGAACCGCTCGAGAAAGCGGAGCGAAGCGACATTTTCCGAATCGACGCCGGCGATCATGGAATGTTTATTGATCGCTGCCGCACGATCGATGAGCAACCTGAGCAGGGCTGAACCTACTCCCATGCCGCGCGAGGCGGAATGGATGTGGACAGTGCCCTCGACGGTAAAGCGGTAACCCGGCCAACTGCGAAAATCTCCGAAGGTCGCATAGCCGGCGATGCGGGTGGCTTCTACCGCAACCAGGACGGGATAGCCCTGATCAAGCCGGGTTCGCCACCATGCGATGCGTTCTTCAAGAGTGGCGGGGCGGTCGCTGTAGATTGCGGTTGAGTTGGTGAGGATTTCGTTGTAGATTGCCGTGATTTCGTCCAAATCGGCTAGAACGGCATCTCTGATCTCCATGGGAAGCAATTCTCTCTTTCGTTCAGGAATCCGTGGAATCCCATAGTAGCGTCAAGCAGGGAGCAGTTTGCATGACTGAAACAGAGAAACGGGAAATTCTCGACGCACTGGCGGCGGGGCGCGACGAACTGGGCGAGGCTCTGCGTGGAGTTGACGAGAGAGAGGCGGCTCGCACACCGCAATCGGGCGGCTGGTCGATTCTGGGGTGTGTCGAGCATCTTGCCGTGACGGAACAGTACCTGCTCTCTCGATTGGTGGCGGGGTGGCGGGCCGATCGTTCGCATGAGAATCGAGAGATTGAGGCAGTTATTCGGGCTCGGGCGCTCGACCGGACACGGAGGATCGAATGTCCCGAACAAGCCTTGCCAAGGGGCAGGTGCGCGAGTCTGAATGAAGCTCTTTCGTGCTTCGACGCTGCCCGGGCGGAGACGGCGAGATTTGTCGAGAGTTTCGAGGATGATCCGAAATGGTGGATCACGGATCATCCACTGACTTCGAGGCCGGTGAATTGCTACGAGATGCTGCTGATGATGGCTCTGCATCCAGCCCGGCACGCGCGGCAGATTGCGGAGATCCGAAGTTCGCTGGAACGGGCAGATGGACTGGATTGAAGGCAAGCAATGTTCCGGTTACCAGAATTGACGGCCTGTTGTTCGCGCCGTAGGCTTTACGTATGGAATTTAAAGTAAGCGAGCTGGAGCGGGATCCGATCGAGTTTGACTTGGAATTGGCTCCGGGCGTGGTTGATTTGGGCGACGAAGCCGAGCAGATCGGTCCGATGGCTACGGCGGGATTGGCGGAAGTGCTGCACGAGCACCGCGGGCCGAGGGAGATTGTGGCCGATATTCGGCTCAGAGGTAATTTTTCAGGGAAGTTCCAGGTTCCGTGCGCGCGCTGCGTGGAGCCGGTGGAGATTCCCCTGAGTGCTGATTTCGACCTGATTTTCCGGCCCGTGACGGCCGATTCCGAGCCCACGGAGCGCTCAATAACCGCACCGGAAACAGAAATCGGGTATTATCAAAAAGACAGTCTGTTGCTTGAGGATGTGCTGAGGGAGCAGGTACTTTTGTCTCTGCCGGTCAGGACCCTGTGCAAGGATGACTGCAAAGGACTTTGCCCGCGCTGCGGTCAGAACCGCAACAGCCAGGCTTGCTCCTGCGATGAGGGTCCGAGTGACCCCCGCTGGGAGGCGCTTGCTGGGCTCCGCGGCCGGATCAAGTCCTGAGAAGTTTACCCCGTGAGAATCAAGGGTGTTTCGCCCGTGCCGGCAGGCAGTGACGACCTTTTGCGGTCTGAAGCCGGACAGAGATGAACAGGGCGAAGACACGAAAGGAATAGCACCATGCCGAATCCGAAAAGGCGCCACTCTTCGCGCCGTACTGCACTTCGCCGCTCCCACGACTTTTTGACCGCGGTGGGTCTCTCCGAGTGCCCCAACTGTCATGAGAAGAAGCTGCCCCATCGCGCCTGCGCCAAATGCGGCGCGTACAAGGGCCGCGCAGTTCTGGATGTGAAGGAAGCCGCGAAGTAAGCCAAAGCGAGCCCATGCTCATCGACATTGCGCTTGACGCAGTAGGGTCCGATAAAGCACCGGAGCCGGAGATACGGGGAGCGATCCTCGCGTGCCGGGCTCTGCCTGTGCGGGTCCACCTTATCGGGCCGGAGGCGGAGCTGCGCGATCTTCTGGACGAGCTTCTCGAAAACGAAGACCTGCCCATCGTGATACATCATGCCTCGGAACGAATCGGCATGGATGAAAAAGCGGCGCATGCGGTTCGCACCAAGAAAGACAGCTCCATGCGTGTGGGGCTAAAGCTGGTGCGCGAGCGCAAGACGGCGGGTTTTGTGACCGCCGGCAATACGGGCGCGGCGATGGCGACGGCCAAGATGGTTCTGGGAGCGCTGCCCGGCGTCGACCGTCCGGCGCTGGCGACGCCGATGCCAACCTCCAAGGGCAATCCGTGTGTACTGCTCGATGTGGGCGCCAACGTGGACTGCAAGGCGCACAACCTGGAGCAGTTTGCGGTGATGGGCGAGATGTATGCCCGCAGCGTGCTGAAGATCAAGGCGCCGCGGGTCGGGTTGCTTTCGATCGGCGAAGAAGAAGCCAAGGGCAACGACCTGACCCGCGAGGCCTTTCCGCTGCTTAAGGCGCTGCCGATTCATTTCATTGGAAACGTTGAGGGCCGCGATATTTTCAACGGTCACGCCGACGTGATTGTGTGCGACGGCTTTGTCGGCAATGTTGCGCTGAAGACCAGCGAAGGCATTGGCCGCTTCGTTCGCGACGTGCTGCGCGAGTCGTTGACGCGTACGGTAACGGCGAAGGTGGGAGCACTGCTGTCGCGGCAGGCGTTCAACGATTTTCGCCGGCGGCTGGACTACACCGAATACGGCGGTGCGCCGCTGCTGGGCGTACGCGGCGTGTGCATTATCGGGCACGGCTCGTCGAACGATGTCGCCATCTACAACGGTATTCGCGTGGCGTATGAGTTTGCCAAGGCGGGCACGAATGAGCGCATCGAACGCGAATTTGCGGGTCGTCCACAGCGCGGCGCGAACGGATCGGCAGCCCATCCCGATGCCATCATTCAGTAATGGCCAACGCTGATGGCTGAGTTTCCCAAGCAAGGCGCGCCTGATTCCTCATCCCCTCTGGAAATCGTCTTGAACCAGCTGGCTTGCCCGGCGTGCCTGGGCGATTTGCGCATCGATGCGGACCGTGTGGTTTGCTTGGCGTGCGCCCGCGTCTATCCGGTGGTGGACGGAATTCCTGTACTAATTGCCGACAAGTCGGGGCTGTCGAACGCCTAAGTAAAAGAAAAAACGGCAGTTAACTCTAAAAGGCGAGCAAACTGTGAGCCAACCCCACGGGGGGGGAGGGGTACCATTTTGTCACACGATAAGCCGCCAACCCGTGTATTTTGTGCGGCATCCAGGTTTCATTTCCCTACGAAAAACGGTTTTAACAGGCGGAATAATACGCTTGAACTGCGTCGCTATCGCTCGTGGAAGATGGAGATCTTGCAAGGAGTTGTCCGCCCCTCGGTGCTCAACCATCTACTGCAATTGTGCGCCAAGGAGCACTTATTTTCGGCAAAGATCTGAATGTCGTGCGAAAACTCCGCGTTTGGAGCGCGAGCCTACTTAAACAGCGCGGTGATCTCCGAAATGTAGAGAGTTTCCTCGGTGAAAGTAAAGGTTCCGTGGTCGATGACCTCGCGGGCGGCGTGAAGAAAAGCCGTCAGGGCGGCGCGGCTGAAGCATGAGCCGAGGCTGATGCGACGGACTCCCAAGGCGCCGAGTTCCGCCACCGAAAGAGGCGGGACCCCTTTGAATCCCATCAACACATTGACGGGCTTGCTGACCGATGCGCAGAGGGTCCGGATGTCGTCGGGACGAACGACGCCTGGAGCGAACAGGACCTCAGCGCCGGCTGCCTCGAAGGCCTGCAGGCGGCGAAGTAGATGGGGTGATTGGGATCGCCGGTCGCGTCTTCGATGGAGCCGCCCACGAGCCCGGCTGTTTCGGCGGCGAGGCGGATGGTTTCGGCGGTGTGTTCCGGGCTGTGGCCGTAGCCGTTTTCGAGGTCGGCTGCCACGGGCAGGGTCGTGGCTTCGGCGATGAACCTGGCGTTGGCGAGAGCCTCATCGCGGGTGACGCTGGCGGTGCCATCGCGACGGCCCAGGGTGAAGGCAAGTCCGGCGCTGGTGGTCGACAGGGCCGAATAGCCGAGGCTGGTGAGGATGCGCGCGGTCCCGGCGTCCCAGGGGTTGGCGACGACAAAGGGCTCGGGCCGCTGGTGAAGGGCTTTGAAGTGGGCGGCTTTTTCAGCTTGTGTGGGCACCGGGGGACCTCGTTTTCGCAGGGGATTGAGAGACGCTCCAGGGGAGATTGTAAAACGGCGGCACGGACCCGAGCCCGATTGAGGCCGCCTGCTGCCGTGCGCGGGCCGAAGTTCGCGAGTTACATTACTTGGCATGAAGAAATTCTGTTTGGTTGCGGTTGTAGCCGCACTCATGCTGCCTTTTGCGACCGTGCGGGCCGGCGGTCAAGCCGCTGCCTCGGGGCCCGGTTCAGCGCCTCAACTCGCGATTCTCGATACGGACATCGGGGATGACATCGACGATGCGTTTGCCCTGGCCCTGGCGCTGCGCAGCCCTGAACTGCGGATCCTGGGCATTACGACTGCGTTTGCCGATACGGAACTGCGCGCGCGGCTGGTGGACCGCTACCTGGCGGCGGTGGGACGGAAGGATATTCCTGTGGCGGCTGGGTTGCCGACGCCGCATGACAACGTCTTCACACAGGCTGCGTATGCCCGGCAGGAGCCGGACCGCAAGTATCCCGACGGAGTCGCATTTTTGCTCGACCAGATCCGCGCCCATCCGGGGGAGATCACGCTGATCGCCATTGGCCCGCTGGTCAATGTTGGCGAGGCCATCAAGCGCGATCCTGCCACGTTCCGCAAGCTCAAGCGGGTGGTGATGATGGGGGGCAGTGTTTATCGCGGCTATGGCGATGTGAAGCCGGGCGAAGAGCCGCGTCCTCCAGAGGCGGAGTGGAATATTGCGAGGGACCCGGCGGGCGCCAAGGCCCTGGTGGCATCCGGAGTGCCGATTTTCATGATGCCGCTGGATTCGACGCAGATCCACCTGTTGACGCCGGAGAGGGAGAAGATTTTCGCATTCGGCTCGCCGCTCACGGACCAGTTGACCCTGCTTTATCACCAGTGGGTGGGGGGGACGGACAATCACTCACCGGCGCCGACGCTGTTTGACCCGGTGGCAGTGACTTACGCCGTTCGACCGGAGCTGTGCCCCGCGACTCCGCTGCGCCTGGAGGTGGATGACAAGGGATTTACGCGACCGGTGCCGGGCGAGCCGAACGCCCAGGTTTGCCTGAAATCGGACGAGAAGGGGTTCATGGATTTTCTGCTTGGCCGGGTGGCGGTCGACGAACCCAAGTAGAGGCTTTCGGTGTGCCGGCGAAGCAGGTTGTGTGACCCGCGAATCGCAATTTTTTGGCGTTTTTCACAGAGAACCGAGTCGTGTGCGCTAGATCACTTCCATTTTCATTGACATGGGAGAAAGTGAAGAGAAAAATAGCGGGTCGAATCGACTTCGACGATTGGAAGCGCTCAACTCGGAGGAAAACTGTGAGAATTGGATTGAAGTTCTATGTTTTTGGAGCCGTGGCGTTTATGGGCGCCGGGCTATTGCTGAGCGGCTGCAAATCAGCGCCGGAACTGTCGCAGGCGGATGCGACGAAGATGATTCAGGCCGAGTATGACAGCCGGCCGGCGGCGGGTGCGGGAATCTACATCAACGAGTTTGGTCTGAAGCAGGGATTGACCGCCAAGTACTGGCAACTGGTCAAGGTTTATCCCAATATGCGGTGGGCGGACTATAAGCTGACGGATGAAGGCAAGAAGGTTTTAACGCTGCAGGGCGGCGGGGACCAGATCGAGTGGCGTCCCGAACAGGGCAACAACTCGCACTTTTACGTGATTACGAGCAAGACGAACCACTTCAAGGCCAAGGATGTTGAGGCTCCGCAGGACGAAGTTGTGCCTGGTGTTTCGACTGCAAAGAGCTCGGTGTTCAACGAGACCATCAATCTGGACGGTGTTCCCCAGCCGCTGGTGGACCTTGCTCATAATGCGGGAAACAAGCTGACCAGCAGGAAACACGCCGATTTTGCGTACGAAGGCGGTGCCTGGAAGCTGCATTCCATCCAATAGCGCGGATTGCATTGAAATTTCCCTGAATGCGGGGTCCGATTCATTGACCCCGCCCAAGGTTTCTTGCTATTGTTAGAAGGTTCCGCAAGAACGTCTCTTTCCGTGTGTCTTAACGGAGAAGATGAACAGGCAGCCCGGGTGGAAATTTAGCGCGGGTGAAGCCAGGGTCGGGCGCGGTTTGCGGCCAGACAAGTCCTGAAATGCTCTCTTCTTGCGGAGGGCAGGGACGAAGACGATTTCACGCTGGAGTTGAGCTGAAGCGATGTGGCTTCAGGGAGCGTGAAAGCGCAGCAATCGCTACGGCGCTCGCGCGTTCTCCACCTTGGAGGGCTATGCGAGCCGGAACCGGCGAAACGGAGTCGGCCTTTCCTGGAAAGTGAGGAAGGCGCACGGCCACCGTCTCGGTTCTCGTCTGAGATGGGAACGAAGGCAGACGCGAAGCAGTAATGGAAGGGCTTCCGTGCGCGTGCGCGCCAGATTTTGGCGTGATCGCAGCAGGAGGTCCCCTAAGTCTGCGCGCGGCGGTCGAACTTGATGGGGCTGGTTTACCGGCCAAGGTTTTTGGGGTAAGGAGTTTCAGTTTGCCTACATTCAATCAGTTGGTTCGCAAGGGGCGCACGGCCCCGCGGTACAAGACGGCGTCGCCGGCTTTGCAGGCCTCGCCGCAGCGGCGCGGTGTATGCACCCGCGTGTACACTCAGACGCCCAAGAAACCGAACTCGGCGCTGCGCAAGGTAGCCCGCGTGCGGCTGACCAACGGGATTGAGGTCACCACCTACATTCCCGGCATCGGTCACAACCTGCAGGAGCACTCGATTGTGCTGATCCGCGGCGGCCGTGTGAAGGATCTTCCCGGTGTTCGCTATCACGTGGTGCGCGGCACGCTGGATTCGGTGGGCGTGGCCAACCGCAAGCAGAGCCGTTCGAAGTACGGAGCCAAGCGCGCCAAGGGCGGAGCGGCACCGGCGAAGAAGAAGTAAGCCAGGGATCAGATGTCAGGGATCAGGGGTCAGGACGGCCCGGAATCTGACAAATGAAAGCCTGAGGCTGAAAGAAACGGTTCCCGGGCGGAGTGTTTGGACCGGGACTAGGGCAGCAGAAGAAGCGCGAGAGCGCGAAGGATTTTGAGGATTATGCCGAGAAAAGGGCACATTGCGAAGCGGGAAGTAGCACCGGATCCGGTTTACGGGTCCACGTTGGTTACCAAGTTTGTGAACTCGATGATGTGGGGCGGCAAGAAGTCGACCGCGCAGGGCATCTTCTACCAGGCGATGAAGAACCTGGAGGAGAAGGGCGGCGGTGATGACGCTCTCAAGCTTTTCAAGAAGGGCTGTCGAACGAGCTGCTGGACGCGGCCAACGGGCGCGGCGCGGCCATGAAGAAGAAGGAAGACGTGCACCGCATGGCCGAGGCCAACAAGGCCTTCGCTCACTATCGCTGGTAGCGCACGAGATGGAGTCGCCGGCCTGAAAGCAAGGTCCGGCAGGATTGGGTCCCAGTTGGGACCGTGTAAGTGAAAACCGCGGGCTAAGACGCCCGCAAGGATGAATTTACCGTGGCTCGCACCATACCTCTGAATCGTTGCCGGAACATCGGGATCATGGCGCACATTGACGCCGGAAAGACGACAGCGACAGAGCGCATCCTGTTCTACACGGGCATCACGCACCGCATCGGCGAAGTGCATGAAGGCACCGCGACCATGGATTACATGGAGCAGGAGCAGGAGCGCGGCATTACGATCACGTCGGCTGCCACCACCTGTATGTGGAAGGACATCCGCATCAACATCATCGATACGCCAGGGCACGTGGACTTCACGGCCGAGGTGGAGCGCAGCTTGAGGGTGCTCGATGGTGCGGTCGCGGTGTTTGATTCAGTTTCAGGCGTTCAGCCGCAGACCGAGACGGTGTGGCGCCAGGGCGACAAGTACAAGGTGCCGCGCATCTGCTTTGTGAACAAGATGGACAAGAACGGCGCGGACTTTGAGTTCGTTCTTGACACCATTCGCAAGCGCTTGGGTGCGCGCCCGGTTGCGCTGCAGATTCCCATTGGCGCGGAAGCGAACTTCAAGGGCGTCATCGATCTGATCGAGATGAAGGCCATTCTGTGGCACGACGAAACCATGGGCGCCAAGTACGACGTCGAAGAGATTCCGGCCGCGCTGCTCAAGAAGGCTGAAGCCTTCCGCCTGCAGTTGATTGAAGTGATCGCCGAGACGGACGATGTGCTGCTGGAGAAGTTTCTCGAAGGCGAGACGCCGACGATTGCCGAGCTGAAGGCCGGCATTCGCCAGGCCACCATCGACCTGAAGGTCTTCCCGGTGATCTGCGGAAGCGCTTTCAAAAACAAAGGCGTGCAGACGCTGCTCGACGCGGTTGTCGATTACCTGCCCAGCCCGCTCGACAAGCCTCCGGTGGAGGGAATCAATCCTCATCACCAGGACCAGACTGAAGTGCGCAAGGCTGAAGATACGGAGCCGCTTTCGGCGCTGGTCTTCAAGCTGATCAACGACCCATTCGGCAAGCTTTCGTTTATTCGCATTTACTCGGGTTCCCTGAAGACCGGTGACACGATCTTGAATCCGCGTACCGGCAGGACGGAACGTGTGGGCCGCCTGGTCAAGATGCACGCCAACAAGCGCGAAGACATCACCGAGATCTATGCGGGCGATATCTGCGCGTGCGTGGGCCTCAAGGATCTGAAGACGGGCGATACGCTGTCTTCGCCGGCGCATCCGGTCGCACTCGGCGCCATCACGTTCCCCGAGCCTGTGATCCACGTCGCGGTCGAACCGAAGACCAAGGCGGACCAGGAGAAGATGGGCATCGCGCTGTCGCGGCTGGCGGACGAGGATCCGACCTTCAAGGTGCATACCGACGAAGATTCGGGCCAGACGATTATCAGCGGCATGGGCGAGTTGCATCTCGAGATTCTTGTGGACCGCATGAAGCGCGAGCACAAGGTCGAAGCCAATGTGGGCGAGCCCAAGGTGGCGTTCCGCGAAACGATTCGCAAGGCAGCCGAGGCCGAGGGCAAGTACATTCGCCAGACCGGCGGATCGGGCAACTACGGGCATTGCAAGCTGCGCGTGGAACCGAACGAGCCGGGCAAGGGCTACGAATTCATCAACGACATCAAGGGCGGCGTGGTTCCGAAGGAATACATCAAGCCGATCGATCAGGGCGTGCAGGGTGCGTTGGAGTTGGGCATTCTGGCCGGCTTCCCGATCGTGGATGTGAAGGTGACCCTGTTCGACGGCAGTTACCACGAAGTGGATTCGAATGAAATGGCCTTCAAGTTCGCGGGATCGATTGCGTTCAAGGAAGCCGCTCGCAAGGCATCGCCCGTTCTGCTTGAACCGGTGATGGCGGTCGAAGTCACGGTTCCCGAGGAGCACATGGGCACGATCATCGGCGACATCAATTCACGTCGCGGCCGGATCGAGGGTATGGAGCACGCAGCAGGTTCGCAGGTGATCAAGGCGATCGTGCCGCTGAAGGAAATGTTCGGATATGTGAACGACATTCGTTCGTCGACGCAGGGCCGCGCTTCGTACTCGATGCAGTTTGCGCGGTACGAAGAAGCTCCGCGGATGATTGCCGATGAGATCATTGGCCGGGCGCAAGGCAAGTAGGGCCTGGTTTGTAAGGAAAATGTTTTGGAGCTGGAGCCGGATGGCCGGCGCTCCAGGTTGAAACAAGTAGTACGAGCCACGAAAGGGATTTAGGGGTCTTATGGCGAAGGAAAAGTTTGATCGTTCGAAGCCGCACGTGAACGTGGGCACGATCGGGCACATCGATCACGGCAAGACGACGTTGACGGCGGCAATCACCAAGGTATTGCAGAAGCACAACCCGAAGAACACGTTCCGTTCGTTTGACTCGATCGATAACGCTCCTGAAGAGCGGGAGCGGGGCATCACGATCGCGACGGCGCACGTGGAGTACGAGACCAAGAACCGACACTACGCGC
>WNGK01002730.1_pt1 | contig 19084 bp, 13 predicted proteins | sample 5400601 | NCBI WGS metagenome assembly WNGK01 (sample SAMN13153376, study PRJNA577476) | soil metagenome | isolation source: 60 cm soil or saprolite under Garry oak tree replicate 1 | place: USA:California | collected 2016-06-15
AAGCTGGCCGATTGTTCGGAACGCGATCCCAACCGTTGCGAGCTCTTCTTGGTTGAGGGTGAATCCGCCGGTGGTACTGCGAAACAAGGCCGCGACCGCCGCTTTCAGGCCATCCTGCCCTTGAAGGGAAAAATTCTTAACGTCGAAAAAGCTCGCTACGACAAGATGCTGGCGCACGAGGAAATCCGCGCCATGATTACGGCGCTGGGCACGGGCATCGCGAAAGATGATTTCGATCCCACCAAAGTTCGTTACGGCAAGATCATCCTCATGACCGACGCCGACGTCGACGGCAGCCACATCCGCACCCTGCTGCTGACGTTTTTCTTCCGCCACATGCAGGATCTGATCAAGCGGGGCAACGTTTTCATCGCGCAGCCCCCACTGTTTTCCATCAAGAAGGGGAAGACCCAGCAGTACATCAAAGATCAGGATGCTTTCGACAAGGTCATGCTCAAGCGCGCCGCGGAAGGCCTGTCGGTTCGTTACGGCGAGGGTGCGGCCAAGCTGGAAAGCAAAGATCTGTCGCGCTTTATGAGCGTGCTGAAAGAGTACCTGGGCTTCTTTGACAGGGTAAACAAGCGAGTGCGCGAGGAAAAGATCACCGAACTGCTGCCCAAGTTTGATTTGGCCAGGCATGCTGACTTTGAAGGCGACAAAAAAACTCCGCCAAAGAAACTGGAACGCTTGGACAGGGAAGTTAAGAAACTGCAGAAAGATCGCGGGCTCAAGAGCGTCGATCTTAAGTTCGACGAAGAACACAACCTATGGGAGCTGCACTTCGTTAACAAGCATGGCGCCGAACACGTCATCAATTGGGAGCTGGCTTCGAGGGCCGAGTGCCGGCAGTTGATCTCCAAGTACAAACAGATCGAGCCTTACATGGAGCCCCCCTTTGTGGTGGAAGTCGTGGCCAAGGCCGCGTCCGCCAGCGGCAACGGCGACGAGGCAGCCAACGGCGAACCTTCAGATACAGCTGAGGACGGTGAAGAGAAGGCCGGAAAAAAGACAGCCAAAGCTGCTCCCAAGCGCAAGCTCGAAGTTGAACTCGTCGAGAAATCAAACGCCCGCGACCTCTTCGATTATGTGCTCGATGCGGGCAGCAAAGACTTCACCATCCAGCGTTATAAAGGCCTGGGCGAAATGACTGCGCCGCAATTGTGGGAAACCACCATGGATCCCGAACGCCGCACTCTGCTCTCCGTCAAGCTCGAAGACATTGCCGAATGCGAAACGATCTTCTCCACCCTGATGGGAGAGGATGTGGAAGCGCGTCGCAAGTTCATCGAAGAGAATGCGCTGGATGTAAAGAACCTGGATATTTAACCCGTCGGCCTATGGCTTCTTGGTTCCGAGTTTTCGCGCCGGCCGTAGTTTGTTGAAGTCCGGCATATAGACCCGCAGGCCGTTCTCCGGGGTAGTTTTGGAATACCCTGCCACCAGCTGATCTTTATAGTGGTCGAGAAAGAAATCGAATGGATCTTTCGGATCCCTATCGATCAGGATCATGTCGGCATCGGACATGGTCAGCTTGCCGAACCGCAACCGCGCTCCGCGGTATGCCATATAGTTGCCGTGGGTGCCAGCCATTTCTCTAGCACGCCCGCCGTCGGTGGGAAGCGTGCCGAATACCAGCACCAGCTGCGCACCCTCAATTCGAACCCTGGTCACACGCCCTTCGATCCGCGGTGGCGGCAGAATTTGCTGCACATCAATTAGCAAGTCGTCCCCATCTACCCGAATGCCGCGTACCTTCTTCGTGCTAATCAGATTTGCGATCTTCACGCCCAGCAAATCCATAATCCCCTTCACCGGTACGTGTGCGGCTTTGATCTTCTGAGTGTGAATACGGATTTCACCGTTGTCCGTCGCGGACAGACTGCCTTCGCTCTCGAAGGCAAGATCGCCTGTGAAATGCAACTTGCCTTTCACAGTGAGAACATTTCCGTCAGCAGTAATCGCGAGTTGTTTGAGAGGCGCATCCGAGGCGCCGAAAACCTGCTGATTTAACACGCTCGAGAGCGCATCGGTTCCCATCGCTATCTCCGCCCCAGCGATTCTCAGGGTGAACGAATTCTTGTCGTCGAAGATCACAGGGCCTTCTGGGTTATCGGGAATCAATTGTCCCAGCAGGTCACGAATGTGTACTGTGATCTTGTCCGTGAAGTGATACATCACATTGTGCATCTCAGTCCACACGGCGGCAGATTCGGAAGCTGGTTTCGATTCACTTCGGACGGAGATCTGAGCCAGGCAGACAATCGCTATCAGGATCAGCCTGAATGTTCTGGAAACTGGCACGGAAGATAGATGCAGAGGAGATGGTTAGGGTGAACCTTAGGCTTTGTCCAGATTTGGTCAATGCAACGAGGCTGGTTGTCTCGTGCCGGCCTGGCAGCGGAGAACATCACCGCCGGACTCAACTCAAAGGATCCGGCGGTCCACCAGTTGCGGGGCAGTTCCGTCCAATTCTTCACCTCGGACTGAGGGCTGGCCACGCACTGCCACTTACCATCCGGCATCTTCACCCAGGCCGGCCGTCGCTCTCCACGCCTTTCCCGGTCCAGGCGCCAGTGGCCATTCGAGTGTTGCCATAGACCATCACCTGGACGTCGCTGATTTCATTCTGCTCCCATGTGCCGCCTTTGAAATGCGATAACCATTGGGCTTTGCCAGCCGCTTTGCCATCCACATCGGTGTTGATGAAGCCCTCGGCCGGCATGGGTGCAACCACGGCGACATGGCCAATCTTCTCCTGCTCCGGTCCACTGCTGTTCGAGGCGGAGGCGAACCACGGCAGCGGCAGCGGCAACGTCCTCAGTCTTTTCCTCGGCTGACAACGAAGAGGAACTGCGACCCAAGGCAGCGTACGGATCCGCCATCAGAGCGAATAGTTCTCTCCCAGGGAACTCCCAAGATTGAGTTTTTAGACGTACTAGACCTTAGCGCGTCAACCCCTGGCGACAGGCTTCAAGCTCGTAGACGAGTGGGGACGGGTTACCTCGGGTTACTTTCGATCGCCCCCCAGTCAGCGCAAACACCACGCCAGCCGCAACTTCCTCCGCTCTCTGCGTTCTCATGGTGGACCGAAATCCTCCCCTTCGGCCGCTCACCATTGAGGAGAGAACAAATGAGAAAGCTTCTGTTGTTTCTGTTTGCGCTGTCGAGCCTCGGGTCTGCGCAGGAAAAGGCCGTAGAGGAGAACTATCAGCCAGCCCTAACCATCTACAACCAGAATTTCTTCGTCGCCCGCGAGCGTTTCTCGCTCGACTTGAAGCCGGGAATCAACCGGGTGGAGTACGCGGGAATCGCCGCACATCTCGAACCAGATTCGGTAATCCTCCGCGATCCCGCCGGACGCGCGCTGCAAATTCTTGAGCAGAACTACCGCAACGACCCCATTTCGCAAGAACTGCTCCTCTCGTTGTATGAGGGCAAGAGCATTGCATTCGTCATCGGGCAGAACGGAGAGAAGTTCCAAACCGTCAGCGGCAAGATCGTCCGCAGCGGATATGTTTCCAGCTCAACCTGCGCGCCCGGGTATCCGCAGCCGGCTTACTCCCAGCCCATCATTGAAGTGAACGGTGTCCTGCGCTTCGGCTTGCCCGGGCTGCCGCTGTTCCCTGCGCTCACTGGTGATTCCATTCTCAAGCCCACTCTGAACTGGCTGCTCGAAACCAACAATCCCGGCAAATTTGACGCCGAGCTTTCCTACGTAAGCGGCGGCATGAGCTGGCAGGCCGACTACAACCTGGTATTGACTGACCAGCCAAGGGGCCAGGCAAACGGCAAAACCGATGTGCTCGACCTGGTGGGATGGATCACCATGCGCAACCAGAGTGGCAAGACCTTCGACAATGCACGGATCAAGCTGCTCGCGGGAGACGTCAGCAAGATTCAAGAAGGTAGCATTGCCAATCGTCTCTACGCGGCGAAATCGATGGCCATGGAGGTTGATGCGGCAGCACCGGTAGTGCGAGAGAAATCCTTCGACGAATTTCACCTCTACACTCTGGAGCGCCCCACCACGCTGCACGACCAGGAAACCAAGCAAGTGGAATTCGCGCGCGCCACCGGTATCCGCGCGCAGCGCATTTACGCTTACGACGGCGCCAACCTTGCGCAACAGGGCTATTACAGTCCGGACCAGGTCCGGCAGGACGCGAATTACGGCACGCAGTCGAACGGCAAGGTGTGGGTGATGGAGGAGTTCAAGAACTCCGACACCAATCATCTGGGCATCCCGCTGCCCAAGGGCAAACTGCGTTTCTATCGCAGCGACACCGATGGCCATCTCGAATTCGTGGGCGAGAACACGATTGACCACACGCCGAAAGACGAAACTATCCGGGTCTACACCGGCAACGCCTTCGACGTGGTCGGCGAACGCAAGCGCACCAACTTTCATGTGGAGTCCAACCAGCACTGGATGGACGAATCATTCGAAATCCGCGTCCGCAATCACAAGAAGGAAGCCGTGAACGTGCGCGTAGTCGAGCACCTTTACCGCGGCATCAACTGGAAGCTCGCCGACCAATCGCAGCAGTCACGCAAAATGGACGCGCAGACGGTCGAGTTCCCCGTGTCGGTCGCAGCCGATGGCGAAGCGGTGGTGACGTATACGGTGCATTACTCGTGGTAGCCAGCGCGGATCAGTGGTTCGGCCGGCTATGGATTCATGGCTATATCAAAAAAGTCCCGCAAGGGCGGCTTCTCTAAGCCGTTCTTGAATCGCGCAGGAGGAACGTATGCTCATCGCGTCGCAATCCGGTGCATTCTAAGCAAGGACGGTCCAGGGAAGTACGGTGCAGCAATCGATTGTTCTTTGCCCAGCCAAACAGGTCCGCCGGCAGCTCAGGTCGCACCCTCGCCGCGCTAAGGTGAATGGCGAAAAAGCACACGCACAAATAAAAAGGGACGCAACCTTCGCGTCCCTTAATTTGGTCTAGATCTCCAGCAGCCGAGCTTTTTGCTGGGAGCTGACGCCGTGTTATTGAATCAGCGTCCCGCCATTTCCCCCATTAGGCTCCTCATCCGGCGGGATCACCACGGCCGCCGCCACCCGATCTCCCGGCTCAATATTCAGCAGGCGAACGCCCTGAGCGTTGCGGCCGGATTCGCGGATGGTCTTCGAGTCCATGCGAATGATCTTGCCGTACTGGCTGATCAGCATCACCTGCGACTCTTCCTCCACCTGTGCGATGCCCACCACTTTGCCATTGCGCTCCGTGGTTTTGACGTTGATCACGCCTTTACCCCCGCGGTTGGTCAGGCGATACTCGTCCGCTGGAGTGCGCTTGCCGTAACCGTTTTCGGTAACGGACAGAATCAGCGTGCCTTTCTTGCCCACCTCTATCACTTCAGGCTCGCCTGATTCAGAGGCTTCAGCTTTCGCAGCAGGTTTCTCCGGTGGGGCTCCAGGCTTCGGAGTCGTCGCCATGCCGACCACGTAGTCGCCCTTCTCCAGATCGATGCCCCAAACCCCATAAGCATTACGGCCCATGGGACGGACATGGCTCTCGTCGAAGCGCACGGCCATGCCCTCATGCGAAGCCAGGAAGAGAATTTGCTGGCCATCGGTGATGCGCGCGGCCACCAGTTCATCGCCTTGCTCAATCCCGATGGCGTTGATGCCGCTGGAGCGCACGTGCATAAACTCCCTCAACTCCGACTTCTTCACCAGTCCGTTGCGTGTCGCGAAGAAAACGTACTTTCCTTCTTCTTCCAGATTACGCACCGCCACCATGGTGCGCACCGTCTCGCCGGGCTGCAAAGCAACCAGACTGCCGATGTGCTTACCTCTGCCCGCGGCACTTACATCCGGTATCTCATACACCTTGAGCCAATAAACCCGGCCCTTGTTGGTGAAGATGAGAATGTAAGCATGCGTGGACGCGATGAAGAGATGCTCGACGAAATCCTCGTCCCGCGTCTTCATGCCGCTGCGTCCCGTCCCGCCGCGCCGCTGCATGCGGTAAGTGGAAATGGGCGTCCGCTTCAAGTATCCGGAATGGCTGACGGTCACCGCGACCTGCTCATCGGCGATTAAGTCTTCCAGCAAAATCTCGGCGGCTTCGTCTTCGATCCGCGTACGGCGTGCGTCGCCGTAGAGCTTCTTGATCTCTTCCAGTTCCCTGATGATCACGCCCCGTAGTTTCTTCTCCGAGGCCAGAATCGATTCGTATTCGGCAATGTTTTCCCGCACCTGCTTCAACTCGTTGGCAATTTCGTCGATCGAGAGCTTGGTCAAGCGGTGCAATTGCAATTCGAGAATGGCGTCTGCCTGCTTACCCGTGAACGGTTTTTCCGGATCGAGCTTCGGAGCACGCCCGGTGGTGTTGATGTCGATCTTCTTGCCGCCGAAATACATCACCAAATGCTCGCGGGCATCGGCACGATTAGTGCTGCCGCGGATAATCGCGATGACATTGTCCAAATGATCGAGCGCCGTGAGATAACCTTCGAGGATGTGCTCGCGGTCGCGCGCCTTCGACAGTAAATAAGCGGTCCGCCGGCGCACGACGTCGACGCGATGGTCGATAAAGTATTTAATCGTTGGGATCAGTCCCAGTTCCCGCGGCTGTCCGTGGACCACAGCCAGCAGGATCATGCTGAAGCTTTCCTCCATCTGCGTGTGCTTGAACAGCTTGTTGAGCACAATCTGCGGTTCTGCGCCGCGCTTCAGTTCGACCACAATACGCATACCGTCGCGGTCACTCTCGTCTCGGATGTCGGAGATGTCCTCGATGTCCTTGTCGTTGACCAGTTGCGCGATGCGCTCCACCAGCCGCGCCTTGTTCACCTGATAAGGAATCTCGGTGACGATGATGGCCTGACGATCTTTATTGAAAGTCTCGATCGCGGCCTTGGCGCGCATCATGAAGCGGCCTCGGCCAGTGCGGTAGGCCTCGAAAATCCCCGCCCGCCCATTGATGATGCCCGCGGTGGGAAAGTCAGGCCCCTGCACGAATTTCAGAACTTCCGCCAGTGGCGCGTTGGGATTGTTCACCAGCGTGATGGTGGCATCGATGATCTCAGTCAGATTGTGTGGCGGGATGTTGGTTGCCATGCCCACAGCAATTCCGTTCGATCCATTCACCAGCAGATTAGGAATGCGCGAGGGGAGCACGTCAGGCTCGACTTCGCTGCCGTCATAGTTCGGGCGGAAGTCGACGGTTTCCTTGTCCAGATCCTCAAGTAACGAGGTGGCGACGCGCGTCAGCCGCGCCTCGGTATACCGGTCAGCCGCCGGAGGATCTCCATCCACGGATCCGAAGTTGCCCTGACCGTCCACTAGCGGATAACGCATGCTCCAGGGCTGGGCCAGCCGCACCAACGCGTCGTAAACCGCCAGGTTTCCGTGCGGATGATACTTGCCCATCACTTCTCCGACGATTCTGGCGCACTTGCGCGTGGGCCGGTTGGGAGCGAGTCCCATCTGCTGCATCGTGTACAGAATGCGACGGTGCACCGGCTTCAATCCGTCGCGCACGTCGGGCAGCGCGCGCCCGATGATCACCGACATCGAATACTCGAGATACGACTTGCGCATCTCCTCTTCAATGTTGACGGGTTGAATGTTCAGCGCGCCGGGACCTCCTCCGTCAGGAGGAGGCGTTAGGGGCAGTTCGGGATTTTGATCGTCAGCCATGTGTCAGGTCTCAACCTTTAGCCATTAACTTATAGAACTCGGTTACCACAAACTCAAAAATGCTGCCCGCAGCAGAACTCCACGCGGTGCCGGATGGGACTCCAGCGGATTGACCTAAATGATTGCATTTACAGGAACTTACTGACCATTTGCCTGGTAGAAATTATACCATGCGGCGCGGCTTATGGGGGAAAGGAGTTACTATTTCGCTTCCGAATTCATTGACTGTTTTGCCACAGACACGTGCTGACTTTCGCAGAATACGAAGGAGCCGGGCGCTCCTCTTTCAAGCCTTGGTTCGAGGCTGGCGCACGAAGGCCGAAGCCCTCGTCACCAATTCATAACAACATGATTGGGCGAGTCAGGAAGTACAAACTTAACGCCACGCTCTTGATTTGCTTTAACCGTTTGGGGAAGGTCGAGCGCCACCAGTTCAATCGTTTTGTTCCAGTATCCGACGGCATAGTAGTCGCTGCGCGCATACAGCACCCCGTCAGCAATGGAGTACTCCCGGATTTGCTCGCGACGACCATCGCGATAGACGAGCACCGTAGGCGCGAGCTCGTGCGGCAAAACACCTGCCGCCAAAGCATTGTTGGTATTCACTTGTCCGCGCGAGACGCGAGGCCTCGAGCGCAGGGCGTTCGTTTCCCCCACATCGGGCTGAGATCGTCCGCTTTTCGCGGCAGCGCTGCCAGACATTTCCCTGAAGTAATCGGGCGGTCCACTGGGCTCGTCAGAGTCCGTCCCGTTCGAGCTGATTTGCACCTACCCATCACCCCGCAACTCGATGAGCAAAGGCTGCCCCTGCTGCGGACCTTCGTCTCCCGGCGGGGCCAAGCTCTCCGTGGCACTTTGCAACCTGATGACGGGAGACGAAGCCGTCGGGGGATAACTGCTCCCGTACAGCCCGCTCAAAAAAGGATCGGTCAAAAACGCCAATGGCGAGAAACGGGGCGAACCCCGGCGATGTCCGATGGCGCGAAGTTTAAGATCGAGCCATACGCGCCGCGGCAGATCCCGGGCCCAGGAAATTGGTCGGATCGCTCGCGGGAGTGGCAGCAGTTCCCTTTTGCGCCAGCGCCAGCCGTGCCGTCACGGCTAGCAACGCGAAGAGGAATACCTTCCGCATGAGATTAGTTCGCTTGGGAATTCGACGGCAGCTGGAAGCTGACGCCATGATCTTCATTTTCTTTCTGGGTCGCTTCCAGATCAACATCAGTCAGCGCAATCTTGCGCGGATGCCCCGGCGTCAAATCGAACATCGTGGCGCCCACGATCGCGTAATTGCGCACTTCCAGTCGATGGCCATCTTTGAAAACCAGGGTCGTTGGCGGAGGCGCTTCCGGGGCAGCGATCTCCGCGGTGCCGTCGGTTCTCGTGTCAGGATGAGCCCTTACAGCATCAGACGGTGGAGGAACATAAGCCCGATCTCCTCGCCCGCGTCGGTCGAAGATGGTGGGGCCACCCTGATAGTCGGGTTCCTCGTCCTCGTATCCCGCATCCTCGTCTGTATAGGGATAAGTGGGAACTGCATACCCTCCCCCATAGTAGGGAATGAAACGGTGGTCGCGATCGCGGTCACGATGGTGACGTTGGTGTCCTTCATCGCCCGCGGGCATGTGCGAAAAGAATTTGCCGCCAGCACTCGGTGCGTAACCGCGGGGCCCGAGGGAACTAACGCTGGCAGGCGGCGCATGCGGTCCCGGATCCCGAGCGAATCCCGGAGACGTCACCGACGCAGGCACACCATTAATCTGAGCAAGGCTGCTCGATACGAGAAACGCAGGCAGCAACCCCAGCCCGACCATAACGACCGACGCTGAAATCCACCGCCGCACCGCATCATCATACGCTAAAGAACAAGTCATGGCGCACCTCGAAAGACGCGACGTCCGAATAAATGGCACCACATCAATAAATCGCGCCACATCCATTAGATTGCAAAGATGAAGGGCGGGATGCCAAAAGGAACCCCCCTCGAGCCTAAGTTCCTGACAAATCGCGTCTTGGCCGCGCTCGTCCTATCCTCGCCCGACCTTCGCCAGCGCCATCAGACTGCAAAGCGCATACGCCCCCACCATGCCCCAGACACAAGCCGTCACCAGCAATCGCGCTCGCGTTTCCATGAGATCCGCCAAAACACCGGCAACGAAAATCAGCAGGAAGGGGACAGCGCCCACCAGGAATCCCGCGCCAGCAACATGCGGATGCGCCATGCCCAGGCCGACAAACACAAGCGCCAGCAGCAGGGGAGCGGTGTTGCCGAAGTAGCGCGTGCGCGGCCACACTGCGTAAGTAACAAGGGCCACTGGCAGCGCAAACGCGAGCGCCGGACACGCCCGTCCGATCTGCGCCAGCACCTCACGGTAAACCCCCGGCACGGCGAACCCGCGCCAGGTCGCTCCCCAAAAAGATGCGTGCCGCATCCCTTCCCAGAATGCTCGCGGATGGAAGAAGTACGCCGCGAACAGCAACATCAAACCCACCACGCATCCCGCGCCCCAGATGACCAGTGTGGCCTGGCGCCGAATGGGAGCTACGTACAGCATCAGCGCCAGCGCGATCGGCGCCACCACAATCATCGAGAACTGCGAGCCCACCGCCAGCCCCAGCGAAATGCCGAGCAGCACAATTCGTCGCCAGTTCCACCACACCACCTCGCGCGGCGCATAAAGCGTGTGAGCGACCGCAATCGCGGTAAAAATCGTCCCGAACGCTCCCCATGCCGCAACGATCTCCGGCTCCCGATGCCACCTCGCACTGGCCTGGATCAGGGCTGGCGAAAAGCAATAAAGGGCAAGCGCCACATATCCCCCGGGATTCCCGCAGAGCCGCCGCGCCACGTACCACAACGACGCACCGAGCAGCATTCCGCATGCCAGAAACGGCAGATGCGGCAGCCAGCGCCAATAATTTGCCCAGTCGGCCTCCAGGCTTGGTCCGGGCCATGCCAGCAACGGTGCCGCGCTCACTAGATACAGAAGAGGTGAGTGTTCGACATCGAAAGGACCAACATCAAAACCGTTCCCTGGAGATCCTGTCGCGATCGCCGGCTGGCCCTCGGAGAACGGCGCTCCCCCGATTCCGTGGCCATGCCACTGCTTCCAACCTTCGCTGATCCAGGCCTGTTCCTGCGCGTCCCCGTCTGCCGTACCGCGCAATTGCAGATTCACCAGCCAGTCGGCCTGCGCGCAGAACGCCACGAGCAAGAGTCCGGCAAGAAACTGCGGCCGACCAAAGCGTTCGCGCGTGAAAAATCGGTTCATGGGACGACCGAGTGTTTTACCATGACGCAGCCCCACTCCGCGCAATCTTCTGTCACCGTGGAACACCGGCGCGGTCGGAAGTAGTGTACCGAGGAGCTGGAATTTGAGCGGGAATGACTGACTTGGAAAACACTCCCGGCCCTGACTCCCCACCGGAGTCACAGCCTCCGGCACCCGACTTTGCGGCTGCCACGCAGCCTCCCTATGTCCGAACGCTCTTGTTTGGCCCCGACGGCCTCCGCCCCGGCTGGGGATTCGCATTCTACGTGGTCATGTCCTATTTCTTGTACTGGCTGGCCAACGACCTAGAGGAGCGCTACGGCCCCGCCGGCAGTCTGAGGTCGATGATGCTGGAAGAATTCTGTGCCCTTCTGGCGGCCGTCATCCCATCGCTGGTCCTGGCGAAAATTGAGAGGCGTCCCTGGGAAACCTACGGGCTGCCCCCTCGTCAAGCCTTCCGCAAGCTCTTCTGGGTGGGTGCGACCTGGGGATTCGCTGGCATCACTCTGCTTCTAGGGACGCTCAATCGGATACACGTTTTCGACTTCGGACATCTCGCCCTGCACGGTCCGCGCATCGTGAAGTATGCCGCGTTCTGGGCCGTGATGTTCTTGCTGGTCGGCTGCTTCGAGGAATTTCTGTTGCGCGGCTACGCTCAATTCACGCTGACGCGCGCGGTGGGGTTCTGGTGGGCGGCAATATCGTTGTCCTGCGCCTTCGGCCTCATCCACATAAGAAATGGCGGAGAAGAGTGGAACGGCCTGCTGGCCGTGGCAAGCATCGGCCTGTTCTTTGCTCTTACCCTCCGCCGCACCGGCACGCTGTGGTTTGCTGTGGGCTTTCACGCCGCATGGGATTGGGGCGAAACATTTTTTTATTCAGTCCCCGACAGCGGCATCGTTTTCCCCGGTCACCTGCTCAAGTCGTCGCTGCACGGAGCCCGCTGGCTCACCGGGGGTTCGGTCGGTCCCGAAGGCAGCTCCCTGTGCTTCGTCGTAATTGCATTGCTCTGGTTCGCCTTCAGTCGGACTTACAAGCAAGTGAAATATCCAGAGAAGAGCACACTCAGTCACGGTGAATTGCCTGAGTCGACTTAGATCAGATGGAGCGAGGTCAGAACCTGCGTAGCAGCTTCGCTACCGGAGCGGATGCAGTCGGGGATGCCGATGCCGCGATAGCCGTTGCCCGCCAGCGCCAGCCCCGGCAACTGACGGCGAAGATGTTCGATGCGCTCCAGGCGGTCAAGGTGGCCGACGCCATACTGGGCCATCGCCGCCTTCCATTTATATACGCGGGCCCAAAGAGGCTCGGCGCGGAGTCGGAGGATTTCTTGCAGGTCTTCGCGGACGAGGCCGACAACCTCGCCGTCGGAAAGCTGCCAGACTTGGTCAGCGTGCGCACCTCCGATGAAGCAGCGCAGCAAGGCACGATCTTGCGGAGCACGACCAGGAAACTTATTGTGGACGAACGTTGCGGCCAGCATGAGCCTGCCTTCGCTGCGCGGCACCAGAAATCCGAAGCCCGGAGGCAGCGATTGACGCACCTCGCGGCCGTAGCCCAGCCCGACCGTGATGGACGAGCTATAACCGATGCCGCCGAGCTCGTTCGCCAGCTCCGGGCTCGAAGAGGAAAGCAGCTTGGCGGCGGAATGTGTAGGCAGGGCAAAAATCACGCCATCGAAGGAGTCGGTCTTCGCGCCAGCCGAGACTCTCCAACCGTGAACCTCAGCTCGAACGTTGTCAATCGGCATGTTGATGAGCAGCGCAGACCGAGAAAGATGGGATAGGAGAGCGTCCACCAACTGCTGCATGCCGTTTTTGAGGGAGGCGAACAGCGGACGCGCCGGCTGCCTTGCGGCCTGCGACATCTGCTTGCGCGCAGCCAGCACGGCGCGACCCAAACTGCCGTGTGTGCGCTCCATCTCGGCAAAACGAGGCAGAACGGCGCGCACGCTCAATGACGAAGCTTCGCCTCCATATATACCGGAGAGCAACGGATCGGCGAGGCGATCGACCAGCTCGCGGCCGTAGTGACGCTCAACCAACGATGCGACGCTTTCGTCGCTATCGGCGGCGCGCGGTGGATGAAACCACTCGCGCGCCATAAGCAGCTTGGTCTTTACCGAGAACAGTGGCGACAGGATCGTGGGCATAAGCTTGGTCGGCACCATGAACATCAGGCCGTCAGGAATGAGCACGAGCCGGCCATGGACCAGAATGTAGGTTTTTCGATCCGCATCATTCGAGTTCATGAGCTGATCGCCGAGGCCCAGCGTGCGGCAGAGATCCGCCGCCCACGATTTCTCCGTAAGAAAGGAGTCGGGTCCAGCCTCAATCACGCAGCCCTCAACGTGTTCAGTGCGCAGCACGCCGCCCAGGCGCGGCGAGGATTCGTAAAGTACATATTCGAGCGGGGCGCCGGCGCGGCGATGTTCTTCGAGAGCAAAAGCCGCTGCCAGCCCCGAAATTCCGCCGCCGATGATAGCAATGCGCTTCATGAATGCAGGCTTCAGGCGGCGTTTTCTGAATGTTCTTGTACAAAGCGAGCCAGATTCTTCACGTTCTCGACCGGCGTCTCCGGCAGAATGCCATGGCCGAGATTGAAAATGTGTCCCGGCCTTCCGCCGGCACGCCGCAAAATTTCTTGCGCGCGCGACTTCAGTTCTTTCCAGCCGGCGAAGAGCAGAACCGGGTCCAGATTGCCTTGCACGGCGCCGCGAAATTCCAGGCTGCGCCAGCCTTGGTCAAGCGGAATGCGCCAGTCGAGCCCAATCACCTCCGCTTCGGTTTCTTTCATCGCAGGAAGAAGAGTGGCGCTATCCGTACCGAAATAAATGATTGGCGCTCCGCTGCGTTGCAAGCGCTTCACCAGATCGGTAACATGCGCGAGCACATAGCGGCGGTAATCGTCCACGCTCAGGCAGCCGACCCAACTATCGAAGATCTGAATCACGTCCGCACCCGCGCGCACTTGCTCAGCAGCGTATTCGGCGACTACGCTGACCAGCTTTCGCATCAGCTCATTCCAGTCGGCGGCTGAGTTGTACATCATCTTCTTAGTGTGGACATAGTTCCGCGATCCGCCGCCTTCGATCATGTAGCTGGCAAGCGTGAATGGCGCACCGCAGAATCCAATCACTGGCAAGCGATCGCCAAAGTGCTTGGTCACCAGTCGTACCGCTTCAGAGACATATCCCAGCTCGGACGAGCGATCAGTGCGCAGATGCGAGATGTCCTCTTGGGTTCTCAGCGGCTTGTCGATGACCGGACCCTCCCCCGCGCTGAAGTGAAACGGGAGTTCCATGACCTCGAGTGGCAGAAGGAGATCGGCGAAGATGATCGCTGCGTCCACCCCCAAGGCTTCGGCAGCGCTGATGGTTACGTCGGCCGCCAGCGCAGGATTCTTGCAGATCTCCAGCAGCGAATGCTGTTTGCGGACGGCGCGGTATTCAGCCATGTAGCGTCCTGCCTGACGCATGAACCACACCGGGGTGCGCTCTACCGGCACAGCTTTGCAGGCTCGCACGAAGATGGAATTGGGCGCGGACATGAACTGCTCAATGTAGCATTTTCACGAGGCAGTATGCCCAGTACCGCGTCCTAAGAAATCGTTTGTGCGACACTGAATCGGACGGCAAAGCTCGGCCCTCGAAATGGATTCGCCACACCACAGAAAACGCTCTTGTTACCGAAGGGCTGGAGTTCCGCGCCCGTGAGAGCCGTCTTACTTCGGTGCGGAGCGGTTGCCTTGGTCGCGGTTGCAGGTGGAATTGGGCTCGAGATCAGCGCCGCTCCGGAAGCGCAGAGACCGGTGACTCCGCCCACTTTCTATAAGGATGTCCTGCCGATTCTCGAAGACCATTGCCAGAGCTGCCACCGCCTCGATGAATCCGCGCCGATGCCCCTGCTTACCTATGAACAGACCAAGCCTTGGGCGCAGAAGATAGCCGACGTGGTGCAGAGGAAAATGATGCCGCCGTGGTTCGCCGATCCTCGCTATGGGCACTTTTCCAATGACCCGTCACTCAGCGAGCCGCAGATTGCGGAGATTTCTGCCTGGGCAGCCGCGGGCGCGCCCGCCGGCGACCCGCACGATGCTCCCGCGCCACGCCAGTGGACCAGTGGGTGGAGCATTCATAATCCTGACGTCGTGGCGAAGATGCCGAAGCCGGTGGAAATTCCAGCCAGCGGCGAAGTGGAATACACATATGAAATTGTGCCGACGCACTTTACCGAAGACAAATGGATACAGGCCGCGGAAGTGCGTCCTTCGAGTGCGCAGCATGTGCATCATGCGGTGGTCTACATTCGTCCTCCGGGCGCGAAGTGGTTGAGGCACGCACCGGTGGGAGAGCCGTTCACGGCCTCGACATTGACCGATCCGGAGGAACGGCGCGAGGCCCACGAGACTACCAGCGACCTTCTTCTGGTGTACGCGCCTGGCAGTACGCTCGAGCAATGGCGGGATGGAATGGCGAAATTCGTGCCTGCCGGATCAGACCTGGTTTTTCAGATTCACTACACCACCAATGGCCACGCGGCGATCGACCAGACCAGCATCGCACTGAGGTTCGCCAAGAGTCCGCCGCAGCAGCGCGTGATCACGCTGCAGCTGAACAACCATGCGCTGCTGATTCCTCCGGGAGCCGACGACTTTCGCGTGGAGGTGCAGGGAACACTGCCTAACGATGCGACCTTGTTGAGTCTGATGCCGCATATGCATCTGCGGGGAAAGCGCTTTGAGTATGACATTGTGCGCGACGATGGTAGCGTGGAAACGCTGCTGAGAGTCAATTATCACTTTCACTGGCAGTTGAGTTATCGGCTAGCTGAGCCCCGTATATTGAAGGCGGGAACCAAACTGCGGGCGATTGCATGGTATGACAATTCACGGAGGAATCCGCACAACCCTGATCCGGAGAAGACCGTGAAGTGGGGAGACCAGACTTCGGACGAGATGATGGTTGGATTTTTCGACGTGGCTGTGCCTGCCAGCATGGATAAATTGCGGTATTTCATCCGGCAACCGGGTAAATAGGAGACATCATCTATCGCTCTGAAACCAACCGCCATAACATTTCCTGATCGATCCGATAAATAGATTGAATTTCCGTGGACTTGCTGCGGGAGATAGAGTAGGCGCGTCGTAAAATAGCAGGGGTTGTCGCCATTTCACTCCCCGGAGGAAGCATTTATTCATGGGAAAACGGCTGATTGCCGCTCTGGTAATCGCGTTCCTCACACCCTGTCTCGGGCAAACTGCTGCGGCACAGACCACCGTGGGCACATCCAGCACCTCGAGCGCCTCCGAGCAAAGCGTGCGGCTGGCCAGGCTGGAGCAGCAAGCCGCCGATGCCAAAAGCTCTGCTGACAATGCCTGGATGCTCACCAGCTCGGCTCTGGTCCTCATGATGACGGGGCCCGGTCTGGCATTGTTTTATGGCGGCCTGGTGCGCAAGAAAAACGTGCTCGGCACCATGATGCAAAGCTTTGCATTGATGGCGGTCGTTACCGTGCTTTGGGGATTGTTCGGCTTTAGCTTGTCGTTCGGCTCGGGCAGCAGTTTTATTGGAGGATTGCACAACGTTTTTCTTCACCGGGTAGGTGCAACCCCCGATCCCGATTATTCCGGTACGATTCCGCTGCAGACGTTCATGGTGTACCAGCTCATGTTTGCCATCATCACGCCCGGACTGATTGCGGGAGCGTTTGCCGAGCGCATGAAATTCAGCGCCATGCTGGTCTTCATGATTCTGTGGTCGGTATTGGTCTACGATCCCATGGCGCACATGGTGTGGGGCAAAGGAGGACTGCTGAATGCGGCTCTGGGCGGGCGTTTCCCGACGCTCGACTTTGCCGGCGGCACGGTCGTGCACGTCACTTCCGGAGTGTCAGCGTTAGTGTGCGCGCTGTACCTAGGGCGACGCGTCGGGTATCCCAAGGAACCCATGCCTCCCCATAGTGTGGTGCTCAGCTTTATCGGCGCGTGTCTGCTGTGGGTGGGCTGGTTTGGATTTAATGCGGGTAGCGCGCTGAGTGCAGGCAGCCTTGCGACCAGCGCGTTCGTCGCTACCCACTTTGCGGCAGCGGCCGCGGCTCTAGGGTGGGCTGGAGCAGAGTGGTTGCGCAACGGCAAACCTAGCACTCTGGGCGCGATCTCGGGCGCAGTGGCAGGGCTGGTTGCGATTACGCCTGCCGCTGGATTCGTGAGCCCGATGCCGGCGCTGCTGATCGGGCTGATTGCCGGCGTCTTCTGTTACTGGATGGTGGCCAAGGTAAAGGCGAAGTTCGGGTACGATGACTCGCTCGATGCTTTCGGCGTGCATGGCGCCGGTGGTACGCTGGGGGCGTTGCTCACCGGAGTATTCGCTTCCAGCGCGGTGAACCCGATTTTCAAGGACGCCCGGGGAAACACTTTAGCTTCCGGAGTCCTGGAAGGAAACCCGCACCAGTTGCTAAACCAAATGCTGGGAGTGGCGATCGCCTGGGGCCTGGCGATTGTCGGCACGCTCATTATCTTGAAGGTGGTAGACGTCACCATCGGGCTACGGGTCAACGAAGAAGAAGAAGTTCAGGGCCTGGATCTATCGCAGCACGGTGAAGAAGGCTATTACTGGGAGGCGTCTGCATAATGGTGGCGAAGTGGCATTCGGCGAAGTGAGCCCCGGGAAAGAATTGAAGCTGCACGCGACAGCGAGAAGACGATCATGACCAAGGTCGAAGCAATCATTCAAAACTCCAAGCTGGAGGCGGTAAAGAGCGCATTGCAAGAAGCCGGCGTCGAGGGCATGACGGTGATCGAAGTACGCGGCCATGGCCGGCAGAAAGGCCACACCGAGTTCTATCGCGGACGCGAATACAGTGTCGACTTGATTCCCAAGACCAAAGTGGAAGTGGTGTTGCCCGATTCCATGGTAGAGAAGGCTGTGCATGCCATCTTGAGCACGGCTCGCACCGGGAAAATCGGCGACGGCAAGATCTTCCTTTCCAAAGTGGACGATGCCATCCGGATTCGCAATGAAGACCGCGGGGAAGGTGCTTTATGAGTGGCGCTCCCATTTGTAAGGTGCACCGAACGAAAGGTCGGCAAAGTTCAAAGCCAGTGTCCTCATGAGCAGGGCACCTTCGCTGAGCAGTGAATTGCGCGAGGTTTACGCCGAGGAATCGGCACGCATCCAGCGTGACTTCACGGCTACCGGTGACGGTCGCGTCGCTGTAGCGCAACGCACCCGGTTGGTCGAAAATATTTTGAAATGGCTGTGGCAGGATCTGATCTCGCGGGAAGAACACGGCCCGCGGAATTTTGCCTTGGTAGCAACCGGAGGATTTGGACGAGGCTGGCTGTTTCCCTATTCCGATATTGATTTGCTCTTCCTCTATGCCGATCACGACGAAGAAGAGGCGCACAAAGATGTCATCCGGCGCTTGTCGCGCGAACTGTGGGACCTAAAGCTGAAGCTGAGTGCGGCTTCGCGAACGCTGGCGGAATGTGACCGCTGCGATCCGCGTAACACTGAGTTCACTATCTCGCTGCTCGATTGCCGCTACTTGGCCGGGGACCGGGATTTGTTTGTCCGATTGCACGACAAACTGATCCCAAACTTGATCATGCGGGAGTCAAAACCTCTGCTGCAGGGATTGGCCGCAGTCACGCGCGAACGTCATAACAAGTTTGGCGACACGGTCTTTCACCTCGAACCGAATTTGAAGGAGACCCCCGGCGGCTTGCGCGACTACAACGTCGCCTGCTGGCTAGCCCTGATTTCGGCCATGGACAAGCTGCACGACTGGCCCGATGCCAGCGCTGTTCGGGCACCGGTGCGCAAGCAACTGGAATCGGCGCTGGACTTCCTGATGGCGGCGCGTTGTTTCCTGCATTTCCGCAATGGCCGGGATGACAATTCTCTGAGCTGGGAAGCGCAGGACGAGGCGGCAGCGCAGAAGATTGGGGCCAATGAATCGCCCGAACTCACGGCAGCGGATTGGATGCGGATTTATTTCGGACACGCGCGAGCCATGCAACGCTCCATGTCGCAGCTCATGGAGGAGATTCCCGAAGCCTGGTCTTCATTGTACCGCCAGATTCAGAGCTGGCGTTTACAACTCTCCACTCCGGATTTTTCGGTTGTGGATGGGCTCATCTTCCTGCAACAGGCTTCGGCGCT
>WNGK01006493.1_pt1 | contig 19078 bp, 19 predicted proteins | sample 5400601 | NCBI WGS metagenome assembly WNGK01 (sample SAMN13153376, study PRJNA577476) | soil metagenome | isolation source: 60 cm soil or saprolite under Garry oak tree replicate 1 | place: USA:California | collected 2016-06-15
TTAGCTTGCTCGAAGCCATTGGCGAAGATCCGCAGCGCGAAGGGTTGGTTAGAACGCCGGGTCGCGCAGCGCGTGCATTCGAATTTTTGACCGCCGGTTACAGGCAGAGCTTGGATGGAATAATCAACAACGCGCTTTTCGAGCCCGAAGCCAGCGAGATCATTCTGGTCAAAGACATCGAACTATATTCGTTATGCGAGCACCATTTGATTCCGTTTATCGGCAAAGCGCACGTCGCTTACATTCCAAATGGCAAAGTCGTGGGTCTCTCTAAGACAGCGCGGATTGTCGACATGTTCGCGCGTCGGCTACAGATTCAGGAAAACCTCACGATGCAAATCGCTGATGCTTTAATGAAGACGCTGCATCCGCGCGGCGTTGGTGTCGTCATCGAGGCAAAACACCTCTGCATGATGATGCGCGGGGTTGAGAAACAAAATTCTGTAATGAAAACGTCTTGTTTGCTTGGCGTTTTCAAAGAGGATGCCCGCACCCGCTCCGAATTCCTCTCGCTGTTAAACGATTAATGCAACGGGTGGAACGCGACCTCCGGGCGCGTTGCCAATCAAACGCGGCTTTGCCGCCGCATATTTGCCTTCGGCGAATGCTCTCTCATCGCCTTCGGAGAAGACGATCCACCTTCAGTTAGCCGCGCCACGCTGTTTAAGCGCGAGAGTACTCCTGGCTCAAGCGCGCCAGCGCAAGAGCGGCAAGGAACAGCCCGAAATCGCGCAGCGCAATGTCGAAGTACCCGGGGATCAGTAACAGATTTATTATGATCACCACTAACCAGGCAGCGACGATATAGGCGAAAATCCGCGGTTTAAGCCAAACTCCAATTCCAGCCACGATCTCGATGACGCCGACAACGAGCATCAGCGTGTGTGGCTGAATCGGTGAAACGTTCGCTACTACTCCAGGAACGTACTGGTCCCAATTGACCAGAAGATGGGAGAACTTGTCCAACCCGGCGAGGATGGGGGCAACTGTGAATCCGACATGAAGGATCCAATATGCCTGATACGCCGGCGAACTCGTGCTGGCGGCGTGTGATTGATCAGTGGTTGTATTCATGGCGAGCAATTTGTTGGTTTATCAGAATAAGTCAAAGGATTATTTGACTTTTAACGCGAGAATTTCTCGCGTTGGCGAAGAACTAACCCGGGAAGCGAGTCTACTTCACCTCAAACCGGCAGGAAGGTGCTGGTCCGCGGACGCAGTGTTCTTTTACGGGCGAGCCAATTATTTCGGTGAGCAACGATTCCCCCAACAGACATGCTTCGGGATGATTCGCCGTAGCGGCAGCAATTGGACAGCCGTTGCCGATGATGAAGTGCTTCCCATCTTCTTCACGAAAAGTGGCCGAGCCCCCCAGTTCCTTGAGAACGTCGAGTGCAGCATCAATTCTTTGCTGGCGTGTTTTGCCGCGCAAGTCCGGCACTTGTTCCTGGGCGACGGTTCGGCCAGCGGCGCGCATTCCCGCGCGTAAATTTCTCGGTTTGATCTGTCGGGAAAATATTGACATGAGAAGCGAGACCAGTCGCCCGTATGCTTTCGGAAACAATTGCTCGGCTTCAGGCCCGAGAGCATAAGTAATGTGCGGTTTCCGGACGCCAGGCTTCATGCCTGACTGGGTCGCGAGTCTGTCACGCTCGAGGCTGGCAAGGTGCGCTCGCACGGCATTATCAGTCAGGCGCAACTTTTCCGCGAGTTCGTTGACTGTCCATTCTCCTGTCCGCAGCAGATCGAGAATTTTCCCTCGTGTGCTTTTGAATAACCGCGCACGCCAGCCTATATGTTTCATGTAGTCAAAGATCATGGCGATTCAGAGTAAGTCAAAAACACGTTTGACTAATTCCAGGCTGGTGGTGTGTTTGGCAGTCACTATTCGCTGACAGAAGGATGACTTATGCTTTTAACTGTCAGTAAGCGGCTGGAATTCTCAGCCTCCCGGCGTTTGCATGTTCGCGAGTGGAGCAACTCTGAAAACCTGGCCAATTTCGGCCCTGAAACGAACGCCCGCTATGGGAGCGGTCGCAATTACGTCGCTTACTTCGTCTTTACCGGTCCGGTGGATCCGGTGACCGGGATGCTGATTAACATCAGCGAAATCAAAGCGCGCGCCGGTAAGATCGTGCGCGAACGCTTCGATCACAAGTTTCTGAACGAGGACAATTCATCCTTTCGTAGTATTGCGCCGACCGCCGAGAACATTGCGCGGCAACTCTACGTCGACGTCGCGCCACTGTTTTCCGATACCGAAGCGAAACTGTGCGCTTGTCACCTCACCGAGTCGCCCGAGCGAAGCGCGACCTATTACGCCGCTGGTGCTTGCGAGGCGAATTTCTGGTTCGAATTTTCGGCGGCGCGCAAGACCATGTCCCCTCTTTTGAGCGCGGAGCAGAACGCGCGTCTCTTCGGCGAATCAGTCTCAGTACACGGCCATAACTACCGTTCCCGTCTGACCTTTCGCGCACAACAATTTGACCCCGAAAAAGCTTCGGGGTTGATCCGCCACGATGCAATCGACACTTGTGTCCGCGCATTGCGTACCGAACTCGATCACCGTTATCTGAATGAAGACGTCGTTGGACTAAAGGATTCTCCCATTACGACCGAGAGCCTGGCAACATACATCTACGAACGTGCCAACGGAATGATGCCGCTGCAGCGTGTCCGTTTGCACGAGCGCCACGATTTTTTTGCGGAGGCGTGGGAAGCCAATACGATTTTTCTGGGATTACAGGTGCCGTTTCACGCCGCGCATCGATTGCATGCGGCCGCGCTTTCGGACCCGGACAATGCGAGGCTCTATGGCAAGTGCAATAATCCACTCGGTCATGGTCATCGCTACGTGACGGAGACAACCATCGGAGGCGAGTACAACGCGCGCAGTGGAACGCTGTACGATTTTGTTGCGTTTCGGAAAGCGATTGAGGAATCGGTTGAGCCGTGGCGAGATCGGCATTTGGATCTGGAAACGGAAGATTTTCGAAATGCGCCGTCGACAGGCGAAAATATTGTACGCGCACTTTGGCCAAGAATCGATAATAGCCTTAACCAGCAGGTTGTCCGATTGCGTTTGTGGGAGACGGCGAATAACCGTTTTACCTTGCGACGCACGTAATCTCCAATTCGATGTTGGACGTTGGGCGTTGGACGTTCGACGTTTTCTGCAAGCACAGATGAAGCGTTATCTCATCACAGGCGCGAGCCGCGGAATCGGCCGTGCGATAGCCGAGAACTTGGCCACAGATGATGCAGTGCTGCTCTTGCACGGACGCGATACGGTTGCCCTGGCGCGAACGCGGAAGGCTGTCGAGCCACGCTGCGCGCAAGTGATCCCGCTGATTCATGATCTCGCTAAGCCTTCAGGAGTCTCGGACCTGATCGCCGAAGCTGGAAAGGGACCAATCGATTTGCTCGTTAATAATGCAGGCGTTGCGGTGGTGAAACCGTTTACAGAAATTACGTCAATCGAATGGGAGCAAACAGTCGGCGTGAACATTACGGCGCCGTTCATGTTGACACAGCATTTCGCTCCGCGAATGCCACCGGGCTCAAGTGTTGTGAATATCCTTTCCATCGCGGCCAAAAGTGGCTTCCCCAACTGGAGCGCCTACTGTATGAGCAAGTTTGCGCTTGAAGGATTCTCACAATCCGTCCGCGAAGAATTGCGCGATCGAAAAATTCGCGTGATCAACGTTTATCCGGCGGCGACTGACACCAACATCTGGGATCACATCGAAGGCGAATGGCCGCGAGGCAAAATGATCTCGCCGAAAGAAGTCGCGAGTGCCGTAGTCTACGCCCTCTCGCGACCGGCAGACGTAACGTTGGAAAACATCACTCTATCCAGTCTGACTGGAAATCTGTGATCGCTGAGGCAAGCTTGGTGCGAAAGCGGTTGTAGCTACGGCTTTGTGAGCCGTTTTTGAACTAACCTGGCGGTTTCGGTCGGGACCCGGCACAGGCCGGTGGCTACAGTCGCGAAAGAGATGTTCGTGCTATGGTCAAAGCGTTGCAAAGCGAGCTTACTATCAACGTCGTCGCTTCGATCATTGTATCTTTGCTGTTCCTGGCGGCCGGCTTTCTCTGGGGCAAATACAAGGAAAGACGTGGTAAGTTTGGAAAGAACCTCGAAGAATACGATTTCTATCCGTTCATTGTAACTCGCGAAAACTTTGGCGAATTCAGCCTCAAAGATTTTCGACTCGGAATGCATTACTTCCTAAAGAATGAAGATCACACGGCTGCGCGACAGCTCATTTTTATCGGCGAGCAAAATAATGTGCGGGCACAACTCGAACCTGTTGAGCAAAAGGTCTACGCGCAGCTATTCGAGAAATATAATGGTAAGACAATCGCCGACGATACGCAGGAGTTTCTTGAAAACTACGAACGCATTGTGCGCCTGATTGGAAAATCTTTTCCGAACACGGGAATCGAGATCTTACTGCACAACCTGGCCGACCCTGCGCACTCGCTCATCACGCTCGAAAACAATGTTACCGGACGGCATTTGCGCGACGGCACAACGAATCTGCTGATTGATCTAAAGGGCCGGCAGCTCTTGAACGAAGACAAATTGAATTACGAACTGAATATCGGGACACGAAAGTTCAAATGCACGACGATTCCGATCAAACGAAAGGAATTCGGAATCGTTGGCGCAATTTGCATCAACATCGACGCTAATTACATGACCGAAGAAGTCCTGAAAGATCGACAACGAATCGAAACATGGTTCCAAAACTTTCTTCGGATCGACATGCAGCTCGACGAAAACATTCTGAGTAAGGACGAATACGCCCAGGCGCTTAAGGGCAAGCGGCATTTCAAGGACGAAGGCTTCTGATTATTCTCCCTGCTTGTCATGTCGAGCGAAGTCGAGACATCTCTCGAAGGGAAATCCAGAGATTCCTCGACTCCGCTTCGCTCCACTCGGAATGACAAGAGGTAGGGTCGGCGCGCCACGCTGACCACACGCCACAGCGCGGCGGCCTCAGCTACTTCCGCGAGGCCTGCAACGCCACCTGGTATTCCGGCTTCTTGTGGTATTCGACCAGGCGGAATCCCCAAGTGATCAGCGTGCAAAGATCTTTGCTCTTTGCGTTCTTATCGTTCAGGAAGTTCTCGATTTTCGCTTTTAACTCCGGCTGTTGATCTGTCGCGTCGAGGATTTCGAAGATTTCCATCGACAACAACCAGTCTTCGGGATGTTCCATCTGCTGTGTCTCCCAAATCTCGCCGAGGCGTTCATAGCCGGTCTTGCCCTCGCGAATTTTGCGCACTTGCGCGTAAAGATTCTCGAGGCGCTTTCGCTTTGCATCCGACGGAACCTTGATGGTCCGTTCCTTTGGAATAAGTGCCACCTGATTATAAGCATCCTTGTCGGCAGCGCCGTTAAAGACCGAACTGATTCGTTCACCGACGGCCATATCGTACGTGCCCCAATCTGGATCGAACAAAACACGATCGCCATATTTGGCGCTGCAGTTTGAAAACGTGATCAGAACTAATCTCCCGTCGCGGCGCAAGATTTTCTCCACCCTGCCTGAAACCACAATGCCGCTGACAAAGTCAAGCTTTGCCTTCCTGCCTTCGACGATCCCGAGCGCGTGCAACTGGTCGTTGGTGAGCAACTCGGGAGATGCTGATGTGTGCTTCCATTTCCCGACCGGCGCCCCAAATCCATCCTTGTGATAATCGATGCCGTGTCCTTCCAGCTCTTTGTCGCTGAAAGCCAGCGCAGTCTTGCCGGCCGTTCGCAAATAAACTGGAGAATTGTCTTCGTCGGTGATGACTTCGTTGAAAATGCCGCTGACCTGCAGTCCGGAGGAATATTCGCAGGTCGCAACGTTCTGGCATTCGATGGCCTTGTTGATTCCTTCGAGTCCGCCAACGTGATATGCCATCTTGCTCGCAAATTCTTCCAGCACGTCCTTTAAATGCTCAAAATCGTGGCAGACAAAAAGCTGCGGCTGTTTTGTGGTGATATCGAACGCGTAATTCTGCGCGTCGATAGAGTAGGGGATCTTCTTCACAGCCGGCTCAAGACATGAAACCGACTCGCCGATCGATGAAAGCAATCCCGCGCCATAGATCTTTGGATTCTCCAAGGTGCCAATCAATCCGTATTCCACCGTCCACCAGTGCAAACGGGAAAGCAGCGCCATCTCAGAAGGCTCGCCCAAGGTTTTTTGTCGATGCTCGACCAGCTTCGTTGCTTCCTCGACTTCTTTCGGGTCCGCGTTTGGCCGCTCCTTCAGGATCGATAGATGCCGGATCGCTTGGTACAACTCGAAATCTTTTTTCGACGACATCGCTTTTGCGCCGACTTCACCAAAGCGTTGCAGATAATTCGAGTATTCGCGATCGACAATAATCGGAGCGTGACCGGCGGCCTCGTGCACAATGTCCGGCGCAGGCGTGTATTCGATGTGATGGATTTGCCGCATGTCACAGGCGATCACCAATACTTTGTAGGCCTGAAACTCCATGAACGCCGCCGGTGGAATAAACCCGTCCACCGCCACCGCGCCCCAGCTAATCTTCGCGAGAATATCGTTCATCTCCTCGATGCGCGGGATGCGCTCAAAGGAGATGCCCGTATTAAGAAGACCATGGAAATAAACTTTGTGCGCGTACTCTCTTAGAAAAAAAGTGTTCTGGCGCATGATGAATCGCCAGACCGCGTGGTCAACAGGCGTGTAATCGTCGTAACGCTGATCGACTGCGAATTGGAGCAAATGTTTCGGACAACTTGCGACCGCGGCGTTGTCATAGCTGATACCGCCTTTAGATTTCATCGGCACCTCCTGGCAAATAAAGTATTACTCGTTCGTAAACCGGGCAAGGATGATTCCGTCCGGATGCTTGTCATCCCGAGCGGAGCGAGGGACCTCACAAAAGCTGGTTGATCACACAATCTAACCAGAACGCGCGGCGCCCCGAGCGGGAGGTCCTTCGCCGTCTTCGCGACTCAGGATGACAAGAAGGAGCGTGCGGGTCAGGGCCTGGATTGGCGTGCGCGAATTACGCGTTTTGCGATCCAGAAGATCGCAATTAACGCAATGAGCCACGGCGCGAGGAAAGCGACGGCTACCCCGATCATGCGCAAGCTCCACATAATGGCCCCGGCGCTTTGCGCGAGGGTGCGTCGCAGCGTGGCGAGCAAGCCAGTCTCGTGCGAAACGATGTTGCCCTGGCTGTAAACCTGGATCGAGATATCAGCCGGGGCGTTGGCTTCGTCCGACTGCGCGCCTGTGCGGTCTTGGCGCTGCACACTCACATTTTCGACTTTGCCTAACGCGTTGAGTGATTTCATAAGCGCCTGGTAATTTTTCATCGGCACACGCAGCGACACGCCTGCGACTTCGCGTCCATCCGGGTCGCGACTAAAAGTCGAGCTACGGACCCGGCCGCTTTGTTTCGCCGCCAGGACTTGAAGCTCCTTTGCCTTTGCATCCACCGACGACGTGCGAATGCGCAAGCTGGTTTGCTGCAGTGCCTGCTCCTGTTCCTCGCGTGAGATGGTGATGTTTAGTTCTACCTTGTCGCGTTTGGTCTTTGCATTTTCAGACATGCCGCTGCCGCCCTGCGCGATGCGCTCCGTTTGCATTTGAAAATTCTCCACGCGCCCTAATCTTTTTACACGGCCGATGACAGCGTCGCTTTCTTCCGGCACGATCAACATGCTCATTGTCGCGGAGATGCGTCCTGAATAGTCGCGGTTCAGTTGCGCATTCGTGATCTGCACCTTTGGCGACGCGAGCGCTTTGATGTCATTGTAAATCTTCTCCACGTCCGGCGCATAAAGCGAGAGTTGCGCGCGTTCCTTGAGCAGAAACGCCGCCGGTTCCTCCATGTCTTTTTCCGCAAGCAAAATCGTCACTGTGGCGAACTGCACCTGCGAATCCCAATATTTCAGTTCGCCCTGCATCTTCTCGATCTCCTCGCGTACACGACCAAGTTCCTTCTCTACCTGGAGCAAATCGGAAACCTTGCCGGTCTTCGTTTTCAACATGTCGATCAACCGTTGCTCCATCACGTGCGCGTTCTTTAGCCGCGCATCGGTATCGAAGTACGCCTTCGTTACGTCTTCGGTCCCCAGTGTCTGGTTCTTTAGTTCGCCAAGACCGCGAAGCTTCTGTAGAAAGCGATCCAGATTTTCCGGCATTACTTTGACCACGACCTGCCCTCGCAGTTTTCCATTTGCCTGTTTCTCGGAATTCGTAGTTGCGACGTATCCGCGTTCTTCGTTTGCAAATGCCGTTATCTTTTGTACCGCATCGTCAAACCTGATGATCTCAAGTTCGACATTTGCATTCCGGATCAGTTTGCGATTCGCCAACTCCGGCGCAGGTGTTTCGGCTGAACTCGCCTCGGCTACGTAGTTCATCGCTCCCGTCTCGCTGCCGGTTTCCTTAGCAGCCATTTCCGCCTGAGCTGTCCTGACCGGTGCAACTGTTGCTGGGTACGCTTTGAAGTCTCGGGCGACCTTTGATCTTGTTTCAGAGGATGACTGCGGCGGTGCCAGCGCCAGATCTTTTGGTTTTCCAGCGGCGAGTTCGTCCGATTTATCCAAAGCGCCGGCACGACCGGGCTCCAACATCGGCGCGACCTGTGAGGGTTGTTCGAACAACTTCTCGTTCGCATAACGATCACGAGCGGCTGCCGGAGTTGCAGTTTCCCCCGTGATCATTCGGCCAAGTTGCACAAGTCCCAACAAAACCGCAGCAACGGCGGTGATCTGGGCCGCCCGCAGGCGCATCAGATCGGTAAGCATCTTCACGAGTCCGCTTCTTTGCGGGATGCGCTCGCGAAAACTGGCCAGCATCCGCTGTTCAAACGTGGGATCTGATTTTTCGTGAGCGAGAGTTTCTTCCAGAATTTTGTTCATAGTTTTGGTTTCCTGATGGGTTTTTCGGCAAGCGGCGCATTCGACTAGGTGTGCGTGAAGCTCGCCACGCTCGTCCTCGGAAAGCTCGCCGTGAAGATCGGCGGCGAGCCAGTTGTCGATCTCGTTGTGAATGGTTGCCATACGTTTAGTCCATTGAAGCGAGAGCGGGACGAAGTTGTTTGCGCATCTCCGCCAGAGCACGGCCAAGAATTCCGCGCAGCGCGCCGTTGGTCAGGCCCAGTGTGTTTTCAATGGTGCGATAGTCCAGCTCTTCGAAGTAACGCAGCGTAAGTGCGGCGCGATGAAGCTCCGGTAATGTCGCAAGCGCGGAATGCAATTGCTGGTCTATCCCGCTTGTGTCAGGAGGTTGGGATTCGCTCGCCTCGACTGTTTCCTTCGAAAGCGAAACAGTGCGGCGTTTCCGAAAAACATCGTGTGCCCTGTGTCGCGCGACCGTTGCCAGCCAAGCAGGAAATTTTTCAGGATCGCGCACGCGCCACCGCCTTTTCCAGGCTTTGACCAACGAGTCCTGGACAACATCCTCGGCTTCCTCGCGGCTTTGCAAAATACCGTAAGCGATCGCGAAAAGCGTCCTACTATGCGTCCGGATAATCATTTCAAAAGCGTCCCGATCGCCGTGAATGGCCGCCCGGTATTGTTCGCGTTCACTGGCATCCATTGTTTGCGATCTAAAGCCTAGACGTTTGAAGGCGCGTTTCCGCGCGGAAAATTTTCTGTAGCGACAGTCCCCGATGGGAGCCATTCAATTCGACGCTCAGAGAGCGCCGCTACAGTTATAAGATAGTCGCTGCGGGACCGGCGCCGAGAAGTTGAAGTTTTTGAGGTAGATTGTGGAGGATAATGGCGCGTTTCGTGACCATTGTTCTTCCAATTGCGAGCCAGTCTGGCCAGACTCGTAGTCACACGTCACATTTTATCCTTCGATCCAATCCGAGAAATGGAGCGACCCCTTTTTATTCCGATTATTCTTGGAACTGCGCGTCGGGGACGGCAGAGCGAGAACGCGCATTTCGTGTTCGGGGAGACGAACAAACGCGCGGACGTCGAGACGGAGTTGATCGACGTGCGGAAACTTCCGATGCGACTCGATGATGCAGGCGAGCAAATGAAAGACACAGCATTCTCAACAACAATCGACCGCTGCGATGGAATCATCATTGTGACGCCGGAATACAACCACGGCTATCCGGTTCTTCTGAAACACGCGCTCGACATGAACTTAAAGGAATACATCCACAAGGCGGTCGGCATTTGCGGCGTCTCGGCGGGACCGTTTGGTGGCGCGCGCGTGATTGAGGCTCTCCTGCCGGTCATGCGCGAGCTCGGCCTGGTGACAATCTTCGAGGATGTTAATTTCGGGAACGTGCAAAGCGTTTTCGATGAGCAGGGAAAATTGCTCGATCAAAGTTATGTCCGACGCGTGGATAAATTTCTGAATGAGTTAATCTGGATGGCGCGAGTACTCCGTCACGGACGCGAGAATATTCCGGAAGTGGGAATGCAGTGACAGAGCAATGTCGAAAGACACGCTAAGCGAGCGAATGCGCCGCCTTGGCATTCGCGATGTCGATCTGGAGGAAATGTTTGCGCGATCCAGCGGACCGGGTGGCCAAAACGTTAACAAGGTTGCAACAGCAGTAACGCTGCGCCACCGCGCGAGCGGGATCAGCGTGACTGTGCAGGATTCGCGGTCACAAGCAATGAATCGCAAGCTCGCACGGGAACGCTTACTCGATGCCATCGAGAGTGCTCGTGAAAAGCGCCACGCTGCAGAAATTGCGGCGCGCGAAAAAGCGCGTCGAAGAAAATCGCCGCGGCCAGTTGCACTGAAACGGAGAATTCTGGAATCCAAACGCAAGCGTAGCGAACTCAAGAAGCAGCGGGCGAAGATCGAAACCTAAGAATCTTCTGCTCTAATACATCTGGTGACGGGACTTGTCCCGAATTGTCTGGTGAAGAACAATTCACGTCATGAAAAATACAATCATACTTGGTTCTGCGCTCTCGGTCATCGCCTTGATGTTGGTCTCCTGCGGCAGCGAGCCGGAGACAACCACGACCACGACGCGTCAGACCACCGTCACGACGGCGGCACCGCCGCCAACAGGCCAGACGACGACGACAACGACGCACCACATGGGCGGCGGCTACTGATAAACAGAAGCCGGCACTTTCAACTGATTAGTGACCATCGTGCGGTAGAGGTGTCTTTACGGGCGACGATTCGCCAGCCGGCAAATTTGCGGCTTTCCAGTCCATTGCCATGCGGATGCGGGCGCGTCCGCTGGGATGATCGAAAAAGATAAATTCCTCGAGCGGGGTTGGGTCTAGCTTGCGGTAAGCCCCCAGTTTGAGAGCTACCTTCGCCATGCCGTCCGGCTCCCGCGAAGTGTTGATTCCAAAAGTGTCTGCTTCTCGCTCTGTCGCGCGGACGGTCGTGTTGAGAAATGGTGTAGCAAGGAAGAGCAGTGTGCCAAAGATCAACGCGAGCAACGGTAGCCCCGCGGGGTCAGCAATACTGCGCACGCCCCATCTAACGCCCCAACGCCTCACGGCCGCATCGAAAATGATGCGAGTAAGAGCAAATCCGATGGCAAGGAAGATTCCCGCGTAGGCTAGCAGTTTCGCGCCGTGATTGAGAACGTAGTGCCCCATCTCGTGTGCCATCACCGCGCGTATTTCAGGAAGCGAGCATTGTTTGAGCAAATTGTCGTTGAGCGCGATCCGCGTTGTGCCGAGGAATCCCGCAACGTTTGCGCTTACTCGGGTAGTCTGACGTGACGCGTCAACTTCAAACACTTGTTTTGTCGGAATTTGATTCGCCCGTGCCATCGCGAGAATCGGATCTCTAATCTCGGGTTTCATCAGCGGTTTATAGGTATTGAACAGCGGCTCGATGAACACAGGCGCGATCAATACCACGACGAACAGGAAGATGATCACGACAGCTGTTGCCCAGACCAACCAAGTTCGCGGCGCCCGCCGGAACACAGCGTAGAGCGCGATCAGTAATATGGTGCCACCGATTATGGTGAGGGCGAAGCCGACTAACTGCTCGCGAAACCACAAAAGGAAACTCTGCGTTGCAAGGCCGTACTGATGCTCGCGAAGGAAGTTCTCGTATAGATGGAGCGGGAAAGTGAGCGTGGCGACGATCAGAAAATATGAAATGGCATAGAGGATGACCTGTAGGGGAAGCCAACGGCTTCCCCTACAGATTCGTTCGGCGAAATCGCGCAGCCGCGCTGAGATTCGTGACTCCAGCAGAAAGATGCAAATGGCGGCGGTGAGAAGAAAATTCCACAGAAGCAGCCAGCAACCGCCTTCAAAATACGCGTCCGATTTTTCGCGTTTATCTTGTGGCACGGACTCGCGCTGTCTGAGGCTGCGTGTCGAGGCGCTAGATTTTCCTCGGCACAAACAGGCATCGCAGCCATTACGAATGCGACGCCGAGTAACGTTATGATCGACGGCTTGCTCACGGCATCTGCTTGATAACCAAATCCGGTTGAAAGGAAAGTGCGACTCGTCACCGATGGGCGATTTGAAGGGAGGCTATGTAAAAAAATTGGTCTCGTTTCATTAGGCTGGACTAACCGCCTGCCGAAGCAGAAGATTGAAATATGAAGGCGCCTCTGTTGCTAAGTTGCACGCTCTTGGTGGGAGTATGCGCTGTCTGGAATTTAAGCGCGGAACCCACGCCAGCGGATACAGAGCAGTACGGCCAATACCCGACGAATTACAAGGAGATCGTGACGAAATGGCTCGAGACCCAATTGAACGATGCATCCAGTGCGCATATTGAATGGAGTGGCGAGCCGAAACCGGCGAATTTGGGGACGCAAGACAAACCGCTTTACGGATATCAGGTTAACTTTAAAATAAACGCTCGAAATCGTTTTGGTACTTACACTGGAATGCAAAGCCACGGCGTGTTAATCCGAGACGGGCAAGTTGTAAAAGGCCTCGGGTTTGGTTATTAGCTGTTAATATCAACGAATGAAACTGCAATCGAAATCATCCGGACAAATCATTGCTATCCTGATCATCGTCCTCGGTTTGGTCGGTGTCGGCTTTTGGTGGCTCAATTCTAACAAACAGGAGATGGCGAAGGATGGCCAGGCGTTCGCTCAAGAGGCCATGCAGCACATTATCGTTCAGCACGACATTAATTTTTTCGGTTCACATCTAAGTCCGCAGGCACGAATGAATTTTCCGGTTTCGGCGCAGCAGGAATTTATGAACGAAATTGTGCAGATGGGAGCGCCTGTCGGCGCGATTAATCTGCAGGGCAAAATTGAATTTCAATCTCAATTTTTCGAGCCGCAAGGCAACTTCCACGCGCGGATAAATTACCCGGTAAAATACGCCGATTTTGACCTTACCATTTCGCATCCGGTCGGCCGCTGGCAAATCGACACGATTGCCTTTGTGAAGCAGGCCGAACAGCTTGGGCCTGGCTCCGCGCCCGCACCGCCGGCTGCACCGGCACCTGCAGCTACAGCCGCCCCTGCATCCACGGTTGCACCTACACCTGGAGCCTAAAAGAAGTTGACGTTGCGCTTCCCACAGCGAAGCGGCTACACCAGCAACTGATCGAGCGAGTCCAGACAAATCTGTGACCAGCTTTCTAGCGATTCGCGCCGGGCCATCAACTCTTCCTTTGTCAGAAACGTCAGCCCCGTAATCATGGCTTCGCGCTTCTGCACTTTCGGCTCCTTCAATTTGAAAATGTGCACGATGCCCAGATGAACCCTTCCGACTTCTGTCGTGTCATCGTTTAACAGGGCGACAATGCGATCTTCATAAGGAGTATCAATCTTGATTTCTTCCTTGACCTCGCGTTCCACTCCGGCGCGATAGGTTTCCTCGTCAGTTGAGTGCCACAGAAACTTATCGGCATCTTCTGCCATATGACCACCGATGCCGATTGACCCTTTCGCAATCAGGCGTTGCTCGCCCGCTTTCTTACCGCGCACGTAATGAAGTACGGAGTTTTGAAATGCGATCAACGCGTACGGGATAATTTGCTTGTACGCGGGATCACTTTCGGCTTGTGGACGTGCGATGAAAAAATTGCTGCCGCGCGACAGAATCGCTTTCAAATATTTTTCCGGCTCAAAACTGAGTCCCTGGAAAGCGCCAAGCTCATCAAACAAACTGCGCCTGATGACCAGAATGTCTTCTTGAGGAGGATTCACACAATTCCCAACGATGCTGTCATTCTGAGCGGAGCGAAGAATCTCGGATCATTTTCCAGAGATGTCTCGCTTTGCTCAACATGACAAGAGGCGCATCAAAACGAATAGTTCACGCCCAACTGAGGTCCGAACAGGTTGAGGCTGGGATTGGGATCGGTTTGTCCTCCATTGGATAGATGCTGATAAAGCGCCCCCACATTCACTTTCCAGTGATCGTTGACGCTGTAGGAGATGCCGGCAGCCGATAAAATGTTGAACGTAAAGTCCTGCCCCTGTCCGCCGGGAATTTCCGGGTGACTATCGATCCACCCTGCACCTACACCGCCTGAAATGTAGGGAACGAGCCGGCTACCCGGTCGAACAACAAAATTGTAGCGCACCCCGAGATTGAATCCGAAGTAATGGTTCTCGATTCCTTGAAGAATCGGCTCTGCCATGGCGCTGAAGTAAAATTGATTGTAACCGCGCAGCCAATTATTACCTCGGATTGCTCCCCATCGAATGCGTGCGGTCAGGAATTCTGTAAGGATTTGGTAGTCAGCTGGTGGATTGATCGCGCCAAACAAATACCCGGACTCAAGTGCAAATTCGAATCGTTGCGGATCCAACTCTTCAGTGGTTGTCGCCACACGCGGCTGTTCAATGCCGCCGGAAATTTGTGACCAGGAGAGAAGGAATGCACAAGCACTAAGGGCGCGAAGCATGTTCATTTGGCGCGGGCTACCATAAGGAGAGTTGATACCGTTGCAATTGGTAGGGTCGGCGCGCTGCGCCGACCGGACAGCGCAGCGCACTGTCCCTACCTGATAAACTCAGCAAGATCAGCAGGCAACGGACTGCTCCATTTCTGCTCGCCTTCAACTGCCAATTCTGTCGAGTGAAGTGCCTGATGCGGCAAAAGTAATTGTTGCTCTAGTTCACGCGTCCACCCAGTCTCAATAAATCGCAGGTAAAGGTCCTCATCGGGTCCGTAAATCTTGTCGCCTACAATCGGGTGACCGATCGCGCTCAGATGCACACGAATCTGATGTGTGCGTCCGGTGCGCGGGATTGCGCGAATCACGCTAAACTTCTCAGCGACCCGCGTCGGCCTGAGGAATCGTCGCTCGACACGAAATTCAGTCTGCGCTGGCGCGCCATTTGGGTGAATCATTTGTTTTAGCCAGATCGCCGATTGTTGGTGTTTGCCTTGGCGATCCAACGGCGCATCGACAGAATAGCGTTCCCAGTCAGGCCAGCCCCAAGCGATCGCGAGATATTCCTTCTTCACTCGCTGCTGCTGCATCAACAACCCGAATCGGCGTGCGGCCGCAGATGTTTTTGCCACCAGGACTAGGCCGCTGGTCTCGCGGTCAAGCCGATTGACAATCGAAACCTGACCGCCGCTGGCGATCTCAAATGCAAATAGCTCACGCAATTCTTTCCAGAGATTGCGCGCACCATTTGGTTTTGTGGGGTGACTGAGAAGAAATGGCGGCTTATCGACGACGACGTAATCGTCGGTTTCATCAACGATACCGAAATGGAGTATCGGGGTAATGGAATAATGGAGTAGCGAACCCGAGTCAGATCAAAGCCTCATTACGCAACTGTTCATTCCGGTGCTTGACCTGGCTGCCAAAACTGTTTTACCTAAACGCCTCAGCCTTAACCAGAGGAGCGGTCCTTGGATCCCAAAGACATAAAAGAAATTAAAGCGATCATCGATCTGATGAAGAAGCATGACCTTTCGGTCTTTGAGATCGAAAAGGAGGGGTTCCGTCTTAAGCTTGAAAAAGGTCCATCCGTTCGGGCCGCCGCGGCCGTAACGCCGGCAGTAGCAGCGCAGCCGGAGCCCGCCTCAATTGCGACCGAAGCTGCATCGCTAGGACCCAAAGCGATCGAAAGCGTGCCGCTGAAAGACATCGTTTCGCCGATGGTGGGCACCTTCTATCGCTCTGCATCGCCTGACGGCGCGCCATTTGTTGACGTTGGAAAATCCGTCACGGAAGACACAGTCGTCTGCATTATCGAAGCGATGAAAGTGATGAACGAGATCAAAGCAGAAACAAGCGGTATCATCGCCGAAGTGATGGCGGAAAACGGCAAACCAGTGCAGTTCGGCCAGGTGCTCTTCAGAGTTCGCTAATGCATCGCGGGAATTTGATTTGTAGGGCAGGCGCGTCGTCTGCCAATGCGCGTCACTGAGCGGGCAAGCGGAGCGCTAGGCCTACAATTCTTTGAATTCATGTTCGAAAAAGTCCTGATTGCCAATCGCGGTGAAATCGCCCTGCGGGTGATTCGCGCCTGCAAGGAGCTCGGCATTCGCACCCTGGCGGTCTATTCAGAGGCGGATGTCGATTCGCTGCATGTTCAACTTGCGGACGAATCCATCTGCATTGGCGCGGCCCCAAGCTTGGAAAGCTATTTAAAGATCGATCGAATCATGAGCGCAGCCGAGATTGGCGATGTCGATGCGATTCATCCTGGCTATGGATTCCTGGCCGAGAACCCGCATTTCGTCGAGGTGTGCGAAAGCTGCAATATCAAATTTATCGGACCATCGTCGCGTGCGATGCAAGCGATGGGAGATAAAAACGCTGCACGCGCGTGCGCACGCAAAGCTGGCGTGCCAGTGACACCTGGAAGCGATGGAATCGTCGAGACGGAGGACGAAGCGATCAAGATCGCGAAGAAACTTGGTTACCCGGTGATGATTAAGGCGGCTGCCGGCGGTGGCGGGCGCGGCATGCGCTCGGCACATAATGAGCCCAGTCTTAAATCGGCCTTTCACAGTGCGCGTCACGAAGCTTACAAAGCATTTGGAAATGAACAGGTCTATCTGGAGAAGCTGATTGTTAATCCTCACCATATTGAATTTCAGATCGTCGCCGACAGTCACGGCCGTGTTGTGCATCTGGGGGAGCGCGATTGCTCCATTCAGCGCCGGAATCAGAAAGTAATTGAAGAATGTCCGTCGCCGTTGATGACGCCGGGTCTCCGCAAAAAAATGGGCAATGCTGCCGTGAAGCTGGCAAAGTCAGTCGGGTACGAAAATGCAGGGACGATTGAATTTTTGGTCGATCAAGACAGGCACTTTTATTTCATGGAAATGAACACACGCATCCAGGTGGAACACACGATCACCGAGGAAGTGTATGCGTGCGATCTTGTAAAGGAGCAGATCCGCATTGCTGCCGGGCAGCCCCTGTCGCCGCATGTCGCGCATGCAGTCCCGCGATTGCATGCCATCGAATGCCGCATCAATGCCGAAGACCCAGCCAACGATTTCCAGCCCACGCCAGGCCGGATCGATTTTTACTACGCGCCGGGCGGCCATGGAGTGCGAATCGACTCACACGTTTATACCGGCTATACCGTCCCGCCGTACTACGACTCGCTGATAGCAAAAATAATTACCGTCGGTGCGACGCGGACTAATGCGATTGATCGAATGCGTCGCGCACTGGGCGAGTACTACATTACCGGTATTAAGACGACGGTGCCGTTTCACGCCGCAATGATGCGAAACGGGGATTTTCGCGACGGAAAGTACGACACTGGATTGCTCGATCGCCTCGTTACAGCGGGCAAACTCGAGCTGGCATCGCCGCCGCTCCGTTTACGCGAATAAGATTTTATTGTAGCCACGGCGCTCTGTCGCCGTGCTGGTAGTCACGCAGTGAACGCCTCGGCAGAGCGAGGCGGCTACAATCACGAATTTTGATAATGATGAGTCTGAACGACGCGCGCCTCTATGGGATTATTGATCTCGGCTACATCGAAGAATCCGACATTGCTCGTGTGGCCGAGCAAATGGTCCAAGCCGGCGTTGATCTAATTCAGCTTCGCGGAAAAGGAAAATCAATCGACGAACTCGCCGATCTCGCCGCCGAGCTGCACGAATTAACAGCGAGATCTTCCACGTCGCTAATCGTGAACGATTACGGAGAAATAGCCGGCCAAGTCCCGGTGGAAGGCGTGCATGTCGGGCAGGATGATGACACGATCGAACTCACGCGACGCAAAGCAGGTCGCGAAATCGTGGTCGGCAAGTCCACGCACAGCCTTGAGCAGGCACTCGCGGCGCAGCGCGAAGGCGCTGACTATATCGGCTTCGGCCCGATCTTCGCTACGCCTACAAAACCTGATTATTTGCCGATCGGCCTTGCGGAGATCAGCCGTGTTCATGCAGACGTGAGTCTGCCGATTTTCTGCATCGGGGGCATCAACATCGACAATCTACAGAGTGTAATCGACGCCGGTGCAAAGCGGGTTGTGATGGTTTCGGCTTTGCTCAAAGCGCACTGCATTGTTGATTATGCGCGCTGCGCTACCGACATGCTCGCGTGAAGGCCAATATTCAAATGAAACGATTGCTTAGTTCGTCATCCGTCATTCGATATTCGTCATTTTAATCATGTCCGTTCTCGTTGTTGGCTCCATCGCGATCGACACGGTTAAGACGCCGATCGAAGAACATTCCAATTTGCTAGGCGGATCGGCTTCCTACGCAGCGCTGGGTGCAAGCTTCTTTTCGCCGGTTCGGCTGGTCGGTGTCGTGGGGAACGATTTTCCTGAATCGGAATTCCAGTTTTGGAAAGAGCGCAAGATCGATAGCGAAGGCGTGCAGCGAGCAAACGGAAAGACTTTCCGTTGGTCAGGTGAATATTCGTGGGACCTGAACACGCGTGAGACGCGCTCCATCGCACTCAATGTCTTTGAAAATTTCAAGCCGGTATTGCCTGAATCTTATCGTCAAACCGATTTCGTTTTGCTGGCCAACATTGCGCCGTCACTGCAAGCGCACGTGCTCGATCAAATGGAACGGCTGCGGTTTGTCGTGGCCGACACGATGGATCTGTGGATCGAAACAGCGAGAGCAGACCTCGATGCGCTGCTGCAACGCGTCAACCTTCTTATCCTGAACGACAGCGAAGCGCGGGAGATAACCAAGGAAACAAGCCTCATC
>WNGK01018005.1_pt1 | contig 19077 bp, 22 predicted proteins | sample 5400601 | NCBI WGS metagenome assembly WNGK01 (sample SAMN13153376, study PRJNA577476) | soil metagenome | isolation source: 60 cm soil or saprolite under Garry oak tree replicate 1 | place: USA:California | collected 2016-06-15
CGCAATAGAACGGCACGCCATGGTGGACGGCCAGCACCGCCAGCGGGTAGGTGCCGATCTTGTTCGCGAAGTCCCCGTTGGCGGCAATGCGGTCGGCGCCCACGATGACCAGGTCGATCTTCGCCTGGCGCAGCAGGGCGCCCGCAGCGGCGTCGGCGATCAGCGTGCACGAAATCCCGGCGCGCGTGAGCTCCCAGGCCGTGAGCCGCGCTCCCTGAAGCACCGGGCGCGTCTCGTCCACGAACACGTGCACCCGCCGGCCGGCCTCGTGAGCGAGATAGACCGGCGCCAACGCCGTCCCGATTCCGCCCGTCGCGAGGGCACCGGCGTTGCAGTGGGTGAGCAGGCTCGCTCCGTCGGGGACCAGGGGCAGGCCCGCCTCACCGATCTTCCGGCACATGGCGCGGTCCTCCTCCCAGATGGCCGTCGCCTCGGCGTGCAACCGCTCCCAGATCGCCGCTCCGTCGCCCGGCGTCGCCGCCGCGACGCGCGCCATGCGGTCGAGCGCCCAGCGCAGATTCACCGCCGTCGGCCGGGCGGCGGCGAGCAGCTGCACCAGCCGCGGCAGACAGGATAAAAAGGTCTCGCGCGGCGCCGCGCGAAGCTCGCGTGTCCCGGCGACGAGCCCCATCGCTGCCGTGATGCCGATCAGCGGAGCGCCTCGCACCTGGAGCGTCCGGATCGCATCCGCCACGGCGTCGGCGCTCTCCAGGTCGCGCTCGATTTGCGCCTCCGGAAGCGCGCGCTGGTCGATGATGCGGACGGCGCCGCTCGGCGACCAGGCGATGGCTTGGATGGTCATGGCGCTGAAGCTAATGCCGCATTCCGCACTCCGCATTTTCCATGTAGGATTCCCGACATGGGATACCAAACCCTCCTGTTCGAGCTCAAAGACGGCGTCGCGCTGATCACGATCAACCGCCCCGACAAGCTGAACGCGCTGAACGACCAGGTGCTGGAGGAGCTGGCGAGCGCCGCCGAGCGGCTCGCGACGGAGGACCCGATTCAGGGCGCGATCCTCACGGGCGCCGGCCGGAAGGCGTTCGTTGCAGGTGCGGACATCGGCGAGCTCGCGCAGCAAGGCCCCTTCGACGGCAAGGCCCGGGCGCTCCGTGGCCAGGCCGTGTTGCGGCGCCTGGAAACCTGCGGGAAGCCCCTCCTCGCGGCCGTGAACGGCTACGCGCTGGGAGGCGGGTGCGAGCTCGCGATGGCCTGCCACCTGCGCATCGCCAGCGAGAACGCCCGCTTCGGCCAGCCGGAGGTCAAGCTCGGCATCGCCCCGGGCTACGGTGGTACGCAGCGCCTGCCCCGCCTCGTCGGGAAGGGCAACGCCCTCTACCTCATTCTGACGGGCGAGATGATCGACGCCGGCGAGGCTCACCGCATCGGCCTCGTCAACAAGGTCGTCCCCGCCGAGCACCTGCTCGCCGAAGCGGAGAAGATGTTGCGGGGTATCCTGGCGATGGGACCGCTCGCGGTGCGGGTGGCGCTGGAGGCGGTGGAGCGGGGGCTCGGCATGACGCTCGAAGACGGGTTGCTCCTCGAAGCGAATCACTTCGGGCTGTTAGCCGGCACGCGGGACATGAAGGAAGGGCTCACGGCATTCCTCGAAAAGCGCGCGCCCAGATTCGAAGGCCGCTGAACCGTTTTCTTGCGGCTTGCGGCTTGAGCCTTGCGGCCAGCTGCTTGTCCGAGCGCCCCCGGCCGGCGCCGCCCGTGGTCTCGATCACCCTCGACAAGGATTCGGTCCGGTCGGCAACGAACCCGCCCGACACGCTCACGGGAACCCTCCGCGCCCAGGACGCCGACGGAATCGACTCGGTCTGGCTGCAGCTCGACGACGAGCCGCCCGTCGGTGAAGACGGCCTGCTCCAAACGTCGTTCCAGAGTCCATTCCGGGTCGTCGTACCCGCCGGGTTCAGTTCCGGGGCCCGGCTCCCGGTCACGCTGGAAGCGCGTGACGTCACGGGCTTCCGGAGCGTGCTCGACACGATGGTCCGCGTCGCCAGCGCCGGACCGTGAGCCACATAGACTTAGTAAGTCTTGCCATGACAATGACTTCTGAGTATTTTGTTCGGGCTGTGGACCCCCGTGGCCGTTTGGGTATGGGAGGCCTTGGGGCCGCGTACTGAAGGGAGCGGATGAGCGATCGCAAGCAACGGCAGCCGACGCCGGTGGGGGACGCGCTCCGCAACTACCTCGCCCGGTCGGGACTGGCCCGGCGGCTGGCGCAGGCACAGGTCATCCCCGACTGGCTCTCGCTCGTCGGGCCGCAGATCGGAGCAGTCACGCGCCCTGAGAGCGTGACGCCGGACGGTACGCTGTTCGTGCGCGTTGCGACGAGCGCGTGGATGTCCGAATTGCAGCTGATGGCGCCGCAGATCATGGCCGCGATCAACGCCGGCCGCGGGGCCGGACGGATCAGGGCGATACGCTGGCTTCTCGCACGCTAGAGCGCTATGCCTAAAGGAAAGGCCGCCGCCTCCAAAGAGACCGACGCGGGCGCCTATCAGGCCGACTCGATCCAGGTCCTGAAGGGGCTGGAAGCGGTGCGGCGCCGCCCGGCCATGTACATCGGGTCGGTGTCGGCGCGCGGCCTGCACCACCTCGTCTACGAGGTCGTGGATAACTCGGTGGACGAGGCGCTGGCAGGTCACTGCACGCGCATCGACGTGACGATCCACTCCGACAACGCGATCACGGTGACCGACAACGGCCGCGGCATCCCGGTCGACATTCACAAGACCGAGAAGAAGCCGGGCGTCGAGGTGGCGCTGACGATGCTCCACGCCGGCGGCAAGTTCGACAAGGCGACCTACAAGGTGTCGGGCGGGCTGCACGGGGTGGGGGTCTCCGTAGTCAACGCGTTGTGGGTGGACCGCGACGGCCAGCGCCATCACATGGCGTTCGAGCGCGGCGAGACGACGAAGCGACTCGAGGTGATCGGCAAGGCGAAGGGCACCGGCACGACCGTCTGGTTCCAGCCGGACTCCACGATCTTCACGGAGACCCGGTTCGACTACGCCACCCTCGCCACCCGGCTGCGCGAGCTCGCCTTCCTGAACAAGGGCCTCACCATCACGCTCAAGGACGAGCGCAAGGGCTCGCTAAAGGAAGAGACGTTCATCTACAAGGGCGGGCTCGCCGAGTTCGTGAAGCACCTGCTCGGCAACCGCAAGGCGCTGCACCCGAAACCGATCACGTTCGAGACCGAGCGGGAGGGAGTCCAGGTCGAGGGCGCGGTCCAGTACGACGACGGCTACAACGACAACACCTTCAGCTTTGTCAACAACATCAACACGCACGAGGGCGGCACCCATCTCACTGGGTTCCGCGCCGCCCTGACCCGCACGATCAACGAATGGGCTAAGAAGGACGGACTCCTCAAGAAGGAGGAGTTCACGCTCACCGGCGACGACGTGCGGGAGGGGCTGACCGCGGTGCTGCACGTCAAGGTGAAGGACCCCCAGTTCGAGGGCCAAACCAAGACGAAGCTCGGCAACTCGGAAGTCGAAGGGATCGTGAAGAGCGTCGTGAACGACGCGCTGGGCGGTTTCTTCGACAAGAGCCCGAGCGTCGCGCGCACCATCATCGCGAAGGCGGTCAGCGCGGCGCGGGCGCGCGAGGCGGCGCGCAAGGCGCGCGAGCTGGTGCGCAAAAAGAGCGGTCTCGAGGCGGGCCTGCTTCCCGGCAAGCTCGCCGACTGCTCGCTCACCGACCCGCAGCTGTGCGAGGTGTTCCTGGTCGAAGGCGACTCGGCGGGCGGCTCGGCGAAGCAGGCGCGGGACCGGAGCAACCAGGCGATCCTGCCCCTCCGCGGCAAGATCCTCAACGTGCAGAAGGCCCGGATCGACAAGATCCTCTCGAACGAGGAGATCCGGACCATGATCACGGCGATCGGCACCGGCGTGGGGGAGGACTTCAACCTCGACGATGCGCGCTACCACAAGATCATCATCATGACCGACGCCGACGTGGACGGCGCGCACATCCGGACCCTGCTGCTCACCTTCTTCTACAAGGAGATGAAGCAGCTCATCGACGCCGGCTACATCTACATCGCGCAGCCGCCGCTGTACCGCCTCGCCAAGGGCAAGGAGGCGTTTTACGCCTACGACGACAAGGAGCGCGAGGGCTACCTCAAGCGGCTCGCGAACGGCGAAGGGGGGGGGAGCGGCAACGTGGTCATCCAGCGGTACAAGGGCCTGGGAGAGATGAACCCCGATCAGCTGCGTGACACCACGATGGACCCCACCAAGCGCACCCTGCTGAAGGTCACGATGGAGGATGCGGTGGAAGCGTCGGAGCTGTTCGAGACGCTGATGGGCGACGAAGTCGAGCCGCGGCGGAAATTCATCGAAGAAAACGCGAAGTTCGTGAAGAACCTAGACGTCTAGACGCGCAGATGCGTAGACGCACAGACGCACAGTGACCGCATCGCTGATCATCGTCGGGCTCCTGGCAATCGCCCTCCTATGGCTCTTACTCGGCGGGCGCGGCGACGCTCCCGAACCGACCGCCCGCCGGCGGGCGGACGACGCGATCGATCATGCGGAATTGGAGCAGGCGGAACGGGACGTGCAGGAGGCCCCGGATGAGGAGAGCGTGAAGGACTGGGGTCCGGGGGCTTCAAAGCCTCCGATCGCGTGACACCGGAAGCTCCTCGACGCCGCCCTTCGTGACACGATGTGAGACCAGCGGCAGGGGCCGCTCCGCGAGGTTGGCGTCGATGCCGATGGCCTTTCCGAGCGCCGCGAACCCGAGCTCGATGCCGCCCGCATCCTTCGCGAACACCGACGCGATCGGCTCGCCGGCGAGCACCTTGTCCCCGGGCTTCAGGGTGATGACGCAGCCCACGGTCGGATCGATCTGGTCCTCCACTGTGACGCGCCCGCCGCCCATCGCGACGATCGCGCGGCCGATCGTCCTGGGCTCGACCGCCCTCACGACGCCCGTCGCCGGGGCGGAGAACACCTCGACCGCGCCCGCCTGCGGCAGAAGCGACGGATCCTCGACCACGTTGGGGTTGCCGCCCTGGGCCTCGATCACCTGCTCGAACTTCTCGGCCGCGAGGCCGGAGGCGAGGGCGTTCTCGAGGCGCTGGCGCGCCTTCGTGCTGGTCTGGTCGATCCCCGCCGCGAGGAGCATCTCCACGCCGAGCGCGTAGGTCACCGCCATCAGGTCGGGCGGCCCCTCGCCGCGCAGCGCCAGGATCGCCTCCTCGGTCTCGAGGGCGTTGCCGCAGGCACGGCCCAGCGGCCGGTCCATCGCCGTGAGCAGTGCCACGGTCGGGCAGCCGCGATCCTCGCCCAGCGCGATCATCGTCTGCGCCAACCCGAGCGCCTGCTCCAGGCCGGGCAGGAACGCGCCGCTCCCCCGCTTCACGTCGAGCACCAGGGCGTTCAGTCCCTCCGCGAGCTTCTTCGACATGATGCTCGCCGCGATGAGGGGGATCGCTTCGACCGTGCCCGTGACGTCGCGCAGCGCATAGAGGCGCCGGTCCGCGGGAGCGATTTCGGCCGTCTGGCCGATCATCACACAGCCGATCTTCACCACCTGCGCCTTGGCCTCGGCGAGCGAGAGCCCGGTGCGGAACCCGGGGATCGCCTCGAGCTTGTCGAGCGTCCCGCCGGTGTGGCCGAGCCCGCGCCCCGACATCATAGGCACGGCGACCCCGCACGCCGCCACGAGCGGGGCGAGCACGAGCGACACCTTGTCGCCCACACCGCCCGTCGAGTGCTTGTCCACGCGGGGCGTGGCCCACCCCTCGAAGGCGAGCCGCGATCCGGAAGCGAGCATCGCGTCGGTGAGCGCCGCGAGCTCATGGCGCTCGAGCCCGCGGAACACCACCGCCATCAGCAGGGCGGCCATCTGGTAGTCGGGGACGCGGCCCGCCGTGTAGGCGGCGACCAGCGCCGACCACTCCTCCGGCGTCAGCGCCCCGCCGTCGCGCTTGCGCTCGATGAGCGGCGCGGCCAACATTACCGGCTCCCCCCTGTCCGGAGCCCGCGATGCGCGGCGTCCTGGCGTGGCTCGTTTGGCTTGCGCCCGCCCTTCCTGCCCAAACCCCGACGACCGTGGCGCAGCACATCGCCCTCGGCGACAGCGCGCACGCCGCGCTCGCGCCCGCGCAGGCGCTCGCGCATTTCCGGGCGGCGTACGCGATCGACACGAACAACTACGAGCTGCTGTGGAAGACCGGGCGGGAGCTGGTGGACATCGCCAAGCAGATCGAGGGCGACGACGACTCCTCCAAGCACCGCCGGGACAGCCTCTACATGGAAGCGCGGGCGTTCGGCGAGGCGGCGGTGCGGCGGAACCCGGGCGGCGCCGACGGGCACTTCCTGATCGGACAGGCGCTCGGCCGGCTGTCCCGCACCAAGGGGGGGAAGGAGCGCGTGCACTTCGCCAGGATCATCTACGACGAAGGGATGAAGGCGATCGAGCTGGACTCGACCCACGACGGCGCCTATCACCTGATCGGCGCGTGGCACGCGGAGGTCAAGCGCCTGTCCTGGATCCAGCGCAAGGCGGCCGCGTTGCTGTTCGGCGGCGGCTTCCTCGCCAAGGGCAACTGGCACGACGCGCAAGCGTATCTCGAGAAGGCCGTGGCCCTCGACCCGCGGAAAATCTTTCATCGCCTCGAGCTGGGAGAGGTATACATCGACCTGGGCAAGTACTCCCAGGCGCGCGCCGAGCTGCGCGCCGTCTCCACGCTGCCCGTCACGGACGTGCTCGACCCCGAGTACAAGAAGGAAGCTGCGCAGCTCCTCGAGGACATCAAGGGCGAACGGGACGAGACCTAGCGCCCGCCCCGCATCAGGCGCTCGATCTCCTGCGTGGTCCGGGGAGCCTTCCCGGACAGCCACTCGGCCCCTCCGGGCGTGACCAGCACGTCGTCCTCGATCCGCACGCCCAGGCTCTCCTGGGGGAGATAGATCCCCGGCTCGATCGTGAGCACCATCCCGGGCCGGAACGGCGTGCTGTAGTCGCCGACGTCATGCACGTCCATCCCCAGCCAGTGCGACAGGCCGTGGATGAAGTAGGCGTCGCACGTCTGGTCGCCGCACAGCGACCCGGAGTGGGCGCCCATGTAGGCGCGGGCGATGCGGTTGAGCTGGGCGATCGTCACGCCCGGCCTGGTCGAGTCGTACGCCGCCTGCTGGGTCGCGAGCACCAGGTCGTAGATCGCTTTCTGGCGCGGGGTGAACTTCCCGTTCACCGGGAACGTGCGCGTCACGTCGGCGGTGTATTGCCCCCACTCGGCCCCGGCGTCCACGAGGACCAGGTCGCCGTCCCGCGTGCGGCGCCGGTTCACGTCGTAATGGAGCGTCGTGCTGTTGGGCCCGCTCCCGACGATGGACGGGTAGCCGACGCGGTCGGCCCCATTCCGGCGGAACACGGCCTCCAGCGCCGCCTCGATCTCGTACTCCCACATCCCGGGCCGCGCCGCCTGCATTCCGTGATGCGCGGCTCGTCGCGGGTACTCACGTCGAGCGGCAGGTACAGCGGCCCCGCGGCGCGCGCGCGCGCACTCCGGAGCACGCGGTCGAGCGAATCGGTCGAGAGGACGCGCGGGATCCCCGAAGCCCGCGCGGCGACGCTGTCGGGCCCGAGGCGCAAGCCGGTCCAGCGCTCCTGGGCGGGGTTGCGGGGCGGGAGGAAGAGCACGGTCTCGCGGTCGTCCCCGCCGGGCGCGACGATCAGGAGCCAGGCGTCCTGCGTCTCGAGCTCGGTGAGATAGAAGAAGGTATTGTTCTGGCGGAAGTCGTTGTCCTGGACGTAGTCGCGCTCCAGCTGACGCTCGTGGGCCGAGGGGACGAGCACGACCCCGCGGCCGATGCGCACGGCGAGCGCGCGGCGCCGGACGGCCACCGCCGCGGTGTCCACCGGCCGCCCCATGACGGGGAGCTCGGGGACCGGTGTCCACGCGCCGAGCGGCGCCGGCGCTGGCGGCACCTGGGCCGGGGCGGCGGCGGGTGCGGTGATGCCGAACACCAAAAAGAGCGCTATGCGCATGGGCTCCGAAGCTATCGCGCCGCCGGAAAGGCGGCAACGTCTTGACGCGCCCTCCAGTGGGGCAACAAACTATGCCATGACCGTCCCTTCCGCACCGACGAGCGCCGACGCGAAACGCCTCACGACGCGCGTCGCCGAGCTGGAGCGCGAGCGCAAGCACCTCCTCGCCGTCGTCGAGATCTTGAAAGAGCTCTCGACCTCGCTGCACTTCACCGACATCCTCCAGACCATCGCGCGCAAGCTGGGCGAGGCGTTCGGGCTGGACCGCTGCTCCATTTTTCTCGCCGAGCGCGGCGGCGAGTCGGTGCGGCTCGTCGCGTCATACGAGGACCCCACGATCCGCAATTACGTGGTGGACCTGGAGCGCTACCCGGAGCTCAAGCGTGCGATGCAGAGCGGCGAGACGGTCTTCATCGCCGACGCGGCGACCGATCCGAGCTTGAAGCACGTGAAGGGTGAGTTCATCAGCCGGCGGGTGAAGTCCATCACCGTGGTGCCGATCACGTGGCGTGGAGCGCCGATCGGCGCGATCTTCCTGCGCACGTTCCGCGACGGCTCCCCCTTCTCGGAAGCGGACATGCGGTTCGTGCAGGTGGTGGCGTCGCTCACGGCGCAGGCACTCAGCAACGCCCATCGCTTCGAGCGGCTCGCCCAGCGGCAGCGGGAGACGGGCGAGACGATGCGGCGTCTGGAGCTGGAGCGGGCCGCGCTCGTTTCCTTCCTGCGGCGTCTGCTCGCCGCCTTCGGGGAGCGTGAGGGCGCGGCAGCCGAGGGTGGCGGAGGTGGCGAGCAGCCGCGGGCGAGCGCCCAGGAGCTCGACCGCCTGGTCGCCGTCGCGATGGCGGTCATCCAGGAAGAAGCCAAGGCTCGGTGAAGGGCGCCGCCCGCGCCGCGGAGCTGCGCCGCATCATCGAGCGGGCGAACCACGCCTACTACGTACTCGACAAGCCGGAGATGTCGGATGCCGAGTACGACCGGCTGTTCCGCGAGCTGCAGGAGCTCGAAGCCCAGTATCCCGAGCTCCGCACCCCGGACAGCCCCACCCACCGCATCGGCGCCGAGCCCGCGGAGGGGTTCCAGAGGCACCGCCACCTCGTGCCGATGCTGTCGCTCGCCAACGCCTTCAACGAGGCGGAGCTCGTCGAATGGGAGGAGCGGAACGCGCGGCTCGTCCCCGAGGTCAAGCAGTCCGGCTACAGCCTGGAGGTGAAGATCGACGGCGCCGCAGTGAGCCTGACCTACGAAGACGGCGTGTTCGTCATCGGCGCGACTCGGGGAAACGGCGTCGAGGGGGAGGCGATCACGGCCAACCTGCGCACCGTGCTCGACCTCCCGCTCCGGCTGCACGGCAAGCACTGGCCCCGGAAGATGGAAGTGCGGGGCGAGGTCTACCTCTCCAAGTCCCGGTTCGAGAAGCTGAACCAGGAGCGCGCGGCGGCGGAGGAGCCGCCGTTCGCGAACCCCCGTAACGCCACCGCCGGGGCGTTGCGCCAGCTCGACCCCAAGATCACCCGTCGTCGGGGGCTCCGCATCTTCTGCTTCCACATCGAGGCGCCGGGCCAGAGGCTCCCCGTGGACGCGCAGCACGAGCTGCTCGCCCAGCTCGCCGAATGGGGATTCCCGGTCGAGCCGCATTACGCCGTCGCGCCGGACCTGGCGCGCGCCCAGGCGGAGATCGCCAAGCTCGAGCAGCTCCTCCCGAACCTCGATTACGGAGCCGACGGCGTGGTGGTGAAGGTCGACGCGCTCAGGCTGCACGCCGAGCTCGGCACCGTGAGCAACCGGGAGCCCCGGTGGGCTGTGGCCCGCAAATTCGCCCCGGAGGTGCAGGTCACGAAGCTCCTGGATATCAAGATCAACGTCGGCCGCACCGGCGCGCTCAACCCGTACGCGGTGCTCGAGCCGGTCGAGATCGGCGGGGTGACCGTCTCCACCGCCACGCTTCATAACTTCGAGCTGATCAAGGCGAAGGACATCCGCGTAAACGACATGGTGGAGGTCACCCGCGCCGGCGAGGTGATTCCGCAGATCCTGGGGCCCGTCTTGAAGAAAGGCGTGCGCCGGCACAAGCCCTACGAGCCGCCGGAGCGCTGCCCGGTGTGCCATTCCCGGGTCGAGCACCCTCCGGACGAGGTGATGGTCTACTGCCCGAACGTGTCCTGCCCGGGCCGGGTCTTCGAGAGCATCGTCCACTTCACCGCGATCATGGACATCCGCGGGCTCGGCTACGAGCGCGTCCGCGCGTTGCTCGAGGCCAAGCTCATCGACGACGTCGCCGACCTGTACGAGCTGACGCCGCTCCAGCTCATGAGGCTCGAGGGGTTCGCCGAGAAATCGGCGCAGCAGATCGTGGACGCGATCCAGGTCTCGAAGGAGCAGCCCCTCTCGACCCTGCTCTACGCCCTGGGGATTCGCCACGTGGGCGCGCAGGGCGCGAAACAGCTCGCCCGCCACTTCGGGACGATGCGAGCGCTGGCGCAGGCCTCGGCGGACGAGATCAACCCGGTCCGCGGGATCGGCCCGGCCATCGCGGACGCCGTCGCCGGGTTCTTCGCCGAACCCAAGAACCGCAAGCTGATCGAGCGGCTCGAGAAGCTCGGCTTGAGCATGCAGGAGCCGGCCGCGGCCGAAGCGAGAGGGCCGCTCGCGGGACAGACCTACGTCATCACCGGGACGCTGCCATCCCTGTCGCGCGCCAGGGCGACGGAAGTGATCGAGGCGGCGGGAGGGCATGTGACGGACAGCGTCTCGAAGAACACGACCGCCCTGGTCGCGGGCGCCGACGCCGGCTCCAAGCTCGACCGGGCGAAGGCGCTCGGCGTGCCGGCCATCGACGAGGCGGAACTCTTGCGCCGCGCCCGCGCTACACCCTAAGTTGGCGTCCGATATGAGCGCCCTCTCCCCGCTCACCGCGGCCGACGGACTCACCATCGGCCGCGAGGCGTTGCGACAGCTCCGCCACAGCCTCCTCCGAAACAGCGCCGACCACGCCATCGGCATCCTTCAGGAAGCGGGGTTCGCCGCCGGGGAGGGGGTGTACCACGCGTTTTGCGGCTGGCTCCCGGCTCAGCTGGGGGTGGCCCGCCCCGAGGAGCTCGACGCCGGCCTCTTGAGCGACGTGCTGTCGGCATTCTTCCACGCCGCCGGGTGGGGGACCGTCACGGTCGGCCGGCTCGGCGACGCCGCCCTCGCCCTCGATACGGGCGATTGGGTCGAGGCGGAGCCGGGAAGCGCGGAGATGCCCATGTGCTTCTTCTCGGTGGGGATGCTGTCGGATTTTCTGCGCCGGCTCTCGGGCGAGCCCGTCGCGGTGATGGAGGTCGAGTGCCGCAGCAAGAACGACGCCCGTTGCCGCTTCCTGTCGGGCTCGCCGGCGACGCTGAACGCGGTGTACGAGGAGATGAGACGGGGGCGGGGGTACGAGGAGGTGCTCGGCGCGACCCGGTAAGCCGACGTGCCCGGGCGAGCCACGGCGCCCGTCCCCGTAAGGACAACCGGCAGGGCGCCTCCGATGAACCCCATCGAGCAGCAGATCCGCGACATCGTCGATCGCGAAACCAGGGCGTGGAACGCGCAGGATGTCGAACTGCTCATCTCCTGCTTTCATCCCGCCATGGTCTGGCCCTGGCCGCCGACGCCGCAGTCGCACGATCCGATGACGTGGGTGATGGTGCTCGGCCGCTTCAACGCGGAGCGCTGGAAGCGGAGCTGGCAGGAGCTGTTCGACACGCACACCCTGGTGCACAACCGGCGGGAGATCAAGAAGGTCGTCGTCTCGAGCGAGGGGGACGGAGCGTTCGCCGTGGTGGACATCGACACCCGGTGGCGGCATCGGGAGACGGGCGCCGAGCAGATCTGGAAGGGGCGGACGTGCAAGGTGTACACCCAGGTAGGAACGCAGTGGAAGATGATCGCGCAGACGGGGGCGTTGGAGTACTAAACTGAGAGGTGTTAGGCCATCAATGGGACAGCTCACGTTGACGGACGAGGAGGCCGGCACGCTCAGGCGGGTGCTCGAGGAGTACGTGTCCGACCTGCGCATGGAGATCGCGGACACGGACTCGATGGACTTCCGCGATCAGCTCAAGCGAGAGGAAGCGTTCCTCAAGAAGCTCATCGAGCAGCTCGGCACGGACCGCGGGTGAAGGCCGCGCGCGTTCGGAGTCACGAGCTACCGAGTGTCTCGGCCCGCGCGCAGCAGCTCGAACCCCGCCGTCACGAAGTGGCGATCGAACGCGAACGCCGAGTCGATCTTCTCGCGCCGCATCACCTCGAAACTCACCGCATCGGTGAGGGAGAACCGCTGGTCGGGGAATCGCTGGAGCCACGCGCTCGCCGCGTCGTGCACCAAGTCTGGAGGCACTCCGACCCACCGGTAGGCGACGTCGTCGAGCAACCGGGTGAGAGCCATCCGCGCCGTTTCGGCGCCCTGACGCTGAAGCACGAGCACATGGAACTCACCGAGCACGAGCGTTGTCCCGACGAAGCGGCCGCCCCGCTCCAGGAAGCCCCGGGCGATGGCGACCGCCGCCGCATGGGATTGGTCGCGCGGGGCCGCGAGCGCGACCAGCGCGCTCGTGTCAACGAGGGCGATCAAGCTCGTCCTGAAGGCCTTGCGCGAGGTACTCGTCGTGGCGGGCGCCCAGGTCCGCCGGCGCGTCGGGGAGGAGGCCGATTAGGTAGTCGAGCGAGGAGCCCGGGCGCCGCTCGGCGAGCAGATCGGCCGCGAGAATCCGCAGGCCCCGGCGGAGGATCTCCGCGCGGCTTAGCCCGGTGCGGCGGGCGACCTCCTCGAGCAGGGCCCGATCGGCTTCATCGAGGTAGGCCTGAACCGGCTCGCGGACTCGGCGGGGCGCGCGTGGCTTGGCCATTTAATGATGGTCCAGTGGCGTAGCACTAAATGTATACAATACATGTACACCAGGCAAGCTCATCGTAGGTGGGGGTTTGAGCCGGCCCGTTCAGGGGCCGAAGGCCTCGGTCACCGCGCGCCGAAACGAGGCTAGCGCGCGCATTCCGCGGCGCGCTCGAAGCTCAGCAGTCGCCGGATCAGGGCGTTGTAGCGCGAGTGGGCGGTGTCGGGATCCTGGTTCTGGAGCAGCTCGTAGAGTCGGTGTTCGGCGCGGGGGGGCGCGGGGGGCACATCATAGCCGAGCCGGCGGAGGCGCGGCGCACCGATGGAGACGAGCAGGGCAGCGACCGACTCCACGCCGCGCGCCAGGTCCGCGATGCCTTGCTCGACCAGATCTGCTCCGGGCAGCGATGGCAGCATTGGGGCGGAATATAACGGTGGCGCGTCGGGCGGATGCTGCGACCCCACGCGCAGTCTCTCAGCGGGTTCGTCGCACCACCAAACTGTCGCTGACCTTCACCGCCTGCACCGGCGCCGGCGTCGTCCTCTCGCCGCGCGGGATCATGCCCGGCAAATTTGCCAGCTCGTAGGCCGAGACCGCCATCACGGCCGACGCCTGCATCAGGTCGGGGGCGATCGCTTTGTCGTAGGTATCCGACTGCGAGTGGTGGGTGTGGTTGTAGCCGCGCTCGAGTTGGTTGAAGTTGAACCCCGGCACGCCATACGGCAGAAACGAAAGGTGGTCGGTCCCACCCTTGTTGCGGTCCACCACGGAGTCCGCGTGCAACGCCGCGAGCGGCGCGAGGATCGCCCGCCACAAGCCCTCGAGGTCCTTCCGGCCCTGCAGCGCCTGCCCGGTCACCGCTCCCGTCCCGTTGTCGAGCACAATGACGGCCTGGATCGAGTCCGCCTCCGCCGCGTGCGCCGCGGCGTACTTGCGGGACCCGATGAGGCCCTGCTCTTCGCCGGTGAACAAAACGAACCGGATGGTGCGCCGGGGCCGGAGCCCCGACTGCGCGAGGATCCGCGCCGTCTCGAGGGTGCACATCGCTCCGGTGCCGTTGTCGGTCGCGCCCGTGCCCAGGTCCCAGGAATCGAGGTGCGCGCCGACGATCACCACCTCTCCCGGGTGCTCAGTCCCGCGGATCTCGCCGACCGTGTTCCACTGGGGCACCGAGTCGGTGGTCAGCACGTTACGGATGTTCAGCTCGAGCCGGAGCGGCGCGCCCGAGCGCAGCAAGCGATCGAACATGGCATACTCCTCGTGCGCGACCACGACCTGCGGCAACGGGAGGATGCGGTTGGGCGAGCCGCTCATGTTGAGCAGGTCCTGCTCCTTCCCGGCGTCGAGCACCATGCCGAGCGCTCCCGCGTGGCGAAGCAGGAAGGGGAGATCGTTGCTGAACTGCTGCCGCCGCGCGCGCTCGCCCGAGTCCGCGTTGGGCGGCAGCGCGAAGAAGTTGCGAAAGAACTCACGCTGGCGCTGGGAGTCTGCGGCCGTCATGGGCGGTCCATCGGTGTTCCACACGGGGCCGGGCGGGCGCAGCATCACCTTGTAGCGTCTTGCCGTTCGTCCCCGGCGCCCAGGCCCAGCTCGCGGCGATGACATCGTGGACGCGCGGTGCGGTCATGCGAGCCCACATCGGTCCGCGCGCCCAAGTGCCGCCGAAGTTCCATTGCTCGAGGTGGGCGTCCAGTCCGTAGTCCTGGAAGCGCCGGAGCGTCCACTCGTTCGCGCGCCGCGCGGCGGGCGAGCCGGTGAGGCGCGGCCCGACGACATCCGTGAGGTACTGGAGGTTCTCCATCACCTGGGAGTGGTTGAGCGCCTGGTCGATGAGGAGCCCGGCGCCCGTGGTATCCACGGTCAGGCTCTGAGCCGACGCGGGGCGATCACACAACGCCGCGACGATCACGGCCGCGGCGACAAGACCGAGCCGATTCATGGATGGATCCCTCGAGCGGTTGCCCTACGTTACCCGGCGAGGAGCCTACGCGTAAGGAGGGCGAAGGGCGGCGCGAAGCGCGCACCTCGGCAGCCTGCTCGAGACCCCGATGTGCACTTTCAGGGGGAGTGGAGGGTGACCCGGTCCACGTCACGCCCACGAGACCCGGCACGACGTCGAAGTGCTCGTCGCGACTCGCGAGGGTCAGGTCATGCTGCTTGGCGAGCGCGGCGATCCAGAGATCGTTTTCCGGAATCGGGGTCCCCTTCGCTCGGAGCGTCCCTTCAGCTTCCCGTAGAGCGCCGCAGTCTCGGCGTCGCAGCTCAGCACCGCACTCGCGCCGCCAAGCCGCGCAAACGCTCGACATTCTCCTCCGCCCGCGCGGACTGGCGAGCTCCATAGAACAGCTCGTCGAGAACAGTCGCCGGGAGGAAGACCGCCTCGGCGCGCTGCACCTGATCGACGACGACCGGCTCACCCGCGAGGAGAGCGATCACGATGTTGGTGTCGAGGAGGACTCTACCAGTCGGCGGCATCCACCCGCTCGCAATCGGCCTCTCCGCGCGGGGTCAAGCGTCGAAGACGACTGAGCGGCCAACACCTGACGCCTACCGCCGCGCCACGCTCACCCCTTCAAGCAGCAGCGACGGCGCGAACCGGGTCCCGGCCCAGCGCCCATCGTTCCCGAAGCCCGCGATCCGCTGGAGCAGCTCGTACACGTTCCCAGCCACCGCCGCATCCTTCACGCGCCCGGTGATCTCGCCGCGCTCGACCCGATAGGCCAGCGCGACGGGATGGCTGAACGCCCCGCCGATCACGTTCCCCTGCCCCACCCCGATCAGCTCGTCCACGAGCAGACCGTCCTTGACGTCGCGCAGGAGCCCGCCACCGAGCTCCAATTGCGTTTTCCCTGACACCTGACACCCGGCACCTAGCACCAAGTTGGTATACCCCGGCACCGGCTTCCCGAAAATGCCGCGCTGGCCGTGGCCGGTGCTCGCAGTCCGCGCGCGCGCCGCCGTCTCGAGGTCGTAAATGAAGCGCCGCACGACGCCACGCTCCACGAGGCATGTGACGCCGGAGGGCACGCATTCGTCGTCGAGAGGGCGAGAGGCGGCGCGGCCCGGCACGAGGGGGTCGTCGGTGAGAGCAAACCGCTCGTTGAACACCCGCTCGCCGAGCTTTTTGCCGAGGGGCGAGATTCCCTGGAGCACGGCCTTCCCCGAGAGCCCCTGGGTGATGGGCAGCAACACGGCCGACAAACCCGCCGGTGTGAACACGACCGGGAGCGCGCCCTCGGGCGGCGCCGCGATCGCGAGGGCGAAATCGAGCCGCGCGGTGATCGACTGGACCAGGGCATCGAGCTCACGCTGGGCGGGGAGATCCGCGCCCGTGATCTCATCCCCCACGGTCAGCACGTCGTCCCCCGCGATGCGCCACACGTCGGCGCTCACGCCGACGGCCGTGGCCCGATACGCGCCCTCGGCCCCGGCCGTGTTCGCGACCCTCGTCTCCGACACCTCGCGCTCGACCGCCACGTTCACCTGGCAGCCCTCGCGGGTGAGCCGCTCCAGGACGCCGCGCCCCACCTGAATCAACTGATCGAGCGACGCGTCGGCGGCCCGGTCGAAAAACGTGGCGACCTGAGGCAGCGGAGCCCGGGAAGGGAAGGCGAGCTCGAGCTCCTCGCCCAGCTCCGCCGAGGCCACGGCACGGTCCAGTAGAGCCGCAGCATGCTGGGCCCCTATATCGTCCCCCACGATCCCCGTCATCCCCGCGACGCCAACCCGGCCCCGGTGTCGCACCCGCAGGTTGATGCCCGTCTCTTCCGTCGCGCCGACCGACTTGAGCCGGCCCCACTCGAACGCGACCGACGTGCGCTCCGCCCGGCGCCACAGAGCATCCGCCCCCCCCGCGTCCCCCCCGCTCCCCCCGCTCGCGACGCGCCGGCGGGCGAGGTCGAGCAGCGGCTCGATCACGTGGCGGCGGGGACGTCGCCCCCGATCAGCGCGGCCTCGATGCGCAGGTGCGGCGCGCCCTCGGTGACGGGGAGCGGGGACTGGCCACCCTTGCCGCAGCCGCCGCCCATCTGGTTCCACTGGAAATCGCCGGCGATGTGGTCGATACGGTCGAGCGTCTGGAACAGATTGCCGGCGAGCACCACGTCCTTCACCATCTCGGCGACGTGCCCGTCGCGGATCATGTGCCCGTAGGCCGCCGTGAACGAGAAGTTCTCGAGCAGCGTCTGGCCGCCGAACGCGCCGCACGCGTACACGCCGAGCCTCAAGTCCTTGATCAGATCTTCGAACGTGCCCCGCCCGTTCGCAATGTAGGTGTTGGTCATGCGGACGATGGGAGCGTGGCGGAAGGAGATGGCGCGGGCGTTCCCCGTAGGATGCTCGCCCATCGCAGCGGCGGTCTCGCGCGAATGCAGCCGCCCGACGAGGACGCCTTCCTTTATAAGAACCGTGTCCCGGGTCGGCGTCCCCTCGTCGTCGAACGGGAGCGTCCCGCGCAGCCCCGGCGCCGCGCCGTCGTCGCCGACGGTCAGCACCGGTTTGCCGAACCGCCGGCCGAGCACCATCATGTCGCGCATCTGGGGGTTCGCGTACACGAAGTCCGCCTCCGACAGATGGCCGATCGCCTCGTGCGCGAACACGCCCGCCAGCTCGGAATCGAGGATCACGGGATAGGTGCCGCCCTTCACCCTGGGGGCGTCGAGCAGCTGCACCGCCCGCTCTGCCACCCGGCGGAAGTCGGCCGTCCGGTCTTGCACGGCGTTCCAGCCGCGCCGCAGGCCGATCGATTCGAGCCCCTTTTCGATCGTGCCGTCGCGGCGGGCGGTCGCCGTCCCCGACAGGACCACCTCGGGCCGCAGCTCGTGCAGCGCCGTGCCTTCGGAGTTCACGTACCAATACTCGTTCACCTCGTCGCGGTAGGTCGCCAGGGTGTCCACGATCGCGTCGCTCACCCCGAGCATCGCGCCATTGTAGGACTCGACGAGCCGCTTCTTCTCGGCGAGGGGCACGCCCCGCACGTCGCCGTCGAGATCGAGAATCGCCTCGGCCCGCTGGGGCGCGACGGGGGCCAGCTCGACCGCTTGCTCGAGCCGCACGGCGCGGGACAGCTCGTTCGCCCGGGCGACCATCCGCTCGAGCTGGTCGAGCGACGTGAACGACGCCGTGCCCCAGCCGTGCGCCCGGTTGAGCACGCGCACGAAGCCGCCCTGGTCCTCCGACACGGTGGCGGACTCGAGCCGCCGCCCGCGGAAGGTGACCGACGAGCTCCAGAGACGTTCGACGCGGATTTCGGTGTAGTCGGCGCGCGCGCGGGTGAGCGCCGCCGCGAGTCGGTCGATCAACCCCCGAGTTCCTTCAGCTTCTCGGCGTAGTCCGGCCGCATCACGATCTCCCCGTCGATGATGACGTCGCGGTCCCAGGGGAGGATGATGAAGTTATCGGTCTCGAGCGCGGAGAAGTCGGGCGCGTAAGCGCCGGTGCGGAACGAGACCGCCGTCTTCACGGCCGCGGGCTTGAGCTCGCGCACCGCGTTCAGGGCGATTTTCATCGTGTCCCCGGTGTCGCACGTCTCGTCCACGATCAGCACGCGCTTTCCGGTGACGAGGCGGGGCGGCCCCGCCAGCACCACGGGCCGCGTCCCGCTCTCCGTGCGGGTGATGGCCACGGAGGCGAAGTCCCGCTGCAGGATGCTCGCCACGACGGCTCCGGGGATGACGCCGGCCCTGGCGATCCCGATGACCACGTCCGGGTCGTATCCCCGGAAGACCTTCAGCGCCAGCGCCCGGCACAGCTCGCCGAAAAACGGCCAGTCGACCTCGAGAACGCCGTGCGGGGCCTGGCGGCCGGTGCGAGTGCTCCTGGGAGGGGGGGTTCTGGGCGAGGCGGGCATGGGGTGGGAAGCTACATTGCAAAGTCACGAGGCCGCAAGCTATTTTCGGCGCATGGGTTTCTGGCGCCGCCTCTTCGGCGGCTCGGGCGCCGACGACCTCGCACCCCAGCGCCTCGACTATCTCAACGAGGCGCTCGCCCTCGAGCGCCAGGGGGACTACGAGGCGGCCCTCACATCGTACCGCCTGGCGCTGCGCGATCATCCCAACGACGCCCGCATTCTGCAGAACATGGCGATCGCGCTCACCAAGACGCACCGCCACGACGAAGCGATCCGCCATTACCGGCGCGCGCTCGAGCTGGACAACCACCTCGCCGGCGCCCACTACGGCCTCGCGTTCCTGCTCCTCAAGCG
>WNGK01005086.1_pt1 | contig 19075 bp, 23 predicted proteins | sample 5400601 | NCBI WGS metagenome assembly WNGK01 (sample SAMN13153376, study PRJNA577476) | soil metagenome | isolation source: 60 cm soil or saprolite under Garry oak tree replicate 1 | place: USA:California | collected 2016-06-15
GGGTGGCTATGTAGTAGTCGGTGACCCAGTGCCGGTAGGAGATCTTGTCCCAGATCCGGGTGGTGCCCACCTTCGATCCCGCCTGCTGGCAGGTCAACCAGGCGAGCCCGCCGCCCGGCAGCCGGCCGGTGATGGAGTACGACGTGCCGGGCCCGCTCCGCTGGTTGACCCCGTCGCTGGCGGTCACCTGATACGGGTACCGGCAGCGGGTCACCGGCGCGCTGAAGCCGGTGTCTGAGGGAGTGCTGACGTAGAGGTCGGAGACATAGGTGCTGTCGGTGAGCTTGTCCCACACCTTGGTGCCGCCGACGGTGGATCCGGGCGCCTGGCACACCACCGTCACGCTGGCCCCGGCGGGGTACTCCTTGACAACGGGGTACGACCTGCCCGGGCCGCTACGCGCCTTGAGCGGGCCGGCGCTGGTCACGGTATAGCCAAAGGCGGTGGTGCCGACCGGCGCGTCCACGTTGTCAATGTCAATGTTGATCGTGACCCCGCCGTAGGTCTGGCTGACGTTCGCTCGGTATTGCTTGGCTCGCTGGTGCACAGCCCACATGCTGTCGGAGATACCTGCCCATCCGGTGAGCGAGGAGTTCCCGTCGTAGCGGGCGATCCACAGCGCGTCCGGCCGGGCGTAGAGGCGCGAGTCGTAGACGTTGGCGAGGTCCCGCGCGCCGAGGTTGAGATTCGCGTAAACGCCGGAGACGTACCCGAGCCGGTGCAGTTCCTTGGTCCACGCGGACAGGAACTGCAGCACCGCGGTCCGGCAGGCAGTGTCGGTGGTGGTGTAGTGCTCCATGTCGTAGTAGATCGCGCTGCCCTTGATCATGCCCAGTGTCTTGACGCTGGCGGAAGCGTCGTCCGCCGCGAACGTGCCTTGGCTCGCCGCCGCCGACGGCGTGATCTTCTGGTCGGCCGGCTTGCCACCGCAAGGTGCCTGACGGCCCTTATAGATGGGGAGCAGCCGCCAGCCCAGTTCCGACACGGCGCCGACCCAGGTGCGGGTCAGCTCGGGCTGGGCGCAGGTGCGGTTGACCCCGCCCGCGTAGACCTCGATGGCACGGTAGGGCGACGCGCTCCATGCCTGCATGGCCGGGAGCGGAGGGGCGGTGCAAGTGTCGAACGCGAGCCCGGTGTACCGGGTCGCGCTCGCCCAGGTGGGGTAGGCGACCGTGGTCGCGGGCTCGGCCAGAGCCGGCCCGGCGATTATCACGGCGGCGAACGGGGCGGCAGCGATGGCCGCAGCTGAGCGCCAGAGACGATTCCCATGCATCATGCTGCCCCCAGCTGGCCGGCTTCCACGCCCGGCAAACAATCAGACATCCTAACGATGGGTGAGCCTTGACAAGACATAAGAGCATTAGGCGCTCCCCGCCGGACGGGCGGTCACGGCGTCCATCCGGTCAAGATGGCCGGAATGATGCGGTAGTCACGCTGGAAGACCAGGTTGTGGAGGTCGGCCGACGCCATCGCACGCAGGGTCGGCAACTGCGCCGCTGCCTGGGCGTCGTCGAACACGTTGAGCGGCCAGTCGCCGGCGGTGCCTGCCTGCAGGTGCGGGTGGTGAGCTCCAGCGCTGTAATAGGCGCGGATGACGATCGGGTTGATCCCGGCGGCCTGCTGCTCGGGCCACGAGAGAGCCCAGATCGCGTCAACGCCGTCGCCGCGGCGTCGCACGCCTGTTGCGGTCACCTCGCCGGTGCTGAGCAGCAAGTCTGTGTTGATCTCGTTGAGTGGCTGCCGGGCGTGCGGGTCGAGTAGTGCGACGGCTGCCGCAAAGAGGCGTTCCTTGTCGTGTCGGGAGCTGACGCGGCCGTGCGTGCCGTCTCGCAGATCAGCGAAATGGCGCAGGAGTTCCGCGGTGTACTCCAGGCGAGGGCTTTCCATGTTGTCTTCCTTTCCCTATGGCGGGTATCTGCGGCAGGTGCCAGATCCTGGCCTCAGGCGCTCCGGCCGGGCAGGCCGCTGACGGGCGCGGGGTGGCGGTCGACCCAGGCTGCGGTGTCCGCGTGGTCGAGGACCCACTGGGCGATCTGGTCCTTGCGCGCCCACCACACGTCCTCGTGGTAGCGCAGCCTGGTGAAGATCCGGTCCAGGACGCGGACCCGAGAGGCGTGCCCTGAGATGCGCTCGTGCAGGCCGATGACCATCAACCGGCGCCGGGTGGCGCCCTCGGCGTACAACTGGTCGAATTCGTCGGTCAGCTGCTTCTGGTAGGCGGCCGGGTTGAAGCCGGGGAAGTCGAAGCTGGCGATGTCGTTGAGGTGCACCGAGTACGGCACGGTGGCGAACGGCTGCCCGTTGATGGTCTGCAGGAACGGCTCGTCGGCGGACAAGTCGTCGATGTGGTAGGTGAACCCCAGTTCTTGCAGGATCTCCAGGGTGTTGACGCCGGGCCGGATCCAGTAGTTGTTGTACCCGGCCGGGCGGGTGCCGGTGGCCTGCTCGATCGCCTGCACACTGTCGGCGATCCAGTCTTTCTCCTGAGGGCGGGGCAGCTGGTATTGCCGCTGCCAGCTGCGCCCGTGCGCGCCGGCCTCATGCCCGCGCCGCACGATCTCCGCGGCCACGTCCGGGTGCCGGCGCACCGCGTCGCCGATCATGAACGAGGTCATCTTGATGCCGTGGGCGTCGAGCAGGTCCAAGATCCGGGGCACGCCCTCGCGGGCCCCGTACTCATAGAAGCTGTTCTGCCCCAGATCGGGAAAGCCCGGCAGGATCGGCTCGGTGATCGGACCGCCAGCGCCGCTGACCGGCTGCCCGCCGGCCTCGAACTGCATGGACACGCTCACCGCCAGCCGGGCACCGCCTGGCCAGAACCCGTTCTGCTCCGCCACCGCTGCTCTCCTTTCCCCATTCGGGTACACCCACCGTTGGACTGACATGGCTGGCGCCCGCGGCGGGCCTGCCGAGGGTGAAAGTGCCCACGGCAGCGCGGACCACTGTTGCGTGGCTCCGTGCCCCTTCCGCCGTTTCCCCCACCCCCCGGCGAGCTGTAGCCACATCTGGATCTGCGCCATCAGTGAGAGGTTCACGTGGGCCTTGCGGGTCAAGTTCGCGTGCGTCCGCGGCGCAATGCCGCGCGTTCGGCTGCGACCAGGCCGCCCCAGACACCATGCTGGCCGATATCCCAGTACCGCAGCGAGAGCGCTAGGCATTGGGCTCGTACCAGGCAGGTCGTGCAGATGGCGATTGCAGCGGCCGCCTCTTGGCGAGCCTTGCCTGCCTCGGCACTGACCGGGAACCACTGGTCGGGATCAAGGCTGCCGTCAGCGCACCGGGCGTGCCTGATGACCCGGGCCCACGAGGCCTGATCGGTGACTGGGCCGGGGATCAGTAGGCACGGCCGCCGCACGGTCGCCCTGTCGAGGGTGCGCACGGCCGACTCGGAAACCACCCACGCGGTGGTGCGCGAAACAGCCATTTGCTCGATCCTTTCCAAACATCAGTTGCGGCGGACCGGACTGGTGGCGTGGCGGGCGGGGTCAGGGCTGGGCGTGCTTCTGGACGAAGGCCAGGGTGGTGTCGGCGACTTCTCGCCAGCCGTGGTCGATGGTGAGCGAGTGCCCGCGGCCGGGGATCTTGACGATCTCGGTGACGCCGGGGTTGCGTTTTTGCTGCTTGTAGGTGGCGTTGGCGATGGCCCACGGCACGGTGTTGTCCTTCTCGCCGTCGGCGATCAGCAGCGGCCCGCGGCCGGGGTTCTTGGTATCCACCTTCGCCTCGGTCCACGGGGTTGAGGTTGGCGGTGGCGGCCTGGAACAGCGTGACACCCGAGCCGGGCACGGCGAACGTGGCGTACAGTTCGTGCGCCTCGGTTTCGGTGACGGCGTTGGCGAAGGCGAACCGGAACTGGTCGTAGGTCAGCGGGATGGCGCGGCCGCGGTTGGCGGGGTTGCCGATCACCGGGGCAGACGACTTGAGGGCGGAGACCGGCAGCGGCAGCACGCCGCGGAACGGCGCTGGGTCGATGGCCACCGAGGCGGCGGCGAGGCCGCGGCCGGCCAGGATCTGGGTGATCAGCCCGCCGAAGGAGTGCCCGATCAGGGCCGGCTTCTTCTTGAGGGTGCCGATCACGTCGCCGAAGTGATCGGCGATCTGCCCGACACTCTTGCGGGCGAACACCTCGGGGTGCCTGTTCGCGTCCTCGACCGTGTTGGGATCATCGGGCCAGCCGGGCGCGAGGGTGGCATAGCCCGCCTCCTCGAACACCGCCCGCCAGCGATCCCAGCTGCTTGGCAGCAGCCACAGCCCGTGGATGAACACAACCGGGGTGAGCTTCGAGGCATTGGCCTGCTTGATCTGCTGTTTCTCGTAGTCGGTGATGTCTGACACGACGTTTCCTGTCCTCTCGTTAGTAAGGCAGCGCGCCCGGGTGCTGCTCTTCATGGACGGCGCAGCCGAGAAAGGAGTCAGTGACCCCGCGGCGGGTCCTGACCCAGGCGGGCGGGCGCGGGCTCCGCGGGGAGCACGGCCGCCGCGCCCGCAAGCTGTTGCGGGATCAGCCGCTGGCCTGGGCCGCGGCGATGATGATGCTGGTCACCGCGCCCGGGTTGGAGATCAGGGACAGGTGCCCTGCGTTGATCTCGGTGATGTGCGCCTTGGCCCGCTGGGACATGAAGAGCTGCTCGGCCGGCGGGATGACATGGTCGGCGGTGCCGATCAGCGACCAGGACGGGATCGTCTGCCAGGCGGGAGTTCCGGAGGGAGCTGATCCCGCGCTGAACGCTATCGGGCGCTGGGTGGCGGCCAGGACGGCGGCCTGGCTGGCCGGCAGGCCGTTGGCGAAGCACTGCGCGAACCCCGGGTAGGGCAGGTCGGGGCCTGCCTTCAGGTAGGTGTCGAAGTCTCCGGCCGCCGCTCCCGGGTAGGGCACGGCGGTGAACGCGTTCGCCGAGCCGACGCATGATCCGGGCTGGGCGGCGGTGAGCCCGAACGCGGTCTCGCCCTGGGCCGGGATGAAGGCGTCGATGTAGACCAGGGCCTTCACGTTGGGGTTGCCGGCGGCGGCGTTGGTGATGACCATCCCGCCGTAGGAGTGCCCGGCCACGATGACCGGCCCGGGGATGGTGGACAGGAAGTCGGCCAGGGTGGCGGAATCAGATGCCAGGCCGCGCAGCGGGTTGGGCGGAGCGTAGACGGTGAAGCCGTCGGCCTGCAGCCGCTTGATCTCCCCGGCCCAGCTGGAGCCATCAGCCCACGCGCCGTGCTCGAGCACGATCGCGGGCTGGGGCCCGCCGCCACCGGCGGCGTGGGCGGTAGCGGCCCCGGCAGGAGCGATCTGGCTGGCCGAAACCAGCAGCCCCGCGACGGCCAGGACCACGGCGATCAGCACGATCCGCATCCTCGAGAGACGCATGCCTTGGACGATATTCACTGCGATCTTCCTTTCCTGATGGTGCGACGTGGATTGGCGCCCCGGCGCCTGGGTTCTGCGGCCGGTCAGCGGGTCAGTGTGGTGTCGAGCCAGTCGAACATGATCTGGTGGGCCTGGCCGAGGGCGCCGACGTGGATATGCGCCCCGGCACCCTCGGCGCTTGTAAGGGTGACCAGGGTGGCATCAGCGCTGGTGAGTGCCTTCTCGACCAGTTGCGGCTGCCAGCTGGCCTCGTCACCGCCGGCGATCGCGCCGACGGTGACCAGGACCCCGCCCAGATCAGCCCCGCCGTACATCGCGAAGCTCGCGGTGCGCAGCATCTCGAAGGAGAACGACGCGTCGTCGAACAGGAACTTCATCACAGCCCTCGTGTCGGTGCCGGATCCAGGCGGGTGGTCCCTGTGCCCGGGGTGGGGCGGGTTGCCCATGCCAGGACTCTCCGCCGGGGGTGGGCGTGTTCGCGTCTGTGGGATCCCTAGCCGGCACCCCGGCTTCCGGGCCCGGTTGCGCGTATCGAACTACCACCACGCCGCGAAGCACTTCCTGCGTAATAGCCCCGCCACCGACGCCGAGACACAGATTGGCGTCGAACACGGCGCGGCGTGGTGCGACTAAGCCCAAGCGAAAGGAATACCGGTCATGTTCAAGTCACTGTCGGCGTCGAGCGCCAGCTGGAAATGATCGAGGTCAACGTGGCGGCGCTCACGCAGCTGACGGCCCTGCTACTGCCCGGCATGCTGGAACGACGGCGCGGAGCAATCTTGAATGTCGCCTCCACGGCCGCTTTCCAGCCAGGCCCGAACTGGGCTGCTTACTGCGCGACGAAGGCATACGTGCTGTCCTTCACCGAGGCCCTGGCCGAGGAAGTTCGCGGCTCGGGAGTGCGGGTTTCCTGTCTCGCCCCGGGCGCGACAGACACGGGGTTCGCGGCCACCGCGGATATGCTGGGCACCCGGTTGTTCCGGCGGGGCACGATGGACGCCGGGCGCGTTGCCCGGGCCGGGCACAATGGCCTGCGGCGGGGCAAGACCCTGGTCATTCCCGGCCTGCGTAACCGCGCCCTGGCGTTCTCCGTGCGTCTATCCCCACGCGTTCTTGTTACCAAAATCGCTGCTTACCAGGCATAGAAACCCGGCCGCAGCCATCGGCGTGATCGTTATGCAGGGCGACACCCTGGCGCCCGGCTATGGAGCCTGTCGCGGTCCTTCGTTTCCGCGGCTGGCCAGGACGCCGTGCAGCTGGTTGCGGGAGCTGATGTCGAGCTTGGTGAAGACCTTGTGCAGGTGGTATTCGACAGTGCGCGGGCTCATGAACAGCTGGGCGGCGATCTCGGGGTTGGACTGGCCGTCGCCGGCCAGCCGGCTGATCTGGGTCTCCCGGGCGGTGAGCTGGAGGGGGGTCTCGGTGGTGCGTTTGCGTACTCGCTCGCCGGTGGCACGCAGCTCGCGCGCGGCTCGTTCGGCGAACCCGTCGGCTCCCATGGAGGTGAGCATCTGGTGGGCGGTGCGCAGCTGCTCGCGGGCGTCGATGCGCCGGTTCTCCCGGCGCAGCCATTCTCCGTAGAGGAGGTGGGCGCGGGCGAGCGCCAAGCGGACGCGGGTGCGGCCGAGGCGGTCGATCGCCTCGCGGTAGCGGGTCTCGGCGGACTCGCCCTCGCTGAGCAGCGCTCGCGCGCAGGCCTCGATGCCGAGCGCCCAGTCGCTGCCGCTGGCCAAGGCGCTGTCTGACAGTCGCTCGAGGGCGCCGGCCGCGTGCTCGGGGACCCCGCTCCGGGCCGCTGCCTCGATCAGCTCGGCCGCCGCAGCGCTGATGTAGCCGGTGGCCAGGGCTGCCTGGCGGAGCGTGGTGCCCTGGTCGTTGGCCTTGTGGGCGATGGCGGAGGCCTTGTCGTAGCCGATCGCCGGGGATAGCGCGGTGACCAGCATCAGGGACCTGTTCACGTAGCTGTCGACCTGGTCGCGGTGGAGCTCGGTGCCCTTGATGCAGTACTGGCGCAGCTTGGCGCAGGCGTCGGCGAGGATCGTGGCCGAGTGCAGGAAGTTGCTGATGATGACCGGGCGCATGGCGTTGAGCTCGAAGTTGCCCTGGGAGCCGGCGAAGACGATCGCGCTGTCTTCGGCGAGTACTTGGATGCAGACCATGACCATGGCCTCGCACTGGGTGGGGTTGACCTTGCCGGGCATGATCGAGCTGCCCGGCTCGTTCGCCGGCAGGATCAGCTCACCGAGGCCGCAACGGGGCCCGGAGGCCAGCCACCGGATGTCGTTGGCGATCTTCATCAGCGGCACGGCCAGGGCCCGCAGCCCGGCCGAGGCGCCGACCATGGCGTCCAGGCCGCCCTGGGCGGCGAACTTGTTGGCCGCGGTGCGGAAAGGATGACCGGTCGCGGCGGCGATCTCGGCGGCGACCTGCTCGCCGGAGCCCGGTGGCGCGTTCAGGCCGGTGCCGACCGCGGTGCCGCCCGCGGCGAGCTCATGCAGCCCTTCCGCGGACGTGGTGACCCGGTCGATGGCCTGGGCCAGCTGGTGGGCGTACCCGGACCATTCCTGGCCGACGGTGAGCGGCACCGCGTCTTGCAGGTGGGTGCGGCCGATCTTGACCACGTCCTGCCACTGGCGTGCCTTGGCGTCGATCGCCTGCTGCAGCGCCTGGACGCTGGGCAGCAGGTGGCCGTGGATGGCCTGGATGGCGGCGATGTGCATGGCGGTGGGGAATGTGTCGTTGGACGACTGGCCCATGTTGACGTGGTCGTTGGGGTGGATGGGAGACTTGGTGCCCAGTTGCCCGCCGGCCAGCTGGATGGCGCGGTTGCTGATCACCTCGTTGGTGTTCATGTTCGACTGCGTCCCGGACCCGGTCTGCCACACAACAGCGGGAAGTTCTCATCCAGCTTGCCCGCGATCACCTCGTCGGCGACCCGCTCGATCAGGGCGGCCATCCAGGCCGGCAGCCGGCCCGCGCGGCCGTTGACGATCGCGGCTGCCTTCTTCACGTAGCCGTAGGCGTGGTAGACCGCCTTGGGCATCCGGTCGTCCCCGATCGAGAAGTGGATCAAGGACCGCTGTGTCTGCGCGCCCCAGTACCGGTCGGCGGGGACGTCGATGGCGCCCATCGAGTCGGTCTCCCGCCGGGTCCCGGTTGCCGTCAGGCCGATAGGCACGTCGAGGACCTTTGGGGCCTCCTGGGCGGCTGCGGTGGCGCGGGCCGGGGTGTTGTCCTGTGTGGCCGGCATCACGCGGCTCCGTCCGGGTAGGCCGGTTGCCACATCGCGTCCTGCACCGCCTGGACCGGGTTGGCAGGCTTCCGGGTGGCGACGCCGTCGGCGATCGCGGCGTTGACCACCGCGACCGCGGTGGTCGCCGACGAGGCGCGCAGGTTCTCTACGGCGGGCACCAGCGCCGCGCCTGGCGCGCTGACGTCCACCTGGCCTGCCACCGCTTGCGCGGCCGCGAGCAGCATGCCCGCGGTTACCCTGGATGCGCCGGCGACGATGGTGCCCAGGCCCAGCCCGGGGTACAGCAGCGCGTTGTTGGCCTGCCCGATCGTGTAGGTCACGCCGCCGTATTGGACGGGGTCGACGGGGATGCCGGTGGCCACGAGTGCCTGCCCCTTGGACCAGGCGATGACGTCAGCCGGCATGGCCTCGATGCGCGAGGTCGGGTTGGAGATCGGGAAAATGATCGGCCGGTCGGCGGCGCCGCTCATGGCCTCGATGACTTCCTGGGTGAACGCCCCGTGCGCCGTGGAGGTGCCGAGCAGGATTGTCGGCCCGGCGTGCCGGACAGCATCCAGCAGCGAGATGGCACCGCCGTCGGCGGCCCAGCCCTTGACCTCCGCCGGGTCACGGGCGTACGGCTGCTGGAAGTCCCGCAGATCGGTCATGTCGCTGGTCAGCAGCCCTTGCTTGTCCACCAGCCATACCTGTGCTGTCGCCTGATCGGCGGATGCCCCGTCGCGGATCATGGCGTCGCGTAGCTGGTCGGCGATGCCTACCCCGGCGGTGCCGGCGCCGAACACCACGAGCTTTTGCTCCCGCATCGGGACGCCGGTGATTTTTATGGCGGACAGCGTGGCGGCGAGGGTGATCGCTCCGGTGCCCTGCATGTCATCGTTGAAGATCCGGTAACGGTCTCCGTAGGTGACCAGGATCCGCCGCGCGTTGCCGGGGCCGAAGTCCTCGAAATGCAGCAGTGCGCCCGGGAACAGCGACGACGCCGTTTCGAGGTACTTCTTGATGAACGCGTCATAATCCGCGCCGCGGACTCGGGCGTGCCGGTTGCCCAGGTAGAACGGGTCATTGAGCAGTGCCTCGTTGTCCGTGCCGACATCCAGCGACACCGGGATCACCCGGTGCGGGTCGATGCCCGCCGCGGCGGTGTACACGGCCAGCTTGCCGACCGCGATCTGGATGCCGCCCACGCCCCAGTCACCGATGCCGAGGATCTCCTCGGCGTCGGTGCACACGATCAGGTCGACGTCGCCGGGCTCCAGCTCAAGGGTGGCGAAGGCCTTGGCGATGTCGTCCGGCCGGTCGACCGACAAGAAGATGCCCCGTGGCCGGCGGTATTCGTGCGAGTACTGCTCGATGGCCTCGCCGACTGTGGGGTCATACACAATAGCCAGCAGCTCCGCCAGGTGGTCCGACAGCACCCGGTAGTACAGGACCTCGTTGCGGTCGTGCAGCTGCTCCAGATATACGTTCTTGGCCAGGTCGCTATCCTGCTGCAGCTGACGGTAGGCCCGTTTCGCCTGCTCCTCAAGCGTCAGCACCGCAGCCGGAAGGCGCCCGGTCAGGCCGAGAGCCTCCCGTTCCGCCGCGCTGAACGCCACCCCGCGATCGCGGAGCGGGTCCAGCAGGACATCCGGTACGGCCGGGCTTCTTGCACTGCTCGCACGTGCTCTGTGGGTCGTCATTGTCCGTCAGCTTCCTCACTGGGTGGCGTGGTCCGATGACCAGTGCCGTCTGGCCGATCGGAACGATCCGGTCACCACCGACGCTAAAAGCCAGATCGCTGCTTTGCATACGTCAAATGACCTCATCGGAGCCGGCCGCTGGCCCGGCTGACCGGCACAGGTGCAGTCGCCGGGGCTTGCCTGCACGATGCCCTCTAGCTTGGCCGCCAATGTCGCCGTCCTGGGCGGTGGTGGCCGTGGGCATGCTGCCTGGTCGACCCTGGCTAGTGAATAAATCTTGATACGCGGGCCATGGTCTGTCTTGTGTCAGATGACCCGAGCTGGCGGACGAGGCTCACTACGGGTCGCTGGGGCCGGGCCGGCGAAGCCGGCCGGCGTAATCCCCGGTCACGACCGGGGGCCACGGCAGCGGGCTAGCTGCCCCGTTCGCGGTCTGTCGCTGGCGGCCGGGAGGCGAGGGCAGCGTGCAGGGCCGCCCGGGACGTGATGCCAAGCTTGGGGAAGATCCGGTGCAGGTGGCCGCCGACGGTCCGGGGCGACAGGAACAGCCGCTGCCCGATCTGCTTATTGCTCAGGCCGGCGGCGGCCAACATCGCCCGCCTGCCAGCCGGTCGACGAAGCCGGCCGCGCCGGCGATCCGCACGATCCGGGTCGGGTCCGCGTCGCCGGCCAGGCCCTCGATCGCGGCGTCAAGCTGCCCGAGCGCCGCGGCGGCAGTGCGCACCGGGTCGGCGATGATCTTGTAGATCAGGTACAGAGGCGCGTGGGCGCTGGGCGTGAGGCGGGCGAGCGCATCGTGGAACGGTGCCCACAGTTCGGCGCGGCCGCCGAAAACGCACAGCAACATCAGCGTGTAGAGCGCTTCCCCGAGCACATCGTCGCTGACCTCGGGCCGGCTGGCCGTACCGCCGATGGCGCCAGCCAGGAGACGGTGGGCGGTGTCGAAATCACCCTCACCGTTGATCAGCACGAAGGCAGCTGTCACCGCGGCCTGCAGCGAGCCCGAGAGGTCCGGGTCGGCCAGCCGGGCGTCTGTGACCAGCTGCGACGCAGTGCGCAGCTCCCCGGTCACGTCCGCGCCCATGAAGGCGGCCTCGGCCAGCCGCCGGCTCCGGCCGGCGCCTGGCGGGCTCAGCTCGGAGGCCCGCGTCAGCGCGGCGACAGCGCCCACGGCGTCACCTCGCCGCAGGATCCGGTTCGCGGCCTGCTCGAGCAGGGAGGCGACGTGCTCGTCGGGGCCGACCGTCGCCTCGGCGAGATGCCACGCCTGGCGGTCGGGCTGATCGGCCAGCAGCCCGGCCAGCCCGTCGTCCTCATCCACGGCTTCCCGCTCAGCGGAGCCTCGTGGGAGAAGCAGGTGCCGATGCTGCTCGACTCCGGCCACCGGGTCGTCTTCTACGACCGCCGGGGGTTCGGGAAGTCCAGCCAGCCCACTGCCGGCTACGACTACGACACGTTCGCCGCTGACCTCAATATCATCATGAACACCCTGGATCTTCGGGACGCCGTCTTGGCCGGCTTCTCCATGGGCACCGGGGAGGTCACCCGGTATCTCGGAACATACGGCGCAGGGCGCGTCGCCAAAGCGGCCCTGTTCGGCCCGCTGGGCCCCTGCCTGCTGCAAGCCGACGACAACCCTGAGGGTGTCCCCGCGAAGGTGTTCGAGGACATCAAGGCGGCTATCCGCCAGGACCGCTTCGCCTACCAGAAGACCTTCCTGGACAACTTCTACAACGTCGACGTCTACGGCGGAACCAACCGGATCAGCGACCAGGCATGGCAGAACAGCTGGAACGTCGCCGCGGGAGCGTCAGCTCTCGGCACCCTCAAGTGCGTCGACGCGTGGGGCACGGACTTCCGCGATGACATGGCCAGCCTGGGGAGCGTCCCGCTGCTGATCGTGCAAGGCAGCGAGGACCGGATCCTCCCGCCGCCCAACTCCGGCCGGCGCCTCCCCGCGCTCGTCCCTCACGCCGAGTACCACGAGATCGACGGCGGCCCGCACAACATCGGCTGGACCCACGCCGAGGAACTCAACCCGCTCTTCGAAGCCTTCCTCGGCAAATAAACCGCACCAGCGCGCCCCGGCCAGAGTCTCCCGCTGGCGGTGACAACGCCGCGGCCGGCAGGCGCGACATGGCTACAACCGGCAAATGTCGCCCCAGCGGCTGCTGCCGCCGCGGGCCGGGTTCACTATGACAAGCCGACCCCGGCGAACTCCGTGATGCTGTTCATCGACCACCAGATCGGCCTCAGGGTCGGCGTGCGGGACTTCCCGTCGCTGGCGACCTGCAAGGCGAACGTCATCGCTCTCGCCAAGATGGCGAAGGCGCTTGACATCCCGGTCTTTCTCAGCTCGTCGAACACGCAGAACGTTCGTTCCGGCGCGGCACGGAGGGCCAAATGACCAACCGGGACTCGCGCCATATCGGCGGATTTGGTTCGTGTTCTGACGCCGATGGCCATCAAGGAGCGCGACCTGGCGCAGGCGGGCCCCGCGGCCGGCAGCATCTGGCCTGTCCGCGAGCGATCCCTCAGGCGCAGGTCGCTGCCCGCCATGGTGAGCACGTCGCGGTCCGGCGCAGGGTGCCTGCGTGCAGATGATCGATGGTCATGAGCGTGGTCTCGTGGCGGCCGGCGGCGCCGGGATCTCACCGCTCGGCGAACCGGTCACTGTTCGCGCGCAACGCGCTGGACCAGGTCCTCCCAGCCTCGGCCGAGGCGTTCGGGGACTTGCGGACCGGTCTGGGTAAGGATGGCGGATGACAGGTAGAGCAGCAGCGGGCCGTCCAGGGCCGCGGTGAGCTGGGTGGCCAGGACGTCCAGGTCGGCGGTGCCGAGGCGGATCTCCCCGAGCAGGAACCGGATGTGTGCCCGCGACATGGGCGTCTGCGATCCGGCTGGTATCCGCGCCCTGCCGTCCAGCGCGGCACGCGCGATCTGGCAATGCCCGATCAGGAAGTTGATCCTGGCGCGGCCGTAGGCGATCAGCCGGTCCAGCGGCGGGGCGCCAGGGCCTAGCGGCGGGGATCCGGAAAGAACCTGCTCCTGGAAGTGCCGCTCGTCGTCGTCTAGCAGCGCCTGGAAGATCCCCGCCCGGTTGCCGAACCGGCGGAACACCGTTCCCTTGCCTAGGCCCGCGCGTTCGGCCAGCCCGTCCATGGTCAGCTTGTCCGCCCCCTGCTCGGCGATTATCTCGCGCGCCGTGGCCAGCAGAAGCTGCCGGTTGCGCGCGGCGTCGGCGCGCTCAGCGGGCGGTGATCCCCAGGTCACGGGCTGGTTCATGGGTCCCACCCTACGGCCGGAATATAACCGGGGTAAAGTCCGGTTATGCCTTCAGTGTTGAACCGCCGCCCAAGGGGAGGACCAGCCATGAGCACGGCCACTACACCTGACCGCTTCGCGACGCTGCCCGACGAGCAGACGCTCGCGTCGGCCGTCACCGCTCTGGAAGAGCACGGGTTCAGCGTCGAAATCGCTGATGACCTCGAGGCCGCGCGCGAGGCTGTCCTTGCCCGCATCCCCGAAGGCTCCTCGGTGATGACCAACACGTCGGTGACGCTGGAGGAGACCGGCATCGCGGATGCGATCAACGACGGCGGGCCGTATGAATCGGCGCGCAACAAGATGTTCGCGCTCGACTTCGCGACCCAGGCGCAGGAAATGAAGGCGATCGGCGGCCAGCCCGATTGCCTGGGGCGCCGCCAGCGTCATCTTCGTCGTCGGCGCGCAGAAGCTCGTCCCCACTGTGGAAGCGGCACACCAGCGGGTCTACCAGCACAGCCTGAAGCTTGAGGACGCCCGCGCGGTAGCCGCCTACGGGCAGCACAGCCAGGTGGGCAAGATCCTGGAGATCCACCAGGAACTGCCCGGCCGCATCCACATCGTCCTCATCCGCCAGGTGGTCGGGTTCTGATGACGGAACCAAACAGGCTCGCGGTGCTCGGCGCGGGCCATGTCGGGCCGGTCATCGCACGGCTGGCCATCAAGGCCGGTTACCCGGTGGCCATCGCGACGTCGGGCGACCCGGAAGACATCGCGCTGATCACCGAGCTGGTCATTCCCGGCGCGCAGCCACGGTGGGCTGCCGACGCGGTGGCAGACGCGGACATCGTGGTGCTCGCGATACCGCTGCACCGCTTCGGTGACATCGACCCGGCGCTGCTCGACGGCAAGCTCGTGGTCGACGCGATGAACTACTGGCCGGCCAGCGACGGCGTACTGAAGACCTTCGAAGATGGCGGAAGCAGCGAGATCGTGGCCCGGCGGCTGGCCGGCTCGACCGTTGTCAAGGCGCTCAATCACATCGGCTACCACGAACTCGAGGACCGAGCGCGGCCGGCGGCGGCCCCGGACCGGCGGGCCGCCGGCGTCGCGGGCGACGACCCCGCAGCGGCCTGCACGATCGCGGGCGTGGTCAACCGGATCGGCTACGACCCGGTCGGTCTGGATAGTTTGCGAGCGGGCCGGGTGCTGCAGCCGGGCGGGCCGGTGTTCGGGGTCGTGCTGACGCTACCTGAGTTCGAGCGGGCCGTGCGCAAGGACGCCAGGAGCCTCGCATGACATGCACTTTCGGGCTCGACACCTTCGGCGACCGGAACAGCGACACGGATGGCAAACCGCTGTCGCACGCCCAGACGATCCGCAACGTGGTCGAAGAGGGCGTCTTCGCCGAGCAGGCCGGCGTGGACTTCTTCGGGATCGGCGAGCATCACACCGAGTACTTCCCGATGCCGGCCGGGGACGTGGCGCTCGCCGCGATCGCAGCCCGTACCGAAAGGATCCACCTCGGTTCAGCCGTCACCGTGCTGAGCTCCGACGATCCGGTCCGGGTATTCCAGCGGTACTCCACACTGAACGCGATCTCCGGCGGCCGGGCCGAGGTCATCCTCGGCCGTGGATCGAGCATCGAATCGTTCCCGTTGTTCGGCTACGACCTCGCCGACTACGAGGAGCTCTTCGAGGAGAAGGCGACGCTGTTCGCCGAGCTGCTCAAGGGCGAGCCCGTCACCTGGGAGGGCAAGTCCCGCGCGCCCTTGCTGAACCAGGACGTGGTGCCGCACACCGAGTCCGGTCCGTTCCCGGCGTGGATCGGCGTCGGCGGCAACCCGCAGTCGGTGATCCGCGCCGCCCGCCTCGGGTTCTCGCTGGCGCTCGCCATCATCGGCGGTCCGCCGGCCCGGTTCGCCGCGTACTCGCGGCTGTTCCAGCGAGCCCTGGAGAAATTCGGCCGCCCGCCGCTTCCGGTGCTCGTGCACTCGCCAGGCCACGTTGCGGCCACCGACGAGCAGGCCAAAGCGGAGTTCTGGCCCCGCTGGCGGGACATCATCACCCTCATTGCCCCCGAGCGCGGCTTCGCGATCCCCACCGAGGAGTCATTCGACTGGGAAACCGGGCCGCACGGAGCACTGTACGTCGGCTCACCCGAAACCATCGCACAGAAGATCGCCTCCACCCTCCGCGCCCTTGGCGCCACCCGGTTCGACCTGAAGTACGGCATGCCAGGCCTGACGCACGAACAGCTCATGACCAACATCGAGCTGTACGGCCACCAGGTCATCCCGCGCGTCCGCGAGCTGCTCAGCTGATCCTGAGAATGACCGGGCCATCGCAGCTCCATGGAACGGTGATCCCCTCGCATCCCGCGTAACCTGCTCCCGGCGGCACTGGGCCGGCTCGTGGAGACTCATCCCGAACATGGGCTTGCGCGCGCCCGTGAGCTGCCGGAAACCGGAAACCTTGCTGCTGTCCGGAACGTCGCGCACGCTCTCGGATGGGGCCGCGGCAGAAGAACCTCGCTGATCAACGGAGAAGCCGATCTCCTGCGCTCACTCCTCCGCCGCGACGATCTGATCGTCCGTCAGCTCACGGTCGCGGCCGGCCGTACCCTCAGCCAGGCATATCCCGCGCTCGCCGCAGAGCTAGTTACCACCGTCCGCTTCGCCGACTCACCTCTGGTTGCAGACGCAGTCGCGGGAGCATTCAGTGGCCTGGGCTATCCGCGGTGGAACGACCTGTCCGCCAGTCAGGCCAGCGACCTTCTCAGCCAGCTGACCGGCTGCCCATCAATCAGCGAGTACCACATTACCCAGCTGCTTGACGAAATCAGCAGCCAAGACCCCGAAGCCGGCGTCGACCTGCGACGCGAGCACCTCGCCAACTCGCGCATGCAGCAGCGCCAGCCGCGACGGATCCACGAGATCCAGGACAGCCTGGCGGGTGAGCATGTGCGGGAACGCCACCCGGCCGCCCGCGAGTTCCTCGCTGTCCACGAGCCCGAAACGCGCCGCGGCGTCGAGCGCCGCGAGTGTCTTCCCCGGTTCAGCTGGCCAGGCGGCAGCGACGGCCGATACGTCCCCACCGTCCCCGAGCACAGCGGCGATCTCCAGAACCTCGCGCTCGCCGGGTGCGAGCCGTGAGAGACGCCGCTGGAGGGTGTCACGAATCGACACGGGAGCGCGTGCGCCAAGGCCACGCCCCGGGGTGCCGTCCATGCGGCATGCAACGTCACGCCAGACCTCTCGCAAGAAGAACGGGTTGGAGCTGACAGGCGTCGGCTTTCTCGACCCAACTCGGTTGACGAACGGGCATGTACATTTCGCCACCGCTGGCGCACCCGCGGGCTCACCGCCACCAGCGGCGGCGATCGCATGACTGCAGCTGCCAGGAACCCGCACGCGATCATGTTCACATCGCAGCAGCGAGCCGCCTACGAACAACTCCGTGATCTGTTCATGACAAGCGCGGTCGCCCCCTCGGTCCAGGTGCCCTCAACAGTCCCTGGCAGTAGCGACACCGTCGGGTCTCGACGATCTGTCGCCGACGAGCTCGCCAAGCTGCACGCGCTGTATCAGCAGGGCGTCCTCACACCCGCCGAGTTCGAGCAAGCCAAAGCCCGTCCACTGAGGCGTGTCTGCGCAGGTTACCGTCCTAGAGCGTGCACTCCAGTCCGCCTAGGTCCGGGCCGGTTGCTGTACTTTCGTGCTGTACCGAACGGCGTGCGCGCATGAACTCACCGTTGCGCCAGTCGCGGTTCGCCCGGCATAGCGCCGGAGGGCCGGATAATGTTCGGGCTTGTTCCACGGATCCTGCCGGCCAGTCACAGGCTGCCATTTGCGGGTCACCGCAACACGCGGATAGCGCATTTTGGTCCCGGGGCGCTTGCGAGCCCCTGGTCTGCCGTCCACAGCTCGCAGCTCAGGATCTCGGCGAGCGCGACGTAGACAGCGTCATAGGCCGTCACGTTGGCACGCAGCTCCCAGGCTCGTCGCATGAACCGGAGCGCGGGATAACGATCCAAGTCGATGTCTTCGAGATCCCCGACGGCCGAGGCGAATCTTCCGTCAGAGATCGAGCCCGCGATCCAGCGCTTTCGCAGCACAGCGACCGTCTCGACGTCAACAAGATCAGGCGCGGCAAGGTCACCGGCAGCTCGCAGCTCCGTACGGGCTCGCCGGCCGTCGATCCCGTCGTCACCGACCACATTGGCGAGAACCGAAGCGTCGATGACGATCAATGCCGGGCTCGCTCCTCAGCGAGATCGTCGACAGCCTGGCGCAATCCCACCCGACCGCCCCGCTGACGGTCGATGCGGTCCAGCACCTCATCGATGCTCGGCCGTTCCGCCAGGCGCCGCAGCTCGCCCGCCAGGTACTGCTGCAATGACTGGCCGCGCAGCTCGGCCCGGCGCTGAAGAGCCGCGTGGATGTCCTCAGGGATGTCCCGCACGAGCACGTTCGACATGCTTACATTATGCTATCACCCCGAGGCTGAGTGCAAATCCGCCAGGCATCACAAGCCAGCCTGATATCCCGGATCGTGATCAGGCAGAGCTGAGGGGACCTCGGCGATAGCGCGTGGCTTTCGGGTTCCGGGTCGCGATCGAGCCGGGCAGTTCACTGCGTCCTTCGATGCGGCCCCGGCCAGCTGAGGCATCCAGGCAGCGAGGATCCGGCCCCGAAGCCCGCCTGGCTGTCCTTGAGCGGCCGCGAATCGCGGGCGGTCTGCGGGGTATCACGGCGGGCTCGGATAGCGGGCGGACCTGGCGTGATCAGGGTGGCCATGACAGAGACCAGCCACTTCGCTATGCGGCGAGCGACCAGCAACGGCGTCGGGCATGGACCGTGCCGGGCCAGCCGATCCGCGGCGGCAGCAGTGCGCTGAATTTCTGGCTCCGCGGGCGGATCATGGGGTTCGTTACTCCCGTGCGGCCCCGATGGCCTCCAAGCCGGTCAGTGCACCGTAGCCAGGACAGGCGGCACCGGCTACCCCAGGCGACTGGAGGCCGACCCGCCCGCACCGATACAACTGATCGGGCATCCTAGCCCTCTCCCTGCCGACGGTCGCAGACCGTAACCAACAACTGGTGCGGCCGCACTCGTAGCCGCCGTTCGGCGCGGCCAGATATTGCTGGCGGTCACGACGATCGCGAGCCAGAACCGGATGTTTGGCGCGGGGGCTTTAGGAGCGCAGCCGCGCCTGTCCTTGCCCACCGCCGCGGATGCAGGCCAGTGAGGGGCGTGTCCCCCGCTCCGGCATCTGCCAACGATCGCCCATGCCGGGTGCCGGTAATTCCTGCGCGGTTCTTCCTCGCACCCGGAAGACGCGAAGCTGGCTAAAGTTTGTGATCTTGGACCAGTCGATGGGAGGGTCGCCCAGCACCCGGATCTGCCTGCCGGGGGGCAGCGCCCAGCTGGCGGCCCGCACCGTCCGGAAGAATTGCTCGTAGACGGCTGATCCCAGGTGCCGGCGGGAGATTGCGTGGTGTCGCGCCAGGTCGGGCGC
>WNGK01009590.1_pt1 | contig 19069 bp, 14 predicted proteins | sample 5400601 | NCBI WGS metagenome assembly WNGK01 (sample SAMN13153376, study PRJNA577476) | soil metagenome | isolation source: 60 cm soil or saprolite under Garry oak tree replicate 1 | place: USA:California | collected 2016-06-15
CACCACCAGGGCATGTCGTTGCTCGCGCTGCTCAATTGCCTCTGCGACAACGTTGTCCAGGAATGGTTCCATGCCAACGCCTTGATTCAGTCGACTGAGTTACTGCTGCACGAGACGCCGATGAGCAAGGCCGCACTCAGAGCTATGTTGAAAGATTTCGGTTTCGTTCCGCAGAAAACCGCCGAGGCTGCCTGAACCCATCTTGAGCCGGGATCAAATCGCGACTTAGGATCGAGTGCATGGTTTAGTGGCCGACCTGGATGAGAACAAGCGCATTCGACGTCAGCTTCAGTTCAAGTTTTCCGCCGTCCACCTTCATCTGTTCCGGAGCAGGCAGAGCGCTTTCGCGGTTGAGCTGCTCGACTTGCGCGGCGGTGGGGTTCAACGGGCTGCCCATCTTTGCGTAAAGCGGGAGGACATTTCCGTGTTCCTCGTCGACGTGTTGCACGGTCACGCGTGCGTCCGGCGCAAGATGGCCGAACGTCAAAGTCATCGAGTGCGGCGTTCCACGTGTGCCGGGGTCTACCACGTTCCACGCCGCAATCGCCAGTCCGCCTTCAGCAGTCTTCGTCACGATAACGTTCTTCGATTGATTGGCAATGCGCTGGTCGCCAAGTTGGTGCAGAAGTCCATACGCGTAGTAACTGGGCTTGTTGATTCCGCCCTCGGCGCGTAAACCGAACATTCCCACAAAGGGCTTGGGGATTGGGCCGCCTTCCTCGAATACGTCGGAAAATGTCCAGAAGGACATCATGTTGACAAGCCCATCGCATTGGCGCACGGTGTTTGCCAATGCAGGACCGACAAACGTGGTGTCGCGAGATTCTTTCTCGCCCTGCACATTCCACTCGGTCAGGAAAAACGGGAGATCGGACTGACTGGACGCCTTAATCTCGTCGCGGACCTTTGAGACGGCCCTGTATTCCCGCTCGTCCATCGGAATATCTTTGTTCTCTCCAAAAAGGTCCAGCGTCGTGTCATCGGCGTACGCGTGAGTCGAGATGAAGTCGACCGGAACGTGATTCTCCGCCGTGAACTTCAGAAAGTCACTGATCCAGGCGATGGCCGCGGTGGCCGGGCCTCCAACGCGTATCTTCGGGCTCACCGCCTTCAGGTCGCGTGCGGTGTGCGCATAGAGCTCGAAGTAGGATCGCTTGCGTGGGATACCGCCCCAGAAGTCAATGTTGGGCTCGTTCCATACCTCGAAGTACCACTGCGATACCTCGTCGATCCCATAGCGGTCCACCAGATGCTTGGCGAAGTGTGTCATCAGCTCGTCCCAGCGCTCCAGGCTCTTGGGAGGCGAGACGTTCTGCTTGTACCAGAACGGATGAAGTGCATCCGGGTTGAATGCCAATCTCTTGGGCATGAAGCTGATTTCAACGAAAGGCTTCACGCCATTCTTTAACAAGCCATCGTAGATCTGGTCGACATACGCGAAGTTATAGACCGGGTTTCCGTGCTCATCCTCGTTGTAGACGCCAACCTCATCATGAAGAATTGCGTGGAATCGCACGTAACGGAAATCGGCAACCTTCTTAACAGCGCGAAGGTCTTCGCGGTAACTTTCGCGGAGTGTGAGGATGGCGCGACCGGAGCCAAACATCTGCTCCCAGAAATGTGGAAACGGCGTGGTGGCATTCTGGGCGTCGATGGTGACGGCCTCCTGTGCGTGGGCGCTCAGGTCACCCCAACCGAACGCAGTGATAGTCAAAACAAGAATGCGTGAAGTTTTCAGAAAGTTCATTGAGATCTACCTGGGGAACAAAGTGACAGAGATGATGGCAAAAATGAAGCGAGCAGCGGTCCCGTTTTTTGACCTGCTGCTCGCTTCCAGACTCACGTCGTTGCGAAGGCTAGAACTGGAATCGTGCCAGGAGCGAAACCGTGCGCGACCCGAGCGCGGCTTGCGCCTGGCCAAAATTCGTAGCCTGGATGTTGTTGGAGATACTCGTGGGATTGAAGTTCAGGTTGTTGAAGAGGTTGAAGGCGTCGGCCCGAATTTCGATGCCCGCACCCTCCCGCTTCCAGTACGGCATGCCAAATGTTTTGCTCACCGTTGCATCTACGTCGCGATAGCCTGGCCCTGTCCACGAATTGCGCCGAACCCCAGGGCTCTGTGGGGGCAGCCCTCCCGTTGCCGGGAATGCCGGTCCAAGAGAAAACGAGGGCGGAGCGAAATACACTTCCGCCGCGATTGGATTGGCTGGGTTGTTGGCTTGCGGGAAGTTCTTGTTCAACCCGCTCCCCACCTTCGGCCCCGATTTGAACGCATCATTGCTCGTGTCATGGCCTGCCCCGCCCAGATAGCTTGCCGGCAAAAGCTGCGAGTAGCTGCAGGTCGAACAATAGAGGCTTCCGCCGGAGACCGAGTAAACGGGATTCCACGGGAATCCTGTGTGCAGGTTCAAGATGCCACTGAAACTCCAGCCCCCGGCGATCTTTTCGAGCCATGAATGACTGCCGCTGAAGATCACCGGCTGCCACATCCCAAAGACCTTTTCCTGCCGCGTGATGTTGTAATCCGACCGTCCGTAAGACAGGCTCGGATCGTAGGGGTAATCTTGCTCGGTGTACGGCGCGGAGCTTGTATCCATGCTCCTTCCCCAGGTTAGCTCCGCATCCAGCATGAAGTGATGGCTGAACTGGTGCTTCAATCCCGCAAGCATCGCGTTGTAGTTGCCATGGCCGCCGTTTCCGAAGTAGTTAACGCCATTCACAGTCGGGTTCAGTGGAATTCCCTTCACCGAAGCGACCGCGTTGCCATCGTAGTGGAAGTATGTGTGTCGCGACACGCTTCCCTGATAGCCAAGCGTGAAGATGAACTGTGCCCCGAGGTCGGTTTGCGTATCAAGTGAATAGTGTTCCGTGTACATGGTTGGAAGGTTGCTATCGAAAGCAGTCACTCCAATCTGCCCCGTCGTGGGAAGGCCATTGGGCCCGAACGGATTCTGAATGTTGGGGTTCGGTGGATACCCAAACAGCGAGTGCACGTCGCTGGGAACCGCGTAGACAATGCCTGGGTTCGGTGATGACGGAGAACTCATCGAGAAGTTCGGCGAGACAGTCAACCCTGGATTGCCATAGACGTTCGCAGTGATCGCGATCTCATCCTGGTTGTAGTTGAGGCCGTATCCGCCGCGAATCACCACCCTCTGATGATAGAAACCGGGCGTCCAGGCGAAGCCCACTTGCGGTCCGAAGTTCCACTTCTGAGGAGTCCAAAGCTGTCCGCCTTTCTGAATTCTTATGCCGGTCAACATGTCCGCGCCGGTGCCGAACCGCACCGAATACATGTTGTTTTGCTTCGACGTAAGGGCGCCAAAATAGCCGTACCGCAGCCCAAGGTTCAGGGTGAGCGACGGCTTCACCTTCCAGTCGTCCTGCGCGAAAAATCCCCACAAGTCTTCACGGTTATCCTGACGTGCTGCGGTCGGAATGCCGGTGTTCGGATCAAACGTGCCTGACTCTGATCGCGGAGCATCGTTCAGGAAGTCCCAGAGGTTGAAGAATTCGAAGCTGGGACGAGCCGCATACGGGATTTCATTCAAGTAATAGAGACGTGTAAGTTCTCCACCAAACTTGAGGCTGTGCGTGCGCACGATCTTGGTGGCAACGTCTTTGTAGCTGTAAGTCCATTGGTTCAGTACGCTGGGACCCGGAGCTCCGAAACTATTGAGCGTCTTGGAGGGGGAAGAGTTGTCAAGCTCCCCGATCTGTCCGATTGAGTCGTCCGGCAGACCAAACGGCGCCTGGGGATTCGAGCCAATCTCGTTCCAGCGCCATCCTGCCGCGTTGGCGCGCGCTTCATTCAGGAAGTTCGACGAGAATGTGTGATTCCAGATGCCTGAAAATGCATTGTTGATTGCCGAATGGTGCCACAGATTGTATTTCCGCACGGGACCGGTATAGGAAGTCGTATCCACCGGAACCCAGTAGATGGCGAATGTCAGGTGGTCCTTTGACGTCGCGTCCGCGTCGAACCTTCCGTTGTACTGCGACTCTGTAATCGACGAAGGGTTCACGGTTGTGTATTCCGCAATGTCTGCGACTGAGCTGTTCAAACCCCCTCCGACTCCTGCCGAAAATGGGCCCGACCAGCCTGGGTCCTGACTCCCGAGAGACGAGGAAAGAGGGGAACCGAGATTGAGTCCTTGTCCTGGAACCGTAATGCAGTTCTTGCCCTCGGTCAGTCCAATGTCCGCGCAGGTCTGATCGATGAGCCCCGCTGCACTTACCCCTGCTCCGGGAAAGGTGAGGAACTTGGAAGCAATACTCCCCGACGGGCCCAAACCATCAAACGCGGATGTGTCATACCAGCCGACCGCCGTCGTTTTGGAGTTGTTTCTTTGTGTCTCATAGGCGAAGAAGGCGAACATCCGATTCTTCCAGATCGGTCCGCCCAAACTTCCGCCGAATTGGTTGTACTTTTGCGTGTCCCTCTGCAAGCCACGCTCAGAGGGGGTGCAAGGACCTCCGTTGCAATTTGTGTTGAAGAATCCGGTCCCGTTATACCGCTGGTATGCATTCAATCCCGGTCGGTTCGCCTGGAAGAAGGCGCTGCCGTGCACCGTGTTCGTGCCACTCTTCGAGGTGACTTGAATTTGCGCTCCGCTAAAACGCCCGTTCTCTGCGTCGTAGCCGTTGGCGACGATCTTTACGTTATCCACCGAGTCCTCAGTTGGCGTAATAACTGACGTGCCACCCCACACCGCACTCGTGGTACTGATGCCGTCGATCGCGATGCCATTGTTCTCGTACTGTCCGCCGCTCGCCAGGGTCTGGGGGCCGTTCTCCGTAGCAAAGATCCCCGTGCTCGCCCCCGGGCCTCCGGGGCCCTGCGTTCCCGGCAAACTGTAGGTTCCCCCGCCCGCAGACTGCGATGAATCCCCGGTTGTGCCCGGTGCCAGGCTCGTCAATTGAAACACGTCGCGCCCGAACGACGGCATGTGCTGAATCTGGTTCTCGCTGATAGTTCCACCAATGGTCGCAGTCTCGGTGTCCATCAGTGGAGTGTTCGACGCATCGACCGTCACCGTCTGGGATTGGGCTGCCACATCCAACTTCACGTTGATCGAGTTGGGCTGCTCCGGAATGATCTGCACGTTATCCAGAACCTTGGTTTGAAAGCCGGATGCCTGCACGTTCAATCTAAATCGTCCTGGAGGCAAGGCGTTGAAGTTATACACACCTTCGCCGTTGGTGGTCCTGGTCTGCGTTTCGTTCGTTTCGATGTTGGTCAGGGTCAATTTGGCGTTGGGAATCACTCCACCCTGTGAGTCCGCTACTGTGCCCTGGATGGATGCTCGGTACTGAGCGAAAGCTGCGGGAGAAATCAGGAGTATGGTGATCGCGGCGACAAAGGCCGCGATCGCGTGGAATTTCCATGTACTGGCCCAGAAGTGAGGCAGGTGCATCGTTGGTCTCCTTTTTCTTTGCGCGCTTGCGCACGACGCACGTTTGCATCCCGGGGAGATCCCGGTCCGCCCTGTTGTTTTTTTTGACTGGGTCCGGCAAGATACCGGTGAAAAAGAAAAACAAACCGTACAAAAAGTCCGTCAGCCCTGCAGCCTTGGTCGTATGTGTACAAGCGCAGCCTTACCGCGACGTTAGATGGCGAGTGGCGTTCATGAGTGGCCTGAGTTGTTCGAAGTCGATTCAACGCGGGCGCTTCGGGCAGGGGTTTGCCGGCCGCCATTCCCTTACCTTCCGTTGTTCTGGTAGCGTGAACTATCTGCGCTCCTCCGAGGTGCGGTTGCATGTCTGAAAGTGAGATCGGGCCAAACCAGGCTGCCGCGCCCGCAGGACATCCCCCAGCGGTTATCGCCGGCTTTTCCGGCTGGCTTCTCGACGCATTCGACTTTTTTCTCGTTACGTTTTGCCTGACCGCCATGGCGCGTGAGTTCCACAAGACCGACGCGCAGATCTCCCTGGTCATCACCATGACGCTGGTTTTCCGGCCAGTGGGTGGGTTCATATTCGGCATACTTGCAGACCGCTACGGCCGCCGCATCCCGCTCATGATCAACATGAGCGCCTTTGCGGTTGCCGGAGTTCTCACCGGATTGGCGCCCAACTACACGACGCTGCTGATGGTGCGCTCTCTCTTCGGGATGGTGATGGGCGGCACCTGGGGCGTCGGCGCATCCCTGGCGATGGAGGCCGCACCGGCAAATCGGCGCGGTCTGCTGTCCGGCTTATTGCAGGAAGGTTACGCGGCAGGAAATGTGCTGGCGGCCGTTCTCTATTTCTTCCTTTTCGGTCGCCTCGGCTGGCGCCTACTCTTCATTCTCAGCAGTCTGCCCGCCGTACCCCTCGTCCTCTACATACTCTTCTGCGTGAAGGAATCCGCTGTCTGGCAGCAACGGGCCAAAACAAAGTTGAGCTGGGGTGAGCAGCACCGCGAGATCCTCTCGCACTGGAAGCTCTTTCTCTACCTGCTGGCCTTTATGACCACCATGATGTTCGCGTCGCATGGAACGCAGGACATGTATCCCACCTTTCTGCAGCGGCAATGGCACATGACCCCAGCGCGCCGCGCGGCAATCACCGCGATCTCCGGAATCGGCGCCATCGTGGGAGGACTCGCCTTCGGGTATTTCTCTGACATGAAAGGCCGCCGCCGCGCCATCATCACCGCGTTCATTCTCGGCGCCACGATCATTCCGCTCTGGGCCTATGCTCCCAACCAGGCGCTGCTCATCCTCGGTGCGTTCCTCATGCAGTTCATGGTCCAAGGTGCGTGGGGCGTAATCCCGGCCCATCTGGCTGAGCTATCACCCGATTCCGTCCGCGCCCTGCTGCCGGGACTTGCCTACCAAAGCGCCGGCGTTATCGCCAGCAGCGTTGTCTACATCGAAGCGATTTACGCACAGCGAACAAGCTACGCCACGGCGATGGCCCTGACCGCCATCAGCGTGTTCGTCGTCGCTACCTTCATGGCGTGGATTGGCCGCGAACGCCATGGACAGCGATTCGGCGTCTCTTGATCCGCGCGATCTGCGCAGCCGCGCAGCTTAGGCTACGCGCCCTTCCGCTTCTTCGCCGCGCTTTTCGCCTGGCGCGACAGCGCGGCATGGCTAACCGACGACTTCGGCTCCTTCTGCATTGCTTTAGTCCGAGCCCTGCTGCGCGCGTTGTTCTTCTCTCCTATCTGCGGATCGTTCTGCCCTCTTTCGTACTCCTTTTCCGCCTTCTGCCGCGTGGCGTCGCTGGTCTTGCCGCGCGCGGGAGCCTCCAGCGGAATCCCCGCTCTCCGCGCCTCGCTCAACCCGATTGCTATCGCCTGCTTTGGCGATCGCGCGCCGTGCTTTCCTTCGCGCACATGCTCAATCTCCTCGCGCACAAACTCGCCTGCGGCCGTCGAGGGCGCCTTCCCTTCGTGCAAATCCTCCTTCGCTCTCTCAACTGTCTCTTTGTCCGGCATGATGTCCTCCTCTCTCTAATTCAGCGAAGCCTTAGCGCCCGCTATTCTTGTCCTTCTCCCGCGCCTCTTTCACCTTCTTTGACAGCAATTCTTTTGCCTTCTCAAGCTCTTGCTTGCGCGACGCGCTCAACCCTTTGCCGCCGCGATTGATGTAATACGTCAACATGCGCATGCCCGATCCCGGCCCTTTGGGTGAGACATCCTTCGACGCCAACTCTCGTGCAATGGTCGACGCACTCTTGTTGAATAGACCTTCCCGCGGATGTGTCGAGTCGGTGTTTACATCTTTCACCCATTTCTTTCGAGCATGAGACTTCTCGGTCGCACCAGCCATACGCACCTCCCCTGGTCATCGGAATTGCAGCCCAACCCCGGGCAGCGCACCTTACTGTCATTCTTTGTGGACGACTATGTTCAGCCTTCAGTTCCCAAACATGCGCGGACCCAAACATGCGGGGAGTAGATGCGTGGGGAAATCGAGGTGTCGCCTCGCGGTCAGGCCAACCGGCCGTTGGCACGCGCTGACATGTCGATCTTTTCGGCCAGCCGCAGCGAGCGACATCAAAGATGTCGCCGGGAAATGCGCAGCAACAAGACTGAAAGGGTCTGCATCCCAACACCCGGAACGAAACACCATGAAGGAGTAGATATGAAGGTCGACAACATCGAAAAGCTGTTCGTAAATGAGCTGAAGGACCTCTATTCGGCGGAGAAGCAGATCACCCACGCCCTTCCCAAGATGGCCAAAGCCGCCACCACGGAAGAATTGCGGACCGCTTTCGAAACCCACCTGAGAGAGACCCACGGGCAGATCAAGCGGCTCGACCGGGTCTTTGAGATCCTCCGCAAGCCGGGCGCCGGAAAGAACTGCCAGGGCATGAAAGGCCTGCTCGAGGAGGGCTCCGAAACTATGGAAGAGACCGAGAAAGGCGGATTGCGCGACGCCGCCATGATTGGCGCCGCCCAACGCGTCGAGCATTACGAGATTGCCGCCTACGGTACCGCGCGTACGATGGCCGACCTCCTGGGCCAAAAGGAGATCGCCCAGCTTCTGCAGGAAACTCTGGATGAAGAAGGGAACACCGACAAAAAGCTCACCCAGATCGCGTCGAGAGTGAACAGAGAGGCTCAGCGCCAGGCCGCGTGATCGGCCGCGATAATTCTGCCGTCCCGGCCGTCGCGCCGGAACCGGGACAGACGCTTTCGCGCCACTCGCCCAGGCAGTGTGTCCCACTCAAGAAAGTTGCTCGCTACCGGAAATCCCCGCAATAGGGACTAATGGCGAGTGACATCGGCACCCCGTCCGCGATAGCCTTAAGAGTATTCGCGCCGGGCGCGCTGCAAGGAGCACACCTCAACTCAATGCCAATCCAACCGACCTCCAACATCTGGCACAACGGTAAGCTCATTCCCTGGGAACAAGCCACCATCCACGTGATGAGCCACGTGGTTCACTATGGATCGAGTGTCTTCGAAGGCATTCGCTGCTACACCCAGCCGCACGGAGCGGCCGTGTTCCGGTTGCCGGAGCACATGCAGCGGCTGATCGATTCAGCCAAGATCTACCGGATGCAGATTCCCTATTCTCTCGACGAGCTATGCGCCGCGGTGGTGGATACCATTGAATCCAATGGAGTTGCGCCGTGCTACATCCGGCCGATCGTGATCCGCGGATACGGAGAGATTGGCGTCAATCCCAAAGGCTCGCCCATCGAGACCTACATTGCCAACTATCCCTGGGGCAAGTACGTGGCTGGCGGCGAAGCTGCCGACGTCTGCGTCTCCAGCTGGAACCGGCTCGCCCCGAACACCATGCCGGCGCTTGCCAAGGCGGGCGCGAACTACATGAATTCGCAGCTGATCCGCATGGAAGCCGATACCAATGGTTACGTAGAAGGCATTGCGCTGGATGTGAATGGCCTGGTCAGCGAGGGCTCCGGCGAGAATGTGTTTATCGTCCGCAACGGGGTGATCTACACTCCTCCGCTGGCCAACTCGGCGCTCTCCGGAATCACCCGCGATAGCGTGCTGACCATCGCCCGCCACCTGGGCCTCACGGTCATCGAGCAGTCCATGCCGCGCGAGCTGCTCTACATCTCCGACGAGGTGTTCTTTACCGGCACCGCCGCGGAAGTCTCCCCCATTCGGTCCATCGACCGCATCGTGGTCGGCGACGGAAAGATCGGGGAAATCACCAAGAAGATCTCCGACGAGTTCTTCGCCATCGCCAACGGCCTCAAGCCGGACCGTTTCGGCTGGCTTACCCCTGTAAAGGTGACCGCCGGGGAGACGGTACCGGCGTAGACCGACAAGGGTCATCACGAATCGGGCTGCCTTCGCGGGCAGCCCGTCTTTTTTGCGGCAAGTGGCAGAAAACACGCCGCCTGCCAACAAGACTGTAATCATCCGTTCGCTATGATTGCGAATATGCCCCAAGCAAGGCTCACCCACTCGTGCTCTCCTGTGCTTTCATCCTGCCTAGCCATCCTCATCGCCCTCCTCCTGCCGTCCATCAGTCCGGCCCAGGTTTATGCTCTGACGGCCACGGCATCGAGTCCAACGAGTGGTGGGACCCGACGCGCTCCGATACGCGCAAAGTGAGCTCAGTCGAAGACGAGCACTACCAGCTCATCGACCTGCCTGCCAGCTCGATTCCCGCCAACCAGCCCGGCGCGCCTGACAACGCCGCCACCTTCGTGATCGGCGCCTCGCCTCGCAACCTCCGCGCCACCACTCTTGGCGACGAGCTGCGCCTGGCAACTCAGGGCAAGTCGCGCGTCTACGGAATCTCGCTGAAGGATCGCGCCGCCATTCTCCCGGCCGGCCAGTCAGCCAACGCCGCCTTCTGGATCGACCCCGCCAGCGGCCAGTTCACCAGCTCCACCTACTACATGGAGCATCTTCCCGACTGGGCGAAAGCCTTCAACACCGGTCCCCGCCGCGCCCAGGCCGAGCGCGAAGCCAATGTCGACGAGAACACCACGCAGTTTTACGAACTGGTTGGCCGGACGCCAGCGGCCAACGGCTATGAGCTGGACTTCGCAAAAGAGCTGATCAAGGCCGAGAAGCTGGGCCAGAGCGGCGTCACCGACCTGGTCACCATCTCGCTCTCGGCAAACGACATTCTCGGCCACCAATTTGGCCCGGATTCCGATTTCGAAAAACAGATGGTCCTGAGCCTGGACCACGACCTGGATGGCTTCTTCGGTTGGCTGGACCAAACCGTTGGACTGAAAAACGTCTGGCTGGCGTTGTCGGCCGATCACGGCGTCGCCCCCATCCCCGGCGACGCCGCGAAGCTCGGAATCCACGCGGCGGCCGTGAACATCCAGGCCGTCTACGACCGCGTGAACGCCCGCCTCAACGCCCGCTACTCCGCTCAGGCCAAGACCGACTACCTGATGCCAGGCCCCGATCTTCCCTACATCGTATTGAGCCGCAAAGCCTTCCAGGCTGCCGGAATGAACGAGGAGGCGGCCGAAGACACGGTGGCCGCGCTCCTCCCCGAAGAGGTGGCCGGCCTCGCCCCGAAAACCGATAACGCCGAGCCGTCCCAGCACCGTCTGCCGCCCACCCCCCAAGTCGCCGCTGTCTACACCCGCATCGCCCTGGCGAACGGCCAATTGCCCCCCAGCGAGTGGGGCCGTCTCCTGGCCCACAGCTACTCCGAACACGGGTCTTGGTACGTGATGATGGTCCTTGCGGGCTATCAGATGGAAGGCACCGGCCCCTTTGCGGGCACCACGCACTTCAGTCCGTGGTCCTACGACCGCCACGTTCCGCTCGCGCTCTATGGGACGCCCTTCGTGCCGGGCGAGTATCATCAACGTGTAGCCCCTGTCGATCTCGCTGTCACTTTCGCATCGCTGGCTGGGGTGAATCAGCCCTCGGCGGCGGTGGGCCGCGTGCTGACGGAAGCCATCAAAACCGCCCGCCCCGCACCAACACCGTGAGGACACCAACCCGCTCGTGAAACCCGATATGAAAGTGCAGTTGGCCGGCCTGACGCTGGTCAACCCGGTGATTGCCGCCAGCGGCACCTTCGGTTACGGAATTGAATTTGAAGAAATCGTCTCGCTCGAGCGGATCGGCGGATTCGTCACCAAAGGGATCTCGCTTCAGCCCATGAACGGGCATCCCGCTCCGCGCATCCTCCAGACCGCGGCCGGCATGATCAACGCCATCGGCCTGCAAAATGTTGGCGTCGACGAATTCATCGCCAAGAAGCTGCCGCCCCTGCGGCGCTATGACAAATGCAATGTCATCGTCAATGTGTTCGGCTACACGGTGGGTGACTACATCGCAGTGATCGAGCGGCTCAATGCGGCTGAAGGCATTGCCGCGTATGAGCTCAACGTGTCCTGTCCCAACGTGCATGCGGGCGGCATGGCATTCGGCGCCGACCCCGGCTCGCTCGAATATCTCGTAGGCCGCGTCCGCTCCACCACGAAGCGACCCATCATCATCAAGCTCTCCCCCAACGTGACCTCCATCGGGAACATGGCGAAAGTGGCCGCCGGCGCCGGCGCCGACGCCCTGAGCCTGGTGAATACCTTCCTCGCCATGTCCATCGATGTGGAGACGCGCAAGCCGCGGCTTAGCAACGTGACGGGCGGTCTCTCCGGCCCGGCGATCAAGCCCATTGCGCTGCGCATGGTCTACGAGGCATCGAAGGCCGTTTCCATCCCGATCCTTGGAATGGGCGGTATCATCACTCCGGAAGACGCGGTAGAATTCATGCTTGCCGGAGCGGCCGCCGTGCAGGTGGGCACCGCAAGTTATGCCGATCCGCGGGCAACCGAGAGGCTGGCAAAGGGACTCGAATCGTGGTGCCGCGGCCATCACGTGGAGCGCGTATCAAGCCTAACCGGAACGCTTGACGTCCCGAAGAGTTGAGAACAGAATCTAGTGAATCAGGAATACCGCGATGGCATTTCCCATTAAAACGTGCGTAGTTTGCGAAGAGGAATTTGAGCTGAAGCCGGGCAAGCCCGGGTTTGCCAACCGCTGCCCTGCCTGCAGCGAGCCGGACGCCGAGGAGTCCAGGCCCAGCGCCGGCGACTACCGCACCGGCGACAGCGAGCTGAATGAAGCGCGCAAGAAAACCATGCGCGAAATGCTCTACCGGAAAGAACAGTAAATGGTCTTGAAAGGGCACGACTTCAGTCGTGCCGTAAGAGGCTTAAAATGATCGGGGCTTTAGCCCCTGAGGGATGCTCGCGGACAAGCGGCACATATTCAGAGATCTTGCAAATGACCTTATTTCTGGCGGACTACCCTAGCCCCTAGTCCCTGCCTTTAGATTCCCTTCCCCCGGAACGCCAGAAACAGCTCGATCAGAAGGATCAGCACGACCGTCACTTCCAGCAAAAACCCACGGCTCTGGTTGAACTGCTCAATCATGTCCTGATGGAGCGCGTCGGCGGTCCGAAGCTTCTCCGCGACGAGGTCTTTGTAGTCCGGCACTCCCACCTTGGCCGCTGCAAGACGATACAGTCGCGCGGCAAACATATCGCTCAAAAACTTGATCGCGTTGTCCGCGTGCTCGGTCAGCTCGGCTATCTCCAGCAGCACGGTATGCAGGCTGTTCGCGGAGCGGGCCAGGCGCCAACGCGCCAGCATGCCTCGCCGCTCGCCGAGCAGGTCGTAGACGGTGCGGAGAGTCTCCGTTAGCAGCTCGTCGTAATGGCGGAACTCGAGCAGCTGCGAGTTGGCGTACTCAAGCAGTTGAATCGCGGTCTGCGCTCCCAGGCTGCTGTCATAGAGGAACGCAGCATTCCATCCAATCACCGTCAGGTCCTGCGCGTAATACGATATCTGCGAGTGCAACACCTCGCCGCATTCGCCATCCGACAGCGCCACGCGTTCGCCACGGACCACCTGGGCGATCTTGCGCCCCTGTGAGGCAATGAGCTCCGATGCCGTCGGGCTGCCCGGTACTTCGCGCACATGAAAGATGAAATAGTCCTCGCTTAACCAGCGTTCATAGGGCTTCACGAGCGCGCCCGCCGAGCGCTCCAGCGTGCGGCGAACGATGGGCTCCACGCGCGAAGAAAAATCCACGTCCCACACCCAGCGGCTTGAGAGTTGGACCAGCGAATCCCAGTCGCCCGCGAACGGAATCTGGTAAATCACGCTGACCACGCCGTAGTCGTAGAACTTGATTTCGCCTTCGAGGCTTTCGCCGGATTCCAGCACCAGCGGTTCGAGGCGTTCGACCAGCGGCGGCCGCTCGTAGCGAACATACGCGGGCGCGGCCTGCTTGGTGCTCGGCTGCCGGACCGTCCGCGAGGTGACGCTCTGCTGAATCTGATCGAGGCGAATCTCTTCGCATACGTCGAACTGGATCAGCACCAGCACAAATCCGCTGAGCGGCGACGCCGGGAATGGAGACGCGTTTGCCATAGCCTGAGGGCATGGTAACGGATTTGCCGCTTAGCAGCCCGTGGTGGAAGTCTGGTTTTGATTAGCCCGTAGTGGAAGTCTGGTTTTGAAAGGGCACAGCTTCAGCCGCGCCGCAAATGCCGAAAAATGAATGGGGCTTTAGCCCCCGTGGAATGACCTTTCGGAGACTTTCGACGTTTGCCAGAGACTGTTAGAACTACAGTTGCAGATGGCGGTTCCGGAGGGAGCAGGGGGTTTTAACCCCCTGAAAGATGGTGAATTTAGACGGCCTTTAGGCCCGGGGCCCTTGTCCGCTAACGTGCCGCGGCCGTCTCCAACGGCTTCACCGCGCTTAGCGGAATCTCCATCGTGCCCACCTTGCGCGAGTTCCGATCGTACACTCCCGTGCGCAGCCACAAATTCCGCTTCGGTACGGCGATCTCGGCGTGAAGCTGAACCCCGGTGTTCTGGAATAGCGTGTAAACGTCGGGCTTGATGCTCAGCGCAACCAGGTGGTCCTTGCGGCCGACAACGTTGCCGTAGCGGTCATACGCTATGAGGGACACGTTCAAATTTCCCTTGTGCAGACCGTCGGAGTCGAGCTTCAGGTTCAGATCCTTGAGATCCACCGCGAAGTCAATCGCGTAGTGGTCCTTCTTCTTCTCGCTCGCCGGCTCCCCGTCTTTCGCGGCAATCGGCTGCACCTTCGCTTTGTACAGAATCTGCTCGCTTTGCGGCATGCCGAGATCCATGAACGGCAGCAGCGGATCGACCTCGCCCGGGTTCTCGGCGGCCAACTTGCGGATGGCCTGCTGGCGCAAGGGTTCCGCGGAGCCCGGTACTGCCTCATCGGTCGCAATGTAGCCGCGCCGGAAGCTGAGGTTGTACTTTGCTCCTTCAACCTTCACGTCGATCTTGCGATACGTGTGGTCCATCTTGAAGTTGATGGGCGTATAGGAGAGCGTGTAGAAGTTCTTGCTGAAGCCGCTCACGTCTCCAATGATTTGAGCAAGCCCACTGGTGTTGGCGAAGGCCTTGCCGCCAGTCTCCTCGGCAACGAACTTCATCGTGGTCTGGTTCAAATCGCGCTGCTGATTCTCACTTAACACGTCAGCCCGGTGATTCTCGATCATCTGCGACGGCGAATTAACCCCGGCATTGGGGTTTGATTCGGCCGTGTAGACGCTGAGGGGCGAAACGCCCTCCGCATCCACTGGATAAAACGCAACGCGGGCCGAGGCCAACATAGCCATCGTCTTGGCATATTGGCCCCCGAGCTGGGGATCGACGTTGCCTGAGATCACCAGCGGAAACGACTCTGAAAACCAGATCACGTTCTTGCGGCCAGGAAAGCTATCAAGGAACGTAGCGAGCCGCTGGAAATTCGCCAAGGTCAGCAGCACCCGGTCCACGGTGCGCGAGTCGTCGTTTTCGCTCAGGAATTTCTGCAGCGAAGCGATCATGTCTCCCGACGCAGCGGTCGCCCCGGCTCCCCCGCCCGTAGGCACAGGAGCGCTCATCATGCCGACCAGTTTTGCCTGTGCATTGCTCTCATCCTGGCCCTTGAGCATGACCGATGTCTCAACATGATTGTTCTTCTTGTCGTCGAGAGCGGTGGCAAGCACGGCCGGATCGTCGTTGAACCCCTGAATGAAGTGGAGGCCGAGCCCCATGGTAAAGATAGCCATGCGCGACCCGGGTTTGGCGGTACTCGGAAATTTGATCGCCTGCTTGTGAACGAAGCTCTGATTCTCCATCCGCGTATTCAGCGAGTCGAGCAGCAGCACGTTTACAGCCGGCGGCTCTGGGAAGGGTGAAAAATTGCTGAAGACGTTGGCCGGCAGCTTGGGCACCTCCACCAACTCCGCCGGCTGACTGGTGCGATGCTCCTCGAAGTAGTCAACGGCCTGTGGCTTGCCCTGCTCGGTAACGGTGAAGTCGCCCTGCTTCAGGCCGGTCACCGGCTTTCCGTGCTGATCCGTCACAATCACGTCCACCAGCACCGCCTGGCTGTTCACGCGAATCGTGGTCTGCGCATCCGTGGAATCTGGCGCGCTGTTCTGAGCAGAAACTGAAGCCGCAAACGCAGCAAGAAAGAGAGCAATCATCGCGCGATTCATCCGGTGACTCCTTAGACGCTCGACAGGTTAGCACGCGCGCGGAGCGCCGATCTTCGCCTGCTCACCCACCTGTAAGAGTGCCTTGTTGAATAGACGAGCTTCTCCTCCCGAGAGTTACTCGTTTGAAGAGATATTGCTCCTATATCGGGGGCGGGCAAGGTGCCTCATTCGCTCGAAAATCCCGGCTCGCGCATGGCACTTGGAGGACCGTACGTGCCGACGAATCACCGGTTCAGCCCATGTGACCTTCGTTCGAGTGACGCAGATCATATCGGCGGCGGGTAGATTGGCCGCACGGCAAACATAGCCCTGTGATGCTGCTCACAGCCGGTCGCGTTTCCACGTGAGTAACGTCTCACTCGTCATGCGGTGAAATCCATTTGCACCATACAAGGGATAGGCGCGAGGCGTTTCGCCGACTGGGCAAGCGAGGAAAGCAATGGGCAAAACCATATGGGAATCGATGCAGCAGAAGGGCTACGACCGGCGGCAGTTCCTGCAGTTCTGCGGAGCGGCAGCCACAATCGCCGGCCTGCAGCGCTCCGGCGTGGCGCAGGTGGTGTCCGCCTTCGAAAAGAAGGAAAAGCCGGCAGTGGTCTGGATGCACTTCCAGGAGTGCACCTGCTGCAGCGAATCGTTCATCCGCGCTTCGCACCCCATTGTGAGTGATGTTCTGCTCGATGTCCTCTCGCTCAACTACTCGGAAACTCTGATGGCGGCGTCGGGCTTCCAAGCGGAGAAGAGCCTCAAGGACACCATCGCCAACAACAAGGGCAAATACATCGTCCTCGTCGAGGGCGCCGTGCCCACTGAGAATCATGGCGTGTATTGCATGATCGGCGGCAAGACGGCCGAGTCGATCCTGCAGGAAGTCTCCAAAGACGCGGCCGCAGTGGTTGCCTGGGGCAGTTGCGCCTCGAACGGCTGCGTGCAAGCCGCCAAGCCGAATCCTACGGGCGCAACTCCAAAGACGCGGCCGCAGTGGTTGCCTGGGGCAGTTGCGCCTCGAACGGCTGCGTGCAAGCCGCCAAGCCGAATCCTACGGGCGCAACGCCCATTCGCAAGCTGGTGAACAAGCCGGTGATCAACGTTCCCGGCTGCCCGCCCATCGCAGACGTGATGATGGGCGTGGTTACGCACCTCCTCGTTCTGGGGCAGATTCCGGCACTCGACTCACTCGGCCGCCCGAAGGAGTTTTACGGCCGCCGCGTGCACGACACGTGCTATCGCCGCCCCAATTACGATGCCGGATTGTTCGTCGAATCCTTTGACGACGAGAACGCGCGCAAGGGCTATTGCCTTTACAAGATGGGCTGCAAGGGCCCCGTAACTTACAACGCCTGCTCGGTAGTGAAGTGGAACGAAGGCACCAGCTACCCCATCCAGTCCGGACACCCTTGCATCGGATGCAGCGAGGAAGGCTTCTGGGATAACGGGCCGCTCTACCAGCACCTGAACTCCTTCCCGGGCTTCGGCATTGAGAGCACAGCCGACACGATCGGCACCGCCGTGGGCCTAACCACGTTGGCTGGAGTGGCCGCGCACGCCGTGGTTACTAACATCCGCAAGCACAAGGTCATTGCAGAAGTTCACGCCGAAGAGCAGAAGGAATCGTGATGGCACGAATTGTCGTTGATCCCGTTACTCGCATTGAAGGCCACCTGCGCATTGAGGCGGTAGTGGAAAACGGCGTCATCACCGACGCCTTCAGCGCAGGCACGATGATTAGGGGCCTCGAAAAGATTCTCATTGGACGCGACCCCCGGGACGCATGGGCCATTACGGAACGCGTCTGCGGAGTCTGTACCACGGCCCATGCGCTTGCCTCCGTGCGCGCCGTTGAAGACGCGCTGGGCATCGCCGTTCCGCCTACTGCGGAGCTGGTGCGCAACATCATGCTCACCACGCAGTACGTGCAGGATCACGTGATCCACTTCTACCACCTGCACGCGCTCGACTGGGTCGACATTGTTAACGCGCTCAAGGCCGACCCGAAGAAGACCGCCGACCTCGCGCAGTCCTTCTCGACGTACGACAGGAATACGGCCGCGCATTTTAACGATGTGCAGAACAAGATCAAGGCCTTCGCGGCCAGCGGGCTGGGTATCTTCGCCAATGGCTACTGGGGCCACCCGGCCTACAAGCTTCCACCCGAGGCGAACCTTCTCGCCGTCGCGCACTACCTTGACGCGCTGGAGTGGCAGAAGGAAATCGTCAAGATCCATGCGGTCTTCGGTGGCAAAAACCCGCACCCGAACTATCTCGTCGGCGGAGTTCCCTGCTCCATCGATGCAGATGAGGTGGCGGCCATCAACTCCGAGCGGTTAAACCTCGTATCGCGCCTTATTTCGCAGGCCGATGAATTTGTGAACCAGGTTTACATCCCGGATTTGCTGGCCGTCGCCTCGTTCTACAAGGACTGGGCCAAATACGGCGGTGGCTTGAAGAACTATCTCTGTTACGGCGAGTTTCCCACCAAGGGCTACAGGCAGACCGAATCATTCAAATTCGCGCGCGGCGCGATCATGGGGCGCGATCTCAGCACGGTGCATCCGGTAAACCCGCGCGATGCGCAGGAGATCAAGGAGTACATTGCGCACTCCTGGTATTCCTACGAGAGCGGCGACGCGGTCGGCATTCATCCCTGGGCCGGAGAGACGAAGATCGAATACAGCGGCCCGCAGCCTCCGTTTGAGACCCTTGCCGGCTACGACAAGTACTCGTTCCTGAAGACGCCGCGCTGGAAAGAGAATCCGATGGAAGTGGGTCCGCTTGCACGCCTGCTTGTCTCCTACGGCGCAGGCCACACTGACGTGAAGGAACTCATCGGCATGGTGCTCGGCAAGCTCAATGTGCCTGTGGATGCCCTGTTCTCCACGCTGGGTCGCACCGCGGCGCGCGGTGTGGATGCTGCCCTTGCGATGGTCTGGCTCAAGGACTTCTTTGCGCAGCTCATGGATCGCGTGAAGACGCGCGAGGTCTCCACCTTCAACAACGAGAAATGGGACCCGAAGACATGGCCGGCCGACTGCGAGGGCGTGGGTTTGGTGGAAGCGCCGCGCGGTGCGCTGGCGCACTGGATCAAGATCAAGAACGGCAAGATCGACAACTACCAGCTCGTGGTGCCGACAACCTGGAA
>WNGK01006927.1_pt1 | contig 19064 bp, 18 predicted proteins | sample 5400601 | NCBI WGS metagenome assembly WNGK01 (sample SAMN13153376, study PRJNA577476) | soil metagenome | isolation source: 60 cm soil or saprolite under Garry oak tree replicate 1 | place: USA:California | collected 2016-06-15
GCGCGTTTCAAGCATACCGAGGCCTCGCTGACGTTCCAGTCGGGTTATGCGACGAACCTGGGAGTGATCTCCGCTGTGATGCAGGGCGACGATATCATTGTCAGCGATGAGCTGAATCATGCCAGTATCATCGATGGTATTCGCCTGGGTAAAACGCCGCGCAAGATCTATCCGCACAAAGATATGACGGGCCTGCGCCGCGCCCTGGAAGAGTCGCAGGGCGCGAGCAAAGTCATGGTTGTCACCGATGGCGTCTTTAGCATGGATGGTGATATCGCCCCCCTGCCGGAGATTGTGGAACTGGCGGAAGTGTATGGCGCATTTGTGATGGTGGACGATGCCCATGCCAGCGGCGTGCTTGGCAAGAACGGTCGCGGCAGCGTCAGCCATTTCGGGCTGGATGGCCGCGTCGCCTTGCAAATCGGTACGCTCTCCAAAGGCATTGGCGCGCTCGGAGGCTATGTGGCCTGCAGCCAGGATATGCGCGATTTCTTGCTGCAGCGCGCGCGTCCCGTCCTGTTCAGCACCTCGCATCCGCCCTCCGTAGTCGCCACCTGTATCGCGGCGCTGGATATCCTCGAAGAGGATACCAGCCTGGTCGAACGTCTCTGGGAAAATACCGCCTTCTTCAAGAGTGGCCTGGAGCAGCTTGGCTTCAATACGGGCAAGAGCGAAACTCCCATTACGCCTGTGATCGTGGGTGAGGGCGCGTTAGCTATGAAGTTCAGTAACCGGCTCTTCCAGGAAGGCGTTTTTGCGCAGGGCATCGTCTTCCCCACCGTGCCAGCCGATAAGTGCCGCGTGCGTACTATTGTGACGGCCCTGCATACACGCTATGAACTGTCAAAGGCGCTCGACATCTTTGAGAAAGTGGGCAGGGAACTTCAGATCATCTAACGCACGCGTCCCTGAAGAAAAGACGACTCTACTGAGGCCATTGGCTGTGCCATTTCGCTCATCGAACATAGTTCGCATGCTAAGGCCCTCAGTAGTAGTCGCTCTTTTGTATGCCGCATTTCTGTGTCTATTTTCGATCATACATGGCTACAGCGCGCTTGACTTTGTACACCTGGGTACCTATTGGGCGCAGCATAAGCGGCCTGGTACAGTAGGGTACGATGGGCAATTTTACTATCAGCTTGCCCGCGACCCGCTTGGGGCGCAAGCGTTTATAGACAACGTTCCATATCGCTATCAACGCCTGGTATTTCCCCTGGTTGTGCGTGTACTGAGCCTGGGGCAGGTAGACCTCATTCCCTATATGCTCCTGCTCGTCAACTTTCTATCGATTGTGCTGAGCGTCGAGATCGTTTCTCGCCTGCTGGTTAAACATGGATTATCGCCCTGGTTCAGTCTCGCCGCAGGTCTGTATTATGGGCAGACAGCATCTCTGGTTTTTGATACCGCCGAGCCTTTCGCCTATTTGCTGGTCTGCATTGGCCTCTTGCTGTTGGAAAAAGAACATCTCACGTGGGCTGCTCTACTCATGGGTTTGGCCACGTTATCACGGGAAACGGCAATTTTATTTCCTCCAGGGTATGCGATTTTCTTTCTACTGCGCGCTCAATGGAAGGATGCCGCACAATTCATCGGGCTGGCAATAGTACCCCTGGCAATAGAATACGCACTCTTATGGCTCATTTTTGGGAAGACGGGGATCACGTATGCCCCGCCTTTCGAGCACGTACCTTTTGCCGGTGTGTTCTTTTTCTCTGGCGATACAGATATATGGCAGCGATTTTTGCCGTTGATTTTCCTGCTGTTCATTCCAACCGTAAGTGGCTGGCTGCTGGCAGCAGTGGAGGTAGTGCGTCGCAAGTGGAGCCCGGATTTGCTCATCTGGCTCATGAATCTGCTCCTGGTTACTTTCATGGCTCGCCTATCTTATGCTGACCTCACCTCTGCCGGACGCCTATCCACCGGGCTACCCCTGGCGCTGCTGCTCTACGGGCTGACAACCCGAAATTCTTTCATTCTGCGGGCCTCTCAAATCTATACCGCGATGTCCCCATTTTACGCGGTTAGCATTCTTATTTTTCGCGTGTGATGAGAGTATTTTGTATTCAAGGTAAGATAATGTCTTCGATAACGGCAGCAACGCCATCTTCGGCATTGCTAAGCGTGACATAATCCGCTTCTGCTTTTACCTCGTCGTGCGCATTGCCCATGGCAACACCCAGGCCTGCGAAGCGCAGCATGCCGATATCATTGTGGTTATCGCCAATAGCAACCACTTCTTCTGCCGCAATACCCAGATCGGCGGCGATCGCTTGCAGGGCGTTGCCCTTTGACACTTCAGGGTGCAGGAACTCTATCAAATCAAAAGCGGACTGCGTCACATACAGTTGTCCTTCAAAAAGTTGCTCAAATTCGCTCCGTTTTGCGCGGATCAGGGTCTCTTCCGCAATTCCCACGATTTTGACACACGGGAGGGGATAAAGACTGGCGAGATCGTCTATCTCAATTACCGGAGGCACTGGAGGTCGGTACCACTCACGAGCGCGCGGTGTATCCTGATCGACATACACGCGGTGGATCGTATGGTAGGCACGGTAGAAGCCAGAGGAGCGCAGTAGCTTCAGGACAGGTAGGATGTGCTGAGTGGGTACATGCTTATGGTGATAAATCTGGCCGCTATGTATATCCGCGATGACCGCTCCATTCTCGATGATTTGTGGGCCATTCAGAGGTAAATCTCCGCAGATACTTTGGAGTACTGCCAGGTTCTGGCCCGTGGCAATCACAACCGTCACTCCGGCCTCAACAGCCTGATATAACGCTTGACGAGTACGCTCGGTAATCTGTTTATGGGGTCGCGGGGAGAGCAGGGTTCCATCGAGGTCTATTGCCAGCAGGCGGTACATGCGGTATTCTCCAAGAACAACATTGATCGATCACTGCGTATGTTAGTATCATAGCTGAGATAGTTTGGCAAGCGCAACATGTATTTATATCCTCGCGACCTTGCCAAATGCACCTTACGCCTTTATACTTGCAAACAGCAAAGAAATCGAAGCATACGACTAGAACAGCGTGGAGGAAAAGTTTGCAAGGACGTTTACAACGAGGGCATGTAGAGCAGGTGACTCACCTCCTGGTCGTCGGCAGTGGCAAGGGAGGCGTGGGAAAATCAACCGTCAGCGTGAATCTCGCCGTTGCCCTGGCGCAGCGCGGGGCGCAGGTTGGTTTGCTCGACGCCGATGCCTATGGCCCCAGCGTGCCAATGATGCTGGGTGTACGCAAGCGTGGTGAGAGCCAGGGCTGGAAAGCCACATTACCGCTGGGGCATCGCGGCAAACTTGCGCCTGAGCAGATGCTCCAGCCCTTGCTGCGTTATGGCGTCAGGGTGATGTCGGTTGGCTTCTTTATCGGCGAAGAACAGGCGGTTGCGCCCATGCCGGATGTGCTGGGAATGCTCATTCGCCAACTCCTCTACACCGTGAACTGGGGTAGGCTGGACTATTTGCTGATCGACCTGCCTCCAGGCAATGGCGAGCCCCAGGCCACATTGTGCCGGGAACTGGAGCTTGATGGAGCTATTCTTGTGACGACCCCTCAGGATATTGCCCGCATTGATACCGCCAAAGGGTTAGGCATGTTCCAGAGCGCCGGAGTCCCCGTTTTAGGGCTGGTACAGAATATGGCGGGCTTTCGCTGCCCGCACTGCGGGGAGCGTATAGATGTTTTTCCTGCCAGTAACGAGGCCCACTCGCAATTGTACCAACTGCCTCTCCTGGGTACTATTCCACTCGATCCCCTGACGGCGAGAAGTGGGGATAGTGGGCAGCCGCTGGTAGTGAGTGTGCCCGAATCACCTGTATCCATAGCTTTTTATGCAATGGCTGAACAGGTAGCTGACCGATTGGAGACGGACTCTTTACAGGCGAAGACGAGGGAGGAGAAAGACGATGAAAAAGATGATTAGCAGGCTGAGAAAGAGCAGTTTAGGCGGTATGTATTTCCCGTGCGTGTTGGTGAATACCAGGTCGTGGTCTTCCGATGCCATCCCAAAGGTTGTGCCGATGAGCGAAAAAAGTGCGGTATCCTGGCTAATGGGAAGAAATTGTCCTTCACACGCAGCCCACCCATTTGGCGCAAAATTATAGGGAAAGAGTGCGCTTGGTGGTTTGGGCAATCTGGGAAACCTCGGAGGATTCAAATTATAAGGGAAGAGAATTGCCTTGCTATAGTAAACCTAGCTCCCCCCTTTCCTGATAGAGTTTATCCTCTTGTTGGATATGTATTTCTAGTTGTGGGCTCCATTCGCGAGCAAAATGGCTAATGCCGCTTCCCTGCGAGCAGGCGCTTTGTCTTGCATCCAAATATATGCAGCTTCTGGTGACCTATGGGCTTCACCTCATCACCAAACTGCTCCTACGTAAACGAGTGACCATTGAGATCATCGCTGATCAACTCAAAACAACTGCCAGATTGAGCATTCCCGTCACCGCAGCCCGATCAACTTTCTGGTCAACCTGGTTGCAGGACTCATTGCCTCCTGCCATCAGCCCAAAGAGCCTTCTCTCGAATTGCAACCACTTACACAAAATATTATACACCCTCAATTTAGGACAGCCTCCACCAGGGCATGTACTTATTGAATTAACCGTTTTACAAAACCAATCTCCTGGTCTATACTTTACCCAGTATGAGAACAGGGGATTGCTATTTGTCGCATGTATCGCTGACAGCAGTTCTGACAGCAAATACAGCAAACAGAGGCGGATAATCGTGAACAATGGCGAACAGCTTGGCTACTCAAAGAGCAGGAGAAGTGCTGTCGCATGGCATTCCATCACCAAGAAAGTAGACGGGGATGAAAGAAAAGATTAAGGGTATTCTGGCGGGACTCATATTTCGCGTCATCGTCATTCTCACGTTGGGGCAAATTTCTCCTTTACTTGGCGCGGGTATCATTATTGAGCAAGATGGCAAGATTCTGCTGATAGATAGATCGGATGGCCTGGGCTATACCATTCCGGGCGGTATCGTGCGCCACAAGGAGACCGTCGAACAATGTGTGCTGCGCGAGGCGTGCGAAGAGACGGGCTACACGGTGAAGATTACCGGACTGGTGGGCGTCTATTCTGCCCTTGGCCGCGATCCGCGTTTTCGCGCGGTTGCTATCACCTATAAAGGTAGCATCGTCGAGGGCACCGCGCATGGTTCTGGCGAAGGTGAACCGTGCTGGCGCACCCCAGAGGAGGTGTTGGGAAAAATGGCATTCGATTGTGAACGTATGCTCAAAGATTACCTGAGTGGTCAGGTGCGATTATCATAGCGTGTCAAAGTGTTTCTCCTTGTTGTATTCTGCGTTAAATAGAGGCATGCAAAAGTACTAGCGCACGATGGAAATTTGACTATCCAACTGCTAGAGGGTACACTGCACAAGATGCCAGAGCCAGGCACATACAGGAGCATGCTGTCTTCTTTTGATGTGTAGGTCGATACTGTTAAATGAAATCGATTATTACTCATGTCCCCTACCAGGAGAGGCACTCCCTCTCACCGAGCGTGTCAATCAGTTGCGCCAGTATTTCAGGTTAACCCCCAGGCTGTCGGGCCAGATTAGGAGATTTTCAATGCAGAGAAACGTGCGAATCGTCGTTATTTTGGTGGGCGTAGTGGCGGCGGTTATGGCGCTTATCCTGGGCTTACATGTGGGGGGCAGCGAAGTTTTACGTTTCGGGTTGTATTCTCAACTTATCGGCGCGTTCATTGGTGGATTCCTCGCAATTATTTCGGTCAATATCCCCATCAGACGAGGTGAAAATGCTGAACCGTGGCTGGGGCGCGAGCGACTGGCCTGGACACTGATTGGAGCGGGGTGCGTGGCGTGGGGTATTGGAGAATGCTTCTGGCGCTATTTCCTCGCCCAGGGTTTGAATCCTTTCCCGTCACAGGCCGATATCGGTTATTCAAGTTTACCTCCCCTGATCTTTCTGGGTCTGATACTACAACCATCTTCCGGCACCGGGCGCGGTCGCATCCTGGTGCTGTTGGACAGCCTGATCTCAATGGGTGCTATCCTGGCTATTGCCTGGTTCTTACTGCTCGGCACCCTGGCGCAGACTCCATTTTTGAAAGACCTCGGCAAATTTTTAGGAATCTGGTATCCCACGTCCGATATGGCGCTGCTCAGCTGTGTGGTCTTCCTATTGATACGCGGGCAGGGACGCGTCTACCAGGCGACGGCACGCCGTGTCGGTTTGCTGGCCATCGGCATTGGACTGTGTGTTTTCGCTACTTCCGACTTTATTTTTAATATTCAGCAAAACGCGAATACCTATGTCGATGGTACCTGGGTGGATCTGGGCTGGCCAATTGGGATGATGATTATTGGCGTTGCCGCCTATTTACGCCGCTACCTGCCAGGGACATCTGGAGAAATCATCGAACAACGTATGCGCCGCCGCGCGGAACGTATCAGCTTTGGCCCTGCGCAGATCGTCCCGTATGTCCTGTTGGCAATCCTGTTTAGTGTGCTGGCATACAATGTTCTCTCCAACGATCACGGTCAACTCGCAATACGTCCGGTGCTGGTGTTTGCTACGCTGGTAGTAGTAGCCCTGGTGGTCGTCCGTCAAATTTTAACCCAGTTAGATAACGAGCGGCTCGCACGCCGGCAGACAATCGCACTTGATCGCCTGGAGATCGCCAATAGCCGCGTCGAAGAACAGGCGCATATGATAACCGAGCGTAACTTAACATTGGAGGAGGGTATACTCCATCTCAAAGAGGTGCAGGCGCAATTGGCGAATGGCAATCTGCGGGCGCGAGCGCGCCTTTCCAGTGGTGATCTGCTTCCGCTGGCGGGCAGCTTGAACCTGATGGCTGACCGCCTGATGCGCTTTGAACAGGTTGATCAACGCACACAAAAATTGAGTAAAGCCCTGGCTGATCTCAGTATGGCGCTGGAGCACTATCGCGTTGGGACGCGCTTTATTGTTCCTCCCTCGTGTTACGAATTTCCAGAAATCCATCGTCTTTTACTGGCGGTTGGGCTTCGACAAGCCATAGCTGATCCAGTGAGTGCATCACAGCCAGCGCGCAATCAACCGACATCACAACCATTAGCTCCAAGACCTTCGCAGCCATTGTTGCGTTCACCCTCCCGGCCGTTAGTGCCGCAACCTGCGTATGCACCCGTGCCTGCGTTCCCGAATCTTCCTATGCCTCCAGGACAGCGAACTACGCCTGGCGCACTCAAGGTGCCAGGAAGGGAATTTGACTCGCAGCCTGTGCCCGATATACAAGATGCTGATACAGACAAGCATCGCAGGTGGAATTCGGGTGTATAGGGAGGATGAATTGTAGCAAGTTACAATAAATTCAGGCATGATTCAAATGCACTTAACAGTTTGAGCTTGCATCATACAAGAACTTTCAAGTGGAATTAGCTCTACTTGAACCATGCATAAGCTTTCAGTACCCTCAAAGCGGGTCGAACCTCTGCAACTTCCCACTCCGTCGAGCTATTCCCCTCTATCCCATCAACTTTCAGTACCCTCAAAGCGGGTCGAACCTCTGCAACTTTGCGAATGATAGGTTCGTAGTCGCTAGACATCCTTTCAGTACCCTCAAAGCGGGTCGAATCTCTGCAATCGGTCTGCTCTTCGTTGTCGGTATCGGCGGGACGACAGGGTGGGCTAGTTTCGCTGTTGCGTGTTTTGCTATCCTCATCATAGCGGGGGTGGGCATCATAGCAATAAAAACGCACTAGGGGTTGTGGCTGGTGTATGTAGCTCTCCTCACCATGCTGCTCATTTGCCAGCGGGCATCTCGTTGCGCATCCTGTGGGTGGTGGGTATCCAAAAAAGGTTTCCTTTAAAGAAAAACCTGCTGTGACTTCAACAGCAGGTTTAATTTCATCTCACAAGATGTTAAGACCCTTGATATCGAGAACATCAATCTCCCGTCCATATCCCCTACTCAAGGCATCAGCCAAAGCTTTCGCTGTTTCTGCACGTATTGGCTGACCTGCTTCGGCATTGGCGGCAGCTTGGCGTACTACTCCCGCCTCGATTGCTAGTTTGTTGATAGACCAGCCTAGCCGTATACGATATTCCCGCAACGTTAAATATTCCTGCGATGCCATAAAAACACCTCACTACAAAAACAATGGATGATAACACTATCATACACCAGGCCTAACCAGAACGCAAGCGAAGCTAAATAACTATATTTGACTTGAAAAAACAACAATTTTATGCTATTATAGACTTTAGAAGTAAATTAAAAGCTTCTGGGGCCAGAAAAGTGTTATTATAGGTCGTCTGTTGTAACCTAGCGGAAAGGAGACTTCTGTGTCACAGGATCAAGAAACTCCCTCTGCCAATCCCTATACTTCGCTGCCTCGACCCATTACTGAGCAATACCGGCGCAATGCCGTTAGCTTGCTGCAAGGGAACGGCAAAGCACTCGAAGTGCATCTCAAAGACCCGGAACGCTTCAGCACCGTGCAGAGCAAACACCTGGATGCGCTAGCAAGCCGTGTTGAGCAGCGGAAGACGGAAAGGGGGGAGGTGGGTACAGAAACGTCGGTTGGAGCATGAGGTGTCTGTCGCCCTGGTAAGCACCAGCACCCTCATGCTCCCTGTCCCTGTAGCGCGTCGAACGCCACCGGACACCCCCTATTCTAGAGGACTCGTGCCGCGTGGTCAAGTCGAACATCCGTTTGAACTTGTGAGTCTGCACACCCGCAGAAAGGATGTCTTGACCGAGATGTTACCACTCTCCACACCATTGACTCAGCTCACCGAGACGGTAGAGTCGTCTCCTGTCCGCTCCAATGAGGCGGCTCAGAGCGAACTGAGCACCTACTGGATGCCGCTCTGCGAACCCATCTACGAGTGGGCGAGCTTTGCCCGGCATGCCGAGCGCGTGCCAGCGCTCACTGCCATTGGACACGCCTATTTCGCGCTTGCGCATGAGACCCGCGCCCTGCGCTCCTTCACCCTGGCCTGGAAGCAGCAGCAGGGTCGCTATCCCAAAGACGCTGACTACTGGTACACTCAGGCAGGCCGCGCGCTCATGGATGCCACCCATCATTGGAGTCGTGCGGCCTGCGTCCTCGATACGCTCACCCCCGATGAACTCACACAAGACGACCTGGACGAAGCGCGCCGTATGTCGCGTGCCGCCCGCGCCCAGCAGGAACGCCTGTGGCAGCTCACCGACGAAGTGCGCGCCGCCATCGCCGACTGGCGCGAGCAGCACCAGCAGCCTGCAGCACAGCGAGAGGGGGCGCAGGCATGGGAAAGTTAACAGAGCAGCACGGCCCCGCTTTTGCCCCTGTCACGCGAAGACAAAGCGCTACCAGAGAAGACCTGGCCGCCCGACAGACGCAGACCTACCCGCCAGCCAGCCCTCACCGGGTTGGACATACCCCAGGACTACACGGTGAAGACGCGCCGTATTGGTCAGAAGAGGTACGGCGCCCAGCTAGACGCCATACGATTGAGGTGGAGGATGAGGACCAACCGTACGCCTATGCCGACTCGCCCAAGAGAGCTAAAACAACCGCTATCTGGACTCCAGTAAAGCCAACCGTACGACTGAGACGTACTCGCTTTCACTGGCTGATGTTTGTTGGTTTGGCTATGTTTATCATGATTATTGGCTGGCTTTGTTTTAGCGCGTTATCGTCCTGGTGGTCAACTACTCAAGATGACTGGCGTTATGGACGCCCGCGCACCTACCAGACCGATGCGGTAGTCGGGCATGGAGATAGCGCCACCAATCCGAGCCACTTCATCGCGGTCAATCTCAACGGGCAAATTCTGGTGACGGAAGTGCCTGGGGGGAACGCCAGCAAAGCACAAATATACATTGGTCCTCGCCTGTTTGGTACAGGACAAGACCTTGAACCTGTCACACTTTCTTTTGAAGATTGCAATGGGGATGGGAAACCAGACTTGGACATCCACATTGTCGGTAGTGACAAGATCATCTGTTTCGTGAACAACGGGAAGACATTTACCACACAGCAGCAACAGTAACAACGTGAGAGAGGCAGCAGCATTGCTGCTTCTCACTAGTTAGGAGAGGCAATCATGCAAGTACGAGAGCAAGAATCCCGACCCTCTGTGGCACCAACGGAGCCAGGAAGCGAACCCTTGACGCTGCTTGCAGCTGATGCAGGGCAGAAAGCTTCCGACGAAGACGACAGCCACGACGCTATTTTTCTGCGAGCGGTGTCTGAAATACCTACGCAGCCACTTCCCACATACAGATCAAGAGAGCAGGAGATAGTAGAGCGATATTTTACTTTCAGTGTGTTTCTGGTTGTCTTTTGCTTACTCGTCAGCAGCATCGCAGCCATTGTTAACCAGCCTGTAGTAACGGTTACCCTCTTCCCTGTTCACAAATCTCTGCAATTTACGACCACAATCCCTATGCAAACCCGAACGCTTGCAGCCGTTACTCTCACCAGGACATTGGCCGCATCGACAACAGGCAAAGGCCACCAGGATGCCCGACCTGCTACAGGAACCTTGACCCTTTACAATGGACAATTTTCAGCGCAGACCGTTGCAACTGGTACCGTTTTGATAGGCAGAGATGGACAAAAGGTAGCTACTACTGCATCAGTGACTATACCAGCAGCGAATCCGCCACAAGTGGGAGAAGCCACTGTTTCAGCTCGTGTTCTCAATGCGGGAAGTCAGGGCAACATTGCAGCAGGTGATATTACCATTGCTGTTTCAAGTGACCTGCTTGTCAAAAATCTGGTAGCGTTCACAGGTGGACAGGGTGCGCGCGACTTTCAAGCAGTAGCGCAGCACGACCTTGATGCCTTGACCTTGAAACTACAGCAAACACTCACTCAGGCAATGCCCCAGGCTTTCAGTGTGCTCCCAGGTGAGGCAGTGACCCCTACCAACTGTGTATTTACTGAATCCGCCGATCACGGCGCGGGGGATGAGGCAAAAGCAGTGACCGTCCATGCCTCGAAAACGTGCGCGGCCATTGCCTACAACCAGGACGCGCTCCAGCAGAAAGCAACGGCAGTTTTCAATGCCACACGTCCAGGAAAGCAGTATGAGCGAGTTGGCAGTGTGCAGACGAGCGTTCTCAGTCTTTCGCCGCTGACAGTTCATGTAAGCGGTTCGTGGTCGTATGTGTTCAGCCAGGGCGACGAGCAGTTATTAGCGCAGCAAATCACAGGAGAGACTCCAGCACAGGCGAGAGTGTATCTTTTGAAAACTGGCCTGGTGTCCCATGTTACCATAACGCAGACACAGAGTCTCCCCGACCCGTACCATATCAAGTTTCTGATCCTCATCGGGGGGTAGGGCTATGAGCCAACAGTTAAACACAAAACAGAGACAATACATTTGCGGAGAGGAAAAGAGAGAACAGGAGGATGCTCGTTCACATGGCCCTGACTTCGATTGAAGTGAGAACACTCCCAGGCACAGGAGGGAAAACCACCGCATGAAGCAGCGTAACCACCTCCACACAGGGCAAGGCGAAGCGCAGGCCCTTACCAAAGCCGTAACCCATATCCGGCTGGAAGCGGTCAATGCTGGTAAGCTTCTTGTATTGGATGAACTGGCTTTTGTTTACCTCGCACTCTGCCAGCAGTATGTTACCCTCTTCTGTACTGAGGAACAGCCAGACAAATTCCGTCCGCCCTGCTTTGCCACCCCCCTCTCCGAACGCTGGCACCGGGTTGCCATCCAGCAAGCCGCGGGGATCGCGCAATCCTGGCGCACCAACCGCGCGGCAGCCTACCAGGACTACCTGGAGAACCTCGCGGAGTATCGGGAAGCCCAGGCCCATCCCGACGCTGATCCCGACCTGCAGGCACCTGCATGGCGTGAGTGGAATACACCGACCCTGCGACAAATCTGTATCCAGGCCAACATCAATGTGATCGTCCTCGAACCCGCGCAGGATTCCACCTTTGACTATTGGCTCAGGATCAGCACCCTTGAACGGCATCACCCCATCCGGGTGCCGGTCAAGCTGGCAGATTACCACCGTGAGGTATTGGCAGGCAAGACACTCAACACGAGTGTCGCCCTTAATAGGCGGGGAGACGAGTGGTGGCTGACCCTCTCCTACGATGAAGTCGTGGAGGTGCACACCCAGGACACCGCCCCGGTCGTGGGGGTCGATGTGGGCATCGCCAACTTCCTCACCACTTCGACCGGTAAGCACTACGGGACCTTTCACGGCAAGCTGCGCGACCGGCAGAAGCGGCGCCGCAAGGCCAAACTACGGGCGTGCCTGGAGAAGAAAGGTGTCAAGCAACTTCCATCGACTAGCAGCAAAAGCGGTCAGCGGCTCGCTCGCCATGTGCGCCAGGAGATCAACCGCGCGGTCAACCAGTGCTTAGACGACCATCCAGACGCGCAGATTGCCTATGAGCACCTCTCGGTGGCTTCGATGAAGTTCAAGGCGCGCGCGATGAATGCCTATTTACGTGCCTCCAACCTGGCCCATATCCCGCAACAAATCGCCTGGGCAACAACCAAACGCGGCATACGTGCGAGGCAAGTCAAAAGTGCTTATTCCTCGCAAGCATGCAATATGTGCTATTATACAGATAGAGAGAACCGACCGGATCAACAAACGTTTTGTTGTCTGGTTTGTGGCTATTGCACGCATGCTGATCTGAATGCAGCGACGAACCTTGCGCATCGATGGGACGACAGTGAATTGCGCGCCTGTAAGGACAAGCAAGAAGTCAAAGCCCTCCTGATGCAACGGCATCATTCATGGCGCAAACGCCACGGTTGGTCGTAGTCCAACCGCCCGCCCAGTTCGTTCGTCAACGGGCGTAGGTCAAGGCTAAAGGCTAGGCTGCAATATTGTCTAGACTTTTAGCAACTATAGTGCATAGTGTGTAGCGCAAACGACTGTGATTGAGGAGGCCACTTATGCCTATCTGCCCGATTTGTGATGATACGGGATTGCAAAATTCAGATTCTACCCAGCCCGAATTTTGTTACTGCTCCGCCGGAAAACAGGCCCGGCGCCAGTGGGAAGCGAGCCGGGGAGGAAGAAGCCAGGGAAGAAATCAGCCCAAACCCGCTAGCTTCATCGATATTGCCAACCTGGATGAAGTAAATGCCAGCGTCGATGCTATGCGTGCCTCATTGCTCGGTTCCCTCTCTCATGAGCCCAGCGCACCTACCAGGCATCCAGCCGTGCAATTGCTTTACCAGGTAGCTCACGCTAATCACGAAGTCTCGATAGCCGAAGCGACCCAGTTGTATGAACTGGCCAAAGCGCTGGAAGGATTTCTCGCCGGATTAGCGCCTATCGGACGTAATTTCAAATGAGCGGCATCGTATAGCAGTAGTAATATTGGGTAGGAACTATTGACAGATTTGCATGTTCTTGACTACTATACAGATGCGAGACCATACTCATCAAATTCTGATTGGAAGATCCCGAGGTGCGCTTGCTTCGGGTTTGTTATTATCAGGTAAATGTCCAGTAACACAGACCGTAGTGTGCAGTAGTCCAACCTGGGGGATTTTACAGTGCCAGTGAGGCACAAAGAGAGGTACACCATGTTATGTCCACGTTGTGGCGACGAATGGGATGCAACTAAGAGTTCTTGCTCAAGTTGTGGGTTTACTGTCCGCACATCCAATCCATCAGGATCGGCAGCGAATTTCTCTACTCCTCCGCAGAGGGGCAATGTATCACCTGGTAGAGTACCAGGTTTCAATCAGCAGCAGTCTGGTAGCATGCCAAAGTTGAAGCGGAAGGCGGGCAATCCGCCACCCATGGGGCAGCAATCAGGGAATATGCCAGTTGTGAGGGCACAATCGGGTGGACTATCTTCCCAGGCACTTCCCAATACTCCACGCCCAATGCATTCAACTCCGTTATCCCCTACTTTTCCGCAGCATCTGTCTAACCAGTATGCAAATTTTCCAACTTCTTCTACAGATATGACGGTGAGGCCTGCATTCGAAAAGAATGTCTTGAGGAAAGTATCAACTCCAAGAGATGTGCACGCCGGGCAAGCTTTTCCTCAAACGCCCCCTCCTGGCGCGGATACGTTGTCGTTTCAGAACCGCAGCCAGCGCCCATCACCTTCGCAGCCAGGATATAGAACGACAGATTATTTGCAACAAGACGTAACTCTTCCATCTTCGCAGCCGCGCGCTAATGGGGTTGGAAATTCGGCATCACATATGCAGCAATCCGGCATAGCTTTCCAGCAGCAAGGCATGACTTCGCCGACCAGGATGGCACCCCAGCCATCGAGCACACGTCCTCTGCTTCCTGGGGCCCTTTTGCGCGGCAACCGCTATCGTTTGCAGGAACTGCAGGAGCGCCAGGATTGGTTATCCGGCGTATTTGAGGCTACCTGGGTTGGTAAAGACTCCCACCGCGCTGGCGGGCTGGTAACGATCTGCGAGGTCATGCTGCCCGAAGGCACATCGGTCATGACACAGTCGATTTTGCGCACTGCTACTATAACCCTGGCAAATGTGGGAAGACATCCGCGTATCCCTGCATTATGGGATGCATTCAGCGACCAGGGACGCAGTTTCTTTGTATTTGAGCCCATCGAGGGTGAATCCTTATACCAACGCCTGCGCTATAGCGGACGCCCGCTCTCAGAGCAGGAGGTGATTGAATGCTGTCTCCAGATGACGGAAGTACTGGAATTGTTGTCGCAGCAGTCGCCGCAAATAGTACATGGGCTTATTCGCCCGGAACATATCGTTGTGGGGCGTAATGGGTCACATTTTCTCACCAACTTCTCCATTGTGCTGGCTGGAGGCGCGACCCAGTTCATTGCTGGTATGGAACGTTCTCGCCTTTCGCCCTATGCGGCGCCCGAATTCGTGCGCGGCGTGGTGGATGCGCGCACAGATATGTATTCCTTAATCGCGACAGCGTATCACGCGGCAACGGGGGTTGTACCCACTGGTATCAGTGGCAGCATCCCACCGGCACAGCGTATCAACCACGCCCTTTCAAGCGAATTTGATGCGATCCTGACAAAAGGTCTGCGTGCCGTTGCGAACCAGCGCTATCAACGCCCATCCGAACTGCGCCAGGATTTGTTGGCCCTACGTTCGGTGAGCGGTTCGCTGGTGTCTTCCAGCAATGGCAATGCTGTAAGCAGTAGCATACCTGCTGGCAACTACTACTCATCGGCGCCTGCTTCAAGGAATGGACAGCGAGTGGAAGAAGCTGCACAGCGCCATGCCAATGATCTGCTGCCGCCTCTACCAATCCGGTTGACTACGGATGATGCGGAGGAGGAACGGGTTCTTCTCCTACCAAGGCCGGAAGATTTGCCTCCTATGAAAGCCAGCGACGATAGGCTCAATGCAGCCCTCTTATTGAGCGCCATTCTGGTGTGCTTCATCGTCCTGGTAGTATTGAGTCAGACGTTCTCATAACCGAATGACACAAGCATGAATGGGCGCATACACTGCGCCCATTCGTTTTTGAAGCCCGGTGAATTGCCAGGGTTCAAGCGATTTGTCTGTCCATTCAAATGAAGGTTGGCCGTCCACTAATGGTTCCGTGTGATGACAAAGTCGATCAGCCCATCGAGTATATCGCGATCTGCTGATTGTGAAAAGTGATAGAGCGACTCCCGCGCCTTTGCCGCATACTGGGCAGCGTCGTCCTGCGCCTGTTGTACGCCAACCCCATTTACTACCAACTTGACGATTGAAAGAATATCCTCTTCTGTATGCGGCGTTCCGTTGAGAACGTTATGTATCTGTTGAAGACGCCCGTTTAACGGCTGCTCCTGCAAGGCGTAGATCAAGGGGAGTGTCACCATGCCCTGCCGCAAGTCGTTGCCTGCAGGCTTGCCTATGGTCGCTTGATCTTCTGTGTAGTCAAGGATGTCATCGATGATCTGGAAAGCAATGCCGAGGTTCATGCCATAATCATACAAAAAGTGTATGTCTTCATCGGAAGCCAGGCTAACGATAGCTCCTCCTTTACAACAGGCCGCGATCAGACAGGCGGTCTTGTGACTGATTTTCTCATAGTAACTTTGGGTGGTAAGATCGATGCGACCGGCGGTCATGATCTCCAGAATCGTGCCTTCGCATACGGTCGCGACCGTATCTGAAAAGAGGTGATCGATGCGGTTATCATTGATATCGGCGATCAATCCGGCTGTTTTCGCGAAATAATAGTCGCCGAGCAGAATAGCGATGTTGTTTCCCCAGAGGGCGTTCACTGTCGGATTGCCCCTGCGCGTCAAAGCATTATCAACAATGTCGTCATGTATAAGCGTCGCAAGGTGCACCATCTCAAAGGCAACGCTGAGTGGAAGCAGCTTGTCGAAGCGGTACGAATTGAGTTTCCCTGAAAGCAAGGTAAGCGCCGTGCGAAGACGTTTGCCGGGCGAGCCGAGCGCGTGCATCGAGGCTGAATTGAGGATATCAAGCCCGGAGGTAGCTCGCTCCTGAAAAGTAGCATCTACCTGGTCCAAATCAGGTTGAATACCGGCAAATAAGCGGCTCAAAGTGGCCGTGTCATTCATAGGGACTCTCCATTTCGGTGGTATGGCACTTGACTAAAAGAGAAGCGGACCGTACACATTGTACGCCGCCTCTCAAGGTACCCTGGGTTTTTGACGCTTTTTCAGATTATAGCACGCGGTAGCCATCTCTAGAGATGTCTTTAGCTCTAGACATTGGACGTTTCATCGAGTTCCATCAGGTCTTCTTGCACATACCCGGCGGTCAAATTCAAATCTTCCAACGCATCCATCGCGGCCCGGTACTCCATCCAGGTCAGGCGCCGATTCAAGATGGGGTCATTGACCGCTTTCCAGGCCGGAAAATACTGATCCATTAAACTCACGGGTGTATCAGGACCAAGTACTTCCGCGATCCAGCGCAGCACCTCGCGTGTGCCAGATATGTCTTCTGGCATTACCAGGTGGCGAATCAGTAAGCCGCGCCGCGCAATACCCTCCTCGTCGAGTTCTAATGGCCCCACCTGGCGATACATCTCCCGCAGGGTGATCTGATTTGACTCGACATAATGTGGCATCTTGGAAGTACGCAGCGCGTTTTTGTTATCGGAGTATTTGGAATCGGGCAGGTAAATATCGACCACCCCATCCAACAACTGCAACGTTTCCAGGTTTTCGTATCCCGCGCAGTTGTACACTATTGGCAGGCGCAGACCTTTTCCACAGGCGATGACCAGCGCGGCCAGAATCTGTGGTACAAAATGTGTGGGCGTCACCAGGTCCAGGTTATGACATTTTTTCTTCTGCAGGTACATCATCATCTCGGCCAGGCGTTCTGGCCCGACACGATGCCCCAATCCTCCCTGGCTCAGAGAGAAGTTCTGGCAGTAGGTGCAGCGCGCCTGGCAATAGCCAAAGAAGATGGTGCCTGCTCCTCGTGAGCCGGTAATGGGTGGTTCTTCTCGCCTGTGAACGTTCCAGGATGCGACGATGGCCTCGGTACCAGACCTGCATACGCCCGTCTTGCCTGCAATACGATTACACCGGCAGTTTTGTGGGCAGATAGTGCAGCTACGCAAAACCTCCCAGGCTGCGGCTGCGCGCTCGGCCAGTTCGCCTGTTTCATAGAGATTGAGATAGCTCGGGTACAGCATGCCATTTATTCCGATGTCGGCCACTTATATCCGCGTTGTGAAGGCTTCGTTTTCGCAGGACCTGCACCCGTGGCCTTCTTGCCACCGGTTTTTCTACTGCGTACTACCGAGCTGGCAGCGCGTGTACGAGTTTTCCGCTTTTTCTCGCTCGGCGATGATTCAACCGGCTCAACTGCCTCAATGCTCTCGGAGAAGTCAGATGCGGTTTCGCGTTCTTCCGCTTCACCTTCATCTGTGTTCACCCGTGGCTCGATGTCTGGCATCAGAGACGTAGTTTCTTCGTTCACACCTGTCCAGAATTCCGCATCTCTCTGTTGTACCTCACGCGGGCCTTTCAGCACACGGCCATCGGGCAAGCGTGTTACCTCGCGTTCTTCGACCTCTGGGAGAGCATTATGCGCATCAAAATGTTCGTAATCACCTTCGAACTGTTCGCGCCCTGGCGCCGGACTTTGAAATTGCCGCGGTCGAGGCGTAAACCGCTCGGGGCGGCTCTGCCAGCGGGGATTGTGCGAGTCTGGTTGTCCTTCGCCGCGTCCCTGGCGTCTACCGCGATCATATCCACGCGGGGCGCGATTCTCCCGGTCGAAATGCTCGAAACGACGAGGTGGACGCTCATCGCGATTGTAAGGGCGCTCCTGGCGGTCATCCCGGTCGTAGCGGCGAGGTTGGCGATTATCACGATTGTAAGGGCGAGCGGGCCGTTCCTCTCGCTCGAAAGGGCGTCCTTGCCCGCGCTCGTTGTCACGGTTGAAATCACGTGCTGGTGGACGGTTATTGGGATAACGTGATGTATCACGATACCCTGGACGTGGCGCTCCGCTCGAGGGTCTGGGGGCATTGCTGCGACGCTCATCATACTGCTGCTCGTCAAACTTGCGCCCCCCAGAATCGAAAGAACGCGGACGCGATCCCTGGTAGCGATTGGGAGTGCGCTCACTCTGTCGATGATCGTCCTGGCGGTTTCCATAAGGCTTGTAGGGCTTGCGGTTATCGCGACTGTTTTGAGCGGAAGGCTGATCAGATTGCTGATGACTTCGCCAGTTATCACGTGGCGGCTGACCATGTTGAGCGTTGTTTGGACCATACGGGCTGCGCGCGCGGTAATCAGCATGGTTCTGGCGTGCGCCATTCTCCCATGCCCGGTCTACTGTATTACGGTTAAGTCGGGGTCTGGCGGGCCTGGGAGACCGCTCTTCTCCATACCTGCCGGAGGATGAATTGCGCGAGTACGGTCGCTCGTCGTCTCGCGACTGCTTGTCGAAATTTTTGGTCATGTGTCCTTTCCAAATTGGCCTAGATGAGGTTTACTTTTACGGGGTTGACGGATTGGCAAGTTCCAAACTATGAGGTTCCCGTCGGTTGTTCCGCCCTCGCTCCAAATTTTACGCGCTAATGTCCTGAAGGAATGTGTGAAGGTAGCGCCCTCTATATAGTATATCACACCCCGTCAGGTTTTATAACCGGTTTAGGAAATATGG
>WNGK01010103.1_pt1 | contig 19063 bp, 15 predicted proteins | sample 5400601 | NCBI WGS metagenome assembly WNGK01 (sample SAMN13153376, study PRJNA577476) | soil metagenome | isolation source: 60 cm soil or saprolite under Garry oak tree replicate 1 | place: USA:California | collected 2016-06-15
CGCCCAAAATACCGGAGCTTTACAGCTTGCGAAAAAAACCAAATTCCGCCGTTTGTATCAGGGCACGGCTTCAGCCGTGCCGCAAATACCACAAAAGAATGATGGGCTTTACAGGATGCGGAAAAACCCGAAGTTTTGAAAGGGCACGGCTTCAGCCGTGCCGCTAAGGCTAATAGAATGAGCGGGGCTTTAGCCCCTGAGGGGCGACTTTTGCGTCTGATATGGGCTTTTTCCAAAGCCCCTGAGGCATGCTCTTTGCCAGCCCTTCGTCCCTCACCGATTCACCAAACACTGCCTGCCCAAAACTCACGCGGCGGAATGGAGGGCCGCCCAACACGCCACTCCGGGCTCTCCAAATCCGGGCGCCACCGGTCCATCGGCGTTGTACAGTGGCGCCAGCCGGATGCCATGCCGCGCCGCAATCCCCTCAATCTCAGCAACCCGCTCCGGCGTGATGTGCCCGCGTCCCCGTGAAAACGCCTCGAACCGCCCCTCCAGCGCAAGAGCCATCCCCTCCAGCAGGCATCCATGCACCACATCCGGGAATGGATGCCGATTCAGCACTCCTCGTAGATCCGGCGTGAATCGCATCCCGCCCATAACCTGCCCCAGTCCGCCGAAGAACACCGTGGCGCCGCAGCTTTCCGCAAGCGGCGACAGGTTCTTCGGATACCCCGCATCGCAAATCAGGGCATCGTCCGCAATCCGGCCCAGCAGCAGCGACGGCGACGCCATGCTGGCCGCGCAGATCACCACGTCCGCCGGCGCAGAGAGCTCCGTAGCAATCTCCACCTCCGCCCCGCCAGCCCGCAGCTCGGCGCCCAGCCTGCGAAGCCGCTCCACATTACGCGCACTCAGCAGAACGCGCTTCACCAGCGGCGCCAGGCATCGCGCGCACCCCGAGCCCACATCCCCGGTTGCTCCCACAATCAGCAGCGTCGATCCCCGCAACCTTCGTCCCCGCAATGCGCACATCCGTTTGATTCCCTGCACCACGAACCCAACCGTCAGGGTATTGCCCGTGGTGAAGACCGTCTCGCATCGCTCCGGCAGTTGCTCGAAGTTGCCCTCGATCAGGATGGAGCTGAATCCCCCCAGGCTCACAATCTTCGCGCCGGCCTTGATCGCGCAGGCGGCAGCGCTTCGAACCCGCGCTATGTTGTCGTGCGCGTGCGTGGCCTCCAGGCAGTCGGGAGGAATAAACGAATCGATGTACAGTCCCCTTGCCTGCGCGCCAGTGGGCGAGCTCACTTCGACATGGCACACCGGCCGCGGCGGAATCCAGGGCAGAATATCCCTGATCTCGTCTTCAGGAAGAGGCGCAAACGCTGGCCCACGCAGAAAGGTCAGCACATCCTCAGCCGCCTTCCAGCTCTCCTGATGCCCGATCAGCGCAAAATCCAGCCCTGGCTTCCCGCCGTCCATGGCTACACCGGCAATTGAGCCACCCATGCGAGTGTGACCTCCCCGGGCAATCCCAGCATGTCAAGCGAGCGTAGATACTGTTGCAGCGACGCGCCCCGAAGCTCCGCCGCGCTCAAGCTGACGTGGCGAAGTGACGGCTTCACGCAGCTTCCCTGGCACACTTCGCAATGACCGTCACTGCAGTCCTTCGCCAGCATCTGCGCCAGTGTGGTCATCACCTCAAGATGCAGCCGATGCACCTTGTCGTCGAATGCCTGCTGATCGAGCTCTCGCTCCGCCCTCAGAAACGCCATCGCGTGATCGATGTGCTCTTCTTCCTGCGCGGCAATCGCGGCGAACGTGATGCCGAGACTTCCCGGAGCCACCTTCCCCACGCGCGCGTAGCTCGCCACCGCGAACGACTCCAGCATGATCTCCTGCACAATCAGGCAGCCGATAAAATCCCGCTCTGTAATGCAGCGCATGAACGCCTCGCGAAGCCGCTTCCAGTGCCGCGCGCCCACATTGTTTGTCACTTCGATGCCCAGCAGACGCCCTTCAGCGGTGAAGTCCGCTGCATGCCCTCGTTCCCCTTCAGCGTGCTCCAGCGCATCGGCAATCTCGTCTGGATCGTCGCAAATCTCCGCCAGCGACGCGTAGTTCATCGCGGCCAGCGTTTCGCCGGTCACTGCCTGCGCCAGAATGTCCTGCCAGATCGAAGCATTGGGCACGAGAGGCAAACATTCCCGCGCGGGTGAGCAGTTGATGCCAACCACAGGTTCCATGAGACCTCCTCGGGGAGCCAGGAGATTGATGCCGCCTCTCCTAAGCTGATGAGGAGTACGAAGCCTGCGCGGGATTGGTTCCCGCCACGGCGGAAATTTTTTAGCCGCCCGGCATTACCGCGTCGCGCTTGCTCAAAGCACCCGCCGGCGTCGGGGCGCCCTTGATCAGCAGCCAGATTCCCAGCGGCACTTCGAACGCCGCCATCGGAATCCAAATGAACGAAGTGAACGGCCCATGCAGGAATCCGGCGATCTGCAGCGGCAGGCACACCACAAGCAGCACCGACGCCACCACCCCGAGCCACCCCAGCACCAGCGGAATCACCTGTCCGCGCAGCAGCAAATAAGCGAACAGCGTGCTGCCCACCGCGAAGAAGGTGGCGCCGATCATCCCGTGCCAGCCCGGCATGGCGAAAAGGAATGTGCCGATCGTGAGCATTGTGGCGCGATCAGGCGCCTCTGGTCCGGCCGCTGTTGCAAGCCAGAGAATCCCTACCGTCGCCGTCGTGGAAATGGCTCCCACCACACCCTCGCATACCCTGCAGGTCAGCGCCAGCATCGCCAGGTCAGCATCCTGATCGCGCGTAATCGCGTAGAGCGTGACCCCCAGTACCAGCGCGGCAAAACACGTGGGCAGCCCCAGCAGGAACGCCATGCGCGACGCCATCAGATGCTGCGCGATGCTCGCCAGCTTGTCGGTGGTTCCGCCGGTTCCCCGCGCAATGCCGGTGACGATCATGTCCGCGATTCCGAGCGCAATGTAAAGCAGGAAAGTGGCGCCGGCGATCCGCGCATTCGTGGTGCGAGTCATGCGTCCTCCGGGATGACAAGCGGCGTCCGATCCGCATTCACAGGAGAGAAACAGAGACTAGCCCCTAGTCCCTAGTCCACCTACGCGGACTCGCACCCCGCCGTTCCATTCGCGATGTAAATCAACAAGCCTGTCAGCCGTACCTCGAAAATCCGTGCCCCATCTTTGCGCCTTTTTTCTGTGGCAAGGGTGGGAAGCCTCAACCGTCCCCGCGCCACGGAGGTCTAGTCCCTAGCCCCCAGCCCCTAGTCCCTGCTTTTACCGCCCCGCCCACGCAATTCCGTCGGAATTCTTGCCATCGTCGATGGTGCGCGTCACCTTCCAAGTGCCCAGGTCCACCTCGGCAATCGTGTGCGACCCCACGCACGACACGTACGCCGTCTTGCCATCCGGCCGCATCAGCACCTCCTCCGGATCGGCCGGCGTCGGCACGCTGCGCACCACCTTCATGGTGTTCATATCCACCACGGCCACCTTGCCGTTGCCGGACAGCGTCACCAGAAGGAATTTGCCATCGAGCGTCGGCGCCGTGCCGTATGCAATGCCCTCGAGCGGCACCCACACGCCCACCTTGTTGGTAGCCGTGTCGATCACCGCCAGCCGCGGCTGCGTCTGATCGGCAGTGAATACCCACTTGTCGTCCGGCGAGATGGAGATGCGCTGCGTGTTGGCCGAGATAGGAATCACCGCCACCGTCTTGCGCCCCGGAATATCAAGGACCGACACCGTCCCCGGCCCCACATTCGCTGTGTATCCATGCTGCCCGTCGTGGGACAGCGCCAGCATGTGGCTCTCCGGCTGTCCGGTCGGAATGGTACCCACAATCGTCAGCGTCTTCGGGTCGATGATCGAGATCGTCTTGTCCAACTCCGTGGTCACGTAGAGCATGCCATCCTTGCCAAAGATCGGCATGTGCGGCCGCACACCGTGTCCCCAATCGACGTTGCCCACCACCTTGGCGGACGCAATGTCGATCACCACCATGTTGTGTCCATCGGTGCCCGGCTTGCCCACACCCGAGTTGCCGTACACCGGCACGTAGGCCAGGCGGCCGTCGGGCGAGGCCGTCACTTCATGCCCTGTGATTCCGCCCTCCGGCACCGCGGCAATCACCTTGCCCGCCGCAGGATCAACAATCGCAAGGCTCGCCTCACCCTTCTGCGCAACCAGCAGGCGCGGCTCCTGGGCAACAGCGCCGGACACGGCGAGGACAACAAGAGCAACGGCTGCGGAAACGGCGGGCCTGAACATGGGGAAGCGCTCCAAAGGGGAAGTCAGCAACGCGTTCCAGCATAGCCACAACGTCCCCCGCCGCGCCACCAAAATGGGAAATAATCAAGGCGATGGGGCCTGCGCGTAATCTGGCAGCATGGCCCTCCCCGCCGGCGACGCTCAACTCGTGCAGATCATGGACGCCGCCCTCGCCGACGCCGCCCGACGTGCCGGCTCATGGCTCGTCTGCCGCGAAGGATGCACCCCGTGCTGCCATGGAGCTTTCTCCATCAACGCGCTCGATGTGGAGCGTCTGCGCGCCGGCATGGTGACGCTCCGTGCCACCTACCCCGGCCTCGCTGCCACCTTGGAGAAGCGCGCCCAAGCCTGGATCGCCGAGCACAGCCCCGCCTTCCCCGGCGATCCCGCCACCGGCCGTCTCGGCGCTTCCGAAGCCGACCAGCAAGCCTTTGAAGACTTTGCCAACGAGGCCCCCTGCCCCGCCATCGATCCAGCCACGGGCCGCTGCGACGTGTACGCCTGGCGCCCCATGACTTGCCGCGTCTTCGGCCCTCCCGTCCGCATGGGCGAGGGCGACGCGCTCGGCTGTTGCGAGCTTTGCTTCCACAGCGCCACCGAAGCCGAAATCGCCGCCTGCGAAATGCCCGTCCCGCACGATCTCGAAGCCCAACTCCTTGCCGAGGTCGATCCCGGCCCGAATCTCATTCCCGACACCGTCGTCGCCTACGCACTGCTGCCGTCCGCGCAAATTGCCTCGAAATCCCCGTAGGGACGTGTTCGTGCGCAAAAAAAACGGCCAAGACCTCTCCTTTCATGGGGTTGCACCCCAATTTGGGGGGATTTTTGGGTCCAAGTGAGTTAAATCACAAGAGGGCAGAAGACAGACGACAGAAGACAGCGAATGAGCGAATGAGTGAAGAAGTGATCGCAGAGCAGGGACTAGGGACTGGGAACTAGGAACTAGACTAGACGGCCTTTAGGCCCGGGTCCCCTTGTCCGCTTCCCAGCAGCCGCAGCCTTCTTAAGTGCCGGAAAAGCCGCGATCTGTCGGCGCATTTTTTGACGGAAGAAAGTAGCTGATTCGGCTAGAAAGCATGGACGAAAGCCAAAGCCTCGGCAGTTATTCTACGAGCCTAGATTGGACTGTTTAGGTCACCTTCTACTGTCTTACGTCGGTAATGTGATGTTCGTCACTACTGTTAGTAAGTAACATCTTAGTGTGTTACTCCTATGCCTAAAGCGGGCTATACTCCAGACAAATTACGCTTCTCTTCTGAGCTTCCAACTCCTCCCCCCGCTCACCGTGATGGCCTAACTATATTGGGCTTCCCCACGGCGATGTCCGGGCTTAAGTGTGAGTCTGCCTGAGCAGAGGGTTGAAGCCCGGAGTGCGCCGAAATGTGCCCTACCATAGTTAGTTTGTCCGCCTCTGACAGCCGTGCAGTAGAAAAAGCATTGCCTTCGCCCAGTCAGAAGGGCCGCGGCACAACGACGAGCGATATCCCCAAAGATTCTGGAAAAGGCATTGGCCGGTCGATTCTGAACCTGGCGGTGCTTTTTCTTTCCGCCGTCGGCGCTTTCGGACAGGCCACCTTCGGGACACAAGCGGTTGGAACCGCCACTTCGCGGTCGGTTACGGTCACGGCTACCGCTGGCGGAACAGTGGCAACGGTCCAGGTGCTCACGATGGGCAATCCAAATCTGGATTACACGGCTGGAACCGGGACTTGTGCCTCGGCTACCATTGCAGTCAGCCAGCAGTGCACTCAGGGTGTGAACTTCACTCCGGCATTTCCCGGCCCCAGGCTAGGCGCCTTAGTGTTGCTCGATAGCAGCAGCCAGGTGCTGGGCGTGACCTACCTCGCGGGGACAGGATCGGGCGGCCTGGCGGTTCTTGCTCCCGGCAACATGATTCCCTACGCGGGCAGCGGCGCCTGGGACCTGGTGGATGACGGCCAACCGGCTACCTCGGCTGATCTGAACCTGCCCTCGAGCGTTGCGCTGGATGCCGCTGGGAACCTCTACATCGCGGATACCATTCACGACCGCATCCGCAAGGTTGACGTCACGACGCATATTATCTCCACCGTGGTGGGGAACGGTAACGCGGGCTATTCACCGGACGGTACTCCAGCGTTGAATACGGCCCTGAACACGCCGTCGGGCGTAGCCCTGGACGGCGCCGGGAACCTCTACATTGCGGACACCGGCAATAACGCAGTGCGGGTGGTCTCCGCGGTGACCGGACTCATTTCGACGGTCGCAGGCAATGGGATTGTGGGATACACCGGAGATACGGGCCTGGCGAAGTCCGCCACGCTCAATCAGCCCAGCGGCGTCGCGGTGGATCCAGCTGGCAATCTCTATATTGCTGATACGAATAACCATGCAATTCGCAAGGTTGCGATTTCCACGGGCATCATCACCACTGTTGCCGGCACCGGCTACGCCACGTCAACCGGTGCTGGAGACTACTCCGGCGACGGCGGACCGGCGATCAACGCCCGGCTCAACCGCCCCTACGCAGTGGCATTCGACGCCGCCGGCAACATCTACATTCCGGACTCGGACAACAACCGGGTCCGGGTGGTGAACACCTCCGGAGTCATCTCCACGCTGGCCGGCATCGGAATGAACGGTTATACCGGTGACGGCGGACTGGCTTCCGCGGCGGAACTTTGGGTGCCCTCGGGCCTTGCCGTCGACCCGGCGGGGAACGTCTACATCTCGGACTCGCAGAACAACGCTATCCGGAAGGTGAATGCCACAACCGGCAACATCTCCACACTGGTGCACAACGGTGGAGGCGAGAGCCTGATCGGCCAGAAGTTCGCAACCAACGCGCTCTACGGACCCATGGGGTTGGCCCTGGATGGATCCGGAAACCTTTTCGTGGCCGACTACTACTTCATGCGCGTTCGCGAGATCCAGGCCGACTCCATCGGGCTCGACTTCACGCAGAATGCAACACGCCAGGGTTCTGTCTCCTCCGCAAAACTTCAGACGCTGGAAAACGACGGCAATGCCGCACTCTCCGTTACAGGCATTACTCCCGACGTGAACTCGGCCCTGAACGCCACTTCCACGACTTGCGCCGGCGGCGCTTCGCTGGCCGTCGACGCTGCCTGCGTACTGGGTGTGGAATTTGCCCCCTCGGTTGCAGGAAACCCTTTGTTCGGTAATATCGCGATCACTGGGCAGAGCGTCAACTCGCCGCTCAACATCACGGTGGTGGGCAACGCCACTGCGGTGAACTCGACCACGGTGGTACTCAAGGCTACTCCCAGCCCCTCCAATTTCAGCCAGACCGTGGCTCTGACCGCATCCGTAAGCACCGGCCCTAACACGGGCGCGCTCACCGGGACCGTCACTTTCTACGACGGGGCGACCAAACTTCAGTCCGGCGTGAATGTGAACGGGAGCGGCGTAGCCTCCATCAACGTCTCAACCCTCACCGTCGGCAGCCATTCCCTGACCGCCTCCTATAGCGGCGACAACCTTCATTTCGCGAGTACCTCGACCGTGGTTGTACAAGTGGCCAATGAGGGCACCGCGACCGCAGTTACTTCAAGCGCTAACCCCTCGGCTCTTGGTTCGGGCGTAACCTTCACTGCCACGGTCAGCATCTCCAGCGGCGGGGGTGTGACACCCGACGGCACCGTGACCTTCCTTGATGGCACCACAACTCTGGCAACTGTCCCGCTGACTCCTGCCGGGACCGCCGCGTACACCACCTCGACGCTGATCGATGGCGCCCACTCCATCACCGCGGCCTTCAGCGGCGATGCGACCACCTTTATTCTCGGCAGCTCAAGCGGCGCTCTCAACCAGGACGTGCTTGCTGCTTCTACGGTCATCGTCACCTCCGGAACCAACCCGTCGAATTACGGAACCCCGGTCACCTTCACCGCCACCGTCACCACCCCTGCGAGCGTGGCGCCAAGCGGGACCGTGAACTTCATGGACGGCAGCGCGCAGATTGGAACAGCGACTCTGACGGGCACGACCGGAGTGGCTACCTTTACGACATCAACGCTTGCCGCCGGCGCACACCCCATTACGGCCATCTACAAGGGAAGCTCAAACAGCGGCCCCGGCACATCGGCGCCGATCGTCCAGACCGTAAACCTGACCCAAACCACCACTACCATCGCGGCCCACCCGACTCCCGCCATCGCCGGCACGCCGGTGACGCTGACCGCTTCGGTATCGGTGATCGCCGGGTCGGCGACCGTAACCGGCAACGTCACATTCACGGATGGAACCGTCAAGCTCGGGACAGCCACAATCGGCGCCAACGGCGTGGCATCGGTCAGCCCGATCCTGGCGCCAGGCGCGCACGCAATCGTCGCCTCGTATGGGGGAGACGTCAACGATAACGCCAGCATATCGAACGTCCTTGCGGTGAACGTGGTGCTTGCCACCACCTCTGTCACATTGAAGAGCAGCGGGTCGCCCGCCCTGGTTCTCTCGGCAATCACGTTTACCGCAACGGTGACGGGCAATGGCGGCACTCCCACGGGGTCGGTCATCTTCTCGGTGGATGGAGCAAAGGTCGACACCGCGTCGGTCAGCTCCACGGGCGTAGCCACCTTCACTGATTCTGCGCTTGCGGTCGGGAATCACACCGTGGTCGCCTCCTACTCCGGCGATACGAATGACAGCCCCAGCACCTCCTCCGGCGTCGGCGAGCTCATCCAAACGATTCCGACCGTGACCGACCTCGGTTCATCTGCCTCGTCCGGTCCGAATCCGCAAGCCATTCTGGTGGCTACCTCACTCAGCAGCAGCGGACCCAAGCCAAGCGGCACAGTCACCTTCACCTACGGTGGAGGGAATACTGTAATCGGCAGCGCCACTCTGGATTCGAGCGGTATAGCTACTATGGTTCCCGATCTGCCTCCTGGAACCTACTCCGTGGTGGCCAGCTATAGCGGCGACGCACTGCACAGCCCATCGGCTTCGGGAGCGGTCAACTTCTCCGGTACGGCCATCGGTTTTGCCATCGCTGTCAATCCACCCAAGCTAACTCTGGCGTCCTCGCAGAATGGCACCATCACCATTAACCTGAGCTCCAGCAATGGCTATGCCGACACCATCGGGATGGGGTGCCTGTCGCTTCCCGCGGCCGTGAACTGCCACTTCTCTTCGAACACGGTGACGTTGAAAGCTGGTCAGACCCAGTCCGTCCAGGTCACGATCGACACCAACGCCCCGCTGAGCGGTGGTGTGAGCGCAAGCAACGCTACGCAGGGCGGAAACGGCCTCTCGCTGGCCTCTCTCTGCTGGCCGGTGGGCTTGTTCTTCGGATTCGTCCTCTGGCGGTTCAGGAAGCGGAACCCGGCCGCGCTTGTTGCTGCACTCGCTCTGTTCCTTGCCGGCGCCATTGCGGTTACCGGTTGCGGCGCCCAGTTCTCGCAGAAGACTGCTGCTGCCGGCACCTACACGATCCAGGTGGGCGGAGCGGGAACATTCGTCCCGGATTCGTAATCTGCTCAGGCGCCCGACGCCGTGCAGGTCGGACTTGCCCCGTATTCTTTGCAATGGTCATCCTAGTAGTCGCTGTTGCCGGTCCGCGCTACGCGTCGGCCCAGGCAGCCGAGTCAGCAGACGCCGGGCGGGCCTTGCTATCAGTTGGTGCCGCTGTCTCCGGCTTTACGCTCCAATATGGCGATCGCAAGATACTTGGCATCGCTGCGTGGGTAGATGCCGACACCATTCGCCGTTTCGGCTTTGAGGGCGAAGTCCGCCGTCTTGAATACCACCAGACAGCCAACGTCCATGCCGAAACTTATTTGGCGGGTGTCCGTTACCACCTGAACCGTGGCCGGATGCAACCCTACGTCAAGGCCCTCGGCGGCTATGGGCATTTCAACTTTTCCTATAACTACGCCACGGGGAATTACTTCGTTGTCGCCGGGGGCGGCGGCCTCGACTACCGCCTCAGTCGCCGCTGGGACGCGCGTGCGGACTTCGAATACCAGGAATGGCCGCAATTTACTTTTGGCGCCATGAACTCCATCGGGGCCACGATCGGGGTCCGCTATCGCGTTTTTTAGTTTCGCGCACCGTTCATCTGCCGAAAGCTCTCGTCGGACATCCCATCTATAAGAATTGCCGGGCGGCAACCCCTGTTCTAATGTCCGCCATCGAACGCATCAGTCACCGGGGGTGTACCGGGGGAGCGGTTTGGGTTGATGCGTTTTGCTGTCTTGATGAAGGGTATTCTGCGTGGTATGGGCCGCGAGGTCGCTTGCGAATTGCTGGCTACAAAGACAGTGGTGCCGGAAGCCAGTCGCCCCGTCTATTCGCATTGCGCCATCATTGACGCCCCATGCGATCTTCCCGACGGCGATTACGAAGTGGAGTTTTCTTCGGAAGTGGCCATCACTAGACTGGAAAATGGATCCTGGATGGTCGGAAGCGTCATGCCGAGGACCTACGCGGAAGCTGCGACTTTCTTCGCCTCGGAAGCGCGGCGCCTCGCATCCACCATTCGCAAGGTCAACGACAGCACTCCCGCCGTGAGCGCCTCCCGCAAGCCGCGCGGGGATCGCTAAGGCATTTCTCCTTGAGATGTAGCCATTGCAATACCGTGCAAGGTGGCGATTTCTTGAGGAAATCGCCACCTTACAGCAGGGACTTTGGCGTACAGCAGACGGAGAAATGCTTTAATTAATCCTTCTTCTCCGTCGGAGTATCCCCGTTGTGCACAAAGCACTCGTGAATGGCTTCGGCCGGCGCATTGGGCCATTTTGCCTTCATGAGATCGTCCTCGCTGAGTTCCTTGAACGCGAAGTCGATTGTGCCGTCTGGGTGCACGGTTCCCTGCGCAAACCCGTACACCATCGTCTTCGCTCCCTTGTGGGCATTCTTCGGCAGCCCGTAACGATGCGCTCCGGACGTGCCGATGATCATCCCCGGAACCACGGTCTTGGAGCGCAGCTTCCAGTACGGAGTGTTGTAAATGTCGGGCGAGTAGTAGTGCGAATGGCTTCCGATCAGGTAGACGTGCTTGCCGGCCGCTTGCGCATCGTAAAACCAGGTGTAGACGAGTTCGCCTGACCGTTCCCCCATCTCCCAATCGTCCATCGCGTGCTCCGAGCCTGTGGAGTGCGGCAGAGCCTCGTGCGCGCCCATCACAATGGTGCGGATGCCTGAGTTGGGAGCCACGTCGCGATCCAGTACGGCCCGCAGCCAGTGCATTTGCGCGTCGGTGAATTCATCGTGCGTGGAGTTATCCATGGTGATGAAATCCACGCCGTTCTTCGTCCAGTGGTACCAGGGCCCCAGCGGCGCCGCCTCGGCTCCATCCTTCTTGCGCTGTTCCGCGATCTCCGGCCGGTCAAGGTATTTCGAGAATTTGGCAATGTAGCCATCCCTCGTCATGTTCGGCACCGCCTCGTGATTGCCGCGGCCAAGAAACACCGGCACATTGCCAAAGGGCATCATCTGGTGGGTTAGGAAATCGTCCCATGCCCGCTCCTGGTAAGCGCTCTTCGACAGCTCGGTCCCCGGGGGCAGCATCGCCAGCAGGTCCTGGTCCGGCTGCGACATCCAGCGGAAGTCCCCCAGGTGCCAGTAAAAGGCGTCGTTCTCCGCCTTCATCTTGGCGGCGATGGCCGGCATCACAAAGTCGCCGCAGTTGCGGCTGTCGCCCGACACCGCAAACGTCCAGGTTGATTCACCGCTTTGCGCGAGGCATAACGTAGCCCCCGCGACCGCCATCAATCCAACGCACAAGCCTATCCAAGAGGACACCCGAATCCTGAACATGAAATCAGCATACCGCCCGCCCAGCGATATCTCATGAACAGTTCTTTACGTTTCCAGTGCCGAATCAGCTCCCCGCCCGCAACTTATAAAATCAATCTGGCGGCAAGAAGCTCACAGCTGCTTTCAGGAGACCTGGTTCGATGACTGAATTTTCCCACGCCATGCTTCGCGAGATGTTCGAGCAGCCGGCGGCGATACGGCGCACCCTCGATCTTTATCTCAGCGGCGCATCGCTGAAGGAGGAGGCGTTCGCGCCCATGGCGCAATGGCTCAACCCGCGGGGAGAAGTGCTCATCCTCGCCAGCGGTTCAAGCCGCCACGCCGGGCTGGCCGCCGAAATTCTGCTTGAAGACCTCTGCGGGCTGGCCGTGGACGTGGAGTACGCCAGCGAGTGGGGCTGTCGCGCCACCGCCAATCCGCGTCACCCCTCGGTCATCGTCATCTCCCAGTCTGGGGAAACGTCGGACACGCTCGCTGCCTTGCGCTTTGCCCGCGACCATGGGCAGCAAACGCTGGCCATCGCCAACGTTCAGGGCAGCTCGATGTTGCGCGAGGCCGGCGCTGCCATGCCGCTAGCAGCAGGACGCGAAGTGGCGATACCGGCCACCAAGAGCTTCACCTGCCAGCTCACCGCCCTCTACCTGCTCGCAATGTACGAGGCTCAGCAGACCGGCGCCATGGACGCCGCCGAGCTCGATCGCAACATCCGCGAGCTGCTGGCTATTCCCGATCAGATCGAGCGGCAGCTGAACGGCTGGCGCGTACGCATGGAAGGCATCGCCAAGAAGTACGCCGATGCGAGCACGTTCCTTTACCTTGGCCGCGGCATTCACTACGCCATTGCCCGCGAAGGCGCGCTCAAGATGAAGGAGTCCTCTTACGTCCACGCCGAGGGCTATCCGACCGGCGAGCTCAAGCACGGCCCGAACGCGCTGGTGGGCGAGCAGGTTCCGCTGGTTGTGCTGGCCACCGCCGACCGCGGGCTTGAAGACTCCATGCTGCGCTACGAGAAGACCCTGCAGCTGCTTGAAGACATGAAGAAGCAGGGGGCGCGCGTGATCGCGCTGGCCAACACCGGCGATGAGCAGGTGGCCGCGCTCGCGACCGATGTCATCGAGATCGAACCGGCGAACGAGTTTCTGCTGCCGCTGGCGGAGGTGGTTCCGCTGCAGCTCTTCAGCTACTTCATGGCGCTTGAGCACGGCGTAGACGTCGACCGGCCTCGGAATCTCTCCAAGGCCGTCATCGAGGTCTAACTGCGCGGGGGGCCGACGGCGCTAGTACCGTGACTGGGTGATTTTGTAATCGCGCCTATGAACTATGGGTGCCCCAGAGCCTGTCCTGAGCGAAGTCGAAGGATCTCGCTTTTGAGACCTGGGAAACCACAAATCTTCCCGGTCACGGCGCTATCGCAGCGCCATCCAGATAGCCACGTTCAGCCCCACCATCAGCACCGCCGAGGCGGGGATCAGCAACAGCGCCTTCTTCAGCCGCAGCGGATCTCCGCCCGCGATGGCGCCGATAATGCGCGAACTCACCGCAAGGCCGGCCCATCCGCAGGAAATCACGAAGCCAATCGCGGTTCCTGTCATGCGCGGAAACGCCGTGCCGGTAATGGCGAGCGTGGTGGGGAAAACCGGCGCCATGGCGAGGCCCGCGATAAACACCAGCACGCCTGCTGTTCCAGGCTTGTTGGTGCGCAGCATCAGGAACGTGGTGACGGCCATGGCAATCGATGCGCAAAGTGTGACTTTCACCGCGGGCACGCTGATGAGTACCGGCGAAATGGCCACACGGCCCACGAGCAGTCCCAGCGCGAAGCCTAACGACAGAATATTCAGCGCGCGCGATTCGGGAATGCCCTGCGCGATCAAATGCCGCGCGAGCCAGTTCCAAACGCCTACTTCGCAGGAGACATAGAGGAACAGGAAGAAGCCAAGCAAGAACAGGAGGGGCCGTCCGAGGATCGGCCCCGCCTGCGTGAGGACGAATCCCGAGCCGGCGGTGGCGGCGGGCATCGGCACGACGGCCTGCACCACGATTGCAACTATCGTGAGTATGGCTACGCTGTAGCAGAGCCGGACCCAATCGCGCTTGAATAGATTTGCCGAGATGAATGGGGTCGCCAACCCGCCCAGGCCGAAGAAGAGATTCACCAGGTTCAGCGCCGTTGCGCGATGCGCCTCGCTGACGCCGCTCACCAGGGCATTGGCGCCGGTGACCACGATCCCCCCGCCCAGGCCGAGCAGAAAGAGCAGCATCACGATGCTGCCGAATCCCCGCGAGCGCGGCAGTCCGAAGAGCGCGATCACGATAAGAGCCAGGCCGAGGATGATGCCCACCTTGTCGCCCTCGCTGTCGAGCAGCGGACCCACGCCCAGCGACGCAATCATCAGCCCCAGCGCCTGCGCAAAGGCGATGGTTCCGTTCTGCGAAGGAGTGAGGCGGAATCGCTCGGACAGTTCGGGCAGAATGGTCCCCAGCATGGCCGCGATCATGCCGTACACAAAGATTCCCAGGATGGCAGCGAAGATCAACACAAAGATTGGTTCCTTTCGGGAAGCAGGCTGGATTGCCGCGCGGATCGACGAGGAGGTTGCTCCGCGCACAGGCATAGGTTCCGTTCGAATTCGCAAGAATTGTACACAGGCCAGGCGGTCCTTCATCGCCGTCCGAACAGGCCGTGGCAAACCGATAGACTGAGAGCACAATGACTTTGGCGAAGCGAAGGGCGGGAACCGCCGTGACCGCACTGGTTCTGGCAATTGCGGGCTGCGGAACTCCGGGCCCGCCTCAGCCGCCTTCGCTGAACCTGCCGGATCGCGTGGATGACCTGGCCGCCATTCGCGCTGGAAACCAGGTCAAGCTCACTTGGACCATGCCCAAGCGCACCACCGACAAGCTTCGGCTCAAGTCCGCCGTGGCCGTGAAGGTCTGTCGCAGCGAGGCCCCGAGCGCCTGCGTCCCTGTTGCAAAGCTCAGCTTCGCGCCTGCATCGACAGGGTCGTATAGTGACTCACTGCCCGCTCCGCTTGCTTCCGGCCCACCACGTCCGCTCAGCTACTCGGTGGAACTCGAGAACCACAACGGTCGCTCTGCGGGCGCTTCAAATGCTGCTGTGGCCCTGGCCGGAGAGGCTCCCGCGCCGGTCGTCGGCCTGGCAGACGAAGTGCGCAAGATCGGCATTGTTCTGCGCTGGAATGCCGGCGACCCCCACGACGCCATCCGCATTCACCGCAGGCTGCTAACGCCGCATCCGGCTCCTGCTCACGCCGGCCCGCTGGCCCAGCCACCCGAAGCCATTGACCAAAACCTGCTGGTCGAGTCTGACACGGGCCATGCGCTCGACCCCGGCATCACGCTCGGCAATTCCTATGAGTACCAGGCACAGCGCGTGGCCCGCGTCCAGGTCGACGCCCGCACCCTGGAGCTGGCTGGCGAAATGTCCGCGCCCATCCGCATCGATGCCCAGGACGTTTTCCCGCCGTCGGTGCCCACCGGGCTGGCCGCGGTGGCGACGGCGGCTTCGTCCGGCGCACCCGCGTCGATCGATTTGAACTGGGAGCCGAACACCGAGCCGGATCTGGCCGGCTACTTCGTATACCGGCGGGAGGACGAGACGCTGTGGCAGCGCATCTCCGGCGAACAGCCAGCGGTCGGGCCCGCGTTCCACGATGCGAATGTTCTGCCCCGTCACACCTATCGCTATGGCGTAAGCGCGGTCGACCGCGATGGGCACGAGAGCGGGCGTTCTGAAGAAGCGCGCGAGACCGTGCCCAATCCCTGAAGGCCCGTCCCTTAGGAGATCACAATGAAATACTGCCGTTTTCTGCTCGATGGAGAGGTTCGCTATGGCACCGTGGCAGAGCGCGAGGGCGAATTCTGGATAGCTAACCTGATTCCCGCGCCGGAAGAAGACCTGGCCTCCCAACTGGCGGCAGCTCGCCGCGACGCAACCGACCAGTTGGTGTGGGAGTGCAGCGCCGGCCAGTTCGAGCCGATACGGCTCAGCGATGCTTTCCTGCTGGCGCCGGTCACGCCGTCGAAGATCATCTGCGTGGGACGCAACTATCGCGATCATGCCAAGGAGCTTGGCAACGAGATCCCCGCCGAGCCGCTGCTGTTCTTCAAGCCGCCGTCGTCTCTGCTTGCGCCGGGAGGGGTAGTGCGGATGCCGGCCGCGTCTTCGCGCGTAGATTTCGAAGGCGAGGTGGCACTGGTGATCGGACGCCGCACCAGCCGGTTCAAAGCGAGCGGCCAGTGGCCTGACGTCATCCGCGGCTACACGCTCGCGAACGACGTGACGGCGCGCGACCTGCAGAAGAAAGAAGGGCAGTGGACGCGCGGCAAGGGTTGGGACACGTTCTGCCCGGTCGGCCCGTTTGTCAGCGACGAAGTGGATCCTGCGGCCCTCACGCTCGAGACCCGGGTGAATGGCGCACTCCGCCAGCACGGCTCAACGGCGGATTTCATTTTCAGTATTCCGGAACTGCTCGAGTACATCACCGCGGCCATCACGCTCGAGCCAGGCGACCTGGTGCTGACGGGGACACCCGCAGGCGTGGGAGCGCTTTCCGCGGGTGATCGAGTGGATGTGTCCGTTGCAGGGCTGGGTATCCTGAGCAATACGTTTCAGCCAGAGTGAGCTAGTCGGCAGGCTCAGCGCCCTCACGGGCAGCGGCAAGATTCAGGGCCGGCCTCTCGCGCCGGCGAAACGTGGGCGGAGGAGGACCTTGCGGGGGCTCGATGTCAGCCGCGGCTTCTGCCTCGGGGTCCAGCTCGGCATCCGCGAGCCGCGTGCATAGCACTCCGCAGAGGATCAGAATCACGGCATCCATCCCCAGCAGGATCAGCTGCACGGGATGATAGCGGGTGTCGAAGTGGTAGAGCTCCTGGTTCCCCGAGGCGTCCCAAACGTCCACCACCTCAAAGCCGAAAACGTTGGGGTACACTTCCTTGCGCTCGTCGAGAAAGCCGATCTTGAACGCTGTGCCCGGGGGATACTCGCGCACCGCCTTAGTGGCGTCGGGATCGAAGTTCAGCAGCACCGACTTGCAGTCCTGCACGCAGGCGATCATTCCTTCGCGGTCGCCGTGATAGAGAGCCTTCTGAACCGAAATCACCGCGCCCGTGGTCGTCGCGTGCGGAATGCCGGAGGCGTTGGACCAGAGGTGAGCGCCCCAGAAGACAAACACCGCCGCGGCCGCCCACAAGAAGAGGCGCTTGAGGCCGACTCGCACGGGAAGGCGCTCCTGCCATCTGCGTACGTCAACAACCGCGATCCAGGCGCAAATTCCGAACACGAAGAGGGAAGCGATCCAAGTTGCAGTGCTCACATCCTGGAACATATTCCCAGTTTTTCACTTCTCAGGGCGCAGTTCAATCGAATTCCAAACGGCCTCGCCATGATCGCCACCTGATCCGCACCTGAAACGCTCTCCTGAGAGGCCTGAACGAACGGAAACCCCTCACCCCTTATCGCATCCAATGGGGCGTACACTGGGAGCAGAACGCGCGCCGCGCGCACACCCTTCCCCGGAGGAATTATGGCGCAGAGTTTACTGGAGCAGCTCCGCAAATACACCACCGTGGTCGCCGATACCGGCGACATTGAGGCGATGGAGAAGTTTCGCCCAACCGATGCCACCACCAATCCATCCCTGATTACGACCGCCGCACAGATGCCCCAATATCAACCCATTGTGGACGAAGTCCTGAAACAGGCCCGCAATGAAAAAGGGGGGAGCGCCAGCGACCAGGACGTCGCCAACCTAGCCTTTCAGCGCCTTGCCGTCGCATTTGGCAAGAAAATCCTGGCCATCGTGCCCGGCCGCGTCTCGACAGAAGTGGACGCGCGCCTCTCCTACGACACGCAAAAGACAATACAACAGGCAAGGGCTATCATCGCGCAATATTCTGAGGCTGGGATCGACTACGGCAAGCATATCCTGATCAAGATCGCCTCTACATGGCCCGGCATCAAGGCAGCGGAAGTGCTTGAAAAAGAAGGAATTCACTGCAATCTGACCCTGCTGTTCGGGACTCACCAGGCAATCGCGTGCGCTGAAGCCGGTGTCACCCTGATTTCCCCCTTCGTAGGCCGAATCCTCGATTGGTACAAAAAGGATACGGGGAAGGATTATCAGGGAGCGGACGACCCCGGGGTGCAGTCGGTGACCCGTATCTACAACTACTACAAGAAGTTCGGCTACAAGACGCAGGTGATGGGTGCGAGCTTCCGCAACACCGGCGAAATCAGAGAGCTTGCAGGTTGTGATCTGTTGACTATTTCGCCGCAATTGCTGAAGGAGCTCGATTCCACGCAGGAAGAACTGCCGCGGAAGCTGGATCCGGCGAAGGCCAAGTCGATGAGCATCGAGAGGATTCCCATGGACGAGGCGACCTTCGAGCGGATGCATACCGAGGATCGCATGGCGCATGACAAACTGAAGGAAGGGATCGAAGGTTTCTCCGAAGCGCTGGTCAAGCTGGAGAATTTGCTGGCAGATCGGCTGGCTAAGCTCGAACAGCGGACACCGGCGACGGTCTAAATAGCCGCTCGATCATGTCAAAGGCCCTCGGATTTCCGAGGGCCTTTGTTTTGGTCCGGGAGCGCGGCCAACGAGCCGGCAAGCGAATCAGAACAGATCGGGAATGCTGTGGAAGGCGATGCGGGTGAGGGCAGCCTTGTAAGCGGTGAGCATGGTGGCGGGTGCGAGGGTGCTCATGCCGTACTTTTGATTGAGCTGATCCATCGCTTCCAGCAGCTTGACGCGGCTCTGTTCCTCCTCGAGCGAGTCGAACAGTCCCAGACTGTGGAGGCGATGGGGCACGAGGCCGCCCAGTTGCACGCCGACGAAGTAAGGGTGGGTCGATTCCGCAGTCTTTGGCTGGGATTCCCACAGATGCCGCAATGCGTGAATCAGCGTCTGGTTGTCCTGGCACTCGGTGAGCTTGGTCTCGCCGTGCCAACCGCGCGTTGGAACGCCGAAGCTGCTGACGGGCCCAGGCTCGCTGCGGGGAACGGCAAACCCCACTGCCAGCCCGATGCTGC
>WNGK01015195.1_pt1 | contig 19063 bp, 21 predicted proteins | sample 5400601 | NCBI WGS metagenome assembly WNGK01 (sample SAMN13153376, study PRJNA577476) | soil metagenome | isolation source: 60 cm soil or saprolite under Garry oak tree replicate 1 | place: USA:California | collected 2016-06-15
GAGCAGGGCGCGGTCGTACGGCCCCACCCGCGAGTACAGCGGCAGGTAGTGCGACCGCACCAGGACGTTGACCGAGTCGAGCTGAAACGCGGCCACCCGCCCCAGCACGCGGTGGAGGTGCCGCCTATCGACCCGCGCGGATGGCTTCGGCAACGGGTCGGCGAACCCCTGCGCGGCCAGCGCGATCCGCCTGGCCTCGGACACGGAAAGGCTCGCTTTAGCTTTCCTGATGAGGATTCCTCCCCAGGCCGGGTCAGCGTGCCGCGAAGTAGGCGATTGCGACGAGCGCGATCAGGGCAGCGATGAGCAGGCCGACAACGACGTGCCAAGCTCGCAGTTCCCGGCGCGGGGCTTGCGCCCTGTAACTCTGGGGCTTCAAAGGGATCAGTGGATAAGGGTCTGCAAACCCACCGGGATCGAGACGGCGCGGGCGCTTTCCCTTCGGCTTGGCCACCCCGCCAGTCTAAACCGCCCGATTCGAAGACACCATATGGTGTACAGTGACGCTATGGGGCGTACGCAGGTCTACCTCAACCAGGAGGAATTGGCCCTGCTCGATCGGGCAGCGGCACAGACCGGGGCATCGAGGTCAGAATTGATCCGCCGCGCCATCCGAAGGACGTTCGGCGAACGGTCTCAGGAGGCCCGTCTGGAGGCTCTGCGCCGCAGCGCTGGGACCTGGAAGGGACGGCGTTTTGGCGGATCGGACTACGTCGACAGCCTTCGCGGCGATCTGAACGAGCGGCTACGGCGTGTCGGTCTGAAGTGAAGCTCGTCGATACGACGATCGCGGTCGACCATCTCCGCGGTTCCTCGGCGGCGACGGACCTGCTCACCGAGTTGGTCTCCGGCGGTGAAACGCTCGTCGCCAGCGAGATCACGAGGTTCGAGCTCCTCGCCGGAGTCCGGACGGCTGAGCTTGAAGCCCTGGAGACGTTCTTCTCCGTGCTGGCGTGGGCCCCCATCGACGAGGAGATCAGCAGGACTGCCGGCACGCTGGCGCGCCGGTTCCGACGCAGCCACAGTGGCATCGATGACGCCGACTACCTCATTGCCGGCACCGCCATAGTCCTCGAGGCGGACCTGCTCACGACGAACGTTCGGCATTTCCCGATGATCAAGGGTCTTCGGGCGCCCTACTGAGTAGCCGGACGAACGAGCCACCCCGGTGGCGGACCTTGTAGGCTCGGGCCGCAGCTTGCACGCCCGGAGTCCGTGCGTCGTGCGTCGGCCGGGCCTCGCACCAACAGGAGGTTCGCGATGGGGGCGATCAACCTCGTCACGGAGATCCCCGGCCCGCGTTCGAAGGAGATCCTCGAGCGGAAGTCGCGCGTGGTGTGCGACCCGCTCGACATCCACGTTCCCGCGGTGATCGAACGCGGCGACGGCGCCCGGTTCACCGACGTCGACGGCAACACCTGGCTCGACTTCTCGGGCGGGCTGGGGTGCCAGATGGTCGGCTACTCCCACCCGAAGATCGTCGAGGCGGTCCAGCGCCAGGCGGCGAAGGTCTCCCACACCGATTTCTCCGTCATCCCCTACGAGCCCTACGTCGAACTGGCGGAACGCCTGGTCGCCCTCACCGGCGGCGGCGACCGCAAGGCCGCCTTCTTCAACGCCGGGGCCGAGGCCGTGGAGAACGCGGTGAAGTTCTCCCGCGCCGCCACCGGCCGCCCCGCCGTGGTCTGCTTCGAGGGCGGCTTTCACGGCCGAACCCTCCTCACGATGACCCTGACCAGCCGCTACAAGCCCTACAAGCACGGGTTCGGGCCGTTCGCCCCCGAGGTGTACAGGCTGCCCTACGCCTACCCGTATCGCAGCGTCGATCCGTCACGGGCCGCGGAGCTGGCGCTGGAGGGTGTGGAGCGGGCCTTCGCCACGATGGTCGATCCGGCCTCGGTGGCCTGCGCCATCATCGAGCCGATCCAGGGCGAGGGCGGGTTCGTGGTCCCGCCGCCCGAGTTCCTCCAGGGCGTGGCCCGGATCTGCCGGGAGCACGGCATCCTGGTCGTGGCCGACGAGATCCAGTCCGGGTGCGGCCGGGCCGGCGCGTTCCTGGCCAGCGAGACGTTCGGGTTCGAACCCGACATCGTGCTGCTGGCGAAGGCGCTGGCGTCCGGCTACCCGCTGTCCGCGGTGATCGGGCCCGCGGCGGTCATGGACGCGCCGGGGCCCTCGGCCATCGGCGGCACCTACGTGGGCAATCCGGTGGCGTGCGCCGCGGCCAACGCCGTCCTCGACGTGATCGAGGAGGAGCACCTGATCGAACGGGCCGACGAAGTGGGCAAGACGCTCCGGGCCGGGTGGGAGCACATCGCCGAGGACACGCCGGAGATCGGCGAGATCCGCGGCGTCGGCGCCATGATCGGCGTGGAGTTCGTGGAGGACCGCGAGACCAAGGAGCCGAACGAAGCCTTCCTGGGCGCGGTGATCGGCGGGGCCATGCAGCGCGGCCTGGTCACGGTGAGCTGCGGCGCCTACCACAACGTGCTACGGCACCTGGTTCCGCTGGTGATCACCGACGAGGAGCTCGAAGAAGGCCTGGAGGTGCTGGCCGAGGCGGCCGCCGCCGCCCGGAAGCGGGCGCCTCAGTCGGACACGCTCGAACCCGAAGGGGAATAGCCCGGTCCGCTAGCGGGCGGGTCCGGCTCAGCCCGGCCCGAGCGCGGTTTCGATGTCGTCGAGGTGCTCGCCGCGATGGTCCGACCGGAAGGCGTTCAGCGGGCTATCGGGGTCGGCCGGGTACATCCGCTCGGGGGGCAGCTTGGCCACGCGTCGATCCGTTTCCTCGGCGATCTCCAACGCCAGCCGAGCCAGGTTCGCCGGCGGGACGGCGTGGATGAGCGGTCGCGACGCGTCGTTGATCCAGTCCACGTCCTCGGGCTCTGTATCCGAAGGCGAGAACGGCATCCCGTGTTCGAGCTTGTCGGCAAGGGCCAAGACCCTCCCGTCCCAAAACGCTATGTGTCCCAGAACCCCCGCCACCGTCCAGAACTCGTTCACGGCATGCCGGAGGTCGTCCTCGCCCAGCCGCTCCGACAACCTGCGCATCCGCTCGAGCTCGCGGGCGTTCTGTTCGACGAACGAACGATCTACCATGTCCTTCCCTTCTGCCATGTGGACACCTGGACCCTAGCTCACTCCGCTTCGCCCTCAGACGGCCTGGGCGCATACACTCGCCGCTTCAGACTGACAGTCGTACCGCGGTCGCCTCAAGTCCGAGTCGAGATGGAGTCGAAAGGACCCCAGGATGAGAAAGCTGATCGTGAGCACGTTCCTGACCCTTGACGGAGTCATGCAGGCTCCGGGCGGACCCGGCGAGGATGACAGCGGCGGCTTCGCCCACGGTGGCTGGTCGGTCAACTACTGGGACCAGCAGATGGGGGAGGTCATGGGCGAAGCGATGGGCAGGCCGTTCGACCTGGTGCTCGGACGCCGCACCTACGAGCTCTTCGCCGCGCACTGGCCGCACCGCACGGACGATCCCGGCGCCAAGCCGCTGAACGACGCGACCAAGTACGTCGTGTCCCGGAGCCGTCCCACCCTGGAGTGGAGCAACTCGGTCCTCATCGATGGAGACGCGGCCGAGGGTGTCGCGCAGCTCAAGCGGGGAGACGGGCCTGAGTTGCAGGTGCACGGCAGCGGGAACCTCATCCAGACCCTGCTGCGCCACAGCCTCATCGACGAGTACCGCCTGTGGGTCTTCCCCCTCGTCATCGGATCCGGCAAGCGCCTGTTCGCGGACGGAACGGTCCCGGCGGCGCTGAAGCTCACGGACAGCACGGTCTCATCGACCGGGGTCGTGATCGGCACCTACGTGCCGGCGGGGGAGATCGTCACGGGTTCGTTCGCGCTGGACTGACCGTCCGCCCAGCTTTGGCGGGGTTCGCCATCGGGCACTAGCATCCTTCGGGAGGCTCGATCCGAAAGGACCTGTGCATGACCGAACGCGTGACCCGGTCCCGGCGATCCTGCCTGTCGGTCCCGGGTTCGTCGCCGAAGATGCTCTCCAAGGCGTCCGGCCTCCCGGCGGACGAGGTGTTCATGGACCTCGAGGACTCGGTCGCGCCGGGAGCCAAGGAGGAGGCGCGGGGCAACATCGTCCAGGCCCTGAAGGAGGATGACTGGGCCGGGAAGACCGTGGTGGTCCGGGTGAACGGCGTCTACACGAAGTGGTGCCACCGCGACGTCATCGAGATCGTGGAGAACGCCGGCCAGTTCATCGACTGCCTGATGATCCCGAAGGTCGAACACGCCTCCGACGTGAAGTTCGTCTCCACGCTCCTCGATCAGATCGAGGAGACCATTGGGGCCGAGAAGCGCCTGGGCCTGGAGGTGCAGATCGAAACCGCCACCGGCTTGACGAACATCGACGCCATCGCCACGGCGTCGGATCGCGCCGAGACCCTCATCTTCGGGCCGGCCGACATGAGCGCCTCGCTGGGCCTGCCCACGGTCACCGCCGGGCTACCGATGCCAGGCTACCCCGGAGACCACTGGCATCACGTGCTCATGACCATCCTCATCGCCGCTCGCCACGCCGGCCTTCAGGCCATCGACGGGCCCTACCTGGTGATCAAGGACCTCGACGGGTTCCGGGAGATGTCCATGCGGGCCCGGGCCCTTGGCTACGACGGCAAGTGGGCCCTCCACCCCGGCCAGATCGACGTGCTGAACGAGGTGTTCACCCCGACCCAGGAGGAGTTCGACAAGGCCGAGGCCATCGTGGAGGCGTACGCCCATGCCACCGACGTCGAGCTCAAGGGTGCGGTCATGTTCGGCACCGAGATGATCGACGAGGCCTCGCGCAAGATGGCCGAGCAGCTCGCCACGCGGGGCCGCGCCGCCGGCCTGCAGCGAGAAAGGTCCCTCCGGGACTTCACCACGTCAGTCGAGGCCTGAGCATCAGAGCATCAAACTGGATGATGCTATGATGGCGGCCATGCGGACCACCGTCACTCTCGAACCCGACGTCGAGGCGCTCCTGAAGAAGCGGATGCGCGAGCGCGGGCTCACGTTCAAAGAGGCGCTGAACGCGGCCGTTCGAGAAGCCCTTGTCCCGCCGGTCCGGAGGAAGGTGGACTTCCCCACATACGACATGGGCAAGCCGAGGATCGACATCACCAAGGCGTTGCAGATCGCGGGGGAGATGGAGGACGAGGAGATCATGCGAAGGATGGGCCTCGACCGGTCGCCCAAACGACGCAGCCATCCCCGGTGAAGATCGTCGACACGAACGTTCTCCTCAATGGCGTGAACGAAGCTGCCGAGACACATGAACTCGCCAGGGACTGGATCATTGCAGCGCTCGCCGGCGACGAGGCCATCGGTTTCAGCTGGCTCGTGATCGTCGCGTTCTTGCGATTGAGCACGCGCAGTTATGCCTTTCCCACCCCGCTGGACGTGGGCCATTCGAGCCAATTGGTCGGTGGGTGGCTCTCGACCCCGGCTGCCGTGATCGCGGATCCGGGCCCGCGACACGCTGCCATCCTCTTCGATCTGCTGGACGTTGTAGGCACGGGAGGCAATCTCGTCAACGACGCTCATCTCGCGGCGCTGGCCATCGAGCACGGCGCGGAGGTCGTCTCGTTCGACACCGACTTCGCCCGGTTCCCCGGTTTGCGCTGGCACCGGCTGGGTGGTCCATGATGGACGCCATGCCGCAGAGCGCCGCACGCAGAGACCGCTAGCCATGACCACCGCCAGCGACACCGGCCTCATCGAGCTGACCGACGAGCAGAAGGCCGTCGTCGAGACGGTCCGCGACTTCGTGGAGAAGGAGGTCATCCCGGTCGCGGATGAGCTCGAGCATCGCGACGAGTTCCCCGAGAAGATCGTGGAGGGCATGAAGGAGCTGGGGCTGTTCGGCCTCACCGTCCCGGAGGAGTACGGCGGGGCCGGCCTCGACCTCATGACCTACGCGCTGTGCGGGGTGGAGCTGTCGCGGGGATGGATGTCTCTGTCGGGGATACTCAACACGCACTTCATGGCGGTGTACCTGCTGAAGAAGCACGGCACCGACGGGCAGAAGCAGCGATGGCTTCCGTCGATGGCCACCGGGGAGCTGCGGGCGTGCCTGTGCATGTCGGAGTCGGGGGCGGGTTCGGACGTCCAGGCCATCCAGACGCGGGCCGTCCGCGACGGCGACCACTACGTGGTGAACGGCCAGAAGATGTGGGTGACGAACGGCCTCCGGGCCGGCCTGGTCACGCTGCTGTGCAAGACCGACCCGACAGCCGACCCGCCCCACAAGGGCATGAGCGTGCTGATGGTGGAGAAGGAGCCCGAGGCCCGGCAGTTCGAGGGCATCACGGTCCCGCCGAACATCGAGAAGATGGGGTACCACGGAGTGGAGACCACGGAGCTGGTGTTCGAGGACCACCAAGTCCCCGCGGAGAACCTCCTGGGCGAGGAGGGCAGGGGCTTCCACTACATCATGGACGGGATCGAGGTCGGCCGGGTCAACGTTTCAGCCAGGGCCGTGGGCCTGGCCACCCGCGCCTTCGAGGAAGCCATCCGCTACGCGCAGGAGCGCCACACGTTCGGCAAGCCCATCGCCCAGCACCAGATGATCCAGGAGAAGCTGGCGGAGATGGGCACCAAGCTCGAAGCCGCCCGGCTGATGCTGCTCCAGGCGGCGAAGAAGAAGAGCGCAGGCGAGCGGTCGGATCTCGAAGCGGGCATGGCGAAGTTCTTCTGCACCGAGGCCTGCCACGAGATCGTGACGGAGGCCCTCAGGGTCCACGGCGGCTACGGCTATTCGACCGAGTACACCATCGAGCGCCTCTACCGCGACGCGCCCTTCCTGCTTATCGGCGAGGGCACCAGCGAGATCCAGAAGATCGTGATCGCCCGCCAGCTCCTGGAGAGGTACAAGATCTCATGAGGGTTCCCGAGGCGCTGGATGCCCTTCGAGTCGAATGCGAGCTCGTTTCCGAGGCCGTGCTGTCGCTGCCCGAGGATCGGTTCGAGCTCCCCACTCGATGTACCGAATGGAACGTCAAGGAGCTCCTTGCGCACATGCATCGGGACGTCGAACAGGTCCTGGTGGCCGTGGCAGAGGAGGCGCCGGGCGAACCAGACGCGGACGCCGTGTCGTACTGGACGAGGTACGACCCGACCGTCGATGCCTCGAGCATCGCGAACAGGGCGACGACCCGGGCGGCCTCCTACCGTTCGGGCCGCGACCTGGCGATCGTATGGGACGACCTGTGGCGGCACGTCGTGGACCTGGCCGGACGAGAGCCGCCGCTCCGCATCGTGGTGACGTGGGGGCCGGTGACGAGCCTCGACGAGTACGTGAAGACGCGGGCCCTCGAGATCACCGTGCACGGGATGGACCTGGCGGCCGCCCTCGGCCGCGACTTCTGGACCACCGCCGAGGGCGCCGACGTGGTCACCCGGATCCTGAAGGGACTGCTGGGCCAGGACCCGCCGGACGCGCTGGGCTGGGACGACCTCACGCTCATCGACAAGGGAACGGGAAGGGCCCCGCTCACCGAGGACGAACGCGAGACGCTCGGTGCACTGGCCGAACGATTCCCTCTCCTCGGCTAGCCACGGCCCATCGCGCCGCCCGGGAGCGGCCACGGACATAGAGCGTCACGGGCAGCGATAGGTCCCCTTCGATCCCTGCGGGCAGGTCGGCAGCACCAGTGGGGGGACCGGCCGCTGGGTGAAGTCGAACTCCGCCAGCAGGTCGCCCAGGACCGAGGCGTTCTCCCGGACGTCCGGGCGACTGTCGGCCCGGCCGTCCGTGGCCGGATCCAGCCGCGTCCCGGTACGCGTCGAAGGACAGGGTCTGGTGGTCCACGGTCCCGGCCTTCACCCACGGGCTGATCACGAAGCCGGGGACGCGGATCCCGTAGCCGGCTCGATCGGTGTCCGGCGGGACCACGTGGTCGTAGAAGCCGCCCCATTCGTCCCAGGAGACGAAGATGGCGGTGCTGTTCCAGTCCGGCCCCCGCATGACCGCGTTCACCAGCGAGGTCACCCAGGCCTGGCCGTCGGCGATGCTCCTGCCCGGGTGTTCGCTGTCCCGCCCGTTCGGCACGACCCACGACACGGCGGGGAGCCGGCCGCGGCGGGCCGCGCCGAAGAACCGCGACGCCTTCTGGATGTTGCCGAGCTGCCGGTCCTGGTGGACGGTGACGAAGTCGACCAGAGGATTCCAGGCCTCGCCCACCGTGTTGCTCTGGGGCACCTCCGCGCACGTCTCCGCGCCGTCGTCACAGTCGGGCTGGTAGCCCCCGTCGACGTAGTAGCGCCAACTGACGTGGTGTTCGAACAGCAGGTAGGTGATGTCGGTCCATCCGTAACCGGGTTGCCGGCCCGAAGGTGGCTGCACGTCCTGGGGGCCTCGGTCCAGATTCACCCCGATGTTCGTCCGGCAGCTCATCGGATCGGCCGGGTCCGCGCAGGTGGCCGACCATCCGGACACCAGGTAGAGGTGCGCCGGAAGGCTCCACGACGAGACCGATTCGAACAGATGATCCTGGAGCACGAACCGCTTCGCGTACGCCCAGTAGTTGGGGATCTCCCGTGCGTCGTGGTAGCCCATCACGTCGGGGCTGCGGGAGTCCTGGCAGTCGGGCGGCAACCCTCGGTGGCGGCAGTCCTTCGCGTGGTCGTCGAGGATCGTTCGGATGAAGCCGTCCATCCGGCCGCCGCCGACGGCCTTCCTGGCGTCCCAGCTGTCGTGCGGTCCGCCCGTGTTCACCAGGTTCGGGTCGTGGTACGGACGTTGACATCGCCCCAGGATCGGGTTGTCCAGGCACACCGACGGATGCCCGTGGGCCATGGGGAATCCCTGGGCTCCCGGGAACGTCCCGAAGTAGGAGTCGAACGACCGGTTCTCCTGCATCACGAACACCAGGTGCCGGAGCTTCGTGGCGACCTTCGTGGCGGCGGACGGAGACGGAGTCGGAGAGATCTGCGCCTCAGACGAAGGCGAGCGAGGGGGCGCGGCATGGGGATCGCCGCCCACAGGAGGCGTGACGGTGCAGCCCACCAACGCCACGACCAGGCCGGATCCGGCGACGGCGCCCCGGAGACGATGCCGAGCTCGCCGGGGACGGGAAGGCCGAGGCGCGTTCATGCGGTGGCCGAAGCCTACCCGAACCGCGGATCGCCACCGGGGAAGCCGGCCCGCCGGCAGCGGTCCGATGCGGTTACAGCCCCCAGGTGTCGGAGGCCACGGTCTGGCCGTTCACCATCCCGCCGAACATCACGATCGAACCCATGTCGGGGTCCCACGCCATGCCGTGGGACTCGCGCCGGGCGGGCGGGATGCCGGCGTTCAGCTTCGTCCAGTCCCCGCCGTTCCAGTACCACGTGTCGTTCAGGTCGCGGCCCCCGCTGCCGCCTCCGAAGATCACCACGCCGTGGAGGGCCGGCTCGTATGCCGAGGCCGAGTAGTAGCGCGCGGGCGGCTGATGGGCCGGCGACTGCCGGGTCCAGGTGACGCCGTCCCACGTCCACGTGTCGTAGGCGTTGAGGTCGGCCAGCCCGCTGAACAGCACCACCGTGTGGTTGGCCCGGTCGAGGTCGGCGACGGCGGCGCCCCGGGCGGTGGGCGACGTCGCCGGGTGCAGTTGGGTCCAATCGGTGCCGGTCCACTGCCAGGTCTGGTTCTGGTAGAACATCCCGTCGAACCCCCCGAACATGTCGACGTGCCCGTTCAGGGGGTCGGTGAACAGCATCGGCCCGCTCACCCTCGGGGGGTGCGTGGCGGTCTGGCGGTGGGTCCACGAGTTGTTCGAGCCGGTCCACGTCCACGTGTCGCCGAGGTAGTTCGAACCGTCGAACCCGCCGTACAGCACGAGCTGCTGGGTGACGAAGTCGAACGCCATGTCGGCCCCGGCCCGGGCGGGCGGCGGCGTCTGCACGATGGGCTGGGCCCATTCGATGCCGTCCCAGATCCAGGTCTGGTTGAGGTACTGCCCGGTTTCGTCGAACCCGCCGAAGGTCACCACGAACCGACTGACCGGGTCGTACTCCATGGTCATGGCCGCCCGAGGCGGGGAGGGGAGCGCCGGCCTGAGCAGGGTCCAGGTTCGGGCGCCGGCCAGGGCGGTGGGTCCGGTGGCCAGAACCCAGCAGAGCAGGGCGACCGATGTGGTCATCACCAGGCGACGAAGGGTGCGTCTCATCCGGTTCGATCTCCTTCGCTCCGGTCCCGTTGAAGAGCCTGAAGCTAGGGGCCCCGGCGCAAGGCGTCAAGTCGCGGGCTCGAATCCGCGGCGCACGTTACGCTCGCGGGGTCACGACCCAGAAGGGGATCAGGATGGGAGACGCGCGGGCGTTCGGCAGGTACTTCGAGGACTTCGAGGTGGGGGACGTCTACCGGCACTGGCCGGGCAAGACCATCACCGAGTTCGACGACCACCTGTTCTGCATGATCACCATGAACCACCACCCGCTGCACACGAACGCCCACTACGCCGAGACGCAGACCCAGTTCGGCCGGAACGTCGTCGTGGGCAACCTCGTGTACTCCCTGGCCCTGGGGATGAGCGTGCCCGACGTCTCCGGCAAGGCCATCGCCAACCTGGAGGTCGAATCCCTCAAGCACACGGCGCCGATGTTCCACGGCGACACGCTCTACGCGCAGACCACGGTCCTGGACAAGAAGGAGTCCTCCTCGAAGCCCGACCGCGGTGTGGTCACCGTGGAGACCCGCGGCTTCAACCAGGACGGGGTGGAGGTGCTGTACTTCCGGCGCAAGGTCCTCGTCCCGAAACGCGGAACGGTCGAGGAGCAGCCCGGCCGCCCCGAACCCCGGGAGGGCTGATCCAGAGAGAGGAATGTCGTACCCTCCCCCTACGCTCCGGCCATGGGAGGTGAGGGATGGCCACCGAGCCGAAGACCGTCTACACGTACGAGGACCTCGAACGATTCCCCGACGACAATCTTCGCCGGGAGATCATCGACGGGGAGCTCATCGTGACCGCCGCGCCGGTCCCACGGCACCAGCGGGCCGTCGCTGCGCTCACGTACTGGCTCTTCGGCTATGCCCGGGAACACGGCGGCGAGGTCTACCCGGCGCCAACGGACGTGTTCTTCTCCGACACGAACGTGGTGGAACCAGATGTCCTGTTCGTCGCCGCATCCCACCTCGGGCGGGTGGGTGAGAAGCGCATCGACTCGGCCCCCGATCTCGTGGTCGAGGTCTCATCTCCAAGCACCCGCCGGCTGGAGCTACTCCCCAAGCGAGAGCTGTACGAGCGGTTCGAAGTACCCGAGTACTGGTACGTCGACCTGGACGCGGACCGTATCGAGGCCTACCGGCTCGCCGGATCCAGGTATGGGCTTCCGACGCTGTACGGCCGGGGGGATCGCGTGACGTCGTCGGCCGTGGAGGGGTTCGGGATCGATGTGAACGAGGTCCTCGGGCCTGTGGAAACCGACCCGCCGGCTACCGGAGCTTGAACCGGGCCTCGGCGACGGTGAGGCCGGAGCTCCCGTCGATCGTGAGCGAGCCCTCGCAGGACTGACACAGCCTCGACGCCACGAACAGCCCCAAGCCGAACCCACCGCTGCGCCGGGTCGCCGACATGTCGCCCTGCGAGAACGCCCCGAAGTCCTCGGTGGCGGCGCTCCAACCCCCGCGGTCCGTCACCCGCAGCACGCCGTCCGATCCCTCACGGCTGGCGAACACCTGGACCGGCCGGACCCCGTGCCGAGCCGCGTTCGACAGCAGCTCGAACGCCACGCGTTCGAGGTACTGCTGGGGCAGGCCCTCCCACCGCTGGGCCTCGACCGTGACCCCGTCGGGTTGCACCTTGAGGCGATGGGCCGCCATCTCGACGGCCGCCCGGGGATCGGCCGCCCCCTCCGTCGATGGGCCCGACCCGACCAGCTCGAGGCCTTCGACCAGGAACTTCAGGTGGTCCGTCCGCCGAACCGCGCTGTCGACCAGCGAGGCCTCGTCGGCAGCCAGGCCGCTCCGCTGGAGCATCTGGAGGGCCCCGGCGATCACCGTGAGGGGCGTCCGCAGCTCGTGGGAGAGGACCTGCACGAACTCCGCCCGGGCCTTGGACAGGCGTTCGACCTGCTCGCGCCGTTCTCGCTCCTCCTCCAGCAGCCTGCGGAGGTCCTCCATCGCGGCCGGCAGGACCCGCTGGTCCAGCTCGGGCTCACCGGAAGAGGCCCGGCGGATGGCTGCGCACAGCTCGTCGATGGTGCCGCCCTTGACCACGTAGCCGATGGCTCCCGCGGTCAGCATGTCGCGGACCGTGGCGGGATCGTCGGACCACGTGAGGGCGACGATCTTGACCTCGGGGTGCTCGGTGGTGATGGTCCTGGCCGCGATGACCCCGTCGCCGTCGGGCATCCGGACGTCCATGAGGATGACGTCCGGAACGACCTCGGATGTGAGCCGAACGGCCTCCCGTCCGCCGCCGGCCTCTCCGACCACCTCGATGCCGCCGTCCATGGCCAGGGCCTCCCGAAGCATGGTGCGGGTGCTGGGGGAGTCGTCGACGACCATCACCCGCACGCGTTCGATCACCATGGCGCTTAAGGGTATCGGCTCGAAGGCCTCCTTCATAACCACTGATATCGGCCTACGGCGCCCTCCCTACAATCCCGAGCGTGCCTCGCCCGAGGGAGCTACGTCGTTTGTCGGCCGAGGTCGTGACGTGCCGGCGGTGTCCCCGGCTGGTCGAATGGCGCGAGCGGGTGGCCGTCGAGAAGCGGGCGGCCTTTGCCGGCCAGGAGTACTGGGGCCGGCCCGTGCCGGGGTTCGGCGACCCCGCCGCCCGGATCCTGGCGGTCGGCCTGGCCCCGGCGGCCTACGGCGGCAACCGGACCGGCCGCATCTTCACCGGCGACCGGTCGGGGGACTTCCTGTTCGGGGTGCTGCACGGGTGCGGGCTGTCGAACCGGCCGGCGTCGGTGTCCCGGGACGACGGGTTGAGGCTGCACGACGTCTACGTGACGGCGGTGAACCGGTGCGCCCCGCCCGGGAACCGGCCCACGCCTCAGGCCGGGTACGGGTGATCGTCTGCCTTGGCTCGTTCGCGTGGGACGGCGCGCTGCGGGCCCTGTCGGCGCTGGGGTACCGGCCGGCCCGGGGGCCCAGGCCGCGGTTCGCCCATGGGGGCGAAGCCCAGATCGGCCCCTACGTCCTCCTCGGGTGCTTCCATCCGAGCCAGCAGAACACCTTCACCGGGAAGCTGACCTCCCCGATGATGGAGGCCGTGTTCGGGCGCGCGGTGGAGCTGAGCCCCGAGTAGGCCTGGTCCGGCCAGGCAATTCGAACGACCGCCGTATCCTCATAGGACGATGGGGATGCGACGAGGCGGCGGCCACTTCCACTGGATGGGACCGCCCGACCGCGATGCGGGGCCGGTGCACCGCGGCACCGTGAGGCGGGTGGTGGCGGCGTTCAGGCCGTACCGGCGAAAGGTCCTCGCGGTCAGCCTGCTCATCGTGGTCACGTCGGCCCTGGGCGTGGTCAACCCGCTCCTGATCAAGGTCGTGTTCGACACGGCGCTGTTCCCCCATCGGATCGTCAACGGCCATCCCACCCAGGTGCTCCTTCCTGTTCGACTGCACCGGTTGTTCTGGCTGGTCGGGTTCATGGTGGCCATCCCGATGGTCTCGGGCTCGATCGGCGTGGCCCAGACCTACCTGGCGAACCTGATCGGGCAACGGGTGATGCAGGACTTCCGCAACGCCCTGTACCGGCACCTCCAGCACATGCCGCTGCGGTTCTTCACCTCCACCCGGACCGGGGAGATCCAGTCGAGGCTCTCCAACGACGTGGGAGGTATCGAGAGCGTCATCACCGACACCGCGTCCAGCATCCTGTCGAACGTGGTCATCCTGATCAGCACGCTGATCGCGATGCTCATCCTGTCGTGGCAGCTCACCGCGCTGTCGCTGTTCCTGATGCCGATCTTCCTGTGGATCACCCGCCGGGTCGGCAAGGCGCGGCAGGAGGTGGCCGCCCGGACCCAGAGGTCGATGGCCGAGATGAGCGCCATCACCGAGGAGACGCTGTCGGTCTCTGGCATCTTGCTGTCGAAGGCCTTCGGCCGGCAGCGCTACGAGATCGAACGCTTCTCCAGCGAGAACCAGCGCCTGGCCGACCTCGAGATCCGCCAGCAGATGGTGGGGCGGTTCTTCTTCGCCATCGTGCAGATCTTCTTCTCGATCACGCCCGCCCTGGTCTACCTGGTGGCGGGCCTGGTGATCGCGCGGCAGCCCCTGTCGCACGTGACCATCCAGGCCGGCACGATCGTGGCGTTCACCACCCTGCAGAGCCGGCTGTTCTTCCCCATCGGCCAGATGCTCCAGGTCTCCGTCGAGGTGCAATCCTCCATGGCTCTGTTCTCCCGGATCTACGAGTACCTGGACATGCCGCACGACATCGTCGACGCGCCGGATGCCGTGGCGCTGTCGCCCGACGAGGTCCGGGGCGCCATCCGGTTCCGCCAGATGTTCTTCCGGTACGAGGAGCCGCGGCCGGCAGCCCTGGAGGCGTCGCTGGCGGCCGAACCGGGCCTGGCGCCGGTGCCGGAGGAGCTGGCGGCGGCCCTCGACGAGACGACCGATGGAGCGGAGATCTCGCCCAACGGACACGGACGGGGCCGCGAGTGGACGCTGGCCAACGTGAACTTCGAGATCGAACCGGGGCGGCTGGCGGCCCTGGTCGGGCCCAGCGGCGCGGGGAAGACCACCGTCACCTACCTCATCCCGCGCATGTACGACGCGAACGACGGGGCGGTCGAGATCGACGGGACCGACGTCAAGAAGATCCAGCTCGAATCCCTGGGCCAGATCATCGGCATGGTCACCCAGGAGACCTACCTGTTCCACACCACGGTCCGGAAGAACCTTCTGTACGGCAGGCCCGACGCCACGCAGGAGGAGCTCGAAGCTGCGGCGAAGGCCGCGTTCATCCACGACCGGATCATGGAGCTCCCCGACGGCTACGACACGGTGGTGGGGGAGCGCGGCTACCGCATGTCCGGCGGCGAGAAGCAGCGCCTGGCCATCGCCCGGGTCGTGCTGAAGGACCCCCGGATCCTGATCCTGGACGAGGCCACGTCGTCGCTCGACACCACCAGCGAGCGTCTGGTGCAGGAGGCCCTTCGGCCGCTCATGCGCGGGCGGACCACCGTCGCCATCGCCCACCGCCTGTCCACGATCCTGGCCGCCGACGTGATCTTCGTGCTGGACAAGGGCGAGGTGGTCGAACAGGGCACCCACGCGGAGCTGCTCCAGCGGGAGGGCCTGTACGCGCAGCTCTACAACCAGCAGTTCGCCGGCGGCGACGTCGAGGCCGAATGCGAGGACGGCGTGGTGCTGGCCAGCGGCGAGATCGTTCGGAACCGCTAGACGCAGATTGATGCTTCTTGGAATTGCTAGAGGTCGAGCCGGAAGGCGAGCAGAGTGAAGCCGCTTTCGAACACGAAGTCCCTCTCGGGGTCGCGTTCGAACCCCATGTCCCGGTAGAGCTTCTGGGCGACCTTCATGAGGTGGGTGGTCCGTAGCGTCACGACCGTCTTGCCCACCTCTCGGGTCCGGTCGATGCACAGCTGGACGAGGGCTCGGCCGATCCCCTTGCCGCGGGCTTCGGGCCGAACCCCCAGCATCCGGATGCACGACATCTCCGGCGGGAGCTCCTCGTCGTCGTCGCCCACGGTCTGGTCGAGCTCCAACGTCACGCAGCCCAGCACCCGGCCGTCCTCCACCGCCACGCAGACCTCGGTTCGTTCGGCCCGCCCGGCCACGTCGCGGAGCTCGGCGAGGTACTCGTCCCAGCCCTCGGCCCCTGGCCGGGCGAACTCCATGTAGGCCCCGCCGGTGACCTCGCCGGCCTCCTCGTACTCCTCGGGCCGAACCCTTCGGATCTCCATCGCGGCCGCCCAGCCTACCGCCCCGGAACGTGCGCCCCGGCGAGCCTGGGATGATTCGAACCGCTGTGACCCAGCTCAGCGTGTCGCACCTGCTGCAGGAGGCCTTTCGAAGCCTGGACTCGGACACCGGTCCTGCGTTGCAGGACCGAGGGATCTTCGACCTCACACCGAGCCAGGCCAGGGCCCTCCTCCTGCTCGATCGCTCCGGCACCCGCCTCACCGAGCTGGCCCGCCGGGCCGGCGTGACCAAGCAGGCCATGATGCAGATGGTGGACGACCTCCAGGCGATGGGCTGCCTCCGCCGCACCCCCGATCCCGGGGACGCCCGGGCCAAGATCGTGAAGCTCACCGCGAAGGGCCTGCGGCATCGGGCCCAGGCCCGCAAGGCCGTGCAGACCGTGGAGAGCAAGGTGAGGCGCCGGCTGGGGCCGCGCCGGTACGCCGCGCTGCGGGCCGCCCTGGAGGAGCTCACGGCAGAGGAATAATGAGCGGGCCTCGAACGGGGAACCAGACAACGGTGGAACCGGAAGTCCGGGTGGTGGGGGACGTCGCCGCGGCCGCCCTCGACCTGTTCCTGGAGGAGGCCCCGGCCACCGTGGTGCTCACCGGAGGCTCCACGCCCAGGGCGCTCTACCAGCGCATGGCCCAGCTCCAGGGCTACCCGTGGGAGGAGACGGAATTCTTCTTCTCCGACGAACGCTGCGTCCCCGACACCGACCCCAGGTCGAACTTCCGCATGGCCCATCGGGCCCTCCTGTCGAAGATCCCGTCCCCGCGCCATCCCATCGACGGGGAAAGCTGCGACGCCGACGGCTACGAGGCGACCCTGCGCGAGCGCTTCGGCGACCGGCCGTGGTTCGACCTGGCGTTGTACGGGCTGGGCCCGGACGGCCACACCGCCTCCCTGTTCCCCGGGAAACCCGAGGTGGACGAGGCCGAACGGTGGGCCGTGGAGGTGCCCGAAGCCGGCTGGGAGCCGTTCGTCAAAAGGGTATCGCTGACCGTGCCGGTCCTGTCCTCGGCGACGGTGGGCGTCTTCCTGGTCACCGGCGCGCAGAAGCGCGAACCTCTGAGGCGGCTCCTGGAAGGCGAGGACATCCCTGCGGCCAGAGTGGAGCCGAAGCGCCTCGTGGTCATCGCCGACAAGGCCGCCGCCGCGAAGTGAGCACGCGCCGCCGCGATCAGCGGCTGCCGGAGGGCGATCGAGTCCGCCGGGGCCTCAGCCCGCCGTGCTCACGTGGAGCAGCCGCCCCACCCCGAACGTCACCCCGGCCGCGACGCCGCCGATCAGCAGCATCCGCAGGCCCGACAGCCAGGGGTTTCGCCCGGTGAGCAGCGACATCGCTGCGCCCACCACGAACAGCACCACCCCGCCGGCGGCGATGGCCACCAGCACTGCCGCCCCGCCCGAGCCGAACAGGAACGGCACCAGGGGCACGACGGCGCCCAGGGAGAACGTGATGAACGAGGAGATGGCCGCCCCCCACGGCGACCCCAGCTCGTCGGGGTCCAGGCCCAGCTCCTCCCGGGCGTGGGTCTCCAGGGCCACCCGGGGATCGCGCATCACCACCTCGGCCACCCGGTGCGCCAGGTCCGGGGGGTAGCCCCGGCCCTCGTAGATCTGCCGGAGCTCCTCGTGCTCCTCCTCCGGCTCGGTGGCCAGCTCGTGCGCCTCGAGGTGGAGCAGGCGTTCGAACAGCTCCCGCTGGACCCGCATCGACACGTACTCGCCGGCCCCCATGGAGAAGGCCCCCGCCATGAGCCCGGCCACGCCGGCCAGGACGACGAACCGGTTGCCGACGCTCGCCCCGGCCACGCCCATGATCAGCGAGAGGTTCGACACCAGGCCGTCGTTCACCCCGAAGATGGCCGCCCGCAACGCGCCGCTCTTGCCGCCCACGCCGAAGGGCGTGTCCCGGCTGCCGGTCGGGCCGGGGTGGGGCCGGATCGCCACCGGATGCCGGCTGGCGAACCGGCTGCCGATGCGTTCGAGCAGGCCCCGCTGGCTCACCGCCGAAACCCCTGGGCCCGGCCGCTCACGGTCCCATCTCGCGGAGGAACCGCTCCAACTCCGCGGCGATCGCTTCCCCCGAAGCCGGCTCCAGGCGTTCCTCGCCCCCGGCTCCGGCCTCGTCGGCGGCCGATTCCAGCCGGTCCACGTACTCGGTCAGCTCCTCGCTGGTTTCGAGCAATCTGGCCACGCCCTCCTCCCACCGCGAGGCCGCTGCCGCCAACGGGCCGGTGTCCACCGGCACCTCGAGCAGCGCGGAGACCCGCTCCACCAGGGCCAGTGCGGCTTTCGGGTTCGGCCCCGCCGGGAGGTAGTGGGGGACGGCCGCCCACACGCTCACCGACGGCAGGCCCGAACGGTTCGACGTGTCGTGGAGCACGCCCACCACACCGGTGGGGCCTTCGTACTGCGACCGGGCCAGGCCCAGCCGCGCCGCCGCATCCTCGCTGTGGGTCGAACCCACCACCGGTACCGCACGGCTGTGGGGAACGTCGGTCAGGAAGGCCCCCATCGTCACCAGCAGCTTCGATCCCAGCTCCTTGGCCGTGCCGATGATCTCGCCGGCGAAGGTCCGCCACCGGACATTCGGCTCGTGCGCGGTGAACACCACCACGTCGCGCCCGCCGGGCGACGCCGAGAGGAACTCTCCCCGGGGCCATTCGATGACCCTCGACACGCCCCGTTCCAGACGAACCGTGGGCCGGGTGACCTGGAAGTCGTAGAACTCCTCGGGGTCGAGGTAGGCCAGGGGCCTCGCGCCCCACCGCTCGGAGAGATACCGGACCGCCGTCGACGCGGCCTCACCCCCGTCGTTCCAGCCCTGGAACGCGCACACGAAGGCCGGCTCGTGGAGGAGCGGGGGATCGACGAAGCTCACGTGGTCCACGCTCCCAGGATAGGCCGTGTCGGTTGGACGGGGGACTATGCGGAGGGACGGGGTCCAGGAAAAAATCCCTGGACTGCTTGATTCACGGCCGGGCGCGCCGATCCTTTCTCAGAGCGTCGAAGGCAGCGCGGCGCGGAGCCGGCGCGGCCATGGGCGGTTTTCACCGACGACTGGAGGAGAGGTGGAGCCGGTTCCCCTGGGGACGGACCTCGAAGACGAGCTCGACGCGCTGGCTTCGGACGGGGTCCGGGGCGGCGGCGACCCCGTCGGTGATGAGGAAGCCCCGGGGCCCGTTCG
>WNGK01004814.1_pt1 | contig 19061 bp, 18 predicted proteins | sample 5400601 | NCBI WGS metagenome assembly WNGK01 (sample SAMN13153376, study PRJNA577476) | soil metagenome | isolation source: 60 cm soil or saprolite under Garry oak tree replicate 1 | place: USA:California | collected 2016-06-15
TCCCACCGCGTACACCACAGCAGTTACTCCCCAAGCGCCGCCGTAGCGGAGCGAAGCCCCTGCGCAGCGCAGCGCAGCGGAGGCGGCGCTACATCCGGCCTCGACTTTCTGCAGGGGGCGCTTTTTCATAATGCATTGACCTCAAAGTGATTCCACAGCGGCCGCTTGCGCATCCCCGGACTCAAACTTCTGCTAGAATGCGTGCCGTGAAAAGACGCACAGTACTCCAGGCGCTTCCTGCGGCAACATTGCTTCCGGCATCACTTTGGGCCGCTTCTCAGCAAGACAACTCCAATCCTACGCAAGCCACGACAGGCGTCTACGAACTCCGCGTTTACCATGCCGCTCCAGGAAAATTGCGCGACCTGCAGGCACGCTTCCGCGAACACACCATAAAAATCTTTGACCGCCACGGAATGAAAAGCGTTGCTTATTGGACCCCCCTCGATGAGCCGGAGAAGAGCAACACCCTTATCTACATTCTTCAGCATCCGGGCCGGGAAGCGGCCGCCGCCAACTGGAAATCCTTCCAAGACGACCCCGAGTGGAAGAGTGTCCAAGACAAATCCGAGGCGAACGGCAAACTCGTGGAAAAAGTTGACTCCACCTTCCTCTCCCTAACCGACTTCTCCCCGCGACTGCGCTAGACGGCAGACGTCCACCGTTTTCGCAGAACTGTTGAGCGCTTACACTCACAATCAAAGTCAGTGAGCGAAATTGTTTACATCAACTATCGGTAAGTCGTGCATTGAATGTAGAATCTGGGCGTAAATTGCTGCATGGCTTCCCACCCACTCACTGGAGCAGAGTGATGCGATCAAAAACTTCCGCAATGCTCTTCGCTGTCGCCGCGTTGGCGATTTCGCTCCCCACCGCGATCGGAGTTGTTGCTCAGTCTCCGCCGAATCGATCCCTGTTGGCGCTCTCGAAACGTGACCATACACTCGCCATTGTGGACCCGAATACACTGCATGTGATCGCGCGCGCTCCCGTGGGTCCTGACCCCCACGAAGTGATCGCGTCTTCCGATGGGAAGACGGCTTATGTCTCGATCTATGGTGGGGGTCGCTACCATGCTCTGTCGGTGATCGATCTGGTCGGGCTGAAAGCGCTGCCCGAAATCGATACCGGAGCCTTGAATGGCCCGCACGGGCTCGCGTTTGTTGGAGGAAAGGTCTGGTTCACGGCCGAAGGCGCGAAGGCCGTCGCGACCTATGATCCTGTGTCCGCCAAGATCAATTGGATTATGGGCACCGGCCAGAACCGAACCCACATGATTTACGTTACCCCAGACGAGCAGCAGATCTACACCACCAACGTAAGCTCCGCGACAGTCAGCATCTTGGAGAAGGTCGCTCTGCCGCCGATGGGCCCTCCTCCCGGAATGCGGCCGCCCCCGGGTTCGCCGGTCCCTCTGTCTCCGCCGGGGGGGACTCAACCTCGCATGGATTGGAATCAGACCGTCATTGCAGTCGGCAAAGGCGACGAAGGATTTGACGTATCGCCGGATGGACGCGAGTTGTGGACGGCGAATGCGCAGGACGGCACGCTCTCGGTGATTGACCTCACAACTCGGATCGTGACCGCCACCCTCGACGCGAAGACGTTCGGTGCCAACCGCCTGAAATTCACTCCGGACGGAAAGCTTGTGTTGATTTCAAGTCTGCGCGATGGCGATCTGGTTATCTACGATGCAGCGCCGCGCAAAGAATTCAAGCGGGTGAAAATCGGGCACGGCGCGGCGGGCATTTTAATAGACGCAGTAGGCAATCGGGCCTTCATAGCCTGTGGGCCTGACAACTACGTCGCTGTGCTGGACCTGAAGACCTTAGAAGTTACCGGGCACATCGACGTCGGCGGCGAGCCGGATGGCTTAGCCTGGGCGATCCGACCGTAACTCATGCTCAACCCGCATTGCAGCAGGCCCTCAGGATCCCGCCGGGTAAGGTGATTCGTTTCAATTGGCGATAAAACCGCGTTTGCACTCCCTCGAAAATCCTCTCCTACAGTTAGATTCCGTTTTCGGCGGTAGCAAGGTTTATGGGTGTGATTGCGACCTCGTAGCCGAGCTTGCGAAGCGCTCGCATCAGCATCCGGGCGCGTTTTTTCTTGGCCTTGGGATCAGGTTCGCGGCCTTGCTCGATAAATCGCACCCTCTCATGCAAAATCCTCCAAACCACGCGGCAGAGTCGATGTGCGATTGCCCAGACGGCGGATTGATAGCCCAGCCGTGGTAGCAGACGCCGGAACAGCGCCTGAAAGTGACTGCCGTTCTTCTTCACCGCAGCGTGAGCCGCCTGGTTCAGCACCCGGCGCAGATATTTATTGCCCTTGGCGGAGCGACTGCTGTGGTTCTCTTCGGCGCTTTCGTCTTTTCCGGGACAGGTCCCCACCCAAGAAGTCAATTCCGCCGCTGAGGGAAAAGTACTGGCTTGCACCCCCACCTCTGCGATGATCTGATGCGCCGAATCCACTCCCAAACCGGGTACTTCCGCCAGTCGCATCACCGCCTCTTGATGCGGCTTCATGGCTTGGACGATCAGGGCATTCAACTTGGCGATTTGCGTATCGATCAACTGCAACCGCTCCAGTTGCCGCGCCAGCATTTCCCGGTGCATGGGCTGAGGCCTGCCCGTCAAAGCATCGACCAGTTGCTCCTCGGTGCATTTCAACCGCTCATCTCCGAACTGCGCCAATTTCTTGGGGTCAGCCTCGCCCGCCGCCAAAGCACCCAGAATGCGCAGCCCGCTGGCGCCCAGAAGATCGCTCACGACAATCGACAGCTTGATCCGCATCTCTTCCAGTAAGCACTCCATTTGGTTCTGCAGTCGTACCCGGTCGCGCGTGAGCTGCAGTTTCATTCGGGGCAGGCTGCGCCAAGTGCGCTGTTCTTCGTCGGGCACAAAGCTCAAGATCAACTCCTTGGCGATCAGCCGGCGCACCAGCCGCTCGGCATCTTTGAAGTCATGCTTGCGTCCCCGCGGAGCACGATTCGAAAATGCCTGTGCCAGATGTAAACGCATGTTCGGCTCCAACTCCAACCACACCGATCGCCAGTATTGGGCCGTGGATTCCATCACTGCCTCTTTCTCGTAACCAGATCGAGAGTCGGCGCATCTCGCTCGGCATGGTGGCAAATCGTCGTCGTTCCGGTTTCTCCTCCGGCGCACTCGCATCGAGGACAACCACCATCAGCACTTTCTTGTGCACGTCAATGCCTGCTATCTTGTAGGACATGGCTTCCTCCGGGCGTGGAAGCGGCAGAACGCGCGCGAGAAAGGTTACACACCCTCACGTGCTACCACCCTTCCCGCCGGGATGGGTGGCGCGACACAGATTGGTTCAAAACGCACGTTCCAGATCAAACTCCGTCACGGCCTCACTTCATCCAGAATGCTAACGACCTTTGCCGTCCACACTCGATGATCGTACGCGCCACTCGAGCTAATTTTCATCTCTATGGGTGGGCCGCAGGCCCATGGAAACTCCGTCGAAGATCCCCCTACATTTGTATTCCGTCGCGTACTCCGCCTAGGCTGCGCACTTCACTTTGGAAGGCCCAGGCGGCGCAGGAGGTCTTGAGCAGTCCGCCCGCTCGTCGAGGGATTTTCGCAGCCATAAGAAAGCTGACTCGCGGTCCTTGAGACCGGCGTAGGTGGTAGCAACCTCATAGGCGCATACGTAACGCTTTTTGGAGCGCTTTACCATCTCCTCGGTAATTCTCCTGGCCTCGTCAGGCCGTCCTGCCGCAGCATAGGTGCCGGCAAGCATCTCCAAAACGCCGGTATTGTCGTCCATTCGCCGCGTTTCTTCGAGTTCCTGCAAAGCGCGGGCGAAGTCGCCTTTCTTCTCATAGGCCAATCCGAGCTGTAGGTGGCCCAACCAAAAGTTGGGGGCCAACTCCACCGCTGCCTTCGCCTGTTCCATAAATTGATCGTAGTCGCGCTTGAGATAGAAAACCCAGGCAGCATCGGCCGCGATCAACCCGGATACAGGATCCAACTGGCGGGCGCGCAGAATCTCGTCGACCGCAGCCTGGAAGCGCCGGTTGGCAACGAGAAACATAGCATAATAATCGTGGGCCTCCGCGTAGCTCGGCTTGATGTCCAGAGCGCGCTGAAATTCTCGTTCCGCATTCGGCCAATCGTAGTCATAGAACATGAGCACGCCACCGAGCGATACATGCGCTTCGGGCAGGGTTTCGTCCAATGCAACCGCTTTTAGAGCTGCCGCTTTGGCCTTGGGCATAACCTCGCTGGGTGCAGCGTAGACGCTGCGCATCGCGGTGTAAGCATCGGCGACCCCGGCGTAGGCCGGAGCATATTCGACGTCTTTCTGGATCGCCTGCTGGAAATAGTCCAGGGCGCGGTAGATGGAAGCTTGGCTCCCATTCTGCAGGTGGAAGCGGCCACGCAGATAAGCAGCATGAACTTCGGGGATCACCTCCCGCGCACGTGCCAGATGTGCCTTCTCTTGTGGGCCGAGGCTTATCCGGACCTCGCGCGCGATGTCGCTGGCGACCTCGTGTTGCAAGGCAATGACGTTGCGCAAGTCGCGCTCGTAGCTCTTGGACCAGACGTGCGTGTCGCTGGGGCCGTGGATTAATTGCGCGCTAATGCGTACGCGATCATTGACCCGCAGAATCGACCCCTCAATCAGACCGTCAGCATGTAGCTCTTTCGCGATCTGCGGACCTTTCTTGTGCGTGTCTCGGTATTGCATGGTGGAGGTACGAGAGATCACACGTAGGGAATGAAGTTGGCTGATTTCCGAAGTAAGCTCCTCGGTCATGCCATCAACCAAGTATTGCTGGCTGGGATCGGCGGAGAGATTGGCCAGGGGCAGCACCGCAAGCGAACGAATGGTGCTCGGATCAGCAGCACGCCTCGCAAGCCGCCACTTTAAAAAGGCGCCCCCCGACAGCGTCAGGAGGACGAGGACAAAGAAGGCCGCGCCTACCGTCACGTACCTACGTATGTGGGATGATTGCGCCCGCGGCTGACGCTCAGCAGCAGGCAAGCGAGCCCTGGTTGCACTGTTGAGTTCCGCCGCACGGCGAATGCGCCGCACATCAGTACGCATTTCTGCCGCACTTTGATAGCGCAGATCACGATCCTTTTGTAGTGCATGGGTGATGATACATTCCAGTTCGATCGGAATCCGGGGATTTAGGCGCACCGGAGCGGCAGGAACTGTGCCGAGCAGCGCATGAGCGATCGCCGCAGATGTGTCGCCCCTAAACGGCAGCACACCCGTCGCCATCTCGTACAGTACGACTCCGAAGGAGAACAGGTCGGTGCGCGCGTCCAGTTCTTTGCCGAGTGCCTGCTCGGGCGACATGTAGTCCACAGTGCCCAGGGTGCTGCCCGCAGTGGTCAACTCCGTCATGGCGGTAGAATCGCGGGTCGCCGCCTGCGCTCTCGGGGTGACCTTTGCCAGTCCGAAATCGAGGACTTTCGCCTGCCCGCGCGTGGTAATGAAGATGTTGGCCGCCTTGATGTCGCGGTGAACGATGCCCCGCGAGTGGGCGGCGTCAAGGGCCTCGGCAATCTGCCCAGCCAAATCGAGCAGGACCTCCGTCTGCAGCGGTCGCCCGTCAATCGTGTGCTTCAGAGTCTTGCCGTCGAGGAACTGCATCGCGAGGAATGGCCGGCCTTCGTGCTCTCCGACTTCGTAGATCATGCAGATATTCGGATGATCAAGAGCGGATGCAGCCAAAGCCTCACGCTGGAAGCGCTCACGAGCAGCAGCATCACGCGCAAGATCTTCTGAGATGAACTTCAGCGCGACGTGACGTTGGAGCTTGAGGTCTTCCGCCTTATAGACCACACCCATCCCGCCACCACCGAGTTTCTCAATGATGCGGTAGTGCGAGATGGCTTGGCCGATCACGGAGTCGCGATCCAGCAATTCTCAATTGGCGAAATGGCCGGTCATCAGTTGAGATAAATCAATCGCCTCTCCTGTCGATTTGGCAATACGGATATGCTCTCATCTGTGGACAGGCGACTGTTTCCTGGTACCCTACTGTTCTTTACGACGCTCCTGATTTGCTCTACTTCCTCGGCTCGGCGGCGCGCCAGTAATACGCCGCAAGCGATGGTAATGCTGCCGGATTTGCCAGTAAGCGTTGGCCGGAAGTGGATGTTGACAACCCCTAGCCAACGCCTCCACGTCATCTGACGTTGCTAGGTTTCCAGTTCGACTTTCGAGAGGTACCCGATCGCGCGCTTCGCGTCTTCGAGTTCCGTCAGCTCTCGGCGGTCAGGAGGATTAGAGCGCACTTCAAACAACCGATCATCCACCGCCCTCAATGCTGCTTCCAGTTTGGGTCTAAGACGTGCCTGATCCGTCTCAAATAGCGCGTCTTGATAAACCTGCTTCCACACGGACTGATTGCGGGCTTGTGAGACCTGCATGAAAATACCTCCACATTGCAATTGAGTTCCGGCCAACGTAAGCGACCCGGCAGAGCTAATCTCTCCGGTTTTCGCAACTCAAATTTGAGGTCGGCGGTGTCTCAGCAACGGAGAACACAAGCGGCGAGAGATAGCAGCGTTGGAGAGGTTGTTTTCCGCGAAGAACTTGCAGAGCACTTACTTTTGTTCGAGGCGAAGATCCTCTGGAAGTCCACGGCAAGGCTCTGTTCGTTCAGGTGAGTGGGAGTTTTCACCGAAAACTCTTTCGACATCTCGCTTTGGCTGTATGGAGAGTTGTTTTCCGAGAGATCGTCAGGGAAAACAAATGCGAACAGCGCTAAACTGGCGAGAACCGCGACGAGTATCCTGACGAACTTCCGTTTCATGGCTTGCTGCCCGCTCGAACGAGCTAAGTTTACCTTTTTTTCCTGTGGAAATCTCGTGTGCGAATGTCCGTCGAAAGTCGCGTGGCAACCCGTTTGGAATCAATAAACCTTGGCAATGCGCTTTCATCCCCATGGGTGGGCCGCAGGCCCATAGCAAACTCAGAACCGAACTCGTCATATTCCTTCGATTGGTCCGATTCGCGCGGCCTTGCTGGTGGCACTGCTGCAGACACCACCCCGTTTCCGTACCAAGCGTCAGCTCTGGGCCCACCCGCGGACTGAGGGACAACTACAACAAGAATCTGAAGAATCTGTTCAGAGGTGCTGCCATCTCTGCCAGCACCCATCCTGGTCCGCTCCACGACTTCTATGTTGTTCTGCTTGCCAAAGGGGTGCGGCCGACGATGGCCCGTCACACCCTGGCGCGAAAGATTGTCACCATCACTTTTCCATCTCGAAGGAGCCGGACAAGCGTTTCCACACGGCTCAAGACGTGAAACTGCAACTAGGCTGGCTGTCGCACTCTGCCATTTCGCAGCCATCGGCCCAAAAGAGGCGGTCCTCTGCCGCTCGGATCGCAATGGCTGCGGTCATTCTGGCGTTGCTCGTCACTGTTTCTTTTTTAGTCCACGAACTGAACGATCGTCCCGCCAGTTCGAGCAACGGTGTCACGCCGTTCAGCATCGCTTTGCCACCACGGCAAGAACTCGCAGTCAACAACTCCCAGGCGGTCGTCCTCTCCCCCGATGGCAGGTACCTCGCCTATGTCGCCGCCGAGAACGGTGTGTCCCACCTTTACGCCCGCCGCCTCGACCACTTTGACGGCGCGGCCATTCCCGACTCCGAAGGCACGACTTTCCCGTTCTTCTCGCCCAATAGTGATTGGGTCGCATTTTTCAGTCAGGGAAAGCTGAAGAAGGCTCCCTCCAATGGCGGCGTTCCCGTTGTGATCTGCGAAGTCCCTACTTTTTTCGGAGGCACCTGGACACCACAGGATGTCATTGTGGTCGCTGTTCCCAACTACGGTCTGGCCTCGGTGCCAGCGAGTGGCGAATCGCTGCAGAAGATCTCCATGCCTATCAAGGACATCATCTATCCCCAGGGGCCAACTTGGTTCGCGGGGGGCGAGTGGATCGCTTTTACCGATTTCATGGTCGACACTTTCGGTCAGCTTGGACCTCAGGAGTTCGCTTTCGATACAGCCGTTTGAAGATTCGAAGCTAGGAGTCGGAGGTTCATAACGACCTTCTCGTCATTCAAGGTTTACTCTCGCCAAACGGTCAATTCGCGAGTGGGATGTTGAATCACCCACGGCAATCACCCACGATTCTAAGATCGACGGTAAAACAATGCGATTTGCGAATTGGAAGGGCGAATGGGGAATCAATTCGGCGGCGACAGCAGGAATAATCTTGGCAGACGTTACTGCGGGGATTCCGTATCAATTCCTGATAATGTGAGTCCTATCACCAAGAAATTATCTAATACCATGTTTCCCGCGCTCTTATATCTAGAACGTGATCTTGAAGAAGGCTTGTCCCCGTCGTGCTGTGTTGCCCTGGCAAACCGCTCCGGGTGAGACAATTCCGAAATTGAAATTGCTATTGTTGGGGTCGAGCCCGGCAACGTCATAGGGACTGTTGTCCATTTTGTCGCCACCGCAGACTCTCATTCGGTTGAGAACATTGTCGAATTCCACTCTCAACTCAGCCTTAACTCTCTCGCCCAGGAAGAATCGCTTGGAAAGCCCCAGTGTTTCGTTGCTTTCGAAAGGATTCCGGAAGCCGGAATAGAATGGAGCAGCATTGCCCACTCTCCAAGCCCCCGGAAACTGAAACTTCTTGATGTTGAATACCGGAAGACCCCTGCAATAGTTGTCCCAGCTCACATCGAAAGAGCCAGGCATGATATTGGCGCGGTTTAAGGTGGTGAAACCTAGGGGGAGACCATTCACAGTGATCTTCACCGGCGTACCACTGGCGTAGCTGTATTGTCCGGAGAGCGCCCACCCGCCCAGCAGATTCTTCATGAGGGCTCCTCCGTGGTTCAAGATCTTTTTCCCTGGTCCGATTGGGAGCTCGTAAACCTGACTGATGCTGAGCACGTGAGTGCGGTCGTCTCTGGCTACGGACCACTCGCCCTTCGGATTGAACTGGTCCAGACCCCTGACGTTGGAGCTCGATACAGCACTATCTGTATTCGTGATGGTCCTCGACAGAGTGTAGGCCGCTAGTAGGGTTAGGCCAATGCCCGTGCGCTTTTGGACGCTGACTTGGAGCGCGTCATATTTGTCTGCGCCGGTCGTGTCGAACGGGTTCTTGATATCGCGGAATTGCGGGTACGGCAACGATGTAGAGCCAAAGCGTCTGTCCGGGCCCCAGTCGGACATGAAGTTGTCATACGGAGTATAGAGACCCTCGAACTGCCCGAACCCAAGATCTTTTAGAATAGCCTGCGAGTCGTCACTGGTCCAAGCCTGGCCCACGAGCACGCAGTCGGCGTCCTGGAGCAGACCATCCGGGCAAAGTGCTGCCGGAATTTTAGGATCTGCCTCATTCCGTCGGATCAAGGCAGCCGGCAAGTGCAAATCATGGGTGTGCACGTAAGACACGGAAGTGAACATGTTCCACGGCAATTCCCGCTGCACTCCAAGGGAGAGCAACTCGTTGTAGCCCTGGTCGATGTGTCTGTGAATCTCATTGGTATTTACGACGAACATGTCCGGCGAAAAAGAGAGTTTGGCAGGCGAGGGAAGCGGGGTAGTGTCCCATTGGCCTAGCCCGGGAAGTTGTCCGTTACTCTCCGCGAAGAAATTGCCATCCAAGACGTCCCCGAAATTTACGGCCACCTGATTGGTCCCATACTCAAAGGCGCCCGTGTTCAAAAAACTGAACGATACCCCAGTTAGTAATACAGTTTTGCTATTCAACTGATACGCGAATCCCAGGCGAGGGCTGAAGTGCCGCCACTGCATATCGGGGTGATCCCACCCGACACAGCCGTTACAGTTCTTGCCCATAACTTCGATCGTGCCCAGTCGCGGCTGGCCGGTTGCCGGGTTAATGGCGTGCGCATTTGGAATCTCTGGATTGAAAAAAACAAGTTGATTGGCTTGGTTGTCGTTAGAGAACGGAAATGCCAAATCCCAGCGGAGTCCAACATTTAGGTAAAGCGCGGAGTGATTTTTATATTGTCCTGAAAATAGGGTGCGATATAGAAATTGCGGAGCCTCCTCCTCCGCACGAAACTAACAGTGTTAGGGGAACAATCCAAACCAGGGTAAACAACCGGTTCCGGTGCGTTCTCAAGACTCTCTCCGGCGGGCGGCATGATCTTAGCGCAGATTCAATGGGAATAGGCAAATTTCGTTCGTTTTAGCTTCAGCGAACGCCCGCAGGCTGTAGCCCGTGTCGTACTAGCTATGCCCTCGGAATTGATTTTTGATCTTCCTGTAGATCAAGAGCAGGTACAAATTGTCGTTAACTGAGCTGTGATTTTTATTATTGCGATGAAGCAATTCTGAGATATAATTTGTAGCCCGGCTGATCCCCCCAACCTGTCCCAGCTTCACCATAGGCCATTACTATGAGACGTTCCACCTGGGTAGCTCTTAGTACGATTGCCGCTCTATGTGTATGTGTATATTCCCCAACGAAATCTTTCCCTCAGAGTAGCGCTCGCACGCAGGGCCGCTCACTGGACCAGCTGATCGATGAATCCGATGTCATCGTCCACGGCTACGTCCTATCAAGCAAGATCGAGCCTCATCCCCACTTCGCAACTTGATGACGGTCGTAGTCTCCATGAATATCAAGGAGACGTATAAGGGCGGGACGCGCAAGTCTCTTGTATTCCGCCAATATGTTTGGGATGTGGGCCGCGGGCATGCGGCCTCTGAATACAAAAAAGGAGAGGAATTAGTCATCCTGCTCCGGCCAGTCTCGGAGTATGGATTGACCAGTCCGGCAGGCTTAGAGCAAGGCCGTTTCAGAATTGTTGTCGACCGTAATCGCCGACCTACAGCGGTGAACGGGCGAGGAAATTTTGGTCTTTTTGATCACCTCGAAAAACATGCTCATACACGCAGCATACCGCTTTCTTCACATCTCACCAAGGTGGTGCGGCAACATCAAGAAGGCTCCCTACTGCTTGCAGACTTGGAAGATGCAATCCGAACATTTTCGAGGTCACGCTGATGAGCGGCCGAGTGCTCACCCTTGCCCTTCTCTCTCTGTTCCTTTGCTCTTTCGCCTCGGCCGGAGGACCGCGCCTCGTCGGTGGACCAGCGGTAGGCACTCGCGCCGCATTCGGCATCGATGGCCAACCTTTCATCTGGAATCCAGCCAAGATGCCGATTTCGTACCGTGTTGATCCTGGTCCAATGGCCGTTAGTCCCAGCGGCACGACCGTCATTGACCATAACGCCGGTGTGCAGCGTGTGCAGAATATGTTCGGTGTCTGGCAAGGCGTCTCAACCGCGAAAATTTCGTTCTCAAATGCCGGTGCAATCCTGCCTGCGGGAAGTTATACGGGCGGCGATCTAAAGACGGCGCAACAATACAATGATGTAATCGGCTCTTGTAAGTCGGGCTCGCAAAGCCCCGTTATCTTTGACGCTAACGGCAGCCTCATTGCAAGTCTTGGTCTGCCTCCCGAAGTAATTGGCTTTAACTCGCTATGCGCACTTGATACCCCGAACGGTTATATCCTCAGTTCCGCGGTCGTCATGAACGGAGCCTTTCAAGACGGCATCAATAATTCTTCTTCCTTTGAACTAACGACCAACCAGTTCGACGAAGCCATCACTCATGAACTTGGGCACTTTTCCGGACTCGACCACTCTCAAATCAATCTCGACGTCCTACTGCAAGCCGTGTTCCCGTGTGATCTCGACGAACTTGCCGGCTTGCCCCTGATGTTCCCGGTTGCAGTTTGTCAATCGCGCAAAGATGTAGGTTTACCTGTGCTCGCTCCCGATGACGTCTCCTGGATCTCAAGTCTTTACTCGAACAATGCCGCAACAAGCTACGGAAGCATTAGCGGAGTGATCCTCTTTAATGATGGCGAAACTCCCATACAGGGCGTGAATGTAATTGCCAGACTCATTGACGACCCCAGCACAGAAGAAGATGAATCCCGCCACGTCGCGGTCTCGGCGGTCTCCGGGTACTTATACACTGGCAACCCCGGGCAGAGCGTAACCGCTACCATGGCGGCACCGATTGAACACAATACCAACGGTGATCCGTCAGGCTCACGCAATCCTTCACTCATTGGTTACTACCAGATCAGCGTGCTCCCGGGAACGTACACCGTTGAGGTCGAATCCGTTTACGAGCAATTCGCCGGCGGATCCAGCGTGGGGCCGCTCAATCCGCCGGTGCCCATGCCCACGGATCCCGAATTTTGGAACAAGGATGAGTCAGCCTTCGACTTTCCTCTACAGCGAGACACAATCAACGTCAACGCCGGCGACAGCATCACCGGGATCGATATCATTCTCAACGACCGTTACCCACGTTTTGACCAGTATGAGGATAACGGTAAACTCCTCGACCCTCCCTTTCCCGTGCGGTTCCCATGGGGCGAACAATTCTCCGCATGAAATCTAACTACCGACGACTTCGCTCCGCTGCCGCATTGCTGATACTGACATCTCTCATCGCTTGCGGGGGAGGTAACTCCGGAAACGGTGGCGGCGGTTCAGGGACACCTCCTCCTGCGCTGCTTACTATCGCTACCGACTCGATTCTTCCCGGCACGCTGACGAATTCGGCGTACAGTGTGACCCTGCGAGCCGCCAATGCTGTCGGCTCACTCACTTGGTCCATCGCGCCCGTTTCACCAACCGCCCTCTTCGTGGACGGACTATCGATCGATCCCGGTTCCGGCGTACTTTCCGGAACCGCAAACTTTCAGGGTACCGCGGGCTTTATCGCGACCGTACAAGATGCAGCCTCGCCTCCCCGTATGGCAACAAAAGGCTTTTACCTTACCGCCAGCAGTCCCATGCAGACGCCGGCCCCTCAGACCTTCACAATCGGTCAATACCAGGACATTCTTTCTATTTCCGTCGGTTTTCCCGGTGGCGTTCAACCCTTCACGTACACTCTGACCGCTGGTTCGCTTCCGTTCGGGTTGAAGCTCAATAACCAAACCGGACAGATCACTGGAAGCGCCATCACGTCCGGAACGTACAACTTCACCGTTACCATTCAGGATTCGTACACACCTCCCGAAATTGCCCCCGCCCAAATCACGATCCAGGTCGTGCCACCTCCCCTTTCGTTTGCCGACTCACTACCGCGCCAGTTGCTCTTGAACCGTCCTTTCAGTGGAAAGATCGTCGTCACCGGAGGTATTCCTCCCTATCACTTCACTATGACCTCAGGTACATTGCCTCCCGGATTCAATTCCATTGACTCCACCACAGGACAGATAAGTGGCACGCCGACCTCGGCGGGATACTACTCCTTCGGCGTGAACGTCAGTGACTCCAGTTCTCCCCCCGTGACGGCGAATACCAGCTTCGGCATTACTGTTGCCACTCCGCTGGGCAGAAACGACACCATTGCCACTGCGACTCCCATTGGAAACGAACAGATCATGGCCAGCATCTCGCCATACATCGATCCGCCCGACAGCGCTCCGCTTCCTGCGGACAATGACTATTACAAGTTAGTCTCGCTCTCAGCCGCGGTCGTTCATGTAGAAACGCAAGCGCAAAGGTGGTGGCCCGGTGATCCGGTTGACACGGTGATCGAAATTCTCGACTCAAACGGCACTCAGTTAACCTCATGTCGGCAGCCTGGTGATACCAGCACAGCGTTCAATTCACCTTGTATCAACGACGACATTCCAAGCCAGCAGACGACCGATTCAGCTCTGGACCTCAATGTTCCCGGCCCTGCGAATACCCCCACCACCTTCTATGTGCATGTGCTCGACTGGAGAGGCGATGCTCGTCCCGACATGCGATACGCTCTTCAGGTCTCCGGTGTCGTTACTCCGCTTAGCATTACGTCGACCAGCATTAGGCCCGCAGCTCGGGGACTCGTCTATTCTCAACAGCTGACTTCTGTAAATGCGATTGGCGCGGTTTCCTGGACCCTGATCGGTGGAGGTCTACCTCCCGGCCTCACTCTCAACTCCTCCGGCGCTATCACAGGAACTGCCACTACCGACGGAACCTACCCCTTCAGCATCCAGGCCTCCGACTCCGGCACTCCGCCACAGACCGCCACTGCGCAGGTACATATTCAGGTCGTTGACCCCCTCAAGATCGTCAGCCCGGCCACATGGCCAGATGCTTGCGTCAATCAGCCCTATACGTTTGCCGTCCAGACCTCTGGAGGCCTGCAGCCTTTCTCCTGGGGTTTTATCTCAAACTACTGGATCGGCATTAACGTCGATCAAGCGACCGGAGTGTTTAGTGGATACTCTTCGATTACCGGGACATTCAACGGTACGGTCGGAGTAGGCGATGCAACTGGAGTCCAAGTCTCGCAAAAAATCACCTTGACTGTGAAGCAGTGCCCCTAATAAAAAAGGCGCCGGAAGACCCGGAGGCTATGAGATACGACTCGCGAGATGCGGTCAAGCGAGAAGACAAAACTGGGTGCCCCATCCTAGCGGCGATCTTTGCATGGCTAGGGTGGGGAGTCGACTACTTGCTCTCCGCAACCGAGGGGCTGGACTCGAAGTCGCGTCGATTATTCGCAGCGGTCCGCGCCGCGCCCTCTGGGCTGGCTCGCCACCGCGGCTCCATACCTCTCTAGCAGCATCGGAGCCATCGCGTTCTCGGCTTCTTTCACGAAGATCATCTTGTTCTGCGTTGTACCTGGCAAGAATGGCAATTGCTTTATTGAGACTTTGTCGAGGTGCTGGTGTCCACCTTGATGGCGGAAGGGTTATTTGTCTTGCCTGTTTCAATCCACACCTGGCCGGACCAGCCACCGGAATCTGGAGTGAGAATGATATGCGACTGGTCGGCAGTCCCGCTCCCGCCCGGCCGTACAATATCGATCGCTTCTTGTGTGAGGTGGAGGCCGTCGCTCAACTCCCCAGGACGCGACTGCTCGATCCGTCGAGCCGTGCTCTGCCCTCCTCCGGACGTAATGCGCTGAACCGTGGTCTCGCGCTGCACAAGCTGCAGGCTGCCATCACCTGCTACACCCGGAACGTTCGTCGAGTAAGTTTCGGTTGTTTCGCGCATTTCTCCCGCACCGGCGTGAGCCTGTTTATTGACCGTGTGCTCGACGACTGCGAGGTTGCCCGTGGAGTCGGGACGGAGCACACGCTCGTCTTTGCTGCGTACCTGACCGTCCTGCTTGGTGGTGCTTTCTCGTACCTCGCTGAGTTTCCAGCGTCCTGTCCCATCCGAGAGGAGCGTGGATTTCTTGGATTCGACCGCCCCGTCACTGCTTTTCGTATCTCGTTGTTCAGTCTGCACCGCCGCGGAAAAGCCTCCGTTAACGTCCGGCGTAAGCACAGTAGTATTCGTCACCCGCAGCCCGGGACTGAGTTGCTTCGAGTCCTCCAACTCGCGCTGCACGACCTGTAGTCCGCCGTTGGCATCAAGATTGGAGATTGTGCGGGTCACCTTCTGTTCGCCGCCGGGCAGGCTGCGCGACTCTTCTTGCCTTTCCTGGATCAAAGTTCTGCGGCCGTCGGAGTCTCTGCCGAAAATACGCTCAACACTGCGAACCGTCGTGTCGTTGATGCGCCGCGACTCCGTCTCTGTGTCTGAGTAGGGGATGTACCGTCCATCCGGACCAAGCGTTTCGACCGACCTCCTGTCAACCACTCGACCGTCGGTTTCCGTGTGAGTTTCATTCGTGCGCGTCGGATTGACGGCTTGGCCAGGGCTTCCTTGCTGGCTGCTCGCGGTCCAAGATTGGGTTCCAGAGCTACCCTGCGCCGGGCAAGTCTGCGGGATGCCCAAGGCAGCCGCCAAAGAAATTAGAACAGATGATTTCACTAATCGGACAAACGTCATGAAGGCACAGTTTCTCATTACCTTTGCTCAACTATATACCTCGCCTTGCTCATTTCAATAAGCTCCTCAGGCTACAGTTGGAGAACCAGTTCCAGCGAGATGAATTGCGAGAATGGACCAATCTAATTGCCGTGGCTCTCGAGCAACTCCACCGAGAACGCCTGACAACGCTAGCGCCTTACGCAAAGGATTACCTCCGAAGCAACCAGCTCGCTTGCCGCCCTCTTAAACTCGACGGCATCGTCACCATCAGCGGAGGAAACTTATGAGCGTGGGCAATCGGCCAAGCTTCTTCCGAGCGTGAAACTCCAACGGGCTGGATCTCGATACCAAATAGCGTAAACACACCCGGGTCTCAGTGGAGGAGGGCGTGGCGAGTCAAGGGACAGCAGAGCGGGCTTCCGTTTTATTCGACATTCACTTTGCCTGTTAAAATCCCTGCAGAGTGTTCGCGCAACTGGTCTATGTTCGTTTTCGATACGCTCCGCGCAGCCGGAGCACCGTTCGAACTGGATTCTATCCAGTCTTTGTCAGCACGCAGACGGTCGAGTTCTTTTTGAACGATTCGTTGTTCGTAGGGAACCAATTTCTTCACGGCACGCCTCCGAGCGATCTAGGTTAGCACCGAACAGACACTGTGGGTCCCTATCAATCCATGTACATCCTCATCGCAGGGCGCAATGGACCCGATGGACACAACGCGCGTTTTGTCCGTGAAATGTCCGCGAGGGCAGAACAAAGTGGTACAAGAACGAACAACGCGCAAGGCGGTGAACTCAGCATTTTGTTCGTCTTGGATGGCTGGAGTTGCCCGCCGTGTCGGGTGATTTTCGGCTCATAGCCCAAAGGTCTAGAAACAAATTAGGCCCGTTCGTTGCGTGCTTCAGCGCCGAGGAGGACGATCTCACGCAGTGGGATTGCCGCCTCGGCGTTGAAGAAGCTTTCGAGGGCTTCGAGAAATACTTGCTACTCCCAGCGAAACACCTTCGCCGAGACCGCGGTGCACACGATAAACGTCACGGCCAGTGCGGTCAGGTCGCGCGAGTGCGCCCACCACGCGTCGCCCTTCCAAATCCCTTCGAGAAGTGAGACCGCGTAAGTTAGAGGCAAAACTTTGGCCACTGCTTGAGCCGCTAGCGGCAGTGATTCGACGGGTGTGAAAAGTCCCGAAACCGCCATCATCGGATACATGATGACGGCGCCAGTCGGCTGCGCAAAGCGCGCTGTGGGAACGAGGCTGGCGATGAGAAAGCCGATCGACAAAATGCTACAGGTGCTTATGAGAAGTGCCATCGTGAACCCCACCAAGGGAGCATGAATGCCGACCGGATAGTAGCGTTTGCCCGCCGCCACCATTAAAACCAGTGTGGCCGCACTGAGCAGCAGCTTGACGATCACGTGGGCGGTGAGAATGGTCTGGGGACGCAGCGGAGTGGCGCGGAGTCGTTTGAGAATGCCCCCCTCACGGTAGATCGAAATGATCGTGACCAGCGACAGCACGGCACCGATAAGGATCAGTACCGAAGCGAGCACCGGAAGACCGACGCCGATGAAACTACTTGCCGCGGGTGAGGTCACTGCAGCTCTGCGGCCGACCATTCGACCTGCCACAAGGAACACTACAACCGGGATACCGATCGTCCCGATCGCCCCCAACGGTTCACGCAGGAATATCTTGATTTCGATCCATGTCAATTTCCAGAGTCCGCGCAGCATAAGGATCAAGCCTCAATCGCGAATCGAGTGACCGGTCAGTTTGAGAAAGACATCCTCAAAGTTGGGGAGAATCGTGCGGAAATCGGTGACCCGTATCCGATTCTCCGACAGACAATGAATCACCGCGGCGGCGATGGCACGCCGGTCGAAGGAGGCGATCCGGCGCGCGAGCGCGTCGACGAAGCCGTCCAGTTCGGCGTCTGGAAGTGCCCGGTTGACGTATCCGTATCGTTCCGCGGTGTCGCCGTCCTGTCGATGTCGATGATACGTCCGTGTTCGATGATTGCCACCCGGTCGCACAACCGCTCGGCTTCCTCCATGAGATGTGTAGTCAGGAAAAGCGTCTTGCCGCGCTCGCGGATTCCGCGAACCAAGTCCCAGATGGCGCGCCGCGCCTGGGGGTCCAACCCGGTGGTTAACTCGTCGAGAAACACCAGTTCCGGATCGTTGATCAGCGCAAGAGCAATGAACAATCGTTGCTTCTGGCCGCCCGATAGGGTCATGAACCAGGCGTTCCGCTTGTCGATAAGGCCAAGCTGTTCGAGCAATCGTTCGCCGTCGATCGCATTCCTCTGGTAAAGGGATGCCCAGAGGTCTACCGCCTCCCACACTTTGATGCGCTTTTGCAGTTGTGCCTGCTGCAGCTGAACTCCAATCCGCTGTTGCAGCTTGTAAACATCGTTGAAGGGATCAAGACCCAGCACCGAGATGGCGCCCCGGTCGGGCGTGCGCAGACCCTCAATGCACTCCATCGTCGTGGTCTTTCCCGCGCCGTTGGGCCCGATTAATCCAAAGATCTCACCGTCGTTGACCTCAAACGATACATCGTCGACCGCCAACGTAGAGCCATAGGTCTTCCGGATTGCGGAAACTAGAATGACTGGAGGCATGATCGATTGCAAATCCTAAAATTTGCCGAACCGAAATGATGGTCAATATCTCGGGAAGTAGTCTAGGTCTGAGAACTTGGACAAACAAGTATCCCGGGTTGGTCAGAAACGCCCTCGAGGAAAGCAGAATACGACACTCTGGCCGTTGGTCGGCAAACCTTACCTTGGGATTACTTCACGTTTGCCCGTCACTCGTCAAGGATCTCTGGCCGTGCGCGAGGGTCGCGCAACGGTCACACCGCGATTGGATTGGCACCGAGGAGTTCCGTTTCCAAAAGTCGGAGGGCGTCGCGAGTAAGTCTGCGAGCTCGGCGAGGCTGCGCAACGCCACACAGTGACTACGTCTCAAGCAGCGTGCCGAGTACCTCGGGCCAGCGAGTTTCGAAGTCGCTGTCTCGTTGGAGTCCGCGTTGCAATACATTCTGGATTCGCTGCTGCGTTTCAGGCCACGTCAGCGCGGTCTCAAAAGAAGTGATAGCGGCGAGGAGCCGGTCGGCGGACGGCAACGAGACCTGGTTGACGAGATTCTTCGCGGCGGCGATGGCACGCCGGTCGAAGGAGGCGATCCGGCGCGCGAGCGCGTCGACGAAGCCGTCCAGTTCGGCGTCTGGAAGTGCCCGGTTGACGTATCCGTATCGTTCCGCGGTGTCGC
>WNGK01002734.1_pt1 | contig 19054 bp, 16 predicted proteins | sample 5400601 | NCBI WGS metagenome assembly WNGK01 (sample SAMN13153376, study PRJNA577476) | soil metagenome | isolation source: 60 cm soil or saprolite under Garry oak tree replicate 1 | place: USA:California | collected 2016-06-15
CTTCTAGACTGTGCTTACTTCTACCTGGGCCGCCGGGAGACCTGTTACGGGAGGGAGACCGGATGGCTGACTCGCGCGGCCGCCTGAAGAAGATCCGCCAGGGACTGAGCCCGGCCGAGTGGGCCCGTTTCGGTGGCATGGTCGCGGCGGTCGTCGGGCTGCACGTGCTGGGCTGGGGGATGCTGGCCGCCGCCATGGGCGGCCACTACCAGATCAGCAAGACGACGGTGTTCGGGGTGGGGACCGGGGCGCTGGCTTACACGCTGGGCATGCGGCATGCGTTCGACGCCGACCACATCGCGGCGATCGACAACACGACACGCAAGCTGGTCAACGAGGGCAAGCGGCCGCTTTCCGTGGGGTTCTTCTTCTCCCTGGGGCACTCCAGCGTCGTGTTCGTGCTGGCGGTGCTGCTGAACTTCGGCATCCGGGGCCTGGATGCCCAGGTCAGGAACGGCAACTCCGGGCTGCACAACATCACCAGCGTGGTCGGGACCTGTGTGTCAGGGTTCTTCCTGTTCCTGATCGCCGCGTTCAACATCGTCGTCCTGGCCGGGATCATCCGGGTGTTCCGCGAGATGCGCGGAGGCGCGTACGACGACGCGGAACTCGAGGAGCAGCTGAACAAGCGCGGCCTGATGAACCGGTTCCTCGGCCCGCTGGCCCGCCGGGTCGACACGCCGTGGAAGATCTACCCGATCGGGTTCCTGTTCGGCCTGGGGTTCGACACCGCCACCGAGATCGCGTTGCTGGTGCTGGCCGGCACGGCCGTGGCCGGCGGCCTGCCGTTCTACGCGATCTTGTCGCTGCCGATCCTGTTCGCGGCCGGGATGAGCCTGTTCGACACCGCCGACGGCTGCTTCATGAACTTCGCCTACGACTGGGCGTTCGCCAAGCCGGTCCGCAAGGTCTATTACAACCTGACCATCACCGGCCTGTCGGTGTTCGTGGCGGTGTTCATCGGCGCGGTCGAGCTGCTCGGCCTGCTGGCCCAGAACTCCAACCTCAGCGGCACGTTCTGGGTGTTCCTGGCGAACTTCAACATCAACAGCGCCGGGTTCTTCATCGTCGGGGTGTTCGTGGTGACCTGGGTCGTCGCGCTGGCCGTCTGGCATTTCGGCCGCATCGAGCAGAAGTGGGAGACCGCCCCCCCGGCCACCGCAGACACGCCACACTAGCCACTCGCACCCCCTGCGCTCCCGCTTAGCGCCCCGCGCGGCCTGGACATGGCATGGATGTGGCGGCCTACCCAATAGAAGGGGTACGGTGCCGCATCCATGCCCAGAGCAAGGCGCTCCCGGGCGGACTGCCCGTTACCAGGTGAAGTCTTCCTCCCAGAATTCGGTGCTGCCGCGGGGGGAAGACGGGCGGGCGGTCTCCTGGGCGCGGAGCTCGACCCGGCGGATCTTGCCAGAGATCGTCTTGGGCAGGTCGCCGAACTCCAGCCGGCGGATCCGCTTGTAGGGCGCGACCCGCTCACGGCAGAACGCCATGATGGACTGGGCCAGTTCCGGCGAAGGCTCGCGGGCGGCGGCGAGCAGGATGTAGGCCTTCGGCACGGCCAGCCGGACCGGGTCCGGAGACGGCACCACCGCCGCCTCGGCCACCGCCTCGTGCTCGATCAGGATGCTCTCCAGCTCGAACGGCGAGATGCGGTAGTCCGAGGCCTTGAATACGTCGTCGGTCCGGCCGACGTAGGTGATGTAACCGTCCTCGTCCGAGGTGGCGACGTCGCCGGTGTGATAATAGCCGCCGCGCATGGCCTCCGCGTTCAAAGCCTCATCGTCCAGGTAGCCGGTCATCAGCCCGAGCGGCCGCCGGATGAGGTCCAGGCAGATCTCCCCGTCCCGGGCGGGCTCGCCGGTCAGCGGGTCCACCAGCGTCACCTGGTACCCGGGCAGCGGCCGGCCCATCGAGCCCGGGCGGACCTGCTGGCCTGGCGTGTTGCCGACCTGCGCGGTGGTCTCGGTCTGGCCGAACCCGTCCCGGACCGTGATCCCCCAGGCCTTGCGCACCTGCTCGATCACCTCCGGGTTCAGCGGCTCGCCCGCGGCGACGCACTCGCGCAGCGCGGAGACGTCCGCCGCGGCCAGGTCGGCCTGGATGAGCATCCGCCACACCGTGGGCGGGGCGCAGAACGTGCTCACCCCGCAGCCGCCCAGCGCGGCCAGCAACGAGGCAGCCGAGAATCGCGGGTAGTTGAGGACCAGCACGGTCGCGCCGGCGTTCCACGGCGCGAACACGTTGCTCCAGGCGTGCTTGGCCCAGCCCGGCGAGGACAGGTTCAGGTGTACGTCGCCCGGCTGGATGCCGATCCAGTACATGGTGGACAGGTGCCCCACGGGGTAGCTGACCTGCGTATGCTCAACGAGCTTGGGCAGGGCCGTGGTGCCCGAGGTGAAGTAGAGCAGCAGCGGGTCGTCGGCCCGGGTGACGCCATCGGGGGTGAACTCGGCAGGGCCGGCGAACGCGTCGGCGTAGACGTGCCAGCCTTCCGTGGCCTCGCCGACCGCGATCCGCGTCCAGTCTCCCGGTAGTCCGGAGAACTTCGCCAGCTGCGACGTGTCGGTGATGACGTGCCTGACCTGGCCACGGGGAATGCGGTCGGCGAGGTCGGCCGCCTGCAGCAGCGTCGACGCCGGGATGATCACCGCCCCCAGCTTCATCGCGGCCAGGATGACCTCCCACAGCGGCGCCACGTTGCCGAGCATCAGCAGCACCCGGTCGCCGCGGCGGACGCCGAGGCCGCGCAGCCAGTTGGCGACCTGCCCCGACCGGGCGGCTAGCTCCGCGTAGGACAGGCTGACATCAAACCCGTCGTCGGCGAGGATGCGCAGCGCCGGCCGGTCCGGGTGCTCGGCCGCGATCACGTCGAACCAGTCGAGCGCCCAGTTGAACTCGCCGAGTTCGGGCCAGGCGAACTCGCGCCGCGCGGACTCGTAGTCGTCCCGGTAGCCAAGCAGCAGGTCCCGCGCCGCACGGAACGCGTCCGTCGAAGAGATCATGGGCCAATCGTGGCAGCTTCCGCGCGTGTCGGGAAGACCGGCGGCCGGTGCCTCACCGCGTCGCCTCCGATATCTCACGTTAGCGCGATGTATTTCCCGATTTCGCCGTGACGTATTTCATTTCACGATTTCGCCGTTGAGGCCCCACGACGGTTTTGACGTTTGGTAGTAAGTTTATGACTCTAGGTGACTAGGGTACTACGGTGCGGGAATGCGGGTCAGCACCGGAGCGGGAAGCCAGCGGCTTTTGTGGCGAAAGCCCTGGTATTTCTCGGCCGGGAATCGTGCATTCCCCGAATAAGTCGGTAATTACGGAGAAAAGGGGCCGGGAAAAAATGGGGCAATTCGTATGGCATCGTCATGCCTGGCGGGTAGATGAGGTGTCCGCCTGGGGACCTTCTGGGGGTAGCCAGCCGGCCAGTTTGCGTGGTTTCAGATGAGCGGCCAGCCGCGGGCCGGGCAGCCTGCCGACGATGCGGTCCCCGGTCGGCGCCCGCTCGACATCCTGATCGTGACCTCTGAGGCCCCGCCCATCGTCTCCGGGATCTCCACCTGCATCGACAAGCTGGCGACCGGGCTTGCCGCCCGCCAGCACCGCGTCAGAGTGCTTTCCTGTGCCGAGATCCACCGGATCGTGTTCGGCGAGTGGCGGCTGTCCTCCTTCGTCGCCTACTGGCCGCAGATAGTTCGCCAGCTACGGCATTTCGACGTGGTGAACGTGCACGGGCCGGTACCTACCATGAGCGACGTCTTCCTCTGGCTGTCCAGCCGGCTGCCGTCGTATGCCCGGCCGGCCATCGTTTTACACCCATCACTCGCCGATCGACATCCAGGGCGCCTCCCGGATGTCGATGCGCTACAACAAGCTCCACCAGGCCCTGGCCCTGCGGGCTGACCGGATCGTGGCCAGCACCGCGCACTATGCCCGCCAGCACCACAGCCGGTACGGTCCTGCGGTCCGGGCCATTCCGTGGGGGGCCGACACGCGGGTGTCACCGTCGGCCGGGGCACGGCGGTCCCGCGGTGAGCTGAACGTGCTGTTCGTCGGGCAGATGCGGCCGTACAAAGGGGTGGAGACGCTGCTGGCCGCCGCGGCCGGTCAGGCGTGGCTGAACCTCACCTTGGTGGGAGACGGGCAGAACTCGCCCGATACCGGAACCTCGCGGAACGGCTGCCCGTCGCCAGCGCCCGGTTGGGGGTCCTGCTGGAGGCCGTCTGCAGCCGCTACGCCCGGCTGCACGGGCTCACGATCGTGCCGGAACTGGATGAGCCGGGGCCGCAGTGGGCGATCTCGCCGGATGCCGATCCGCTGAGCGGCTCATGGCCGGGTCGTCAACCGGTATCCGTGCCGGAGGTGTCGGCGAGCACCGCCGAGCTTGGCCGTTGAGTATCCTGGCCCTGCCGCGGGCCCGGCAGATCCGCGTCCGCGCCGAATGCTCGGCCGTCGTGGGCGGCGTAATCCTGGTCGCGCGCTTCGCCGCGGGGGCCGTGCTCAACTATGCCTTCGGCCTCGGGCTCGCCTGGCTCCTGGTGCCCGCGCGGTTCGGTATGGTCAGCGCGGTTCAGAACGTGCTGCTGCTCGCCGCGGGGCTGCTCAACGCGGGCCTGCCGTGGGCGCTCGCCATTCGCGTCGCGAAGACCCACGGGGACCACCAGGCGGCGAAGCCGGAGTTCCGCACCGCCCTGATCGCCAACCTCGGCCTCGGGCTCGTGCTTGGCGCGGCGTTCATGGCTACCCAGCTGGCCGGCCCGCGGCTGGTTCCCACCGGCTCCAAGGTCCTCGACCTGCTGGTGGCCGCGGAGATGGCCATGCTGGCCGTGAACAGCATCCTGGCCGGGGTGGCCCAGGGCAGCGGGAGATTCGCCGGGCTGGGCGCGATGCAAGGCGGGGAGATCCTGCTGAAGTGCGCCGCCGCCGCGGTGCTGGTGGCCGGGTTGCATACCGGTCCGGCCGGCGTCGCGCTCAGCTTCCTCCTCGGGACCGCGGGGTCTGTGCTGATCGGCTTGCGGACCTGCCAGGGGCTTCTGCCCGGGCGCGGCCCGCTGGCGAGCTTCCGTTTCCTGGCTGACTCCGGCTCGATCTGGTTCGCGTCCGCCGCGGTGACCTTCCTCATCACCGCGGACCTGCTCGGCCTGGAGGCAGCCGGCCGCGCCGCCGGGGTGACGGCCGCGGTGCTCGGCGGCTACCAGGCCTGCAGCCTGCTGGCCAGGGCCAGCTTCTACGTCAGCGACGCACTCGCCGACGCGGTTTTCCCCTTCATCGCGCGCGGCCGGTCCCTCCGGGACAAGCACCGCTGGTTCGTGGCGGCCGCCCGGTGGGTGCCGCTGCTGATCATCCCGGTTCAGGCCGCGCTGTTCGCCGCCCCAGGGCTTGTGGTGCGGTTGTTCCTGCCGCACCAGTATTCCTATTCCGCCACTCATGCGCTGCTCCGGGTGCTCGCCGCGGGAACGCTCGGGGCGCTCATGACGGACATGCTCATGAAGAGCCTGTTCGCCGCCGGCTACGGCCGTCAGGCCGCCCGGCGGATGCCCATCACGGTCGTGACGGAAGTGGCGGGCCTGATTATCCTGGTGCCCCGCTACGGCGCGCTGGGAGCGGCCTACTCGTACCTGCTCGCGAGCTATGTGAGCGTCATCCTCCTGGTGCCGCTCTACCTGAAGGCCCTTCAGGTCCGCCTGCCCCGGCTTCGCCAGCTTGCCGCCTACGCCATCGGGTTCGCCCCCACCGCGGCCACCTTTGCCGTGGCCGGACGCGCTCCGACCCTGGTCGCCTGGGCCCTGGTCGCGACGGGCACATTGCTTTTCGTCATTCCCGCCCGCCGGATGCGGCTGATCACGGATGCGGACATCAGCGTCCTGAAGGGCCTGCGCGGCCGGCGGCGCGATCGCCCGCGGCGCGCGGCCCGGGCCCCCTTCCGGCGCTGGGCGGCCGGGTGGCCCGCCGACGTGTGCCTGGCCGCGTTCTGCGCCTGTGTCGCGGCCGTCGCCTTGCTGCACAACATCTTCACCAGCCCGGACGTGCTCTACGACGAGGCCGCCTACACCTTCGCGGCCAAGCAGGTCGCCCTGGGCTGGCACCTGACGCTGGACAACCAGCCGCTGTTCGTCCATCCGCCGCTGATGTTCCTGCTGCAGGGCGCCTGGCTCCACCTCACCGGACATGCCTCCGCCCCGCTCCCTTCTGCCATCCGTGCCGCCCGCCTGCTGTCTGCCTCGGCCGGCATCGCGGACGTCCTGCTGATCTCGGGCCTGGCCTACCGGCTGGCAAACGGCGCCACCCCCCGGCGGCGCCGGATGGTGACCGGCATAACCGCTGTTGTCGCCGCTCTTGACCCCCTCCTCACCCGGTATGACCGCCAGGACGTGATCGAGCCGTTCGCCCTGTGCATCAGCCTGCTGACCCTGCACGCGGCCTGGCAGCTGCGTGACCGCGGCGCGCTGGTTTACGTGTCCGTCACTGGTGCGCTCGGCGGCCTCGCCTTGCTGACGAACCAGATAACGATCTGCCTGATCGCGGTGCCGCTGCTGTTCGCGTTGCTTGAGCGGAACGCCCCGCTTGTGCGCCGCTCGGTGGCCGCGCTGGGGATCGCGGTCGCCTTTGGCGGGTTGTTCCTGCTGTGGGCGGCCGATCTCGGCCTGGCCGGTTCCTTCGTGAACATTCAGACCGCCACGCTGCGGCGGCTCGTCGGCCTGGTGCAGATCACCGGCCTCAACGTCCCGGGTGTCTCCCTCGTCGGCGCCCTGCTTCACTCGGTCGAACAGTACTCGAGCACCTACATCACGCTCGCGGTCGGCTTCGCCGCGCTTGCCTGGTGCTGGAGCAGGACCAACAGCCCCGGCGGGAACTTCCTCACGGCGTGGCTCACGGCCAGTTACGTCTTCGGCGCCTATATCGTGGCCGTCGGGACCCTGAACGAGCAGTTCTTCGTCTACCTCCTGCCGGCCAGCATCGTCGGCAGCGTGCTGCTCGCGGACGCGCTGCTGGCCGGCTGGGTCCGCCGCACCCGAGAGCACCGAACGGGCCGCGGCCGCCGCCCGCCCCGCGATTCCCGGCTGCCGCTCGTGACCGCCGCGGCCTGCTTTGCGGGCCTGGCGGGTTTGTCCGCGTCCATCTGGTTCACCAACTACAGCGGCGCAAGCGATGGCGTGGTGCTCATCGACCAGTTCATCGCGGCCAGGCTCCCCGCCTGCGCCGCGGTCAATGCCAGCGGCGACCGCGAGAAGTATTCTTACCTGCTAGGCGGCCACGACTTCTCGTACTTCTCGGTCGGGCCCGCCGCGCTCGCTGACGGCGTGCACTATTTCATCCTCTCGCCCAGCGACGCCACCGAACATACGGGCAACATGAGCCCGGCGCTGGCGAGCTGGATCACCGGCCACGGCAGGCGGCTGGCTGACTTCCCCAGCCAGGTCTACCAGACGGTGCAGCTCTGGTACGTGCCGGCCAGCTCGTATGACCCGGTGGCGGATGTGGTCGACATCCCGGGCGGCCGCTACGTCAACACGGTCGGCTCGCACTGCGGCGGGTACACCGTGACGAACGGGCCGCATGGTTCGTTCTACTCGGCATATCAGGCGCTCGGCGGCAAGGGGCTGCTCGGCGATCCGCTGAGCCAGGTCACGGCCGCGGGGCGGGGCAGGTACGAGCAGTTCGTCGCCGGCGCGGTGCTCGCGGCCGCGCCAGCCGCCCGCCCGTCCGCGCGCCGGGCCGTCCGCGCTCTGCCCATCGTGGCCATGCTGGCCCAGCGCGCGCCTGCCGCCTACCGCCGGGCGGGCCTGCCCCCGGTCTACTTGCGCGCCACGGCGGCCGAGCGGCGCGGCTGGCTGACGAACCCGTCGATAAGACGTGCCTACCTGGACGGGGAGGGGGACAGCCCGCGCAGCTACGCGGCCGCCGTCCGCCGTTTCGGTGAACCGCTCGGGCCGCCTGTCGCGCTGCCCGGAGCCGGCGTCGCCCAGGCTTTCGCCGACATCGTCCTCGAGGTGCCCAGCGAGGGCGGAAGCGCCCGCGCGGCGGCGGTCACCGACGCCGTCCTCAAGGCCAGGGTGCTGACCGGGCCCGGCCGGGCCCGTGTCCCCCAGGCGCCGCCGCCCCTCCCTGACCCGTTTCCGCCGGGGCCTGCCCAGCCCACGTCGGCGGAACCGTTCGCACTTGAACTAGGCGCGGCCCTGCTCCTTTACGGGACCGTAGTCGTCGCGGTGGTCCGCCGCTGGCCTCGGGCCGCCGGCGACGGGCCGCCATGGGCGGGGGGAACCTGGTGACCGGCCCGCTGCGCATCCTGGTGGACGGCCGGGTCATGCAGGACCGCTACCACGGCATCGGCAGGTACACCTATGAGCTGCTGCGCGAGCTGAGCCTGCTCGAGCCGGAGCTCATCGTCTTGTACAGCCCGGACATCGGCCGGCTTGACGTACCTGAGCTGATAGCCCGCCGCACGGTCCGGGCGATGCCGTCCCGGGTGCCGGTGGCGTCCGCCCGGTCCCAGTGGGTGCTCGCGCAAGCCGTGCTGAGCGTCCGGCCCGATGTGGTTTTCGTCCCCTATCACCTCAGCACACCCCTCCTGGCCGGCCGGGTCCCCGTCGTCTCGGTGATCCATGACTGCGTGTTCGAGCGGGACGCCGCCGCCTGCGGGCCGTCGGCCTTCTCGCTGGCGTACCGCGCGGCGACCCGGCTGGCCATCCGTTCCGCCGCCGCGCTGGCGACCCCGTCCCAGGCGGCCCGGCGCGATATCCGCCGTTTCTACGGGGCCGAACTCCCGGCCGAGGCTGTCCTGCCGCACGGGGTGGGGGCCCAGTTCTTCTCGCTGCAAGGCAGGCCCCGGCCTGCCGGACTCTGCCTTCCCGATCGCTACATCCTGCACGTAGGAGCGCAGCGTCCGCACAAGAACCAGCGCGTTCTCGTGGAGGCCATGTCGGCGCTGCGGGCCGGGCACCGGGGTCTCGGGCTCGTCCTCGTCGGTCAGCCCGACCCCAGGTTTCCCGATGAGGTCGGAAAGCTCGTGGCGGCCCTCGGCGTGTCGGATCTCGTGTACCGCTACGCCAGCCTCGAGGACCGGGCGCTGCTCGACCTGTACGCGAATGCGGCCGTGTTCGCCTACCCCTCGGTGGTCGAGGGTTTCGGGATGCCGGTCCTCGAGGCCATGGCGGCGGGGCTCGCCGTGGTGGCGAGCGACGCCGAGGCGGTGCGGGAGGTCGCGGCCGGCGGTTCGCTCATCGTGCCAGCCCGGACGACCGCCGCCTGGATCCAGGCGCTCGACCGGGTGCTTACCGACCCTCACACCCGGCGAGACCTGCGCGAGCGCGGGCAGGCCATCGCCGCCAGGCACACCTGGGCGCGCTCAGCCGGGCGCACCCTGTCGTTGCTGGCACGCACGGCCATGACGGTGGGTGAGAACGGGTGAACCCGGCGATCGGCGCGGGCGGCCGCCTCCCGGGCCGGGTCCTGGTCCGAACGTATGCGCTCGCGCTCGCGCTGATCCTCCTGCTCGGCCTGGCGAAAATCCTGATCGCGCATAAGGTCGTCAACGTCGCGGTCACCCCGCCCGATCGTGTCGTGACGTCGGGCCTGCTGATCGGGACGACTCCGACCGACATCGGCCTCGAGGAGCTTGCGGCCGGCCTCCACGTGGACGGAGTCGTCAATCTGGCTGCGCCCAGTGTCGCCGAGCAGGTGACGGCGGCCAGCCTGCACCAGGCCTATCTGTACCTGGCAGTGCGCCCGGGCGCGGCCCCGACGTGGGCCCAGCTGCGCCGTCTGGCCGGCTTCATGCGCCGCCACACCGAGCGCGGCGCCTGGGTGTACGTGCACGATGACGTGGCCGGGCCGCGGGCCGTGACCACCGTGGCCATGCTGCTCCTGCTGCGCGGCCAGACCTGGGCCGCGATGTCCGCGCAGATCACGCGGCCGGGGCTCGACTCGCTGGGCGAGCACCAGCGACTGGCCCTGGATCGCGTGAGGTCAGCCCTGCATCAGGCCGGCCGGTCACCGGCCGGCAATCCCTACGCCAAGGCCCGGATCGAACCGTGGTGACCCGGCACACGCTGAGAAGAGGAGTGGCAGTATGACAGCTCAGAACGAGGCCACCAGGACCGTCCCTGACACGGCTACGGCCCGGCCAGGCCGCCCGTTCACCATGACCATGGCGACCCGGCGCGCTCCCAGCGAGATCGGCGGGGTGGAGCGTGTCGTCGCGGGAGTGATGAGGGAACTGGCACGGGTGCGTCCCGCCTGGCGGGTGGACACCGTCCCGGCGTTCCGGGCAGGCAGCCGGATTGAGGGGATGGACGGGTTCTCCGACGTGATTGCCGCCTTCCGGCTCGGATGGCGGCTGCGCGGCAGCACTGCGGATGTCATTTTCGTGCACTGTCCGGAGTGCCTGTGGGGGATCCGCTTGCTGCGCAGGCGGCGAGATGCCCCACCGCTCATTGCCGTGTGGCACGGGGCCGGCCCGGTGCCGCACCTGCGGCTGCGCCGGCCCGGTCACCCGCTAGCGCGGGCGCTGGCCTGGCTGCGGACGAACGGGGAACGGCGCGCCCTGGCCGCTGACGGTCACATCGCCGTGCACGTCCAGGTCGAGGAGTGCGTGCGCTCCCTGTATGGCCTCAGCGCCCCCGTCACTGTCATCGACAACGGCCTGGACACCACAATCCAGGAGCATCTGGCCCGGCCAGCGCGCGGTCGGGTACGGACCGCGCGGACCGGGCTGAATGCGCTCTGGGTGGGCCAGACCGGCTACAGGAAGGGCCTCGACGTGGCCATGGCCGCCGTGGCCGAGGCCCGCGCGGAGCTGCCCGGGCTGCGGCTGCGGATCGCCGGGATCCCGGCAGGGAAGGCGGTCGAGGGAGTGGACTGGCTCGGGATCATTCCCCCGGACCGCATGGCCGAGGTCTACCGCGACGCCGACCTGTTCATCTTCCCGACCCGTTACGAAAGCTTCGGGCTGGTCGTGATCGAGGCCATGGCCGCGGGACTGCCGGTCGTCGTGTCCAATGTCATCGGCGCGGGAATCGTGACCGACGGCCGCAACGGCGTGGTGGTCGCCGGTCACGATCCGGCGCGCTACGCCGAGGCGTTGCGGCGCCTGGCCCCGCCCGCGATCAGGGCCCAGATAGCCGAGGCCAACGCCGAAGACGTCAGGCGCTTCAGCGTCGAGGTCACCGGAAGCGGCTACGTGGCGGTCGCCGAGTCGTTCGCGGCGACCCAGTAGATCTCCGGGCGGGTCGGCACCGTGCCGTCACGGAACAATCCGGCGAACTGGGTCCGGTATCCGGCGATCCGGCTTGCGTTCTCGGCCCGCCCGGAGACCCAGGGATGGGGGACCAGGCCCGCGCGCTGGATGAAGCCCACCTCCGGCGCGGCCGTCCGGGAGTAAGGGAAATCGCTGTAATACACGATCCGGATCGGTCTCCCAAGCTCCTGCGCGGCCCGGCGGGTAATCAGGTGGTCGACGTGGCGGCCGATGCCGAGGGGGGCGAAGACCACTCCGGCCTCGCCGGCCCGGGCGATCTCGCCGACCCGGGCGCTCACCTCGGCGGCCAGCCCGGCGTCGCAGGACGCGACCCGGCCGCGGGCGGCGTCGAAGCGGAAAGTCGGGTAGGCCGGCCTCCTCCGGCCGCGGCGGAACAAGGCGTCCCGGAACCCCAGATGGACCGCCGCGGCGCCGATGCCGGCCAGGACTTCCCTGTCCTCCGCCCGGCGCTGGGAGAAGAAGTCCTCGGCATCGACCCCGCCGAGCGCGCGTAGTTGCCTGCGGGCGGGCAGGGACCACGGCGGCGGCGCGGCCGCCGTGAACACCGTCGCTACGGTGACGAGATGCCGGACCGCGAGATGGGCGATCAGGGCACCGCAGGACAACACGGCGTCATCGAGATGCGGGGACATCACCACCACGGCCGAGTCGGCGCCGTCCATTTCGGCTATCACCCTCCTCAGCCGGTCGGTCATCACCCAGTCGTCTCCTTTCGGTCCCCGGCGATCATGCTGGCGTACATGGAGAAGGGAATGGTCCCGTCCCACAGGTGGACGTCGTGGGCCCAGTAGAAGACGGTGAAACCGCACGAGCGGACTTGCTGGAGCGCGGCGGCCATCACGCCGGTGGAGGAGGTGTTGGTGTAGACGGAGTCCAGGCTGGCAGGCATCCTGTAGCCGGGGTTCTCGCCGCTGACGGCCAGGCCGTACTGGTGGGCGATGCGGCTGATCCAGCGGGTGGCGGACCAGGAGTCCATGGTGTCGCTGGTCAGGGACAGCGAGGTGTCTCCAGGCTGGCAGGAGTCGTTGCCGCCGGACCGGTCGGCGACGGAGGAGATGTAGGCCATGACGTTGGCCTTGTTCGGCAGCTGGGCGTAGTACAGATCCACACCGCGCCGACGCCGGTGGTGCCGTCGTTGAGCAGGTTCTGCCGCTCGGTCTGGGTCAGGTAGTCGGGCCGGGTGCCCGATCCGGGGGTGACGGTCTCGTAATAGCCGGTGAAGCCGAGCTTGGACAGGGTCTGCATCTGCCAGTTGGTGACGTTGTCCAGGCCGCCGACGTACCAGTTCACCCATCTGCTGATCTGCGCCTGGGTCAGGCCGGGCTGGCCGGGCTTCCAGTTCGGGTAGGGGTTGCGGGTCATACCGGTGGCGAGCCCGCTGCCGGTCAGGGCGGCATGGTCGAAGGCCCAGTAGGTGCCGCCGCCGGGGTAGAGCATCTCGGCGTCGCCGCCGGAGGTGAGCCGGATGGCCCAGAAGTTAGACAGCGGCAGGTCGGCGGCGACCAGGGACAGGTAGGACGCGGCGGCGGAGCGGACGGCCTGGCTGAACACGAAGTCCGCTTCGGTGGAGGTGGCGCCGTCCTGGTCGGTGTAGGTGCTGTTGGGCAGGCTGAACACCCAGGACGGGGGGTTCTGCAGGCCCAGGCCGAGGGTGACGCGCTGCCCGGCGGCCTGGTAGGCCGCCAGTTCGGACTTCATGGTGGCCAGGTAGGAGGAGGACACGACGCCCCGGCTGGGTTCGAAGCTGGCCCAGTTCAGCTCGAACATGGCCATCGTGACGCCCGCGCGGTTCTCGGCCGCCGCGGTGCCCGGCTGGGTGTCCAGCGTGCCGAAGATGACCGACTGCGAGCCGGCCAAGGCCAGGCCGAGTGCCATGGCCCCGGCCGCCACCAGGCCGGCCGCGGCCAGCAGTCGGTTGCGCCTGGACATCGCTGCCGTCCAGAGGGTTTCCGCTGCTTTACTGAATTGACCGTGGAGAGCCATGACCCTTCGCCTTTTCTGTTGTCCGGCTCCTTCCGGCCCGCCACCGCCCTAGACAACTAGGAGGTGCGTCCATGTTACTATAAGTGATTCGATAGTCATCGATTGTTACTGAGGCTTGGCCGGTCAGCCCGAGCCTGAAGCCGCGCAGCGGATGCAGGCCAGCGCGGCCGGACGGGCAGCCAGCCGGTCTTCCCCGATCGGCTGGCCGCATCGCTCGCACACGCCGTATCGGCCCGCCTCCAGCCGCCGTAGCGCCGTGTCGATGGCCGCGAGTTGTTCCCGCGCCGCCTCGAGCAGCGCGGCGGCATGCTGGCGTTCGAACGCGAGCGTCGCACCCTCCGGGTCGTGCTCGTCGTCGGTCCCGGCCGAACTGGCCGCCTCGGCCAGCCCGGCGAATTCCCGTTCCAGCGCGGCCACCCGCAGCCGGGCGCGGGCCTGCTCGGCCAGCAGGAGCTCGCGCGCGCTCTCCATGTCCTACCTTAACCACGTGACCACCGACCCGCGGACGGACCAGGACCAGGCTGGCCCGGCCGCGTCGCCCGGGGTGTTCAGATGGGCCGAACGGATCAGGTCCTCGCCCTACTATCCGGTTCTCAGCCATCCGGTGTTCCGCCGGGTGCTGCCCGGCGCGGCCGCCTCCGCGCTGGGCGACGCTTCAGATGTCCTTCATGTTGCCTGGGTAGCCTCGGCCGCAACAGCGAGGAGAGCCGCCCGGCTCATAGCTGACCCAGAAGGTTCGTGCAGGGATTTCCGAGTACGTGACCGCAGAATGAGATACATGAGCAGAGCACGCGGAGACGACGGGATTCGCCAGGCCATCGCCGCCAGGGATCGCGGCCGCAACAAGGTCCGGTCGACGACTACCACGGTCGCCATGGCCAGCGTGGTGACGGCTGGCGCGCTGGCCCTGGCCCTGCCGGGGTCCACGCAGAAGACCGCGTCGTCCTCCACCGGATCCGGCTCGACCTCGACCGGCTCGTCGAACTCGCCCTCGGCCAGCTCAGGCTCGGGCTCGTCCGGCACCGGCTCCAGCTCCACCGGCTCCAGCTCCACCGGATCCAGCTCAACGGGATCCAGCTCCACGAGCTCAGGCTCCTCGTCTAACTCCAGCTCCGGCGGCCTCAGCTCCGGCTCCTCGCCGACCTCGAGCTCGGGCAGCAGCCAGGTCACCTCCGGCGGCTCGTGATGCCGCGCCCCGCCGGGGACACCACGACGGACGCCGCGGCGACGGACGCCGCAGATACCGACGCGTCGGCTAGCTGGCGCGCCCTCGGCACGCTGGTCCACCTGGTGGTGACCGCCCCGGAGCGCCTGACCGAGGCCAGGCGCCTGCTGACGGACGACCTCGCCGAGGTGGACGCGGCCTGCAGCCGGTTCCGTGACGACTCGGAAATCTGCGCCCTGCGCGACGTCAAGAGCCGCCCGGCCCGGGTCAGCCCGCTGCTGGCCGAGGCCATCGAGGTGGCGCTGCGGGCGGCCCGGCTGACCGAAGGCGACGTGGACCCGACGGTGGGCGCGGCCATGTCCGCGATAGGATACGATCGTGATTTCGAACAAATCAAGCAGAATGGTCCAGAGATCGCTCTCACGGTCAGGACGGTGCCCGGCTGGCGCGAGGTCCACCTGGACGGCCAGTCCCTGACCATGCCCGCCGGGGTCCAGCTCGACCTGGGGGCGACCGCGAAGGCGTGGGCCGCGGACCGGTCCGCCACGAGGATCGCGTCCAGGCTCGGCTGTGGCGTGCTGGTCGGCCTGGGCGGTGACATCGCGGTGGCCGGCCCGGCCCCGGACGGCGGCTGGCGGATCCGGGTGCAGGACGTGACCGGCGCGCCCGAGGACCCGCCGGCCGGCCCGTACGCGCTGATCGCCATCCGCGATGGCGGCCTGGCCACGTCGAGCACCGCCGCGCGCCGCTGGCAGCGGGGCGGCGACGTGCTGCACCACATCCTGGACCCGCGCACCGGCCTGCCCGCCGAACCCGTCTGGCGTACCGTCTCGGTCGCCGCGGGGAGCTGCGCCGACGCCAACGCGGCGAGCACGGCCGCGGTCATCCGCGGCCGCCGGGCGCTGGGCTGGCTGGCGCAGCTCGGCCTGCCGGCCCGGCTGGTCGACGCGACCGGCGTGGTGTTCACCGTGGCCGGCTGGCCGGATGAGTCAGAAACAGCCGAGTCAGAAGGGCGGCAGAGATGAGCAGCACCGCGTTCTGGTACGCCAGCCGCGCGACGGGGATCGTCGCGCTGCTGCTGCTGACGGCCGTCCTAGTCCTCGGCATCCTGGTCAACCGGCAGGGCCGGCTGCCCGGCCTGCCGAGGTTCGCGGTGACAGGTATCCACCGGAACCTGTCCCTGCTGTCGGTGGCGTTCATCGCCGTGCACGTGCTGACGGCGGTGCTCGACACATTCGTCAGCATCCCGCTGGCCGCCGGGATCGTCCCGTTCGCCTCGGGCTACGAGCGGCTGTGGCTGGGCCTGGGCGCGATCTCGCTGGACCTGATGCTCGCGATGATCGTGACCAGCCTGCTCCGCGGCCGGATGAACCGCCTGCTGTGGCGGGCCATTCACCTGCTCGCCTACCTGAGCTGGCCGATCGCGTTCGCGCACAGCATCGGCTCGAGCAAGGACCTGCAGCAGGGCTGGATGCTCGTTATGGCGATCGGCTGCGCGCTTATCATCGCGGCGGCGGTAATCTGGCGGCTGGCTCACGCGGCACAGCAGGTGCCCAGGGCCGGACGGGTCGCCGCGGTGTTCGCACAGCACACCGCGTCGGCGGCCAGGACGGCCCGACGGAACCGCCAGGCGGTGTCGCGATGACCACCGCCGTGAATGAATCGGCGCCAGGCGGGGCAGCCCGGCAGGCTGCCGGGCTGCCCCGCTTGCTGCCGACAACCCAGGAAGACCTCCAAGCCCACCTGGCCAGGTACGGCCCCACCCCGTACCGGGGGCGCCCCGGCGTGCTGATCGACGAAATCGAGACGTCCGGCCTGACCGGCCGGGGCGGCGCGGCCTTCCCGGTGTACCGGAAGCTGGCCGTGGTGGCCCGCGCCCGCGGCACCCGGAAGGTGATCGTCGCCAACGGCGCGGAGAGCGAGCCGGCCAGCCGCAAGGACGAACTGTTGCTGCGGCTCGCGCCGAACCTCGTGCTCGACGGGCTGCAGCTGGCCGCCGAGGCGATCGGCGCCACCGAGGCGCACCTGTACCTGCACTCCGCGCCCAGCCCGGAGATCCTGCGCGCGCTGGCCGAACGGGCCTCCCGGGGCCTGGACGGCCTCGGCGTCACGATCACGCAGGCCCCGCCGCGTTTCCTGGCGGGCCAGGAGACGGCGCTGGTGAACCGGCTCGGTGGCGGCCCCGCGCTGCCCACGTTCCAGCCGCCGCGGGTGAGCGAGCGCGGCCTGGGCGGCGCGCCGACCCTGGTGCAGAACGTCGAGACGCTGGCCCACCTCGCGCTCATCGCGCGGTACGGCCCGCGCTGGTTCCGCGCGGTCGGCACCGACACCGAACCCGGCAGCATGCTCACTACCGTGTACCAGCCCGCCGGCGGGGGGTCAGGGGGGTCGTCCCCCCCGAGCCAGCACTGCAAGACCCGGGTGGTCGAGGTGGAGATCGGCGCGCCGCTGCGCACCCTGCTCAGCGACGGCGCCGAGGTGCAGGCCTGGCTGGTCGGCGGCTATCACGGCACCTGGCTGCCGATGCCGGACGCGGCCGGGATCACCCTGGACAACGCCTCGCTGCGCCGGTTCGGCGCCGCCGCGGGTGCGGGCGTGCTGGCGGCGCTGCCGTCCGACCGGTGCGGCCTGACCGAGGCGGCGCGGGTGACCGGCTACCTGGCCGCCGAGTCGGCCGGCCAGTGCGGTCCGTGCCTGAACGGGCTGCCGCGGATCGCGGCCGGGCTCGCCGAGCTGGCGGGCGCCGGGCACCGCAAGCAGACCCGCGCCGACGTCGAGCGGTGGGCCGACCTGGTGACCGGCCGCGGCGCCTGCAACCACCCGGACGGCACGGTGCGGTTCGTCCGCAGTGCCCTGACGGTGTTCGCGCCCGAGATCGCCCGGCACGCCCGGGGCCAGTGCTCTGCCGCCAATCACGGGGCAACTAACCGCAGGCCGTTCCTGCCGCTGCCGGACGGCATGCCGACAAGCGAAGACGACTGGAGCTGACCATGGCCCAGACCCTTGACGCCCAGACCCTTCATGCACAGACCCTGCGGGTGAACCCGATCGACTGCACCGGGCACGGCGTGTGCGCCGAGCTCCTGCCCGAGCTCATCTCGGTGGACGAGTGGGGCTATCCCCTCGTCGACCCACGCCCGGTGCCCCGCGCCCTGGACCGCGACGCCCGCCGCGCCGTAGCCGCCTGCCCCGCCCTAGCCCTCAAGCTCATGCGGACCGACGCGCCCGCTCGTTCGGCTTAAAGAACGTCGTGACCCGGGTGCGGCTCGACAGGAACCGCGGGGATCGAGCCGAGGCGCCCCGCCTGGTAGTCCTCGAAGGCCTGGACGAGTTCGGCGCGGGTGTTCATGACGAACGGGCCGTAGGCCGCCACCGGCTCCCTGATCGGTTCGCCGCCGAGCAGCAGGACGTCCATGTCGTGCTTCGGGTCTGCGGCGAAGGTGATCGCGTCGCCGGCCCCGAACACCGCCAGCTGCCCCATCCGCACCGGGCGCCTATCCGAGCCGACGGAACCGCTGCCGCTTAGGACGTACGCCAGCGAGTTGAAGTTCGCCGGCCACGGCAGCCGCACCTGCGCGCCTGCCGAGACGGTGGCGTGCACCAGGGAGATCGGCGTGTGCGTAACCCCAGGTCCGGAATGGCCGCCAAACGACCCGGCGATGACCCGCAGCAGCGCCCCGCCGTCCGCCGAGGACAGCAGCGCGACCTGCCCGGCCCGGATGTCCTGGTAGCGCGGTGGCGTCATCTTCAGCCGGGACGGCAGGTTCACCCACAGCTGGAAGCCGTGGAACAGCCCGCCGCTGACCACGAGCTCCTCCGGCGGTGCCTCGATGTGCAGGATTCCGCCGCCCGCGGTCATCCACTGGGTGTCGCCGTTGGTGATCAGGCCGCCGCCGCCGTTGGAGTCCTGGTGGCGGAAGGTGCCGTCGATGATGTAGGTGACGGTCTCGAACCCGCGGTGCGGGTGCCACGCGGTGCCCTTGGGCTCACCGGGGCCGTAGTCGACCTCGCCCATCTGGTCCATGTGCACGAACGGGTCGAGCCGCGCCAGGTCCACCCCGGCGAACGCGCGCCGGACCGGGAACCCCTCGCCTTCGTAGCCGGAGGGCGCGGTGGTCACCGACGTGACCTTCCGCTCGACCTGGGTGACGTCGGGCTCGGGAACCCGGGGCAGTACGAGTATGTCGTCGACGGTGATCGCTGGCATGGCTTCCTCCTACGCTTAGATGCCAGCATAACGATGCTTGAAATATCAATTATTCCGAACGGGCCGTGGTGCACGCCCCGGCTCACCTGCTCGTTACCATGGGCTCTGTACTATGGGCCGGCATGGATCCCTACGCGAGCGCGGGCGTCGACGAGGAGCGCGAGCAGGACGTCTTCGCCCGGGCAATGCGTCCCTGGCTGGCCCGGACCAAGGTCCGCTCCCCGATGGTGACCAGCATCACCGGCCTGGCCAGCGGTTACTTCGCCACCTTGATGCATATCCCGCCCGGGCCGCCGCTCGCGCTGACCACCGACGGCGTCGGCACCAAGATCCTGCTGGCCCGGGAGGCGAACCGGTGGGAGCCGATCGGGGTCGACTGCGTGGCCAACAACGTCAACGACGTGATCTGCGTCGGGGCGGTGCCGCTCGCGCTGCTCGACTACAT
>WNGK01002838.1_pt1 | contig 19051 bp, 15 predicted proteins | sample 5400601 | NCBI WGS metagenome assembly WNGK01 (sample SAMN13153376, study PRJNA577476) | soil metagenome | isolation source: 60 cm soil or saprolite under Garry oak tree replicate 1 | place: USA:California | collected 2016-06-15
GCGCACATTTGTCCAGCACACCTGACTCACGTCGCCTTGCCGACTTCTGGGGAATCACCAGGAATTATCCTCTTGACAAAACAGCAAACGACCCGGTATAGTTGAGACAGATACACAAGTTGATTAGCCAGACGAAAGAAGTGGTCCATCTATGAGACAGCACGCTTACCAGGTGTTTGCGGGGTGGATCATGCTTCTTCGCGGCGCTCCTCCCCCTCCATGGTTTCTCCGGCAGTATTGAAACAGCCCCGAGCTTTTTTGTGATCATTTAGCGGGGAAGCCTGCTCTTTTTCTGCTGAAGAGTTAACAGTCCCTTACATTTTCGCACCGGCGCTGTATACAGTACCACAGTCCTTGCTTTTTCTTGTCTTGTTTTGTTTTTTCCACAGACCTTTTTGCACAGAAATGAGGTAACGGGTATGTCAACTGAATTACCACCTGCACATTACGATTTACGTGTCAAACGCGACCTCGGGAATGGTCTTCTCCTGCGCTGGTCGGAGGCAAACGATACTGAGGAGCTTGTGTATCTCACCGGCAATGTGTTCCGTGACGAAGCGGACGAGCCGCCCAATACGCGTGCTGAGAACCTGGTGCGCGAGTTGATGAGCGGCCGGCACCCCTTGATGGGGCCGCGTGATTTTATTGTCATTGAGGATACGCGGCGCAGGGAGCACAAGATGGTTGCCTGCACCTGCTTCTGGTCGCAGACGTGGGAGTACGAGGGGATCCGTTTTGGCTTTGGCCGACCAGAGATTGTCGGAACCGACCCCGATTATCGCAATCGCGGGCTGGTGCGCAGCATGTTCGAGGAGATCCACGCGCGCAGTGAGGCCGAGGGCCACCTGGCCCAGGGCATCACAGGCATTCGATACTTTTATCGCCAGTTTGGGTATGAATACGCGCTGAATCTGGGCGGAAGAAGGGTAACCAACCTCTCGCTTATCCCCGCTGCCAAAGAAAATGAACCTGAGCCATACACGCTGCGCGACGCCACAGAAGATGATATCCCGTTGATTGTAGAGCTGTACGACCGCCGCAGACGCGAAAGTATGGTTAGTTCGCCTCTCGAAGCGAACTGGCTGCGCTACCATCTTAAGATGTGGAACGTCATTGAAACTGAAGACAACTGGCATGTGCAGATCATCATGGAGCGCGCAGGGATGGCGGTCGGCTTCCTTTTAGTGCCCATTATGCGTTGGGAGAAGAATATGGAGGTCTTCGCGCTGGAAGTCAGGCCAGAAGTGAACTTGAAGGCCGTCCTGCCGCCTCTTTTGCACGCCCTGGCAGTGCAGGGGCAAGGCTTGAAGGCGAAGCCGGGGGCAGGTCCGTTTCAAGAGATCAGCTTTAGTTTGAGCGCCACGCATCCTGTGTATGAGGTGTTGGGGAGCGCGCTCACCACCAGGTGTGTGCCGCCCTATGCCTGGTATGTGCGCGTGCCTGATGTGCCGCGTTTTCTACGGCATATTGCGCCCGCGCTGGAACGGCGGTTGCTGGAGTCGCCGCTGGGAAGCTACAGCGGCGAACTGCGTATCAGCTTGTATCGCGGCGGGCTGCGCCTGGTCTTCGAGGATGGTAGATTGAAGCTGGCTGAATCCTGGCGCAGTCCGGCCTATGCGAGCAGCGAGGACGCGGCGTTCCCGCCGCTGGTGTTCCTGCAATTGCTGTTTGGCTATCGCAGCCTGGATGAACTGCGCTACGCCTTTCCGGATGTGTGGGTAAAAGATGAGGCTGAGCTGGTGATCAAGACGTTGTTTCCGAAGAAGCCATCGTGGGTGGTACCGATTGGATAGGCCAAGGGAGGCAAAGCACACGGGAGAGGATTATGCCGTGTGCTTTGCCAACTGCTGAGTCATGTATAATTGGAAATACTGCACTGGCGTGGCTATTTGTCGGTCTTAGTGCCGGTGAACACAGACGTCCAGTGCTGGACCAGGGCAGCCTGCGTATCGATCATCTTGTGGGCAGACTCTTGCCAGAGTTGTATCATAGCTGCTTGTGGGCTTGTTCCAGACTCTGGTCTGAAATTGATATCCCTCACGATATTGAACCAGCCCTGCCAGAGTTGTCGCTCAGCATCGGTCCAGCGCTGGAACAAATCCCGCCCCTGTCGAGCAAGTTCCCGTAGCTCTTCGGGGGTCCCCTTGGCTTTGGCTAAGGTCTCGGTCCATTCGCGGGTCCATTCCGCCTGTGCATCCAGCGTCTCTTTCACTGACGTTTGCCAGGCTTCCACGGTTTTCGTCCAAAGTTCCGGACCCGGTGCTCCGCCGGAGCGCCGCATTGTGTCAAGCCAGTTCGTCAACAGCTTCTGCTGTGTCTCGGCCCATTTCTTGATGAGGCTTTCAGTTGATTTGCTTTCGCTCATTGCACAAATTCCTTTCGGTATGTCAGGCTTGAGAGCATCTACTCATCGCTGACCATAGTATGCTGCCTTTGAGAGGGCTGACACCACATAGGATGCCGGCTCTAGTGGGCATCAAATGTATTCTAACGCGATCTCTGTTGGGCGACAAACACAACTATCTCTCTGATATTCCTTGACACTGACATTATGAGGTTTAAAAAATTCACCTGGATATGGGTGGGCAGGCATGCCAGGGCCGATAATGAATTTTAAACAATTAACTGGGATATGTTGTGGGTCGCCCCTGGGCCGATAAATCGGCGGTGGGCGCGGTGAACCGGCCCCTACAGCCGTGTCATCGTTAATGATATTCAGGGTATTTTATGAAAGGTCATAATGTCATAGTTTATACGCAGTCAGGAAGAGGGAATGACCAGTAATCAGGGGCTGGCATTGACAGATCCTGTCAATGCCAGGGCTATTGCGCCATGGAGAGATGCATCATTCAAGAATCTCGCAGGGACAATCTCTGGTGGAAAGGGAACTGCGTATCCCAGGCGAAATGCTAGTGCGTGTAGAATCACATCACTCGAACTCATCAGTCCTCCGCCAACGGCTATGCGTGCCGGGTCAATTAAGATAGCGAGATTGGCTACGTGAGTTGCCAGTTCGGCGAGCATTTCATCACGATCAAAGCGATGTGCGGGAAGTGATAGCGTGGGTGTAATTTGCCAAACTGTCGCAGGAAGACGCCATCACGAGCCGCGTTAAATGGCACACGAGAGCCGCCTAGAAGTCCCGCAAAAACCGAGGCAAACGCGGTGATGATAATGAGGCCCGTCACCACGCTTGAAACGCCTTTACCCCAGACACGCTCCAGGACGAGTGAAGCAATTGACGATGATTGTGCAACTTCTTGCCAGCGAACTACTCCCACTACCCCGACGTTGAGAGCCAGGTAGAGTACCATTATTCCCAGGATAGAAACTATAATGGACCAGGGGATGACGCGACCAGGATTGCGCATCTCAGCTCCCATGTACGCTGTCGTATTATAGCCGAGGTAATCATAAATGCCTATGAGCAAGCCCGCGCCCAGTCCAGCAAAAAAGGCACCATTAAGGGTAAAGGCATTGGATGGGTAGGCGAAATTTTCTCGTGAAGCAATTCTTTACCAATGTGATAGCGTACGGGAGTGTGTCTCTAGTCCCGCTTTGCCTTGTTGCCCACTTCCGCGGTAGCCGTGGGACCATCATCACCTGGGGAGCGATTGTCGTTGGCACGGCTTGCTCGTTTTGGGCTTCTTACGGCTTCTCCTGGCCGAGCGGTGTGCTCATTAATTATATTGTCGGCGATATAGCTGGGCTCGTTATCGGTCTGCCAACCGCGCAATTTTTCCAAATGCATCGCCAGATCATTACTGCTCGTTTAGCCGCTCAGGGGCAGGCATTAGAAGTAACTCAGCAGCAACAGATAAGCGAGCTGAAAGACTTGCTACTCATGAATCTGAGTCACGAGTTGCGCACGCCGTTAACGGAAGTCTATGGCTATCTTGAGTTGCTCAGAGACTTTCGCCAGCACCTTAGTATACAAAGGGGATGTTATTCTGGGGGAAGAGTCAATAAAGTCTGGCTTAAAATGTGTAGAACAGGAGATATCTCCTGTTCTACAACAAGATTCCCATTCCAGGGATGCCCTCCAGGCAGCCCTGGTGAAATGCTTATGTCCACCGATTCGATCTACTTACGGTGTGGGATCAGCATAGGAGCCTCCAAAGATGTCCGAGTTGCCAAATGTCGCTGGGCAGTCCTGCTCGGGCGCAGGCTTCGGCGGCACAATGGTCCCGTTCTGTACGGCAGCCTGGGCCGCGGCGCGCCAGTTGTCAATCGCCGGGCAGTCGGCTGCGTTCCGGGTGTCATTCCAGACCCCGGCACCGTAGGTGTCAGTCGCGACTGCATACACATAGTCGCCGAGGAACTCCAGCCACAGGTTGTTCTGGCTCGAGCCTCGCGGATCTCCGGGTGCACCGCGGTGCAGCTCACTCCACGTGCCAGGCACTCCATTTGCATCAATGTCCGCGTGCTTCACCACGCCTACTAGCGTCCGCGTGCTGGTAGTATCAGTGCGTAGCGGCGTGGTGAACGCGTTGTACACGAGGTAGGCGTCCGTCCCGCTAGGCGAGATAGCGATGGCCGAGTAGTAGCCGCGGTCACCCGACGATTCTGTTGCCGAGGGAGCCGACCAGGTGTTCCCACCGTCGGTCGAGAAGCTCACAAACACATGCTCATGGTTGACCCCGTCGCGACCGTCCACCCAGGTGCGCAGGATCTCATTGGTTGCACCGGCACCCGTCGGCGCACCGTTGGCGATATCCACGCTTGGAGCCGCCGAGAGGTCGTCGCGCGCGCCGCCCACGCCGTCCATCACACAGCGAAAGCTGGTTCCGTCGAACTGGACGAGGAAGCAGGTGTCAACGGCAAGCCCAATGTTCACGGGCCGTGTCCACGACTTGCCCCCGTCGAGGGACTTGACCAAGATGTGAGAACTATTCCCTGGCGTGCCGACCCCGAACTGGTTGGCGAAGACGTAGACCGCGCCATGGCTGTCGGTGCGGACCGTGCAGCCGGATCGCCCGAAACCCTGCTTGGTGTTGAAGGGGTTGTTGCTAGCTGACGTGACCTGCTTTTGTGTCCAGGTCGCGCCGCCATCCGTTGAGGTGGCGACGAGCAGTGGCTGCGGCGAGGCATTGCCATGGCTATCGCTGCGGAACGAGGCGAGGCAAAGGTACGCGTTGCCGAAGAACGGGCTACTCGCGGCGTTGTCAGCCCAGATCTGCTCTTTATCGCTGAACGTCGTTGATGACTGCTTGGTGACGATCACAGGGTTCATCCAGGCACTCCCATTACCCGCCGCCGCCGCTGTCACATCATCTGTGCGCGAGACGGCGACGGCTTCAAAGCCCTTAAACGTCTGCGTGCCGGGGAGGTTCGAGGTAAGGTTCGCGTAGTAGAGGCGTGAACCGTTAGACCAGGAGAAATGGCCACTGGCATCTGGGCTAGGGCCGAAGGCCAGCGCGGGGTCGCCATCGGAGACCAGTCCATTTTCAAAATAGTTGGGTAGCGTACCAATCGATCCAACCTGGGCCGTGCAGGGTGGGTCGCTGCTCCCGACGACTCCCAGGCAGCCGCAGGCGGTCAAGCCCTGGTACGTGGGCTGAGTCCAGGTGGTGCCGCTGTCAAATGAGAAGTAGACCCCCGACGTGCCTACTCCCGGAGTGAAGGGGCAAGTGTTGTCGGTTCCGGCGTTGCAGGCCTCCATGTCGATCTCGTCGTTGGAGCCAGCTACTAACACCTTCGGGTGGTTGGCATCCACTGCCAGTGCTGGTTCGTTCATTAGTCCTGGATCACAGTTCACTCGGTCACGAGGTTCACCGCTTCTGCCCGCTCTCTCTTGCATTTGCCCGATGTTTTGAGTATTCTATCTGAGGGAAGGTATTGCTAGCTGCGTGTTGTTTTCATGTCATGCCTGCTCACGTGTCATCTTATCTCAGATGTAGTGCCACCATTTACCACTCGAAGAAGAGGAGACCCATCATGCGCACAGCAACACCGGTTGGCCCGTTTCTCCCGGTGTTGCTCATTGTGATTGCTGCGCCATTGCTGGTTGTGGTGTGAGACTCCCGTGGAGCGTACTTGTAGTGTCAAACGTGTAACCTGGTCACTTGCCGATAGTGTTCACCCAGACGTAGAGTGTTTGGAAAGACCTGTTTCAAGGAGGAACGACGATGTCTTGTATTTCTCAGTTTAGAAGACCAATTCACATACTTGTATCGCTTACCCTCGCCCTCGTGTTCGCCTTTTCGTCAACCATCCTCGCTTTTGCCAGTGGTACCCTTCTCCAGCTCAGTAGCGACCCGTTTACCAATAGCACGAGCCAGCACGCAACGGAAGTCGAACCGGATACCCTGGCCTCTGGCTCCACCTTCGTTTCCGCCTTCCAGGTGGGCCGCTTCTTCAATGGTGGAGCTTCCGATATCGGTTTCGCCACATCTACCAATGGAGGGAAAGGTTTTACCAGCGGCTTCCTGCCTGGCACCACCCCCTTCTCAACGCCAACGGGAATTTATGGCCGTGTCAGTGATCCCTCTGTTGCTTTTGACGCCAAGCACAATGTGTGGATCATCTCCTGGCTTGGCATAGTGACCGCGGCAGGGCCTGTTGATGTGCTTATCAGCCGCTCGACTGATGGCGGACTGAGCTGGGGCAGCCCCGTCGTGGTGAATGCAGATGGTCATTTTAACGACAAAAACTGGAGCGTCTGCGATGATACGGCCACAAGCCCGTTCTACGGCAACTGCTATACCGAATTCGACGACAATACGTTGGGCGATCTGATCCAGATGAGTACCTCCACCGACGGCGGACTGACCTGGGGAGCAGGGCAGTCGACCGCCAACAATGCGCATGGCATCGGTGGGCAGCCCCTCGTGCAGCCCAACGGGACGGTGATCGTGCCGATCAACGGCTTTGCAGGGGTCAATTTTCTCATGGTGTCCTTCACCTCCGCTGATGGCGGGGCAAGCTGGAGCAAAACAAATATCATCGCGAGAGTGGGCTTCCATCATGCAGCCGGGGGGATTCGCGACAGTATCCCGCTGCCCTCCGCTGAAATGGATGCGTCAGGCAAAGTCTATGCCGTCTGGCAAGACTGTCATTTTGAACCTACTTGTAACGCCAGTGATCTCGTGCTGAGCACCTCCACCGACGGGAAGAGTTGGTCAAAGCTGACGCGTATCCCCCTTGATCCGAGAGGGAGCGGGGTGGATCACTTTTTCCCAGGCCTGGCCGTTGACAGATCAACCTCTGGGAGTTCGGCTCAACTGGCAGTAATCTTCTACTTCTACCCCAATGCGAACTGCACCACCTCCACCTGTCAACTGAAGGTGGGGTTCTCGACCTCGGCAGATGGTGGAGCGACGTGGAGTTCCAATGCGCAGCTTGCTGGACCCATGTCGCTTACCTGGCTCCCCAATACGACCCAGGGGTTCATGGTCGGCGATTACATGTCCACCTCCTTTGTAGGTAGCCCGGCCTTGCCCGCGTTTGCGGTTGCCAGTGCTCCCACGGGAAGTACGTTCGATGAAGCCATTTTCACCGTAAAAGGAGGACTGAGTGTGGGAGGGAGTGCCAACCCGGCGAGTGATCAAACCCCCTCCGGCTCGAACGATACGCTCACGTCTAGTTCACTGACTGATCAGTAGCATGTGTGTGCCCTCAAGGGTACCACTGCTCGCGTGACTGGAGGCCCTTGCACCAAACATCTGCAAGGGCCTCCGCCTGTATTCCCTCTTGTCAACGCCAGGTTACTCGTAATAGACGCTCGAAATCAGACGTGATTTCCCGAATCCACAAAGTATGTTTACGCTTGAAGAACTCACGGGACATCTCCTTGTTTTGTGCCTCTTTGAATAAGAAAGGCGAATGAATATGGTCAGGTGCGAACACTACGCTTTAAGGTTAGCTGGCTGCAGGACGACCGCAAGGGATCGTCCCTACTATACGCGGCTTCGCTTCCCCGATTTGTGGTGGAAGGGCTTTCTTTTTACAACTTGGTTAGGATAGTTTACAATGGTGATGAAAAACACAGCATATGATACGGCAAAGGAGTTACTGTGGGGAGGATAGTGTACTTCTCGGCTCAATTGCTATCGCGTTAGAAGTTGTACACGATCTTGTCTTCCAGTTCTATGTCAATAGCAACAATGGTAATTCGACGAGTCTAGTCTAGCCATTTTTTCTCATTTCAGAGAATTTCTTCTTTTTTTTTTGTTGAACAATTATAATGAAATGCAAGAACTCTTTTTATTTTTTTCTTCCGAAATTATAATATTTGTAGGTAGGTTCGTATGTGTGCATTGGATTTGAGTAGTGCGTCGGTGCATACGCTGCAGGATATCTCCGAGGTTTCTGCATCCGTTAGTACCCTTTCTTATCCCTCTCCTGCCGTTATCACCAGACATAGGATTGAAAGCTGGCAAGCATCCGAAAGTGCCTGGATCTTCTTTACTAGAGAATCATCTACCTCTAAACCTCTGGTCATGAAAGTATTACGACCCTATAAGGACATGCGCTACAACCTGTCATCCATAGTTGAGCGCCAGCGCTGCCAGCTCGAGGCCATTCAGCAGAACCGCAACTTTACGCCAGAAGTTTATATAGGTCTGGCACGACTTCATAATCGGCCATCTGAAGAAGAGCACATTTTGATTAGTGATATTATTCAACTTCCTACTCAGCCAGCACTCGAGCCTGGCGCTGAATACGCTCTCATCATGGAGCGCCTCCCTGATAACTTAAGGTTCGATCAGCTACTTAAAGCTGATGACCAGACCGTTCAAGAGTATTTAGATACGTTAACCAGTCACATTGCCTATCTGCATAGGCAACGAACACCATCTCTTCCATTAGAAGAGGGTGCTTACTGGGGAAGTTATTCTCTCTTACAGAGCAAACTGGAAGAAAACCTGACGCTCCTCGCTCTTGCGTTGGATAGAAGCAATTCTTTGAGCTCGGAAGCGACCATTAATCGATTCAAGACGATGCTGCACGAAGTATTTACAAAAGAGCGCTATGCTCGTTACCTCGAGCAACGTGTACAAGTAGGCAATATCAAGCATTGTCACGGTGATATCAAATCGCTCAATATCTGGATTATTCCTGGCAGCACCGGGGAGCACCAGCAATATTCTTCCGTAAAATTGTTGGACGCCATTGACTTCAATCCGCTCTTCTGCAACATCGATATCCTGAGCGATTTTGCCATGCTTGTGATTGATGTCCAAGCACGCACCCAGTCGGCTGAATATGCTCGCAGAATGATCGAAAATTATCTCCTATTGACTCATCAAGAAGATACACCCTCTCGAGTTATTCTTGAATTCTATCTTTTCGAGAAAGCCATCGTTACTGGCGCAATTAACATCCTGTTTGATAACCAGCTTGAGCTAGGACACTACCTGCTTCATCTTGCCCAGGAGCACTTAGACGCCCTATTGGACTGCTGGCTCTATCAACCTGCATGAAATAAAACCGAGAAGGCGCATTCGCTGTGTCCTCTCGGTTTCCTTGCAATATGGTGTAGAAACACGCGCTATTTTCATTCCTCCCGTAAAAGGTAGCCTTTTCCTCGAACGGCAATAAGATAGCGCGGGTTTTCAGGATCGGGTTCGATCTTCTCGCGTATACGTTCGACAATCTTCTGAAGTGCACTGTTAGTTGGCTCATTGCTTTGCCAGACGGCCCACTTGATCTCTTCGCGTGAACAAAGATTTCCTTTATGCGCTTTCAGGTAATCATAGACCTTTTTTTCCTGGTGGGTTAGCCCAGGTATTTCTCTTTGCGTGGTAGAAAGGTCTGGAGATAGTAACCTGGTTGAGGCGAAAGCAGGTTCTTGCTTCAGGACAAAACGCCGCATTGCTTCAGAGAATATAAGCCAGGCACCTTCATATTCGATCAGGTCACGCTGTTCGAGATCAAACAGTATTTTCTGCTTTTCAGAGACATCTAGTTCTGTCAGTATGTGTGCTTCTTCTGTGCCAGCAGGTTCCTTTGCTATATCTAGCAGCGCCTGTTGATGGAGCGAAAGCGATGGAACTGCTTCTTGTAGTTTAGCGCTACCTCTGGTTTCACCCTGTAGTTCTGGTCTGGCAAGACCTTGCCAGAGTTGCATGCAAATTGGTCCAACAGAGTTATCAATGCTGTAATCAAGATACAGTTCGTCACTGTAGCTTTGCTTGCCCAGGAGCATTCGGCTCTCTTGTAACCGGTACTCAAACATATAGGCGCAGGCTCTGCGTAAGAACTCCGGGTGCCGCCCGGCAGTTTTTCTAATATACTCGATATCGCTCGGCTTCCACACACTGTTCTTTGGCCTGGCTCTATCACGAGCTTTGTTGAGGAAGCGATCTACTTCCTCGTCTGGAGGCAAATTCAGGTAGATGGGGTCTCCGAAGAGATTCCACAGCGGCGAGGGAGTTGACCAGCTTCCAGAATGATAGAGCAGGTACAGAAGATCACGGCTCGTAAAAACATAGGTACAGACTCTTGCCATTGAGCGCAGCCATTCACTATCATGTAGCGGAAGACGCGCTACTCCCTCAAAGTTGTCTAAGACAAACGCGACTTTACATGGCTGATTCTGGACCAGGTCCTCCAGTTCCCACCTGATCTCTAAAGCAGTATCGATATATTCCTGATCGGCATGTACCTTCGGTTTTGATAGAGGAGGTGATATACCTCCCTGGAGCTTTTCCCATGCCGCTTCATAGAGGTCCCACCAGAATCGAGCTGAGGCGAGGTTTTTCATATCCGCGACTTCATCACCATAGCCAGCGCAATTCAGATAAACAAAAACAAACTCCCTCTTTAACTGCATCAATGAGCTGTTCAGTTCTGGATATTCGGCAGCTAGCATTTCCTGTGCATTGCTAAGGCACTGCATCAGCGTGGTCTTGCCAAAGGTATCTTCGCCAATGATGGCGCAGCAGCGGGGTGGTTCGCTGAGCAGATAGCGACTGATGGCTTCCAATTCTTTCCGCCTGCCCCAGAACTCTGTTTCACTAAACGGGTTATGGGAGAGTAAAGAAAATGGCAATATATTCATAGCCAACTCACCTCTTTCAGAGCCATATCAAGTGGGTAATGCTGGCGCAGCCAGCGGGCAAATAGATCAACCTTCACTGAATAGCTTGCACGATGATGATCGAGCACTCCCAGCTCTGATAAATCATTGAGCAATTGCACAAGGTCATGTTCAGGCACTGTAGCACCTATGGCGTTAATCAATTGATCATATTCAACGACGTGAGTTGAATCCCCAAGGTGAGCAAGAGCGCTCAAGATCAGTTTATTTCTCTGTGTACTTGTTGGATCATGTCCTTCCCAGAAATGTTTAAAGCGACTGGCATCAACTATTACCAGCCATGCGCGTATACACTGCGAGACGACATCGGAGGTAAGCATCGATCGATTTTCCTGCGCGAAGTCATAGAGCATCGAGCAGAGCAGCTGGAGGTAATAAGGATGACCGGCAGTATAATTCAACAGTAGTGTAATGGCATTGTCGGTGATGCTCCCAACTTTCGACAGGCCATCCTTAATCAGCTTGCTGGCAGCCTTCGGTTCCAGACAGCCAAGTTTCTCAGCATGGGCAATGTTGAACAGAGAAGTAATATCACTCTGATCTTTTAAATAGCTCAACAGTCCTCCGCCACTTAAAATCAAGTGAATACCTTGCCCATGCTGTGAATGACTACGCAACCGGTTAAAAATGGCGCTGCGGCTGGCCCCTTCCTCTCGGAGGGTATTCAGACATTGAAATTCATCCAATGTAAGGACGAGTGGATAGCGCCTGGTAATCTCCTGAATGCGATCCATAAAAGTATCGAAATAAGCAAGCGGATCTTTTCTCAAACGATTGAGAGCAGGAACCGTAATCTCTTGTGGCGTATCTACAGCATTGTCCTTGAGCGCCTGAGTAATCCTGTTCATTAGACGGTGTATAAACATTGCTGTGCTGGCATCTTTCACTCCTTGCAGATCAATATAGATCGAAAGAAATACGCCTGCTGCCCGTTCTTTCAAACTTAAGACAAACGATGTTTTTCCAATGCGACGCTGCCCCCAGAGGAGAATGGCTACGTTCTGTGTCTTGTTGCGAAGGAAGCCCAGAACACGCTCCCTTTCCACTTCTCTACCATAGAAACGTGAACCCTCAGCTATGCCAGAGCCATAAGGATTGGCATAGTGCAATTCCCGAGCTATACCGGTATTAGCCTGAGTAGCCTGGTGAAAAGGAGTCGATGCCTTCGAGGACGTGAACGGCAGTATAGAAGTAGCTAGAAGAGGAGCCTGAATCAATTCAACTGTGTTGACAGAATATACCCCTTCCAGAGCCTTCTGGATACGGTTTCGTTGGGCCAGAGTTGTCTTCCCGAGATACACATGAACATCCGCCATTACTCCATCGGGGCGTCTGGCAGCATAGAACGTCGGCATATCGATACCCGATAGGGTGACAATTTCGCAGATATCGCTTGCCAGTCCTGGGCGATTGATCGCTTCTATACAAATGCAACAATCTGGCTCTGTTTTCATTGTCTTCCATTTGACCTGGATAAGCTGTGTTTTTTCCTGAAGTTGAAGGCAATCCCGTCTATGAATGGCGATAACACTGTCATTGCGTCGATATCCAACGATATCATCACTCCAAACAGGTTGGCAACAGCGGGCAAACGTTCTTGGAAGTTGTTCGTATTCTGGAGAGAGTACCTGAACACTCATATAAGGCTCTCCGTAATACGGAGCATGCACTGACTTCAAACGCATCGACTTCAAACTGGCAACTATTTTGGAAGGCTGGCTACGCTCCACGCCAAGAGCAACCAGCAAATCATCCACATCGCGCAAGTGTTCTTTTTGTGCTAGTTTGCTTAACAGTTGATAGACATGGTCATCAGAGGTATCCAGTCCCAATGCCTGCAATTCCCTATCCAACAACGCACGACCGCGTTCGATCATTTCATTTCGGCGATGTACAGACAGCCAGTGCCGGATACGACTCATGGCCTGTGGTGTTTTGACATACCTCAACCATTCCAACTTCGGGCCACACTCTGATCCACCTGTAATGATTTCCACCTGATCGTCTACCTGCAGTGGCTGATACAGATCTCCTCGCGCTCCATTCACCAGCACATCAATGCAGTGATGCCCAACATCAGTATGAATGCTATAAGCGAAATCAATAGGAGTTGACCCTGGCGGTAGAGGTCTCATTTCACCCTTTGGCGTAAAAACCTGAATCTCTTTATCGGCAGGCTTTTTATATGTCGGTAAGCGTGGCACAAACTCTTCACTGATTCCCCACCAGCAGGCAGTAATGCCATATTCAGCGATCATATCCATTGTCGTAGTTCGAATGGCAACGCGCAGAAGATTCCCAGAACTGTGCTTTACCTGGGTGAGCAAGGATTGGTATTCATTCTCACGACGATTGGCGATCAGGTCGCGGACCAGTCCCTCTATTGGAGGATAACGCTTGTGAAGCAATCCAAGTGCATGATAGCAGTCTATTTCTTTTTGCGTCAGTACAATAAAGGAACCTGCATCCACCATTCTTAACGAGGTGGAATCACGATGGCTCAACTTGCCAGGCTTGAGGTCTTGCAAGACGGCATAGAGCGAAGCAGGTCGCCAGATGATCTTGCTGCCAGGTAAGAGCGTACTGAGCGCCTGTTGCAATTCTCCTCCTACCTCGGCTATCTCCTGCTGAAAGCGGGGGTCTTCACATCGTTTTTGAAGAAGTTGATAGGAGATCGGATCGTTGATCTGAAAACAGTGATCCTCTACCTGGCGCTTGACCATGCCCATACCTAGCTGTCCAGCTAAGGGTGCCAGTAAGTGCAAGCCAGCATTGGCAATTTGCTCCTGAAACGAGCGCGTGAGGACTGAGCATGTTTTTAGATTGTGCAGGCGGTCAGCAATCTTCACAAGAACTGCATCAGCGGCCTGGTCAAGATACATCGCTATGCCCTGCCAAAAATCGTTTGTATCGGCCTGACTATAAAAATCACTACCCTCCACATGTCGGATGAAGCTATTTAATGCGACGACCACATTGAGTAGATGGGAAATGTTCATCCCAAGTTCAAAATGTACCATTTTCAACAAAGCTTCTTGTGAAGAGTATCCCCGTGAATACTCGGGGTTAATCAGGTCATGCAGCAGACCAGCCGCCACTACTTGAACCGGGGCACGCCACTCGGCAAGAATACCGGCTACGGCCAGAGGATGACGTAGATACGGCTGTCCATCAATCCGTTGTACGTCTTCATGAGCCTTCGCGGTTATCCCAAATGCTGTTGTAAGGATTGTTTCAGCTTCGTGAGAATCGCTATAGGCTGTTACAGTCCGAATAAGCTGATATAACTCTTGGAGGTGTTGCTGTTTGTTCATTGCTATTCACCTGACAGGCTGTAACAAAGCCAATAATACTCTATCTCTTCTTATGATTAGTCTGCTAAGACTCTCTATTAGCATAACATAAAGACAGATAAATCTCAATGTTAGAGACACGAAAAGACAGTGCTATTGCAAAGTCGCACCTTGCTGCTTTCGACGGCAGAGACAGGACGATACAATAATCTTGTCTCCATAGAGACAAAACATATCTCTAAGTCTTGACTTTGAAGACTTTTGAAGTTATATTTTAGATACAGAGCATTGTCTTCCATTGATAAGAGGAGAATCAACCTATGAAGCAACAACGACAACCTGGCTCCTCTTCGGTAGCATCTGCACTAATCAAACCTAAAGGAGAGCAGTTGAAAACGCTCACCGAAGCCTCTATTCAACAGTTTGCCTCGATATCCCCGCATGATGATGATCCTATCGAAGAATTACTGGAAAAGTATGACTTCCAATATATCCTTGAGAGAGTCAAACAGACAACCCAATCTTTTCCTGCCCTCAGGAATATGTCAGACGATATTGCCTCGGAAGTGTATGATAAATTGTGGCAGCAGCTACAGAAAGGACCTCTTCACAATCCTCCGGGTTATATTGGGCGCATGATACACAATAAGTGCATCGATTACATGCGCCGTCATGTCAATAAGTTTTATCAGTTGATACAGACGCGGGATGAAGAGGTGGACATACTGGAGAGTGGCCAAGTGATAGCAGACAGCGAAGGACTCAGAGATCCAGCTGAAGAGTTCGAGCGCAAAGCAGGTCTCGACGAGTGCTACAGAAGAGTTATTACTGCGATAGCGAATCTATCTCGGCGACAGCAACAAGCAACCGCCTGGCATCTCCTGCGTGACGCTGAAGATCCTTTACTCCTCACTGAACTTTTCAATGCTTTTCATATTGACATACCTGAAGTAGACCCCGAAAACAAAGACGAAAAACACCTGCTCGACGCCTCGTTCACGCATGCTAAAAAAGCACTTGCCAGGAGCCTGGATATCGATCTCTCTCAGTTTAAACAAACAAAGCGTCACCCACCCATGTCCTCGATACCTGAAGCAAAGGTGTCAGAGAGAGATAGGTATATCAGCGAGTAACGAGTGGGGCAATCGTCTCTATGCCCGGTTCTTTTGTAAGAACCAGAGTGAGCAAGCGTGTAGAACCAGTGAAGCCAGTATGGCCACGCTAAAAGTGAGCATAATACCCCATCTCTCTATTGTTCCAGCTATGACGAGAAAGAAGACTGCGAAGGTGAATGAGCCAATGACGACGCCGCGAAGCAGTCGACAGGCGGCAGCCTTACCCTGGAAATGGTGGGTAAAGGCACCTAAAATGCTGGCAAATACCGGAAAGGGTGTGAGCAAGCCGCTCAATTGAGGACCTAAGAGGCTGGAAACACCTGTGAGTAGCAGCACGAAAGCGGCGGCCACACCCATACGCACATACACCTCCCAAGGAGGTGACGGTGGCGCAGCGAACTGATCAGGAGTGCGAGGAAAGAGCTTCACCACAACGGCCAGGAAGGCGATCACGACCGCAAATGCCAGGATCAAGGGAAGCGAGATGTGTTCTAAGACGAGGGTTGAGGCGAAGAACGTGCACCAGCCGACCAGCAAGGTGCCCAACCATCCGGCACGAGATGAAAGCCAGCAATATGCCAGGCAAAAACAAGCTCCCGAGATCAGTCCAAGCAGTGTGCCCTGCGCGGCATGAGCTGCAAACGCTGTCCCATGATCGAGTGCGAAGAAAAGGGCGATTGGAGCTGATGTCAGGGGAAGCCCGATGAACCAGCCACTTACTGCCGGTCCCCAGCGACGACCCAGGAGGCTGACTATGCCGATGAGTGCCGGAGTCAGCAGGAGCTTGATTGCAAGCATAGCATCAGAGCCATTCTATATAAAGATACCGATAGTATTTCACCAAATCGAGCAGGAGGCCCGCCACCCTTTAGGGGGCAGGAGGAATGCGACTCCTTGTTTGGGGTTTGGGTGGAGTGGTGCTCTTGCCTACTGACAATTTTCTCAATGCGTGATACACTTGTTCTATGAAACAAACGATGCTCTTGAAGCTTGTTCCAACTGAAGATCAGCACCGCGCCTTGCTTGAGACCATGCACGAGTTCAATGCAGCCGCCAATTATGTGGCTTCTGTGGCTTGGGCTTCGAAATCTGCTAACAAGTTTGAACTGCAAAAGCTGGTGTATGGAGAACTGCGTACCACTTATAAGCTGGCCGCTCAATTGGCAATCCGCTGTATCAGCAAGGCCAGTGAAGCCTACAAGCGTGACAAGAGCATTCAACCCACATTTAAGCCAGAAGGCGCTATCGTCTATGATGAGCGTGTCATGTCCTTCAAGGGCTTGAGGACGGTCTCTCTGTTGACTCTCCATGGGCGCGTGTTGGTACCCTTCCAGGTTGGAGGATATCAAGAGGCTCGTCTGGATGCCATCAAGGGGCAAGCAGACCTTATCTACCGCAAAGGGACCTTCTATCTGGCTGTAACTCTTGATGTTCCCACCCCTACACCCGATGAACCGACTGATACCCTCGGTGTTGATCTTGGGATCGTCAATGTGGCTACCGACTCCCAGGGGGAAACCTTCAGTGGTGAGGCGGTCGAACGCAATCGCAAGCGGCATCATGCACTTAGGCAACGCTTGCAGAAGCGTGGTACCAAGTCTGCCAAACGCCATCTCAAGAAACTCTCTGGTAAAGAAGCCAGGTTCAAGAAAAACACCAATCATGTGATCTCCAAACGGATTGTTCACAAGGCCAAAGCCCATGGGCAAGGAATAGCGATTGAAGATTTAAGGCACATCCGTCCTCGTACGGAAGCACGGTTAAGAAAATCTCAGCGTTCGCGCCATTCCTCCTGGTCATTTGGTCAACTCCGTTCATTCCTTTCCTATAAGGCTGCCCTTGCTGGCGTACCATTGCATCTAGTCGACCCACGCAACACGTCTAAGACGTGCCATGTGTGCGGACACTGTGCGAAAGAGAACCGCAAGAGCCAAGCCTCCTTTGTCTGTCAATCCTGTGGCTACACCGATAGCGCTGATCGGAATGCCGCCATCAATATCTCCAGGGCTGAAGTCATGCAGCCTATTGCAGCAGGACGCGCCTAGCTGCAAGCCCGCCACCTTTTAGGGGGCGGGTTCATGACTGATTATACGTCATAGATATGGCGGTCGCGGGCAACTTCACAATAATGGTTGCCCTCATAGAGGGATAATATGAACAGGTCAGACGACTACAGTTGTATTAGTACAAGGCCCAGCGTTGCCAGCCCTGCGGCAATTATTTTGAGAGTTCTGTGCTTGTCTTCTTTCAGGAGCACAACACCGGCTAAAGCTGTCAGCAGCGTTGAGCTTGCTGATAGAGCCACCACTTGTGGAACATTGCCAAGCTGAAAGGCTTTCAGCAGGAAAAAGAAAGAGGCATCCATGACCGCCGCATTCAGCAAAATATTCTTCCATTGCACCTTTAGCTCATAACGCAGTTCCGCTCCCTTTGGCCGTAAGAAGATCAACATGTTGGCGACAGCTGGGAAGAGGAAAGCTGCAACCATATAAGGCGGAATGGAAAAGCTTTTGACCACTTCGCTGTTAAAGCCTAATGCCACTCCCAGAAAGAAACTATACAGGAGTCCAAACACAATACCTTTTGATAACCGGAAGCGAGTGTGATAAAACCCGATCAACAACGAGGCCAACATGATGATGAGGAAACCGACTATGATTGTCGGTTTGATCGCCGAGTGAAAGAATACTACGCTGACCACAAAGGTGAACACGAAGTTCAACGGAAAAATGGCCGAGAGAACGCTAGCCTCTTCATACTTAAAGGCCGAAAACAGGAACGCATCGACCAATGCCCACAGCACGACCGAGAGTGCAAACAGCAGAAGCACATGCGGGTTGACACTGATGGAGAACCGATCAAACAGGAGGAAAAGGGGGGCGAGCAATGCGCAAAACAGCTGCCATAAGATCGTGTAGGCATACTCATGCCTGGTTTTTGACAAGCTGACGCGCGAAATGATATTGAAACTGACGGTGAAGGCAATCGCGAGCACGATGCACAGGCCTAGCAGAATCTTCGAGCTATCAAAGAACGTTCCTTTGGGTCCCGCCAATGCAGCGTTCTGTCTGGAGATCAACACAATCCCAACTGTACCACTCGCAATTAGCAAGAGGAGGAGGGTGAACACGGCAGTACGCCAACTATTCTTACCCTGAAATTTGTGCGGTAATCCAACCTGGCGATTGCCAGACAGATCCACAGAATCCGCACCTGATACGTCCTCAGGAGTGGGAAGGAATGATGTCTGCCTGGGGAGCGCCGGTACTCTTTTGAGTGTGGGACGGGAGCGCCGGTACTCTTTTGAGTGTGGGACTGTTTAATTCGTCCTCTGGAGTTGGAGGGAATGGTGTCTCTGGCACCTGGCGCCACAAGCCATTATCGCGATCGACGACGACGGATCGGTTGGTGCTCCACTCACGTTCGGTGAGCTGCCCTACTGCTTGTATCGCTCCTGGAACAAAGGGCTGCCGTACCTGCGCGGCAGGCGAGGAGATGTTGTTTCCCACCGTTACCCCAGTGAGTGGGTCAAATTCACTCATTATTTGCCTCTTCTTCTCTTCACCCTGGATAGATCGATGCATGTTGATGTTTCCGGT
>WNGK01002735.1_pt1 | contig 19050 bp, 25 predicted proteins | sample 5400601 | NCBI WGS metagenome assembly WNGK01 (sample SAMN13153376, study PRJNA577476) | soil metagenome | isolation source: 60 cm soil or saprolite under Garry oak tree replicate 1 | place: USA:California | collected 2016-06-15
GGCGAGAAGGGCCCGGCGTGAGCGCGTTCGCGCTCGAGGACGGCGTCGTCTACCACACCTACTCGGCGTACGCGCGCGGCCTGGACGGCCTGTGGGGCATGTACCAGTGGCTCGACCGCGCGCCACTCGGCCGCAACGAAACCGGCTTCTGGTGGCGCCGCCACGACGAGTACGACAGCCAGTGACGCGCGCCGAACCAGGCGCCACCGGCCTCACCGCCGCGTGCGCCGGTCCGCCCGGGCCGGTCGTCGCTCCCCGCAGCCGGGCCGCGTGCCGGCAACCGATCCAGGGACAGCCCCGATGGTGCTTAGAAAGGGCTGCGTCACTTCTGCGCATTGGAGGAGATCATGGCGAACTCGGCTCCGGGCGGGGGCAACGACTTTAATACCAAGATCATTGAGGAGTTCCGGGCGAACGAGGGACGCGTCGGCGGGCCATTGGCGGGCGCCACGATGATTCTCATCCACCACATCGGCGCCAAGTCCGGGATCGAGCGCGTCTCGCCGCTGGCCTGCTCCCCTCAGGGAGACGGCCGCTTCGCGATCGTCGCCTCCAATGGAGGATCGCCAACCCGCCCGCGTGACCGGCAGTAGCGCGATGCCGGTCGGCTCGTTGCGGCGCGCGGTGGGTTCGCCCAGTGTGCAGGTGGTCACCGGCGCGCGGCCTGTTCACGGTGGCCGCCTCAGCGTGCCCGTGCTACTCAGGCGAAGCGGATGACCTCGGCCGGTCCGACAGGCCGCCAGATGACGGACTCAAGCTTGCCGGCCCAGATGGTCTGCAGATCGTCCTTGAGATCCGCGGCGCGGGCGCGCTCGATATCGAAGCACCACACAGTGCTCCGGCGGCCCGCGTCCCACCGGCCGCGAGTGGCCGCGCCGTGAACCTCGATCATCTTCGCGGCTGCAGCCAGGCTGCCCTCGTTCAGCTGCAGATCCTCGGCACCGGGGTCGCCGATGATCAGCGCGACCGTGATCATGTTCCCGCTCATAGGTAACTCCTTCGCCACTGGGAGGCGTCGGGCCGTCCCAGTGTTCAGGTAGTACCCGCGCTCGCGGCGGCCACCGGGCGGTACCCGGACATAACAAGAACTCGCGCGACAATCTAATGATCGGCCTCAACCTGGCCGGGGGAAACTCGCCTACCAGTTCGTCACCGGGCAATCTGGCCGGTCCAGACGGTCCGGCTGGTTCGCGCACCGCTGAGAATAGCCGGGGGCGCCCGCCTCGCCTGCCGCTGCAGCAGCCGACGACGGCACTACCAACCCCTGATCGGCGCACAGGCTCGCGGACCCGCCCGCCGGCCCGAGCAGGGGATCAGGTGTCCTGGCCACGGCCCTTCGGCCTGACAACCCACCGCTCTGGCGATAATAGCGGGAGCAGAAAGGAGCATGGATGTCATCGAGGTCAGAATCGGCGCATCTTAGCAACCATCACCGCAACACGCTGCGCCAGCTCTTCCAGCATCCCGTGAGCCATAACATCGAGTGGCATGCTGTGGTCTCCTTGCTGGAGGCGGTCGGCTCTGCCGTGGAGCAGCACGGCGGCAAGGTCGCCGTCACGCTCGGGTCTGAAACAGAATTCTTCGACCCACCTGTTCACAAGGACATCGACACCCAGGCAGTCGTTAACCTGCGCCGGATGCTGAGCAGGGCCGGCTACGGAGCCGACTCTGAGCGGGGCTGAGCCAAGGGTCGGGAGTCCTGATCGTGGCCAGCCTCAAAGGCACAGGTCAGACCGGGCGCACCGTTCTGGCACCCTACAGGACCGCGTCGGCCGCGACCTAAGGAGCCACGCTGGCCCGCGCTGAACTGACCGTCACCAAGAAGGTCGCCGGTAAGGCGATCACGCTTGACGAGATCCGGGAGCTGGTTGCCGAGCCGCGAGGGCGTCCCGCCGGATCAGGCGGCAGAGCCTATCCGCCCGAGTCCGCGGCGTCGTCGTCGTGCCCGGCCACTGCGTCCGGCTCCGGCACAGCGGCGTGATCTGCGGCGTCTGCACCGGCGGCGGCCAGCTTGCCGTCGCTCACCTCCATGGGCAACTCGGGGATCGCCGGGACGTCGGGTATCTGCAGCGGCGCTCCGCTCGCGATCTCGGCCTCGGCCACGGCTACATCCTCGTTGCCGAAGTCCGCGAGGGAAGCCGAATCCTCGGCCGACTTCCTGTCGCCGGCAGGCGCCGGGGGCGTGAACTTGTCGAAGAACCTCAGCAGCTCGACCGGCACCGGCATGACCAGCGTGCTGTTCTTTTCCGCGGCGACCTCGACCACCGTCTGCAGCAACCGCAGCTGCAGGGCGGCGGGGTCGCGGGCCATCACGTTGGCGGCGGCGGCCAGCCGCTTGGACGCCTGGTACTCGCCGTCGGCGGTGATGATCCTGGCGCGGCGCTCCCGCTCCGCTTCGGCCTGCCGCGACATCGATCGCTTCATGCTCTCGGGCAGCGAGACGTCCTTGATCTCCACGCGCTCCACCCGGATGCCCCACGGACCCTCGGTCGGCTCGTCGATGATCCGGCGCAGCTCCCGGTTGACCGAGGCCCGCTCGGAGAGCAGCTGGTCCATCTCGGACTGACCGATGATCGACCGGAGCGAGGTCTGCGCCTGCTGGGAGATCGCGAACATGTAATTCTGCACGTTGATGGTTGATTTGATCGGGTCCACCACCCGGAAGTAGACCACCGCATCGACCCGGACAGTCACGTTGTCCCTGGTGATGCCATCTTGCGCCGGGACGGCCATCGCGACGATCTGCATGTTCACCTTCTGCATCCGGTCGCCGACCGGCCGGATCACGTGCAGCCCGGCGCCACGCGTCCCCGGCAGCACCCGCCCGAACCTGAAAATGATGCCCTGCTCGTACTGCTGCACAACCTTGAACGAGCGGCCCGCCGCGATGAATCCGGCCACCACGAGTATCACCAGGATGACCACAAGGGCAACCATCACCAGCACCTCTTCTCCGGTCACGCCCATAGATCTTCGTGAACCAGCCTAGTGACATTTCCGGGTAGCGCCGGTCACGCACGGCGGCCCGTGCTAAGCGCGTGGCGCTGCCAGGCCCGGACGCCATGGCACAGATGACACGTCGAGATCGTCGGGCGAGGCCCCCGCCGCCGCAGTTCACGCTGCACGTTCGCGTCCATCGCCGGGAACGCGTCTCGCGCGCCGAGGCGCAGGGCAATATGATGCGCGGCGGCGGCGCTGATGCCAGGCACGGCGACCAGCGATCCCACGAGTTCCTCCAACGGCTCGCTGCCGTCGAGCGTGACCGCCCCGGACACCACTGCTCGCGCCAAGGCGCTGACGGTCTCGCCGCGCCGGCCGGGTAGGCCGTACTCGTCCGCGAGCACGTTCGCGAGCACGTTCGCGAGGGCTTCGGGCGGACGGGAAGGCGTGCGTGAGCCCGTGCCCAAGCCCAGCGATGGGTGTCCCGTAGGAGCGGGCCAGACGGCCAAGGCAGGTCGCAGGTGTCCTTTTTGCGTGCCATGGACCGGAGGGTGACGTCCGGGACGATGAGCTCATCAGCGCCGGCATCCTGGTACCGGGCGACGCACACTCCAACCGTCGCTGGGTGTGCCTGACGTCGCCCTGTGTGGCGTTCACCTGCGGCTTCCGTGGCTGGACGTGGCCTGGCGTCGCCTGGTGTCTGTGCACGTTGGCTCCCCACTTGGCTCCCAGGAAACTCGTTAGCGCCGCTAATGTTCGATGATCCGGCCACCTCTCATGCCGAGCCGGCCGCCATCGCCGGGGCTCGGACGGCTGACGGCTGGCTCTAGCCGGCGACCGTTCGGGTGGCCTAGACGGGGATGAGGTCGACGTGGATCCCGGCCGCTTCGGCCAGGGCGCGCAGGTCGCCGGGATCAGAAGTGAGGATGTCATCGCCGTCGACTGCCAGGCACACCACGGCCGCGTCGATCGCATCGGAGCGGCCGCTGCGGGCCAGCAGCATCCCGGCCCGCCGGCCCAGAACGTCATCCACCGCGACGACATCAGTTCCGGCGAGCAGCCGGGCGAGCGGCGCCTGCCGGCCGCGGCCACCGCGCCAGACCTGGGCCACCACTCCCCCGCTAGTCACCGGCACCCGTCCCGCCAGCCGCTCCCGCTTCACCAGCGCCACCACGTCACGATCCCCCCGCTCCACCGCCAGGAACGCCCCGGCGTCCAGCACAAGCATCACGCCGCGCCGTGGCCGCGCCGCGCCCGGCCCGGGCCCTGTTCTTGCGGCGTCCCGCGCACGACGACCGCGCGGCCTCGGGCGCGGCGGGCAGCATCGCGGATCTCCTCGTCGGTGACCGGGCCATGCTCAGCCTCATAGGCGGCGAGGAAGTCATCCAGCGCCCGCAGCCGCCGGTCGTGATCTGCCTTCAGCCGCAGCGCATCATTCACCCACGCGCTCACGCTTTCCGCCTGCCCCTGGGTGACGGCGTCCTGAGCCACCGCCATCAGGTCGGCGTCCACCGACGCCGACAGCCGCTGCTTACTGCTCATACACACATGCTACATCCCTGCCACGATCGTAGGGACAGTTTTGACGATCCGGCCGCGCAGCCCGTCACCGGGCGTCTGGCTATCTCACATTTGTAGGGTGCACGTACCCGCGTTCGGCGCGGACTGTGACCCCCTCAGTGCTCATCAGCTGAGGCGTGATCAGGGCATTCTGGCGGGCCAACCAACTCCTGGGAGTTGACCGGATCTGCCGAATTGAGCGTGTTGCCTGCACGCCGACACCCTCATCCACACACCCCTACCGATCTGATCATCAGACACGTCAAGTGCGTGCCTGGTCTGAAGGTCACCGTCGGGCGAGGTCTCCGTCGATGCTGCGAGCGAACGGTCCGCCCGCTGGCTGGATTCTGCCTGACCCGGCACGGCCCTATGCGGGCTATGACTATCCGCAGCTAGCTGGAATGGCTGGATGCCGCGTTTGGCCTCCGCGTTGAACGTGGCCAAGCCGCCTGCCCGCCGCTGGCTGGGTGAGTCCCGGGCGCGAGGCAATGGTCCTTGCAGGAAGAGCTGGTCGCCACACACGCTCCGGGGTGCTGACACGACTTCCCGCTGGTGGCTAGCCACCTTGGTGAAGATGCTCTGTCCTGCTTTGATCTTCTCATGCGCGAGTTCGGCCGGGCTTGCCGCGAACTTTCTTGGTGGCTGGCTCTACCTCCCAGAGGGCGTGACGCGGTGGTTGCGCCGGCTGCCCAAAATTGGATCAGAGCAGGAGAGGCCGCGATGAATCCCGTAGCGAGGAAAGCCGTTCAAGCAGGGACTAAGGCGAATGTCTGGCTGTATCGGCGTACGAACGGCCGGTTCGGTGGCCGGGGGATGGGGCGACTCCCGCTGCTGCTGCTGACCGTGGTCGGCCGCAACAGCGGAACGCCGCATACCGTCCCGGTCGCCTACTTTGATCACAACGGTGGCTACATCGTCGTAGGAACGGGGATGGGCGGCTCCAAGGCAATCCCGCAGTGGTTCCTGAACCTCAAAGCGGCGGGTAAGGGCCACATCCGGATCCGCGAGCGGGAGCACGACGTTGACGCGCACCTCACCAGCGACGCTGACCGAGACGAGTTGTGGCCGCAGATCGCGGCGCGTGCGCCGCACTTCGCCAAATTCCAGGCACGGACGGGCCGCATGCTTCCGATCGTTGTCCTGACCGCCCACTCCTCGCTGGACTGAGCTGGGCGTTATCTGGCCGCTCGGGCGCTATCGGCCTCGAGCCCGGCGTGCCACACTTCCCCGCGCCCGTGCCGCTCGGCGGATGTCCCTCACCCGGCCCGCAGCAGCTGGGCCGGGTGCGCTCGCGCGGCCAGCACTGAAGGCTCGTAACGAAGCGTGATCGAGGCGAGCTGCCCGGGCCGGGTGGATCGAAACCTGTGACTTTCTCCCCCGGGTTATTGTGGCGGGGGGAGCCTGATCCCGCCGCCGGGTGCCGCCGCGCGGCCGGGGTCGATCCTGCCCCGGTGCGCGGCCGGGCTCATCGGTGCGTCCGGGGCCCGCTCGTCCGGGCCGGCGGCGAGCGAACGGATCTGCGCGGGGCTGATTCCGCTCGGGCACGGACCCGGCAGCAGAGCGTCCCGGCCCGCTCGCGGCCGGCCCGCGCCAGGACAGGCAAGTCCCGGAGCGCGCTCGCGGCGAGTTCTGGATCTGCGCGCGTGCCGTAGTACTGATCACCGCTCACAGGGCAGTTTCGCCGACGGCCCGGTCGCCGGCCTGACGATCCTGGTGCGGGGGGTGCTGGGCGGGGTGGGGCCATGGCCGCGCAGCTCGCCCACTGGGGCGGCGCGACCATCATCGGGACGGTCCGCCAGCGCGGCGATCTGGCGCAGGTGAACGCCTCCGCGGTCGCGCAGGCCGTCGCCCTGGATGAGCCCGACCCGGTCGGCGCCATCCGGGCGCACGCACCCGGCGGCGTCGACCGGATCATCGAGGTCGCCTTCTCCGACAACATCGACCTCGACGCCACCGTGGCCAAGAACCAGGCCGTCATCGCCGCCTACGCCAGCCGCCACGACCGGCCCGGCTTCCCGTTCTGGCCCATGCTGTCAGCCGGAGCCGGGCTCGGCCGTGTCACCTGCATCAAGCCGGTCATCGAGTCTGGCCGTATTCCAGTTTGCGGGATCATCGTTTCCGGCAGCGGGCAGTTGACCTGGAGGCAGCTGCTCGTCCCCGGCAGGAGACGAGCACCGACACCGTGTTGTCCCCGATGTTGGTGACGTAGATGGTGCTGGTCCGCGTGTCCGCCGCGACCCCGGCCGGCTCGCTGCCCACGCGAACTTTCGCGACCACCGTGTTCGTCCGCCCGCTGATCACCCACGTTTCGTCACCCCCGTCGGCCACGTAGATGGTGTTGGTCCGCGTGTCCGCCGCGACCCCGAACGCGGCCTGGAAGCCGCCGTGGACCGTGGCCAGCACGGTGTTGGTCCGCCCGCTGATCACCGATATCTTCTTGCCGCGTGAGTTGGTGACGTAGATGGTGTTGGTCCGGGGGTCCGCCGCGACCGCTTCCGGGAAGAAGCCCACGCGGACCCTGGCCAGCACCGTGTTCGTCCGCCCGCTGATCACCGGCACCCTTTTGCTGTCTGTTGCCACGTAGGTGGTGTTGGTCCGGGGGTCCGCCGCGACCCCGACCGGGAAGCGGCCCACGCGGACCGTGGCCAGCACCGTGTTGGTCCGGCCGCTGATCACCGACACCGTGCCGCTGCGTTCGTTGGCCACGTAGATGGCGTCGGTCCGCGGGTTAGCCGCAACCCCGGCCGGGACGCGGCCCACGCGGACCCTGGCCATCACCGTGTTCGTCCGGCCGCTGATCACCGACACCGAACTGCTGCCGGTGCTGGCCACGTAGATGGTGTCAGTCCGCGGGTTAGCCGCAACCCCGAGCGGGGCGCGGCCCACCGGGATCGTGGCCGTGACCCTGATAGCCGCGGTCACCGCCTGGGCAGTGCTCCGCGCGGCAGGCGCCCATGCCGCCGCGGCAGTACGCCCATGCCGCCGCGGCAGTAATGGTGGCCGCGGGCGCGAGTACGGCAATCGCCACCGTGATCAGGGTGACGGCGCGCCGGGTGCCTCCCATGATGTCCTGCTTCCTTCCCAGCCGGGCCAGCGGGTGTTCCCGTTCACCGGCCGGCGCTGGGGACGCTTCCATATGTGCAGACTCCCGGGCGGGCCGGGTGGTTGCGGCGAACTGCTCTCCCGGGTGATGAATGCGCCATCCCGGGACGGTTGCCTGCCGGCCGTCCCCGCGCATGGTCCATATGCGGTCCCGACTCCGCCGATCGCGATTATTCGCGCAGGCCGCGGGATCAGCCACCCACCACCTCGGGAGACGTGTGAGCCAAGAAGCATCGTCGTCGTGCCGGGCACCAGAACTGCAGCAGCCGCTGCAGCGGCCGGGCCGCCCCCACATCGCGCCATGCAGCCTCTTCCGAGATTCGCGGCCAGAGTTCCTCCCATTCAGCTGAACGGCCGTTGGCCGCACGCATGCTGACGATGCGCGGCGCCGCGAGCGATAGTTTGGGCTGATGAGTGATCCGGCCGGTCCGTTGCTGTCAGTCCGCGGCGACGCCCGGCTCACGGTGGCGCCCGACTACGTCATCCTGGCCAGCACAATCGAATCGTCGCGGGGATCCAAGGGGGAAGCAGTTCGGGCCGCGGCCTCGGCATTGGATCACCTCACCGCCGACCTCGCCTCGCTGGGCGGAGTGGCACTCGCCGCAGCACCGAACGCCATCGGCTGACGTGGTCGGCGCAATCGGCGACGACGCACGCGGAGCGCGCACACGACGAGCACACCGGGCGCTATGAACCGACCGGACAGGTAATCGCCACGGTAGCGGTCGTGATCACTGTCCGTGCTTCGACGCAGCCATCGACTACAAGGCCCAGGACACCGGATAGCCTGCGTGCAGTCCACCCACACGGTCGCGCAGCTCACAGCCGTCCGTAATCGGCAGGGCGACGATTATCAGCTGTGGGCTGCCTCGTCGTTCGTCACGTGCCGTTACGACTGCGGCTTGCTGTCTGGTCAGGCGATCTTCCGCGGCGGTGACCACGTGCCGCGGTCCTGACTGGCCATCTTCGGCATGCCAGTCATCGCGTATCGTCCTGCCGCGCCAGCCCGCCGCTGGGTACGGGCGCCGGGTGGACGCCGCAAGGAGGAAGCGCAGCCGCCCTGAGCCGGCCTGGCTCACCGGCCTGGCGTGAGCTGAGCCGGAGCGCCGGGGGCTGAGCCAGGCTCAGGCGCAGATCCCGGGAGCTGAGCCTGCGCCTTCCCGACGATGCCCGCGCGGGCTCAGCGATGCGCTTCCCGCGCCAGCTCTTGCGCCGCGGCCGCGCCAAGCCCGTGCCGCCAGCCTGCGCGAGCCGCGGACAGCACCATACCGCCAGGCCCGCAGCCCCTGGCCAGGCCCCGTGCACCGGTCCGAGACGCGCTTGCCGACGGGCCGATGATCCGCGACGAGCTCGGGGTGGCGGTCACCGCCTGGCCCACGTTCCGGCATCTGGGCTTCGCCTTCGCCGACCGGGCCGGCACGTTTCTAAAGCCGCTCGCGTGGCAGGGAGACATGAGCTTCGGCCCACCGCGAGACGGACGTGTGACCTTCCAGCGACTGGATCGTAACCCGCGCTGGGCGGGCGTGCCTGACGTTGACGAGGCTGGAATGCGCGCGGGCGAAGCCTACTCCCGCGCATACGGGCCAGCTACGCCTGATCACGTACACTACTGGCTCGGCGAGGGCCTGGGCGCGGGACGCAAGCGGATCCAGTCCTGGATCGCAGGTTTCGGCGAACGCCTGCGGAGGCCGACATCGACGGGGAGTCCGTCTTCGTCCTACATGAGGATCTCGAGGAGTTGGCCGCGACGCCCGCGACGACTGCCGTGCGCCTCCTGCCGGGATACGACTAATGGGTCCTTGGTCCGGGCACGGCCGACGCCCACGTCGTGCCGCCTGCCAGGCGGACGCTGGTCAGCCGTCAGGCAAGCCACGTTCGGCCAGGCGCACCACTCCCGGCGACAGGAAGGGCCTGGTGAGCCGCAGCCGAACCAGGCCCGAACCACCAAGAACGGCCGAGACGTGACCGATAGCGCCGCCCAGGGTCAGCGACGGGCGCGCTATGGCAGCCATGAGTGCAGGTGTCGTTAATCGCTTGTCGGCCGCCTTGCGCATCGCCGATGATTGCGGCCATGGCCACGACCCGGCGAGCCGACATGTTCACCGCGGACGGCAAGCCGTCTGACGACGACCCGCGTGAGAACGGACCAACGTTGGGCGACGAGCGCACCACGCTGGTCGAAGCCCTGCGCTGTCAGCGCCTCACGTTGGAGATGAAATGCTCAGGTCTTGATGCGGAGGCTATGGCGCGGCGTTCCGTCGAGCCGTCGACGATGTCGCTCCTGGGGCTGGTGCGACACCTGGCCGAGATAGAGCGTGGGACGTTCCGGGAGATGATGGCGGGACAGGACGTGCCCCGGCTGTTCTGCTCCGACACCGACCGTGACGGTGATTTCGATGGTGCTGTTCCCGACCCCCAGGTGGTTGCGGAGGCGTGGGACGCATGGCGTGCGGAGGTGGACTTCGCGACGCGGTTCGTGGCCGAGGCGCCCAGTCTCGACATCACCGGCGACGATCCCTTGAATCAGCATGGCAGCGGCGGAGGGCCGATGTCGCTGCGCGAGGTGCTGGTCGGAATGATCGAGGAGTACGCCCGCCACCTCGGTCACGTCGACCTGTTGCGCGAGCGGATCGACGGACGCATAGGCCAGTAACCCACCCCAGCCAAATAGCCGACCAGACGTGCGGAAAACCGGTGTGGGCCAGGGACGTCCGTTGCCTGTACTCGCTGCGTACGTGCCCGTGCCTGGCCGTGCGGGGACAGCCCGAGGGCGCTGCCGGATGTGCGGGAGTTCCCCTGCCATCACAACCGGACCGGGAAACCACCATGGATGTCACCAATCGCCGTGAGCTTGCCCGCAGGGCGCTCGATGGCTACGTGAGTGGCCCTGCCGCCTCGACCCGGGCGACGGCTCGCGCCCTGGCGAAGGTCGACAACGCCGTGGCCGTGGTGCTCGTCGAGGGCATCAGCGACCAGATCGCACTGGAAACGGCCGCGGTGGGCCGCGGCCGGGATCTCGAGGCGGAGCGGGTCGTGATCGTGCCGATCGGCGGGGCGCACGCGATCGGCCGCTTCCTGACGAGGTTGGGCCCGCTGAGCACCCGGGTGCGACTTGCCGGCCTGTGCGACCTGCGTGAGGAGGAGAGATTCCGGCGCGGACTGGTCGCGACCCATGTCGGCTCACCCCGCACGCGCACCGACATGGAGCACCTCGGGTTCTACGTCTGCGTCAACGATCTGGAGGACGAGCTGATCCGCGCCGTGGGCACCGCAGGGGTCGAAGCACTCTTCGACTCGCAGGGCGACCTCGGGTCGTTCCGCTCGTTGCAGAGCCAGCCCGCCTGGCGCGGCCGGGAGCCCGAAGCGCAGATGCGGCGGTTCCTGGGCAGCGGCTCGCGCCGCAAGCTGCGCTACGCACGGCTGCTCGTCGAGGCGGCAGTTGGCCGGGATACCTTGCCTCGGCCGCTCGACGCGCTGCTCACCGCCGTCTGACACACCGAAGGTCAAGCCCTCGACCATCGGCACGAAAGGCAGCCCATTGCGCAGTCCACTCATGCCGGGCCCGCCGACCGGGAACGCACATGATCTGCCGCAGCATCTGATCCGGCTGGTCGTCATCGCTGCCCTCGGCAACAGTCATCGCAGCCGGGTCGAAACGTGGGTTCAGGCGCGCGTCACCACTGGCCGCTCGTAGGTCAGCACCGACCAGCTCAGCGAACAGCTTGGGATCGGTGACGTCGTAACGCCCAGTCTGCAAAGCCGCGCATCCAGCCGGTCCACCATGACTGGCACCATTTCCGGCAAAACTTAGCGTTGGTCAAGCACTTTCGAGATCGCCGCGATGGTTACGGCACGGTCGGATGGTCCAAACGCCTCAGCAGACATCGCGCCAGCATCGCCCCGTCGCTGTGGAACGTCGGCTGGATCGGCGTCAGGGTCCACGAGACGACCGAACAGGTCATCGCTGTCGCCGCGGAAGCCGTGCAGCACTTCGACGAACTCGCCGTGAACGAACCCGGGCGCCCAGCTGCTGCAGTCAAGATCAGGGTGCACGGATCTGCCGCGATGACGATCGTCGGCCGGCTGGTCACGGGGCGTCGGAGGCTGAGCGTCAGCAACGTGCGGAGCCGCCTGACTGGCATCGGCTGACGACGGTGCGCGACGGCCGGAGCGGAGCGCACAGAGCTGGGATCGGGCGGAGTTACGGCCGAGCGCAAGACGCCGGCGGCAGTGGGACTGGCCGTCCGGCCGGCGACCCGGCTCGCCGGCGCCTCGACCAGGTGCAGCGACGTACTATTGATCCCATGGTTCGATTCCTTGTGCTTTACGACACGCCACCGGACCCTGAGGAGTTCGATCGTCACTATCGCGAGGTTCACATTCCCTTGACAAGAAGCTCCAAGGCCTTCGGCGGTACACGATCAGCCGCAATGTGGCTCCGATTCGTGGCGGCAACCCCTATTACCTTATAGCCGAGCTGGACTGGGACGACATGGCTGCTCTCCAGCAGGCGTTTCAGTCTCCTGAAGGTCGGGCCACGGCGGCGGACGTACCCAAGCTCGCCAGCCAGGGAGTCCACAGCATGATCTATGAGCTCGAAGAAGTATAGGAACGCTGCGGGAATATCTTGCCGCCAATCTGAAGCCTCCCGCGCGAGCGAGGGGAGTATTGTCGTGCGCCCTTTGCGCCAGCGCCGTGCTAGGCGCCGACCAAGCTCGAACGACACGAACTGGCCGCTCGCGCCCTGACACCGGGGTGCACCCCGAGGCCCATGCACGCCGTTGCCCGGGGTGCGCCGGAGCCGACGGTGATAGCTATCATCATCACTTCGGTCACCCCAGCCCGCCGGGCGTGATGGGGATGGCGCTGGCGATGTCCGGCGCGGCGTAGGCGACCGCCAGCGGCCCAAAGCTAGGCTGGTACCCGAAGGCGAGGAACATCTCGTCCAGCGAGACCAGATCGAACAGCAGGTCACCTGTGGCGGACGCGAAGCTTGCGAGGAATGCGCCCCGAACAGCACACCGTGCACGATCCGCCGCACCGCCGGGTGCCGCCCCTTGCCTGCCGTGGGCGAATCGCCCGCCGGCGGTGGCGGTGCCCGGCCGGGCGCCTGCGTGACCGACGGGACAGCAGACCCGCCGCCCGCCAATCAGTGCACCCGGCTCCTCTCGTTCCGGTAAAGGCGATGGTGGCTTTGGTGATAGTGGCCCGTCCTATGAGGTCAGCCCACGGTCCACGCCTGATACCGCCAGCCGTTTCGAAAAGAACCCCGCGGCAGTGCTCGCCGAGGCCTATAGCGCAGGGCAATACCAGGACAGGTGCCATCGCCTTTTCTGCCGCCGCAGCGCGCGGTGCACTGGAGGCCAGCGGTGACCCACCGGATGACCGCACACAGGAGGTACCTGCCATGAGCGCCAGAGAATCATGGACCAAACGCCGGGCCCAGCACGAGGAAGCGATGCCCGGCACAGCCCTGGCCCCCACTGGGCCGATGAATGCCGTGCACCGCTGCGACCGCTGTGGCGCTCAGGCCTACGTCCGCCCCGTCGGAGGAGGTTTACCAGCAGCGCAGGTACACCGAGGCTCCGGGCCGTACGCTGAGCCTCCGGATCGTTACACCGAGCCTTTGGGCCGCTCCACCGAGCCGCCGGCCTGACCATGAGGTCGGCGGCCCGGGCGCGTTCCTGCCGGACCGGTTCTGTCTACGCGCCGGGCAGCTCGGCAAACACCAGGTACTTGAAGAGATCGAGTTGCCGGTGGAGGTCCAGCGCCGGAGGTGTTCGTGAATGAATGACATGAAAAGCCGGGGGAGTCGTAAGGTTGCGGTGCTGGGGCCGATCCCTCGCGACCAAGTGGTGACTTATGCCGGTGAGCGGGTCGAGAAGTACGGATGCGTGATGTATACGGCGGTTGCCCTCTCGGCTCTGCTGGACGCTGGCGACACGATCGTCCCGATATCACACGTCCGCCGGCGGGACGAGGGTCCGGTCAAGCAGATCCTCGGGTCCTTCCCGAATATCGACACCTCCGGTATAACGTCGCCGGCCGACCAGGGGGACGTCGTCGAGCTGCGTTATGTCGACCAGAATCGTCGCGTCGAGCGGCAGGCGAGCTTCATGAACCCGATCATGCCGGCCGACATCGACAAGGTGCTCGATGCCGATGTGTTTGTCTGTGTCCCGATCACCGACTATGAGGTGGGGCAGCCGGTGCTGCGGCACATCAAGGAGCACAGCCGCGCAACCGTGGTGCTGGATGCCCACGGCCCTGCGACGACGCTGACCCGCAGCGGCGAGCGCCATCCAAGGGTGTGGGCTGACCAGGACGTGTGGCTTCCGTACATCGACATCCTGAAGATGAACCTGGACGAAGCGGGCTCGGCGTGGCTCGGTGCATCAGCGGAGGTGGCGGCTGATCCGCCGAGGCTGAGCGATGAAGATTTGCGCGGCCTGGCGCGTCATTGTCTGGACCGCGGTGTCGGGGCGGTATGCGTGACCCTCGACGAGCGTGGCTGCGTAGCCTTCTACCGGGACGGCTCCGGCGGGGTCGCCGGGGAGTTCGTCGATCGCATCGAGGTGGAGCACGTCGTGGACACGACCGGTGCCGGCGACTCGTTCGCCGGGGGACTCGCCTACGGCTACCTCGCCTACCGGGATTACGTGGTGGCCTGCCAGTACGGGAATGCGATGGGCGCTCAGCGGTGTACCGGCACGGAACTGAACGTTTACCTGTCACGAGAGGAAACGGAGCGGCAGATCCTCGCGGCGTACGGCCCTCGACCGCAGGAGGAACTTCCCTGAACATCCCGGCGGTACGGATTCCGGTTGGCTGATCGTCCAGGACGGCTTCGCTGCGGCGCTGGGGACCGTATCCATCGGCGCCTCCGCCGGCACATGCAGAACGAGTGGAGTGGGTACACCTTCGGCGCCGCCGGCCGCCGTCGGTGACCGCGAAGGCGGCTGGGCCGGCAGGAGGTGCCGTGGACGGTTTCTTACTCGCCTATGACGGCTTCGATCCTGGGACCGAGCGCCAGAGTGAAAGCATCACGAAACCACAGATTCCCGTCGCAGGAGTGGTTAATGAAGTAGCCGTCATCGCCTCCACGCTCCTCGATGCTGAAGAGCTCATCGTCCCACTGCATAACGACTTTGCCGTAGGAGCGCGCGGCTTCAGCCTTCTCAGGGTTATTTGTGTACTCCAGCGTCTTTATTCCTTTCCACCATTCCCCCCATATCTCGACGACCTCTCCGGGCTCCACGACCGCGAGGGCAAATGTTCCCTTGCCATGGACGCGAGAGGCCCGAACTTCGATCTTCGGGCTGAACCAGCTCTCCCGCGGTGCTTCCATGTGGCCATCGTAGGAGTCGATCCGAAGACGGCCGAGCTACGGAGCTGCCGCGTGTGCGCGGTGCCCGCCGACGCCGCAGAGCTCAGCCTGGCACAGCTGGGAGCCTGGGGCCGGGATCGCGATCCAGCCTTCGGTGCTGGCGGCGGATACTTCCTCTTGCGTGCGTGGACGCAGCGTGAGGTTCTGGCTGGCCGCCCGGGCGGTGAGGGCAGCGACGACCGCGTCGGTGGCGTCGTGCGAGCGTCGGCACAACATCTCAGGCTCACCGAACTCCAGCCACGGGGCCGCTACCAGGAGCCGGTCCACAAGCCGCCCGAGATCTTGGGTGCCGCCCGGCCGTTTGTAACCGCGGTAGGGCAGGCCCCAGATCTTCAGTGACGCTGCGGGATAGACCTCCACCACCACGCCGCTCCCGCTCCGGTCGACGACATGGCCTTGGCGTGCAAGCTGCCCGAGCAGGCTTGCGCAGCGCATCGCCACATGCCCGATCCGGTCGGCTGAGACGCTCAGCGGTGTCAGCTTCGCCTCCTTCGCCACTGCCAGGTCCGTCACCCGCATGGCCAGGGAACGCCGCCAGTCGCGGCCGGCAACACCCTCAGGGGCGATGACCTGGCCCGCCTGGTGGGCGGCGACGAAAGCCACAAAGGCGTCCGGCCAGCCCAGCGGGCAATCGATGGCCGCCTTGTCCGCCTGCGCGATGGCGTCCAGGATCAAGCCGTCATCCGCGCCCCAGATCACGTCCCGGATCACGGCCCTGCCCAGAGCCCACTCGATCCACGCCACCGCAGACCGCTCAGGCTCCGCGGCAAGATCAACCCCGACCGTTAGCATCGCACCACGCTACGGCCTTGTGCCGCCACAGCCCATCATCACGACGCGGCCCTCATAAGCCGCGATAATGGCCGTTGCCAGATGTCACGGAGCGTGGTCGAGCCTTGGTGTCGATACACGCGCTCGTAGCAGTTATGGTCGCGCGGCACGGGACCTCAGGTAGTCCTCAGCCGCGATGCGAAATGAGGAGTTCGGTTCGAGGCGTTACGGCTGAGGCCTTCCAGGTGCAAGGACGGAGCGTTGGCGCCGCGGGTTCAAATAGCGGGTAGCGGTCGGCGGTTTCGGTTTGGTGCTCTTGTCGGCGTGCCGTTACGCGATGTGCAGCTCGCTGTCCGCTACGCCGGCCCGGGAATCCGACGATCTACGACCGCCGGAGAGGGAACCTTGACTGGCGCGCCGCCGGCGTCGTGGTCGCCTTCGTCGCCGGCGGCGAACCCGCTGTGCGGCACTTGGGTGGCTGGGCGCGCTGCCGCGCCCAGCCAGATCAGCCCTGAGCGACCTGGCTGAACGGGGGCGGGCCGAGGATCTCGATGCCGCCGTTCTTCGTGGCCGAGGCCTGCACGCGGCTCATGTCCACCGGCCCGGCATCGATGCCCCGGCGGTCATCGCCCGGGACGGGCTCGCTGGCGTCCCAGTAGAACGCCTGGCAGCAGCCAGGCGTGTGCAGGCACAGCAGCCGGGCGCCGTCGGCGCCGGAGACCTTGAAGGCGTGCGGGATGCCTCGCGGGGCGCTGGCGATGCCGCCGGCGCGGACCGTGTGTTCTTCTCCGTCGAGGTGCATGAGGATCTCGCCCTCCACCACGATCATCGTCTCGTCGGAGTCGGGGTGCAGGTGCAGCGGCGTGACCTTGCCGTGGTCCATCCGGTCCTCGAAGAGGTGGAACGCACCATCGGTGTCGTCCGCCGTCGCCTTCCAGATATGCAGGCCGCCGCCGAAGAACCAGCGGCGCTCGCCGTCCTCCGCTGCCCGGACCAGGGACTTGCGGGCTGTGCTCGCGCTCATGAGTTCTGCCTCCCGTTCGTGGGACAAGTGTCCCACGACGAGACTGGCATACCATGAAGGTTATGTCAACGCCCTATGAGACCGGCGGGCGCTCGGCCCAGAAGGCCCGGACCCGAGACGCCCTCGTCGCTGCCGCTCGTGACCTCGTCGCCGCCGGCCTCACGCCGACTGTTGAGGACGCCGCCGCCGCCGCGTCCATCTCACGGACCACCGCGTACCGCTACTTCCCCAGCAAGCGCGCGCTGCTGGTGGCGGCGCACCCCGAGATCGCCGCCACGTCGATGCTTCCGGCGAACCCGCCGCAGGACCCGGCGGCGCGACTCGATGCCGTCGTCCGGAACTTCAGCGCCATGATCCTGGACACCGAGGCGCAACAGCGAACGATGCTGCGCCTGTCCCTCGAGGCGGACGCCGCCGAACGAGCCGCGCTCCCCCTCCGTCAGGGACGCGCGATCGCATGGATCGCCGAGGCGCTCGACGGTGTCCGCGGTGACCTCTCCGACCAGCAGTTCGGCCAGCTCGTGCTCAGCGTCCGCGCCACCATCGGCATTGAAGCGATCGTCTGGCTCGTCGACGTCGCCGGCCTGTCGAGGAACGACGCCGTCGAACTCACCCGCTGGTCCGCGCAGGCACTCCTGCAACGGGCAACCACGGTTCCACCCCCAGCACCCAGCCGATCTGGCCGGCCGGACCGCCCCCCAGCGCAAGGACCGACCCAATCAGCACCACCCCCGCGGAATCGAGACCGACTCGTCCCTAACGCCGCCACCAGGCACGAGCTGCTAGGCAACGAGGGGTCGCCGGGCTGAGACTGGAGCATGCCCGACCCCGCAGAAACGCTACCGGGGTTGCCGCTCACCGCAGCGGAACGTCATCAGCGGTGGATCGACTCGCTCGCCGCGAAAGACACCCAGATCAGGGAACTCCGCATGTCCACGCTGATACGCGCTGGCCTGGCGATGCTGGCAGGCTCGCCGCTCGCGGAGGCGCTGGGGCTCGCCCTCGGCCGTCCGCGCCTGCTGGTCTGAGATCGTCGCGGCTCTCCCAGGCGAGCGCCAGCGAAACGGGGATGACCAATGGTGTGTCTGCGGTGAATGTGGCGAGGTGTTGCCTTCGGACTTCAATACCTCGGTCTACCAGCAGTCGGCAGCAGCGAACAGCGGGCGGCGCCCTATGAGCACGGACACGAGCCCGGGAGCGCGCAGGCGCTTTCTGCAAGGCGTGGGCGCGGACGTGGGTGAGCCGCCGCCGCGGCCTAGCCTCAGCGAGCGAATCGGCCGACGGTTCGACCTGGCCGTTCATTTGCGGTAGGTGGCCGCGACCCGGGCGGAGGCTGCCGGCAGTATCGGCCTTGGTCGCTCGCGCGGTCTGCCAGTCAGCCGGCTGCCGGCATGTCGCAGTCGAACTGGCCGGGTTCGTGTAGGTGCCGGGCGTTCGGGAGGTCCGTTCACGGGCCGGGCCACAGGTCCTCCGGCTCGCGCCCGCGGGTTTCGGGGAGCAGCCAGAAGAGGACCATGGCCAGTGCCGCGGGCATGAAGGTGACCAGCCCGGCGACTCCGAACCGGTTGCCGGCGCCGGCCACCGCGCCAAATACGACCAGGCCGGTCACCGCGCCCAGCACGCCCGCTGCCAGCGACCAGCCCGCCACCGAGGCCCGTACCGGTGTGGGGAACAGCTCGTTGACCAGCGACCCGGCCGCCGGGGCGAAGACCGAGCCGGCGAACACCCCGAGGATGTAGCCGGCCAGCAGCGCCGCAGCGGAGCCGGTGTAGGCCAGGGCGGCGAACAGGGCCACGGCCACCATGGCCAGCGCGCCGGTCAGGCGCCGACCCGCCCGGTCCGCCAGCCACCGTCCGGCGAGCAACCCGGCTAGCCCGGCGGCGCCGGCGCCCGCCACCATGCCCGCCGTCACGATGCCGCGCTGGTGCAGGATGTTCTGCGCGAACAAGAAGATGTCTGCGCGAACAAGAAGATGAAGGTGTTGGCCGGTCCTGTGATCACCGAGACGGCGAAGGCCAGTACCACGATCACCGCCAGGTGGCGGCGGAACGGTCTGGCCACGGCGCCGAGCACGGGGATCGGATGCCCGGATCCGGCCGCGGCCACGGCGAACCGGTCGGGCTCCTCGATCCAGCGCCGGAGCAGCGGCAGCAGCGCCAGGGGGACCAGCGCCAGCACGAACACGCCGCGGAACCCGAGCGTGCGCGACGCTCCTTCTCGCGCGCGTCCTTCTTCGCGATCAGCTGCTTCTCCGTATCACGCAGCG
>WNGK01007365.1_pt1 | contig 19049 bp, 19 predicted proteins | sample 5400601 | NCBI WGS metagenome assembly WNGK01 (sample SAMN13153376, study PRJNA577476) | soil metagenome | isolation source: 60 cm soil or saprolite under Garry oak tree replicate 1 | place: USA:California | collected 2016-06-15
CATCATCCGTAAGCAGGTCGGAAGTGATACTTCCCTATCTCCAGAAACTCATTTGCAAGACGATCTCGGTATGGATTCTCTGGAACTCGTCGAACTCGGTGTAGCGCTAGAGAATGAGTTTGGTGTATCTATTGCCGATGCAGATGTGCGCCGCTGTGGCACACTTAGTGACATCACCCAACTCGTGCTTCACACTGAGCAGCAGGAAAAGGTGAGAAGCGCATGATCAACTGGCCGAGGCAACAGTTGTGTGAGGTCGCGGATGGGATCATGGTCATAGTGCATGGGCAGGGAGAGGTCGGCGTCTCGAATGCATCCTTTATTATCGAAGGGAACCGCGCCATTATTGTTGATACCATGACCTTTCCAGAAATGGCGGCAGGCATGGCGCGTGAGATTGCACGTCGGGGAGCAGGGGTCAATGCTGTCTTGCACACTCATCATCATATCGATCATATCGGGGGAGACCAGATATTCGCTGGGGTGCCTATTGTCGCCCATCACGAGTCGATTCAGACGTTGCAGCGGCTGGGGCTCCCAACCAAGCTCTATGATCGTTTGATGCCTCAATTTCGCGGTCATTTTGACACACTTGAATTGTCCATGCCAGAACCTATGCTCGATCAGGTCATCCTTCCTCGCGGAGGAGAGCTGCGAGTCTTTCCTTCTGCCCACACCGTTGCTGACGTAACGGTGTGGTTCCCTGCGTCGCATGTCTTGATTGCTGGCGATCTCTGTTTTATTGGCGTGGTGCCTCTTGCCGTCAATGGTCTTGTTTCGGGATGGATAGCAGCTCTCGATGCTCTGATTGCCCTCCAGCCAGAAGTGGTCGTGCCTGGGCATGGTTCTATTGGAACCGTGGAGGATCTCATCGTGTTACGGAACTATTTCCTTGCTATCCATCATAGCTATCCATCATACGGGACGAATCGCAGTTGAACAACACCTCTCAGCTCAGGATGCTTTAGCACTCCTGGATGTGGGTCCACTTGCAGAGTGGATCGAGTCTGAGAGGAACCTGATCAACCTCGAACGGGCTATGCAGGAAGCTTCTGGTGAGATTCATCGGACGGCTCTCTCTGTAATGCCACCCAGTACGCGGCCACCATAACAACCTTCTCGTGCTGTGCATATGAGAAGAAGTCACGTACTCAAGTGTCCATATGACATGTTTTTACGAAAGGAAAAAAGAACTATGCCTCAAGCCAGGGCTTCTATTATCATTCGTGGCGACGCTGATCAGATTTTCGCAATCACCAACGATATTGCACGTTGGCCCGAACTCTTCAAAGAGTATTCCCATGCGCGAGTACTTTCATTGCAGCGCGATGGACGGTTTGCGAAGCTCGAATTTGAGCTGACGAACGAAGAAGGGCAAACATGGCGCTCGTGGCGTATCCTGGATTTTCAGGAACGAGTGGCCATTGCTCAACGAGGCACGCCGAAGTTTCCGTTTCTCTATATGCATCTTACTTGGCTCTATGAGCCAGTTGAGGGCGGCGTACAGATGACATGGATTCAGGACTTTGAGATGGACCCTAAGGCACCTGTCACGAATGAACAGGCCCTTGCTCGCATGGTCAGCCATATGCAGGAGAACCAGAAACACTTTAAGCAAGTGCTTGAAAGTCAAGCTGAGATAGCACCTGATCTAGTGTAGGATAAGGCCCAATTTCCCCGTCTTGCATGCATTGGCGGGGAAATTGTCAGAGAGAGGGAAAATCTTATGGATCATGCCAACAAGGGACCAACGCTGTCTCCTTCTGTGAACCCTAGCATACCACGGGTCACACCAGAGCGTATCATCGAAACAACCTTTGCCTTCGCCCAGAGTTGTGCTCTCCTTGCTGCCGTCGAACTTGATCTTTTCACGCGCATAGCTCAAGGTATGAAAACAATAGCGATGCTCGCAAACCACGCTGGTGTGTCAGCGAACGCCTTGGAACGCTTGCTTGGGACAGTAAGTGCCATGGGCTTCTTGCAGCGAAGCGGCGATGACTACGCCCTGACGCCAGTCAGTGAGCGTTTTTTAGTGCGCAGTCAACCGTCCTATGTAGGCGACATCGTTTTGCAGATCCGTCAGGAATGGGATGCCTGGATTGATCTCACGGAGTGTGTCCGTAGAGGTCAACCTACACGCTTCATCAACGAAGAGCCTCTCGGAGGTCCCTTCTTTGCACCTCTAGATGCATCCCTCTTAGGGGCGGCTCCCAGCGCCATTGCCGCTCTACAATTGGATGCAGACGCTCACGCCGTGGCAATCGACTTTCCCGAGGCGTTAGCACTAGCACAGGAGTATGCGCAAAAGCATGGCGTAGAGGGGCGGATGGAGTGTTGGCCTGCCAACCTTGAGATGCTTGAGCTTCCGCCAAGACGCTTTGATCTGATCTTTGCAAGCCACGTTTTTCGCATCTTGGGCCTAGAGCAGACACAGCGGCTCATTCAGCAGTGCTTCCAGTCACTCACACCTGGAGGACGTTTGGTCGTTGTCGAAACATATAACGAGCAAGGAGCAAAGCTCTTCCCATATATAGTGTCCTTGAACATGCTGGTCAACACCCGTCAAGGCGATACATTTACCTCACAGCAGGTGCGTGAGTGGTTATCCAGCGCTGGATTTCAGGTTGAGGCATGGTCCAACGTTGGACCTGATCTCGTACTCGTTGCTACTTGCCCATGATTCACCGAACTAGTCTACACCGTATCGAAGAAAGGAAGCATATGACCACTATTACACCAAACACCACGCTCTGTACCTTGATTAATGTCTTTACTGTTGCACCTGAGCGGCAACAAGAACTGGTTGATACATTAGTGGCGGCAACAGAACAGGTGATACGAGCCCTTCCAGGGTTTGTATCAGCGAATATCCATAAAAGCGTTGATGGAGTGCGCGTCACTAACTACGCACAATGGGAAAGCCCGGCTGCGCTGCAGGCCATGCTCAAGAATCCTGAGGCTAACGCACATATCGAGAGGTGCCGGGAAATCGCAGAGCAGATCGACTTCCATCTGTATACTGTCGAGCACTGTAGTACAACCGAAATTGTTGCTAGATGAAGGAGGTTTCTGTGGTCCAAACGGATATGAGTACTGCCACACATACGAGCGCGTCACCTCTGATTCTGTTGGAGCATCTCTGCGGTATGATGAGAACACAGGCGATTCATCATGCAGCACGACTGAGGATTGCCGAACTCGTCAAGGACGGCCCAAAAAGCCTCGCTGAACTCGCAACAGCCACAAACACGCATGCTCCCTCACTCTCTCGGTTGCTGCGTGCCCTCACCAGTATTGAAATTTTTGCTGAGGTTGAATTTGAGCATTTCGCTCAAACACCTCTCTCGGCTCTCCTTCAGCCGGATGTCCCCGGTTCCATGTACCATGTTACGCTCTTGCATGGCGACCAGTGGCAGTGGCACGTCTGGGAGGGGTTTGCTTATACTCTTCAGACGGGTCAGCCTACCTTCAGCCAGCTCTTTGGGGCGGATCTGTTTCAGTACTTTACCCAGCATAGTCCTGAATCTGCAAAAGTATTTAACAATGCTATGACAGGATTTTCTGAGCAGGTCAATGTGCCCATTGCAACTGCCAACTATGACTTCTCCTCCCTGGACACGCTCGTGGATGTCGGAGGTGGGCTGGGTACTCAGCTAACGACACTGCTGAAGGTTCATCCACCCATTCGCAAGGGCATTCTTTTTGACCGCCCTCCTGTGATCGCGCAGGCACGGGCGAGCATGGCAGACAGTGGCCTGCGTGAACGCTGCGAGCTCGTCGAGGGGAATTTCTTTGAGGGGGTTCCTCGCGGAGCGGATGCCTATTTCATGAAGCAGATTATCAAAGATTGGAATGATGCTCAGTGCGTCCAGATTCTGGACAATTGTCGTAAAGCTATGAAGCCCGGTGGTAGGGTGCTTGTCGCCGAAGTTGTGCTTCGCCCAGGCAGGGAGACCTCCATACAAAAGTTTATCGACTTACAGCTCATGCTTCTTTCACCGGGGCAGGAGCGAACGGAGGCACAGTATCGCAAGATCTTTGAGGCGGCGGGCTTCACACTGATGAGAATTGTGCCCACTGCTTCTCCTTATAGCATTCTCGAAGGAATTGCTGCATGATTCCTTCTTCCTGTTTACAAACCCGGGTGTAAAGCAAAGAAAGGAAAATCGAATGACGACGCAACGACCTTTTCGTTTTGGAGTAGCCTATCGTAGTGCTCAATCCCGTGCCGATTGGGTAGAGCAAGCACGTAAGATAGAGAGTCTGGGCTATGCGATCATGCTGGCAACAGATCATTTAGAGATTGTAGATCTCTCTCCTACTATCGCACTTATGTCAGCTGCTGAAGTAACGAGCACGCTGCGTGTGGGAAGTTTTGTATTCAACAACGATTTCAGGCACCCTGCGATTCTTGCAAAGGACGTAGCCACACTGGATTTCCTCTCTGATGGGCGCTTTGAGTTCGGTATCGGCCCCGGGTATTTGCCTGACAATTACGAACGCTCAGGCATTCCCCTTGACCGATCAGGAGTGCGTATCGCTCGTATGGAAGAGTCGCTGCAGGTGATAAAAGGGCTATTCTCTGACGAGAAAGTGACCTTCTCTGGGAAGTACTATACCGTGAATAACTTGCAAGGCCTTCCCAAGCCGATCCAAAAACCCTATCCGCCAATCTACATAGGCGGTGGCGGCAAACGTATCCTCTCTGTAGCGGCACGGGAGGCCGACATTATTGGCCTTACCGCCATACTGAAGGAAGGCGGAAAAGACTTCAATATGGCCGATATCACCGCAGAGGCGACAGCACAAAAAGTCTTATGGGTTCGTCAAGCGGCGGGCGATCGTTTCAGCCAGCTCGAAATCAATTGCTTCGTGTTTATCACCCAGGTGACCGATCAGCGAGAGATGGTAGCTGGGCGCATCGCCAGCCATGTTGGACTCACCGCAGAGCAACTACTCAACAGTCCCCATTGCCTGATAGGTACCACAGAGCAAATCTGTGCAGATTTACTGCATCGGCGTGAGCAGTATGGCATCTCGTACATCACCATTCTCAAGGAACACGTTGATGCATTTGCTCCAGTTGTGGCACACCTCGCCGGTGCGTGATGTTCCCGCACAGGTGAGGTGGATCGGTATTTTACTTGAACGAGTCGGCACAGGCAACGATCTGAATGCCGACTCGTTGAGCATGATGCGTTTGTGCTCTCTGCATATATTCGTTTTTCCTATCATCAACAGTATGTAAATCACACCATTCCAAGGTTCTTGCGCATCTTCGCTGATGATGGGCACAATCCCTACAGTTGCAAATGTGTCGACCGGCTTCGTAAGCAGCAGCGCATCTTCAATTTTATCTGATCTTTTCCTCAAATCAGCGAACTTGCGCAAGAGCCACATGATGTTGTACGACGATACAGAGTATGCTTGCTTTCAACTGGCCTGTGAGCTTGAGACGTTGCCAGGATATGCCTTAGAGACACGGCCAAATTTTAGCTGAAATCGCACGATTCCAGGTGTGGAACGCGGGTGACTGGGATCAAACACGTCGGATAAGAGCCCTGGTTTCTCGCTGTGTTCTTCCATCCTTTCTCTTCATACCTCAGCAATACTCTTCTTTCCTCTGGTTAAGTTGACAATACCATGTTGCTGGCAATTCTTCTCTGTGTTTCCCATTATCGGTTCGAGAGCTAAGGTTATAAAACCTTTACTTCATTAGGCTATTCATAACCATCTATTAACTCATTCACTACCAAGAACTGATCTCTCCTCTCCTACACTGATGCTGAGTCTTAAATACTCTCTCTCCGAGCTCGAGAGATATCCTTCGATCAAACCATCCCTTGTAATGAAGGTGACGATGTACTTGTAAGTACATTCAGCCTAGGAAACTGAGGAGGTAACCAAATGATGACTTCTTGGAGAAGAAAGGTTCTTCCGCTCGCTTCTGTCTTGATGATTTTGGTTGTACTGGCAGTGTACATTGGCAATAGGCACATCCTTACAGCCAAAGCCGCGAGTGGATGTACCGTCTCGAGTTCGCTTCCGTTCAATTTTAAAGGTAATGCCATTCCTGCGGGCGACGTCATCTGGTTCACGAGTATCCTCCATGTTAATGGACTCCCAGCAAGCCTTACCGAAGTGGATTTCCAAAACCAAACGATTCAGTTTGCCGCCAACGGACAGAATTACACGTTGGCAGTACCATCCGCATCCGTCCAATTTGACCCCAATGCGACCTCTGCCGCAACCACGACTCTTGGCCAATGGCAGACAACTGTGCCGTCTACAATCAATGGCAACACGTTTCTCTCTGGCTACGCCTTTACCGTCCCTGCCGGTGGATTGCCTGCTGCTATAAACCCGGTTACATGGAGTGGGCAGTTTGTTTTGCCGACGAATGCGTCTCTCACCGTAAATTGGGAGTGGACAGCCTCGGTGTATTCCTCATTCAATTGGAATTACAGTCAACTAGGCGTCAAGCCGGTAGACGATAGCCGTTTGAGCCAGTACCAGAATTCTGATCGCGCGGGTACTCCGGAAAACTTTAAATCCTTTGTGACGAGTATTTTCCGCGTGGGCAGGTTAAGTAGCTCAGCCAGCGCTACAGCAAACGAGCAGTGCAATCAGTCAAATACCCAGGGGAATAGTCCCGTTGCGGCCTGGAATGACCAGGTCACCTTTACGTCCGGCCCCTTCAATGGTCAGAATGCAACTACGATCATTACATTCAACAGTGATGGGACTCTGACAGAGACGACTACAGGCCCCACAGGGACGGGTAATAGCACTGGGATCTGGTATATCACAGGGTTCGATCAAAATGGCAATACCCTCTTCACGTATATCTTTGATGAACCTCAATCAGGTGGAGGAGTAGTCCATGTCTCGCAAAGTGCCACTCTATCGCAGGATAACACGCAGTATACCTCGTCTGGAGGTGGCCAATTTATCATCAATGGTCAGGTCGTCGGGCAGGCGACGACGACTACACAGGCAACACACCTCTAAATAAAGCCACGAAATTGAAGCTGCTAACCCAACTGTCGGGTGACGTTAGGACGAGCAGCTCTATCTCGGGATAAAGCATGGACGGCCTCTTTTGGGATGTGTCAGAACTGAGAACATGGGAGGCAGCAAAATGCGTTGGGCGCTTCTGGCTCATATCCTTTTCTCTGTTAGGTGTAAATCACACCATTTCAATGGCGGAATCGGCACAATCGTTTGGTGGGTAAGATATCTCGATATCCCACGAAACGAGCATTTTTAAGGCTGCTTGCTCACCAGAAGAATTCTACAGATTCCGCCCTTGGAATGGAATGGTGTGATTTGCAAACAGTAGCCTAAAAGGGGTATGTTATTGACAAAGAAGCATGCCACTTGTTACTCTTGTGTTATCTAAAAAGTGACCACCAATATTGCTTGATCTAAGTAAAAATGAGCAGGTGACTTTTCTAAGGAAGGAATTACCCAGGTTATGAATAGAAGCCCATCTTCTCTGGCTTTTCACCCGCCCCTAAACGATCTCGTCCACTTCCCTGGTGGCAGATGCCCCTTCACTGGTGGTATTTTCTCACTGCACCGCCAGAAGCACCTGTAAATGCTCAACTGAACCAGAGAGAGGCTGCCCGACGTGGGAAACTGGCAAGCGTCGTTTTATTTTTTGTGATTTTGCTGGTTTTGCCCGCGATCCCATCAGCCATTGGCAATCCTGTCCTAACCATCACCTTGACCCTTGTCCTCATCATGGATGGTCTGGCACTTGCTCTAAACCGGAGCGGCAAGACCAACCTTGCTGGCATTTTGGTCGTGATAAGTATTGAAATAGGGCTTGGAACCTCCATTCTCACAGTCCCGGGGCAATTTGGAGTGAGCAATCTACCAATGCTTGATCTCATGGTGCAGGCAGAGTGCGTCGCTGTCTCGCTTTTTGTTCCAGGCAGTGTCTTTTTCGTGGCTGTGGTCAATAGCCTGTTCTTCATTTGTGTACTCAACCTGACACCGGTTACCCCCGAACTAGCACAACTGCTCAAAACCGATGCAAGCAGAATCGTCTCATCTCCCATCATCTTGCAAGTGATCGTAGCCACTGTGACCTATCTCTGGGTGAGTAGTGCCAATAGAGCCATTCAACGTGCCGACCGCGCTGAGGAGATCGCAGCACTGGAGCACCGCGAGATCGAACGGCAGCAGCGCGAGATCGAAGAGAAGCAACAGTTAGATATGGGAATCCAGCAAATCTTGCAGACACATGTACAGGTGGCGAATGGAAATTTCTCTGCTCGTTCGCCTCTCAGCAAAGATAATGTACTCTGGCAGATTGCTTACTCGCTGAATAATTTACTGGCACGGCTTCAAGGCTATAGCCAGATGCAAGTCCAACTGCAACGGATGCAAGTCCAACTGCAACGGATGCAAGCAGAGAACTATCGTCTTCACAACACTGTGCAAAGTACTTCGTCAGCTCAAAATGAGCTCCAGCGTACCAGAGAGGCAGCAGCTCGTCTGGTTGAGGCACTCAAGCAGTCCAAGAGTGGGCGCATGGCTCCATTGTCACTGCAGAGTGGGACGATCATCGATTCAGTTGTTATGCAATTAGGCAACTCCGCAGTCCCTTCAGAAGAAAAACAGGCCTTCCCTTGGGTACGAACCCGTGCCAGGGATAACTGACACCAACTTTAACATGCAGGGTAGAAAACAGAAAGGTTGGATACATGTCAGCACAAGACACCCTCGCCCCCGGCCCCGGTGTACATCCATGGATCAGCAATGGGACACAACGGATCCGATTTGGCATCACTGTTGGCCCACAGAGCTGGCCCGTGATCCACGCTCTCGCCCAGATGGCCGAAGCGTTGGGATTCGATTCATTCTGGTGCACTGATCATCCCATGCTAGGCCACGATTGTTGGACGACCTTAGCTGCTGTGGCCGCAGTGACGCGGACCATCCGGCTCGGGACACAGGTGAGCTGCGTCTCCTATCGGAACCCGGTCCTCCTAGCCCGCATGGCCGCTGACATCGACGCCATCTCAAACGGTCGCCTGGTGCTCGGTCTAGGCAGCGGCGATCTGGCCCGTGAGTTCCAGCAATTGGGGCTTGCCTACCCAACGATCCAGGAGCGTCAGGCAGCTTTAGAGGAGGCTATTGGGATCATCCGCCCCCTGCTGCGCGGGGAGACGGTCACGTTCGCTGGAAAATACCACCGGGCCGACGGGGCAGTGCTGCCGCCGCCGCCGGTCCAACAGCCCTACATCCCACTCCTTCTCGCAGGCGGGGGCGAGCGCACCACCCTGCGCCAGGTTGCGCGATATGCCGATATGTCAAACCTCGCTGCGGCGAGTTGGGCCGGGGGAGCCTACACAACCGATGACGCCAGTCACAAGTTCCAGGTCTTGCAACGCCACTGTAAAGAGGCTGGTCGTCCCTATGGGTCGATCCTCCGCTCAACGATGTTCAGCCCGCTGATCCTGGCCGAGACCCCGGCAGGAATCCAGGCGAAGCTGGATCAGTTCCCCAAAGCGCTCCTCGCCTTCTTGGAGCAAGCCGTGGTAGCGACAACACCTGGCGATGCCATCGAGCGGATTCAGGCACTAGTCGACATAGGCTTCCAGTATTTCCTGTGCGGCATCTCTGGCAACGACGTAGAGACCCTCAATCTGCTGGCGCAGCGGGTCATACCGGCTATTGTGGCCTGTTGAAAGCCAGCATAAGGCGAGGCCAGACATTCCATGAGCAGTGGTTGTCTTTTCTCAACCTCTATACAGGAAAAGACAGAAGATGTTCACTCAATCGTAACCGAGCTCTAAGATTGAAGGACTACAATGAGGTCCTCAAATACGTCGAGCTACCTCTCTTCAGAGGAAAGGGGTGACCACTGAGAGCTTGCAAGCAGGAGGTCCATCTGAGGACCTTCCTGTTCTGCTCTCAGGACGTTGCCAAGAAAGAAAGGAAGAAAGTCTTACGCCTGGACCTGGAACAGGGACCTGGAGCATGACCAGCTCAAATCAGTTCCAGTATACGTTCACTGAAGAAATCCTTGACAGCCAAGGGAACCCGATCTGCTATGTGGATGTGCAGCAGCAGGCTACTCTCTCTGCCGATGGGAGCACCTATACGGCCTTTGGCCAGGGGATGGTCTACGCCATGGACGGAAGTGCCCTGGCTGTCAATCCAACGACGACTCAGGCGACCCGCGCCTAACGAACGACAGGCTTGCCGTCAAGAGGTGCAGCTCGCTTTCTCTACCGTTTCGTTTGCGCTGTCTGCATAATAAATACAATATTATCTATCTTGAAGATCAGGATCCAAATTTAAGAAGATGTACCTGATACCTTCACTATCATTATTTGCTGGGGGAGCTAAATCAATGCAAACATTGAATGCAAGACAAATGACCATTGTCGCTGATGGTGACAGTCCTGCTACTGTCACGGAAGTAGTGAAACTGCCGGTCAAACCCGAGAACCTGCAAGGGATGTTGGATTACGTGCAGAAATGGCATGAAACCATCATACCTGGTCTTCCAGGCTTCCAAGGGGCAGCACTCTTGAGTAGTGATACTGGAGCAGTGTTTATATATGCACACTGGAGCAGTAAAGATGCCATTGAGGACGCGAGTCATGATCCGCGGATGGCCCGATACTTCGAGGGACTCTTTCCCATGCTCTCTGACCGACCAGAGGTGCATATCTGCTCCGTTGGAATGGTAGCTTAAAGCTTGGCTACATCTCTCGTTGGTGTTGGTCAGGTAACTATGTTCTAAACTAATCATAAGGAACTTTTCTGTTCTCCTCATCGTCTTTCCTATGCACAACTCCTTTATTTATGAGGAATGCAAGGCATAATTAACAAGACGATAGGAGAACGCAATGAAAATACAAGACGCTGTAGATAATTCGACAGCCCCTCTTCCCCATCGCCACGCCCAAAGGGTCAGGCCCGATTGGCGACCCTTGTTGCCGCTCTCTTAGTGGCCCTCCTTGTCGCGGCCAGTGCTGTTCTCTATATCCAACTGGGTCAGCATCGTAAAGGCCAGTCCTCAACTCCACCACCGGCTCATACATGGGTACAAGTTTCGCACGGTTATACATTATAGAGGTGAAAGCCCAAACTTAGCAAGTAAATCTCACTTTTTAGGTAAATGGGGAAATTCATGCTAAAACTTGCTGATATCTTCTGAAAGGTATTGATATATCGTAAAGTAATATGGTACAATTTACTTTGTGAACTGCACAGTTGCATAAGCATATGAACTTCTTAATATGACAGTTTGGGTAAAGAAGGCAAGGGGGACTTCTTTACTATGGCAAGGTTCAAAGAGAGGCAACTCTGCTTGACCATGTTTGCCTTGTGTAACTCTTAAGAGTGTCAAGCTCATTTGGACTTTGCCTATGGTGATGAGCTTTACCTTTCAACTCTGGACAAAGGTGTTCATGGTGGTCGTATGAGCTAGGGAGAGTTTGCGATTTAGACGTTCTCTCGTATGCGTATATGGTAACGAACTGTAGAGTAGAAAGGATTGCCCGTTAATGGCATCACAACTCCCACGTTCACAAGTTCCTACTTCTTCAGTACTTGATCCTCGGCGTATTTTGGACATGAATTATGCATTCGCGAGCACCGCTATGTTGGTGGCAGCCGTGCGGCTGCACCTCTTCACCTATTTGGCCCAGGAATGTTCTCGTAATCTTAGCGCATGTATGTCGTTTCATTGGTGAAGAGCGTGCAAGAGCACTTCTCAGAAAGCTTACACAGAGTCTTCGTCTTGGCGGAACGCTGCTCCTCGCCGATGTCTTTTTCTCGGATGATCGTCGCGGTCCCGCAGCAGCCCTCACGCTCGATCTCTCTATGCTCGTCAATACCGCTCAGGGGCGTATACGGACGTGTAGCGAAGTTTCAGCGTGGTTGAAAGATAGTGGACTCTCGGAGATCCGACGCTTTGATGGCGTGGGACCTTTCCCAATTACTGATTGCTGCATAGGAAAGTAAACTCTCTGACTTTGCCTTTGGCTTCTCACAGACTCTGGCAACGCAGAAAATTTAGCTGCTTGTGTAACAATCAGTATTACCGCACAGAAAGGAGAAGACGTATAATGCGCCGAGTTGTCATCACTGGTTTGGGTGTCATTTCACCAGTCGGCATCGGCAAAGAGACATTCTGGAAGAATTTGCTCAATGGGGTTTCGGGAGCCACCACACTTGATCGGGTCACGTGCTGCAACCTGTTCGGCCAGCACGAATTTGGAGCTCAGGTCGTCTGTGAAGTGGTAGATTTTCGTCCAGACGAGCAAAGCGTTCCTGTTGCTTACCACTCTATGGATCGTTTCATTCAGTTCGCCCTTGCGGCGACACATCAGGCAGTTCACGACGCACATTTGAACCTGGAGGTTGTGGATTGCAGACGCACAGGTGTCTCCCTTGCCACAGCTATCTGTGGCACACAGACGCTGGACCTTGAATTCACTAGGGCCACCGACCAGGGAAAAGCGTCTCTCCGCTCTCAAGGAATATCACCGCACCTCTATGCTGCTGCTATGGGAAACTCGGCGGCTCTCGCCATTGCCTCACGCTATGGTTTTCAAGGTGAATGTACCACATTATCGACTGCTAGCATCGCTGCCAGCGATGCTAGCAACTATGCCTACAATTGTATTGCCTACAGAGATCATGATGTGATGATTGCAGGAGCTTCGGAAGCTCCTATCACTCTAATATCGAACAAGGCTCGTCTGGCTGAAGCTAGGATAAGGAGAAGAAACGATGCGTAGAGTCGTTATCACGGGAATGGGTGTGGTTAGCCCTCTTGGAAACACGATAGACGCTTTTTGGCATGGACTGATCTCTGGTCGTTCTGGTGTAAAGTCGCTCAAGGACATCACTCATTGTGATCTCTTCGAGCGCCTTGGAACCGAGTTTGCCTCGCAGGTGATTGCGGAAGTTGAGCAGTTCAAAGAAGCTCAACAGCTACCTGATCATATTCGTCGACGTGATCGCTATGTGCAGTTTGCGATGGCGGTGGCGTTACAAGCAGTGCGTGACGCTCATCTGGATGTATCATCTGTTGCTCTGCGCGATCACTGGGGCATCGCATTTACCACCGCAGTCGGGGCAGCACAAGCCACTGAAGCTGCCTATTGTCTGGCGACGCAAAACGGGACTGAAGCGGTTGATCCAGCGAAAATTCCTCCTGAGTTCTACCTGGATTGGATTTGCCATGCCCCGGCTCTCCTTCTTGCTCAGTTGTTCAATGTGCATGGACCGTGCGACACCATATCCTCAGCCTGCGCCGGTGGCGTAGATGTCATTGGATATGCATATGAGTCGATACGAGACGGTGATGCGATGATCATGCTTGCAGGAGCAAGCGAAGCTCCCCTCGCTCCTACCAGATTCGGGGGATGTGACGTCATCCATTGCTTAGCGACGGGCTTCAACGACCAGCCACAGCGTGCTTCGCGTCCATTTGACAAGAAGCGCAGCGGCTTTGTGATGGGCGAGGGAGCTGGAGCATTCCTCCTTGAAGAGCGAGACCACGCCGTCAACCGTGGTGCTCACATCTATGCAGAAATTACTGGTTTTGGCCTGACGAGTAATGCCACGCACATGGTCAGTCTCAAGCCAGCAGTAGCTCCCCACTTAGCTCGAGCCATTAAGCAAGCGATGAGCGAAGCCAGGATAACACCAGAAAACATTGACTATATTAACCCGCACGCCAGCTCAACGAATCAAAACGATCAAACCGAGACAAGAGCAATCAAGGAAGCGCTAGGCAAGCATGCCTATGAGGTTCCGATGAGTGCTACGAAATCAGAGCTAGGCCATTGTCTAGCTACTGCCAGTTTCTTTGGCGCGATGGCAGCAACGCTAAGCCTTACTGAAGGCATGATCCACCCTACGATCAACTACGAAGAGCCTGATCCGCTCTGCGATCTTGATTATGTACCTCATAAAGCTCGTCAATTCACTGGAACCCATGCCCTTGTGAACGCAAGCGGATTTTCAGGTACCCATGCCACTTTAGTATTGCAAAAAGCAGAGAGGTAAGTATGACCAAACGAGTCGTTGCTATCACTGGAATCGGGACTCTTACGCCAGCAGGAAGAGGAACAGAAGCCCTATGGACGTGCATCTCCTCTGGTCACACATGCCTTGGCCCAATTGATCCTCAAAAGTATTTTGATCCTTCCAGGTACGCCTGCCAGGTAGCTGGTCAAGTGCCTTCCTTCAGCGAGCCACGCGTGCTGACAGAATCGATGATGGCACAAACAGATCGCTGCTCTCAACTGGCCTTAATCGCCGTTCTTGATGCTCTCGAAGTGGCAAGACTGCCAATGGATTTCCGCTCCGAGGGCTCACCAGTTGCACCAGAACGTGTGTCACTTACGGTCGCCACCATTGGAGCCGGGTGGACCTATGTCGAGCGCGAGATGCGTAACCTCTGGACGAAGGGAGTGGGTGCAATGGACCGCTATGGCCTCACAGCGGGTTTCCCCGCTGGTCCCCAGGGGCACATAAGCATTCTATTTGGCATAGAAGGACGCACTCGAACCTTTGTCTCCGAGCGAGCAAGCGGTGCCCATGCGCTCATTGAAGGGGCCAAAGCCATCCAGCGCTCAGATGCAGAGATTGTCATTGCTGGTGGAACTGAGGCTCCCCTCACTCCTCTCGCGTGGGCAGCCTATCACGCGTCTAATATGCTCCAACCAACATCTCAGCTCGGGGACCCGGTTCACTCGTATCGATCTTTTGTTCGCCAACACACAGGGATGCTTATTGGCGAAGGCAGTACGTTTCTTGTCCTTGAAGAGCGTGAGCACGCGAGGCGTCGAGGTGTTCCTATCCTGGCCGAGGTTCGTGGGTGGAGTAGAGGCACAGATCCATATCCTTTAGAAGGATCAAGAAAACAGCCGGGAAGGGGGCTAACGCAGGCCATTCACGCGAGTTTAGTGCAAGCTGACATCCAGCCGACTGCTGTCGATGTAATATTTCCTGGTGGCCCCGCTCTTGCAGAAGAGGATGTAGCAGAAGAAGCAGCCATAAGGAGCATGTTTGACCGGCATCTTCCCATTGTCATTCCTAAGACTGTTCTCGGACACTTGCAGGGCGCGGCGACAGCAACCGATGTAGCAATCGCGGCATTGGCGCTTGATCGCCAGATGATCCCTCCAACTCAGGACGCACTATTGCGTTCTGATCTCAATAGTATCAGTGAATGGGCGGATCTCCCCATAAGACATGAACTCATCCTTTCCGGCGGGTTAGGAGGCATGCATGCCAGTCTTCTCGTAAGCAAATCCGAGTAACTCATAGAGTTACATAAAATCAGGAGTTACGGGGAGAGCTTGTGCCACGGCCTTGCGAATGGAGAGTTGCCCAAGTCGCTATCTTAACGCAGGGCCTCCTTCCCCGAAGAAAGGTCGCCTAACCATGCAACAGGGCATTCACAAGTCCTGGTACATATGTACTTCTCATATTGATATTATTCAATTCATCAGCTATGATAAGTGACAGTAGTGTTGCGGAAATAGCAGAGTTACTCTCGACTACTTCTGAGGCCATCGAAGAAATTTTGCGCGACTTGCGATCCATTCTGCGGTTTCAGCCAAACCCAAGTTGAAACCGCACATTCGCGTCATTGAGATGGAATAGCTGCGTGGGATGGATTGCCCGTATAACATAAGCAGGGACGTGCGTATTTTATTTTTCTTCGGGAACGAGTGCAAACAGTTGAAAAAATGTGATACGTTCTCTTTGGGCGCTCCGGCTGATTGAAAACAGCGATAGGAGTGAAGAACGAGTTTAAACAAGGAGGTCCAGTTATGAATAATCTCTCTCCATCCCCTGGAAACACTCCACAAGGAGACCCACAAGTACCCTCATACCTCACCCAGCAGCGTCAGAGGAACAAATCCCAAGAGGGGGGGGCTCAGATTCTCCAATTGTGGTATCGGATTGCCTCTCCTCCCGAGCCAGATGATTCGGCACCTTTCGAGGAGAGGGAACTGTTTCGTCGTGGACGAACAGGCAGTCAAATTAGCATTGTCCTCTTCATTCTGCTTTTCATTTCCTATCCGGCTGCGTTTGCCGGGTCTAACTCTTTACTTATCGCTATCCTTACCATCGACCTGTTTATACTAACGCTAGCGATGGCGCTCAATCGCTTGAGAAGGGTCAACATAGCAGGAATCATGGTTGTACTAATTTTTACCGCGAGTCCCACCCTTAATATTTTAACGACTCCTGGCGGTGTGAACACGAGCGCCCTGCCTATTTTCGGCCTCCTAGTGCTCCCTTTGATGTGTGCTGTTTCATTTCTTCCACCGTGGTGGGTCTTTGTGGTAGGAGCGGGAAATTGCCTCTTTACGCTGTATGTCTTGAATTTTATGCCTAGCTCAGGAGAGTTACACGAAGTACTCAAAGTCGCCTTTCCTGGTATCGTTACCCCGATACTCCTCGGCCAGGGGATTGTGGCTATCGTGGCTTTTCTGTGGGTAAGTGGCGCTAGACTGGCGCTCCTGCGAGCAGACCGCGCTGAGGAGATCGCTGAGCTTGAGCGCCGCGAGATCGAACAGCAGCAGCGTGAGATTGAAGAGAAGCAACAGTTAGATGTGGGCATCCAGCAAATCTTGCAGACCCATGTACAGGTGGCGAATGGAAATTTCTCTGCTCGTGCGCCTCTGAGCAAAGAAAATGTGCTCTGGCAGATTGCTTACTCGCTCAATAATTTACTGGCACGCCTTCAAGGCTATAATCAGATGCAAGTCCAACTGCAACGGATGCAAGCAGAGAATTATCGTCTTCACAACACCTTGCAAAGTACGTTATCGGCTCAAAATGAGCTCCAGCGTACCAGAGAGGCAGCCGCTCGTCTGGTTGAGGCACTCAAGCAGTCTAAGAGTGGGCGCATGGCTCCAGTGTCAGTGCAGAGTGGGACGATCATCGATTCAGTTGTTACGCAATTAAGCAACTCCGCCCCCCTTTCAGGAGAAAAACAAGCTTTCCCTTCGGGACGAACCCGTGCTGAGGGTAAGGCTATTTGAATACAAAGGAACTTTTCTGTTCTCCCTATCGTCTTCTCTATGCACGTACCATTTATTTATGAGAAATGCCAGATTTTATTAACGTGATATGAAGACGATAGGAGAACACTATGAAAATACAAGACGTCGTAGATGACTCGACATCTCCCTTTTCCCCATCACCACGAAAAGGTCGGGCGAGACTGGCAACCTTGGCAGCTACTCTCGTAGTGGCCCTCCTGGTCGCGGCCAGCGCTATTGTCTATACTCAACTGGGCCAGCAGCGTAAAGGCCAATCTTCATCTCAGTCCTCAACTCCACCGGCCCATACATGGGTACAGGTTTCGCACGGTTATACCTTTGCTTCTCTGATGGCGGCAGGGAGTAATCCTTCCGTTCTCTATGCCTGCGCCCTTCCCATACAGTCGAGCAGCGGCAATAACACGAACGCAACTTCCTATACCATCCTGCGGAGCACAGATTTTGGGACACACTGGCAGGATGTGGGCAGTAAAGCCAGTCTGGGAAATAGTTGCCAGCTTGCGATTAATCCTGCCAATAGCAACGAACTCTATGCCATTACTCTAACCATTAGCGGTCGAAGTGCTACCAGTATCTTGTTACATAGTACTGATGGCGGGCAAACATGGAGTACCATTCAGCCTACGTTAGCTATTCCAGGCGCCAAAACCGTCACCGCCTGGAATGTCCAGCAACTCACCATGGTTGACAACACCCTTTTTGGCACGCAATGGCTTCTTCAAAACAACTCATCAATTCACTCAGGGGCACCAAGTGCCTTTGCTCGTTTGACTCGTCTGGTTACTAGCACCGATGGTGGACACACCTGGACGGTCATCGATCAACAATTGACCTCGGTTAGCCAGCTGATTATGAGTTATGTCGTTGATCCTTCCAACACTAACACTATCTATGATCTCGTCGGTAGTCCGTGGCTGCCTATCGAGCCACGCGTTGCCGAGCCAGATATAACAACCATCTATAGCAACAATGAGGCACTCTACAAAACCAGCAATCATGGTGCTAGCTGGCAGCTCCTTTTGCAGAATCTGCCCTTTGCCACACAATTGCATCTGGCAAGTGGCAATCCTCAACTCCTCTACGTGGGTGGCTTCCACGGCCTCCTTCCTCTTTCACGAGGTGAAAATGTAACAGGCAATCCAAGTCTATACGGCTCGTTTCATTTGCAAGTCAGCCGCGATGGTGGCAGCAGCTGGCATGACGTGCCAGCTCTACCTCATGTCTCACCAGAGGCTGCTATCTCATCCTGGCAAGTCAGTCCCACTGGGGGCGTCTACATCTCTCCCACTTCTAACAGCTCATCTGGTGGACAATCCACCCCTATTAGGGGTACCGTTGTTTCTTCAACTCCTGTCGTTGTACCAACCAGCGTACCTCAGAGCAAGATACCAACTATGACGGGCCCTATCTTGTACCGCTCGGTAGCAACCACGCCACCTCCCTCGTATACACCTGGACCGGTCTCCATTCAACGTTACGATCCTACAAGTAACGCTTGGAGTGCGATAACCGTACCGCCCACATATGGAACGCTACTGGCAGCCACATCAGGTGGCACGAACCAAACCGTTTTATGGTTGATGAGTAGCGACAGTGCAGGTCAGGTGAGCCTGTATCGGTATATCGAGTAGAGTTTAAAGTATCCCCTCATCCAGAAACAGACAGGCCGCTCAATGTTGAGCGGCCTGTCTGTTTCTGGATGAGCGCTACACACTCATCCGCCTATATAGCCAATCACATCGGTCCCCCCGTTATCGCCGAAGTAGCCAAAGTACATGGGGCGTTCGGCGACAATGAGGGCATTTGGGCCCAGGGCCTGCACGGTCATAGAGACGGAAACGTTGGCGAAGTTGGTCAGGCTGTTGACGCCAATGGTCTTACGACTATGTGCTACGACCACGACCTGCTCCTGGTAGACAATGCCGTACTGATCAAAGATGGTCACGGCCACCGTCTCATTGGTGTTGGTGGGGTTTTGCAGAGTCA
>WNGK01002736.1_pt1 | contig 19048 bp, 17 predicted proteins | sample 5400601 | NCBI WGS metagenome assembly WNGK01 (sample SAMN13153376, study PRJNA577476) | soil metagenome | isolation source: 60 cm soil or saprolite under Garry oak tree replicate 1 | place: USA:California | collected 2016-06-15
CACCCGCTTCGATCCCTTCGAACAGGGCCGCGACGCGCCCGGGGCCGTCCGGGGCCGGCCACGAGAGCTCGACGGCGCTCGGGACCAGCGGGGTCGCGCTGAGTCGCGAGGCGGACGCCCAGGCCGCCTCGGGCGTCCCCACCTCGGCCGTCACGAGACGCCGGGCCGCCGGCAGCGGGTGCAGCCGGAAGATCACCTCGCAGATCAGCCCCAGCGTGCCGAACGACCCCGCGTACAGCTTCGCCAGGTCGTAGCCGGCCACGTTCTTCACCACCTTGCCGCCGGCCTTCGCCACGCTCCCGTCGGCGAGGACCACGGTGACCCCGATCAGGAGGTCCCGCGGCGTCCCGAACCGGAGCCGCCGGGGGCCCGACGCACCCGAGGCCACGATCCCACCGAGGGTCGCACCCGGCTCGGCGGGGTCGAGCGCGAGCGTCTGGCCGGCGGCGGCCAGCTCCCTCTGCAGGTCGTCCAGCCGAACCCCCGCCTGGGCCCGAACCACCAGGTCGCCGGCGGCGTGCTCGAGCACGCGATCCAGGCGAACGGTGGACAGGACCACGTCGAGCCGCTCCGGCGGGTTGCCCCACCCGATCTTCGACCGGCCGCCCACCGGGCACAGGGCGAGGCCGGCATCCGAAGCCGCCCGGACCGCGGCGGCGGCGTCCTCGACCGACCTCGGTTCCACGACGAACGACGGAGACAGGCCGTCGATCCCGTCGGTTCCTCCGGCCCGGCGGACGCCGTCCCCGCCCACGATCGCGGCGAGGTCCGCCATCGACACCGTCCTCGCGACCTGGCCCGTGGGTGTCATCGGCCCGGTCAGAACCGTTCCGCCACGCCCGCCTCCTCCAGCGGGTGCCTGCGGTACCGACCGGGGACCTCGCCGCACAGCCGCGGTGTGGGGAACACCTTCCCGGGGTTCGACCGCCCCTCCGGGTCGAACGCGCACCGGAGGAGCTGCATCGCGTTCAGGTCGTCCTGGGTGAACATCTTCGGCATGTCGTGCTTCTTGTCCTCGCCGACGCCGTGCTCGCCGGTGATGGAACCTCCGTGCGCCAGGCACGCCGACAGGATCTCCCGGGCCAGCTCGCCGGCCCGCTCGGCCTGGCCGGGGACGTCGCCGTCGTACAGCACGAGCGGGTGGAGGTTCCCGTCTCCCGCGTGGAACACGTTCGCCACGCGGAGGCCGCGCTCGGCGGCCATCGCCTCGATCTGCCGGAGCACCTCCGGGAGCGCCGTCCTGGGGATCACGCCGTCCTGGACGTAGTAGTCGGGGCTGATCCGGCCCATCGCGGCGAACGCCGACTTCCGGCCCTTCCACATCAGCGCGCGTTCGACCTCGTCCCGCGCGACGCGGATCTCCGTCGAACCGTTCCTCCGGCAGACGGCTTCGACCTCGGCGAACCGCTGGTCGACCTCCGCGGCCGGCCCGTCCAGCTCCACGATCAGGACCGCACCCGCGCCCGACGGGTAGCCGGCGTGGACGGCGGCCTCGGCGGCTTCGATCGCCAGGGGGTCCATCATCTCCACGGCGGCCGGCACGATGCCGGCGGCGATGATGTCGGAGACGGCGCCGCCGGCCTCGTCGGTCCCCGGGAACGCCGCGAGAAGGGTTCGGACAGCCTCGGGGACCGGGACGACCCGGAGGGTCACCTTCGTCGCGATGCCCAGCGTGCCTTCCGAGCCGACGAACGCCCCGACCAGGTCGTAGCCAGGCGGATCGGGCGACTTCCCGTCACCGCCCAGATGGACGACGCCGCCGTCGGCGAGAACGACCTCGAGCGCCGTGACGTGGTTCGTGGTGAACCCGTACTTCAAGCAATGGGCGCCGCCGGAGTTCTCGGCCACGTTCCCACCGATCGAACACACCACCTGGCTGGAGGGGTCCGGGGCGTACAGGAGCCCGTGCGGGGCGACGGCGTCGGTCACCGAGAGGTTGGCGACGCCGGGTTCGGCCACCACGCGCCGGTTGTCGATGTCCACCTCCAGGAGTCGGCGCATCCGCGAGAGCACGATGAGCACGCCGTCCTCGTGCGGCAGGGCGCCGCCGGAGAGGCCGGTGCCGGCCCCTCGAGCGACGAACGGGACCCCGGCATCCCGGCACGCTTCCACGGTTCGGCGGACCTGGTCGGCCGTCTCAGGGAGAACGGCCAGCGCGGGGACGCGCCGATAGCTGGCGAGCCCGTCGGACTCGTAGGTCCGGAGCTGCTCCCGCTCCCGGACGACGCCGCCGGGCCCGAGGATCGCCTCCAACCGTCGCGCGAGCCCCTCCCGCTCCCTCACCGGGCCAGCATAGTCCGGCTCCGGGAACCGCCCCTGCTAGCATGGGGGGCCGCCCTCCGGGGCTCCCTGGTCCCATCGTCTAGAGGCCTAGGACACCACCCTCTCAAGGTGGAGACACGGGTTCGAACCCCGTTGGGACTACCAGCCTAAAGCCGCAGGTCAACGGCCTTATTCGGCCTCTCGGCGAAGGGGCGTCACGACCCCGCTGACCGCGCCAGGCCGCGGCGAGGCCGCACGACCTTCCGCGAGCGAGGGTCGGAGGCGCATCGACTCGCTCGTCCGAGCCTCTCGCATCGCGCCGAGCCGGTCGCCGATCTCGCGGTCCAGGCCCTCAAAGAGCGAGACGTAATGCTTCTCCACCATCCGAGTTGACGTGTGGCCGAGCCTTGCAGCGACGAGCAGCGGGTTCGCCCCGGCCGCGATCGCGAGGCTTGCGCCTGTGTGTCGCAAGTTCCGGAAGGGAAAGCCCTCCAGGTTCGCCGCCCTCGCGGCAGGCCGCCATACGCGGCGGGAGAAGTACGGCCGGCGCACGGGTCCACCCTCCGCCCCGGAAAAGACGAGGCCAGCTGGACCTGCTGGGTACTTGCGAAGGTGCTCAGCCACCTCCAGGGCGATCTGCTCGGGGATGGCGACCGAGCGGCGAGACTGCCTGGTCTTCGGCTCACCCCGGATCAGGCGGCCGTGCTCCGTGATCTTCTCCTCAACGCGCACGCGGCGCCGAGGAAGGTCAAGGCGTTCGACCCGGAGCGCGACCAGTTCGGACCAGCGGAGGGAGGAGTACGCCGCCAGGAGCACGAGGGCGCGCCATTGATCCGGCACAGCATCCGCGAGGCGCTCGACCTCCTCGGGCGTGAGGACCCAGGGCTCTTCCTGTTCGATGCGAGGGACCGGGACCCTGGCGGCCGGGTTCCGGACGATCCGCTCCTCTGCTAGCGCTCGATTCAGCAGCATGCGCGTCACCTTCAGAACGTCGGTCGCGCGCCACGGGCTTCGTTCCCCGGCGCGCGCCACGAGATCCTCTACGTCCGCCCTGGAGATGGAGGCGAGAGGTCGCCGTCCGAGTGCTGGTTGGACATAGAGGCGCCACAGCTCGTCGTAGGCGATCAGCGTCCGTTCGGCTGGTTTCCCTGTGGCCTCGGCGCGCTCCCGCCACCGCGTCCAGAAGGCGTCGAATGTCTCGCGGCCTCGCTCGGGTGCGATCCAGCCACCTCGCTGCATGGCGGACTCCTGTCCGCTAAGGAACCGCTCGGCGTCCGCCTTCCGCTCGAAGGTCCTGGATCGCTCGGCATGGCCGGGGTCACGATACCGCGCCCGCCATACCGTGACCCGCGATCCACAAGCTGGGCACGCCTGAACCCGCGGCGCCAAGGTCTTGCCGCACTGTCCGCACCGTCGCTGAGTGTGGCTCATGGAGACCCCTCCTTCTCCGCGCGCTTGCGCCTTCGGTACTCGCGCTGGACCTGGGCTCGTGCACAAGACATCGAGCAGTACTTGACACCTTCAAGCCGATGCTGTCCGTACTGCGAGCGTGTCATCGGACCAACCTGACGGACGAACAGCCGCCCGCACTGCTCATTCATGCATCGCCTGTATGAGGCGCCCTCGGCGATGTGCTTGTAGAGCTGCAGGCACATGATGTCGAAGGTCGTCGGATCTTCACGTGCGATTTCCCCCGCGAGCGGGTCCCACTCCGATGGCATGGATGGGAGGCGGGGTAGCACGACCGGATGGAACGGACGAAGCCCGGCGGACAACACCCGGGCGAGGGTGAGGACGGCCTCTTCGGGTTCGGTGAAGAAGTCCGACGCTTGCGGCGACGAAATCACCCGCGCAACGTCCTTGGGCATCCATCCGACGTGGAACCCGCCGCCGTGTCCATCTCGAAGCTGCGTCCACACCGCGGCGCAGTACCGGATGGCGGCCAAGTGGACGCGGGCTTCCCACACGTGGGAGAAGCTCCGCCCGTCCCACGCCTCCCCGTACGCGCGGTCCTTCGCCCGCCGCTTGATGCGGCGAACCACCGGGTTCCGCGCGAGCTCATTACCGACCGGTAGGCCGCGCCACCGAGGGCGTGCGTTCTCCATGATCGGCTGTTCGAGTCGACCGAACCGTCCGACGAACTCGGCGAGCGCTTCGGCGTCGTCAAGGTCAACGTCCTGCGCCTCGCGTAGGTACAGCTCTTCGGGCAAGTAGGAGAAGAACTTGCGATCGGGCGCTGCCCACGGCAAGTAGTCGAGCCACTCCCCTTCAACGAGCTCGACTTCCGGGACCTGGGTCTCGGGCGCGTCGATGGGCGCTGCTGGCCACACCGTTACACCAAGGCGTGCCGGCATCGTCCCTCCCGCGTTCACTTGCTGAGGTACGCTACGCACTGACAAAGCATAACACAACGAGAGGAGAGACCATGGCAAGGAGAGCGGATATCGAGGACCTTCTCTCCCCGGCGGAGGTCTCTGAATGGCTCGGCGTGCCGATCGCGACCCTTTACGCCTGGAAGTACCGAGGCGACGGGCCGGCGGCGCTCCGTGTGGGGCGCCACCTTCGCTATCGGCGGGGGGACGTGGAGCGGTGGCTGGATGGCCAACGAGACCGCGGGCGGGACCCATGACGCCCTGTCATGATCGAGACCCCCCGTCTGGTGGGACAGGAGGCCTCGGAGACAACTACTCGCGAAGACACCGTACCATCCGCACCCCCGACGAGGCCGACTTCTGCCCGTGCGGTGGCCCGCTCAAGAGGTTCCCGCCGCGAGGATGGCGGGAGTGCCTTCAGTGCGGTGCAAGCGAGCCGGTGGACCGTGTGCTCGCTCGCGCTGCCGGCGGCTCGGTCGGCTGGTTGACGCTCGACGAGGCGCGCAGGCTCCTCGGAGGTCGTACGTGATCAGCGATGGAGCTTCGATCGAGCCGCACGCCTACGAAGGTGATTCCGATGGCATCGCTTGCGAGCGCTGCGGGTACGCCCCGGAGTTCGCCGCCCACGGCTCGTCGCCTCGGGAGAGGATCAGCTCCGCCCCACCACGGGCCGACTACGGGCCGCCGGCCCAGCGACCGCCGGCAGACCTCCTCGACGAACTCGAATCGTTCTTGAGACGCTTCGTCGTCTTTGGGAACGAACAGCAAGCCTCGGCCGTTGCGCTCTGGATAGCCTCCACTTGGGCCGTCGAGGCGGCCGAGGCCACGCCGTACCTGGCGATCACGTCGGCCGAGAAGCGGAGCGGCAAGAGCAGGCTGCTGGAAGTGCTCGAACTGCTCGTCCGGTCGCCCCTGATGGTATCGAGCACCTCGGAGGCCGCGCTGTTCCGGACCGTCGCCAGCGGCCCCACGACGCTGCTGTTCGACGAGGCCGATGCAGTGTTCAGCGCGAAGGCCGCGCCAAACGACGGCTTGAGAGCATTGCTGAACGCCGGGCATCGGAGGGGGGCGACGGTTGCCCGGATGGGCGGGGCGAACTATACGACCCTGCAGCGGTTCGACGTGTTCTGCCCGAAGGCGCTCGCAGGGATCGGAGCGCTGCCGCCCACGGTCGCCGACCGCTCCATCCCGATCCGACTCACCCGCCGCACCCCTGCCGAGCCAGTCGAGCGATTCCGCCGCCGCGAGGCCGCGTCCGAGGCCAGGTGCCTCCGTGATGCCCTCGCCGCGTGGCTCACCCCGAACCTGAAGGCCCTCGGCGATGCCCGGCCCTCCATCCCCACCGAGATCAACGACCGGGCCCAGGACGGCTGGGAGCCCCTTCTCGCGCTCGCTGATCTGGCGGGCGGCTCCTGGCCTCAGAAGGCTCGTACTGGGGCTCTGGAGCTTCATGGCGCAACGAGCGACGAGGACCCGTCCTACGGCGTCCGGCTGCTCGCTGACATCCGTGGCGCGTTCGAGGAACACGGTTCAGAGGCAATGTTTACGGCGGACCTCCTCGCCGCTCTGGTGGCGGTCGAAGACGAGCGCTGGGCCGAGTGGTGGGAGAAGGAAGTCGTAGCGGGTCGCACGAAGGGACCGGCGTCCCAGCTCTCACGCCGCCTGAAGCCCTACGGGATCGGCCCGACGAAGCTTCGAGTGGGCGAACGGGTCGGTCAAGGCTACCGGCGGGCTTCCTTCGCCGACGCCTGGGCTCGGTACCTTCCCGCTCCTGTTCCGGACACGAACTCGGAACACGGAACACCGCAGGTCAGCGGCCCCGAACACCCCGGATGAGCCGAGAGCGCCGTAGGCCCTGACCAGGCATGTTCCATGTTCCGACTACCAGCACAGAACACGGTCCCGAGGACTAAACAGCGTCGTTTGACGGAGGGCCGCGTTAGAATCTCAGCGTGGCATCTTCCCTCGATGTAGCGGCCGCCCTCTTGGAACGGCGACGGCCTGACCAAGAAATTGGCCAGATGAAGCTCCACAAGCTTGCCTACTTCGTCCAGGCCGGAAGTCTGGCGTTCTTCGACGTGGCCGCCTTCAATGAGCCAATCGAGGCATGGAAGTACGGGCCGATGGTGCGAACGATGGCCGGTCACTACATGCAGTTCGAAGGCAACCCTATCCCCGGTCCGGTGGCGGGAAGCTCTGGGAACCTCGACGAGCGAACCTCATGGATCGTGGACCGTGTGCTCGCTGAGTACGGGGACTTGACCGGCCCCGAACTCGCCAAGCTGACAAAGGGGCCGGGGTCACCATGGAGGCAAGTCCGGGGGGATCTACCTCCTGAAGAACCGTCGGACCTGGAGATTCCCCAACCTCTGATCGGGGACTTCCATCGAACTCATGGGGTGTTCCCCGCAGACCCGACGCCGGAAGAGAACGCTCTAGCCCAGCGATTCTTCGACGGGGACGATGAGGCGCTGGCGGACTTGACCGAACGCGTGACCGGCATCCGAGCAACGGTGCGATAGCGGCTGCCGGTGAAACCCAACCTCAGCTTTGAGGTGGTTCGTTGGTACGACAAGGTTCGAGTCCTAAGAGGCGTGATCTACGGAACAGACCAGAATGGGCAATGGGTAGAGAAGACCATCGAGTTCCCCCAGCCATGCCACATAGACGCCGCTCACGCCATGGTAGCCAAGATGAACAACGGTAGCTATCGGGGCTAGTCGAGCAGCCCAGCGATCTCCCGGAGCGACCAGATGTGGTCGGCAACGCCCGCCGCCATCGCCGGGGTCCGAGGGTAGGGGTACTTCAAGCTCTTGTGCGGGCGGGCGAAGTTGTAGAACTAGAGCGTGCGACCATAGTCCGGCCCCTGTGACCTCGAGACACACCATCTGCACACTCATGCGAGAGCCGTATCCCGCCCGCGAGCAGCGACGATTCGAACCCGCTGACCCGAAGGCCTCTGTGGTTGGGAGTGGACGCGGGCTAACCCGTCGATCGCCCGCTCGATGAGCTTATGGACCGGGGTCGGTTCGGGAGGCGTGGTCGATAGGCGAGTTGCCCCGACCGGGGTCGGGTAGCTGGTCCGATCAACGTGCCTCCGGACCTCCGCGGCGCTGCTTCTCCAGCTCGTCCCTCCGGAAGTCAGTGTCTTCGCGGAACGCCCGTCTCCGATCTCGCCCCATATACCAGAACCCTCCCGCGATGAGCACCGCAGCAAGGCCCCCAGTCGTGTACGCCCAGCCGGTCAGCGCAACCTTGCCGACGCTGTGTCCGCTCAGAAGGGTCAGGACGGGATGGGAGATGTAACGGGTCAGCTGTACCGTGCCGATGCTGAAGCCCCGCCCGTTCGATGCCCCCCTCTTCACGGCGAGGAAGAGAACGGCGACGAGCACCGATCCGACGATGACGAGCATCCAACCAATCACCTTCGACCGCAGCTGCTTCACTCAACTCACCTTCTCATCAAGGCGAAGGGCTCCGACAACCTGAGTCGCCGGCGCCCGCGCAGATCAAGAACGCGATCTCATCATGGGCGCCGACCACTGCGGTCGATGCGGCGTCCTCGGCTTGCACGGCCGGGTCGATAGCCGCCTTCGCGCTGGCCATCGGCTGGTTCTGAGCAACGATACTGTCGATGCGATCGAGCGCCTGCAGCCAGAGGTGCACGGCCCGACCAACGAGCACCTCAGCTTGGGGGAGTCGCTTGAGCGGACCCCGGTACGCGTCGCCGAGCTTCTCAAGTTCCCTGAGGTCGTAGAGCTTCATCGCGACTGCTTGCCAGGCGGTCCTCAGCGATCTCACCGCTGCCGCACCCTCCGAGGAGTACGGGTCCGCTTGGAACATCGTTGTTTCGGCGCCGCGGACGGTCCCGAGCGCCTTGGCCAGGTTGTCCACGTAGTTCGAGGTGATCAAGAGCGTCGCATAGGCGCTCGGACTGATGATCGGGATGGTGGAACCACTTGGCTCTGCCGGAGAACCAAGGGTGCAGGCTCCGAGCACAACCGCCACGAGCAGAGCTACGGCGACAGCCGCCAACCTGGCGGCAAGAACGGGAGGCCGGAGACCGCGAGTCTTCGTAACCGCCCGCCTCCTCCTCTCCCCGACCGGCAGTCATCGTAGACGTTGCGCCCCTAATGCCGCTAGACGCGTCGACGCCACACGACGGCCGAGTAATGCTGGGTGACGAACCTGGCTGACGATTCGCGCCTGGTAACGACTCGCGCCGCTCGATCAAGTCTTATGGACCGGGGTCCTCCCGTTGGAAGGTGGTGCCCTCCTTCGGGAGCCCGAAGGCTTGGACGGCCCCGTTACGAGGCCCCCAGGACCCTCCCGATGCCCACGAGGTCAGAGCACTGCTTTACCGCAATGAGGGCAGGCGAGCCCTACGATGATCGGAGGCAGCCCCTCGGGAATCTGGGTAAACACCCGGTACCGGAGCGGCGGCCAGGGGACCTCCTGGGCCTCTACACGCTTGATGTAGCGGACCACGGTGCGGGGATGGAGCTGGAGGAGACCGGCGATCTCGGGCACCGACCGACCCTTGTGGTAGCGAAGGAAGTAGGCATCCTGGGCGAGGGACTCCGTCAGCCACCTGGCTCTGTTGGGCACGACCTGATTCTAGGGCCGAGGCTCCGGGGCCATCCCCCCTGGCGATTCAGGGCTCACTGCATCGGTCGCTTCGCGGTTGGTTGCACCCCCGACACCGTGCCTGACCAGCGGGTACAATGCGAGGCTCACTATTCGCCTCCGGGTGGCGGCTGGGGAGGTCTGGCTAGTGCGTCATACCTGGTTGCACGGTTTCGCGTTCAGGTAGAAGCGCCGGTTGTTGGCCAAGTACATGGTCGTCTCCGCCAAGCTGAGAATCCCCACAGCGCCTGCGATCCAGGGCAGGAGCGTTTGCATCGTCTCTCGCCGAGATGCCGCTGCCAGGACGAGCCCCAGCCCGGCGCCAACCCAAATCTTCCACTTGTTCAAGGTCTGACGCTGGAGGCTCTCGCCGAAGCCGGCGACGCACCAGAGCGCGACAGTCTCGCAGTTGTTCCCGAACAGGTTGTAGGCTCCCTGGACTCCTTGTCGGGCCAGGCATCGAGCCCTCGCCACAATCCTCTCGGGCGGCAACGCAGGGGGAAGCTTCCAGCCAGCGACGGGCCACCTGAGCTGACTGTGATCGACCCTCTCGGCCGTCCCGTCACGCTCGAAACTGGAGAGAGGCACCTCCTCGATCTTCGCGTCAGGCTTGTCCACGACCCGCCCGCCGAACTGGACCACCGTTCCCTCGCCCGCATAAATCCCGTGGTGGTAGTAGCCGGCATGTCGGCGGACGCGGAGGTGATCGCCGGGCTGAAATGGCACCTCCCAGGTGCGGTTCACGGCGGCATGCTACCCGTAGACGGGCTCGGCGGCTGATTCGTCGTGGGCCCATGCCGTTGTCGCGCTCCGTAGAGTTGTTCGCGTGGATGTAGTGGGCATCCATAAGCACGGACGACGGGGTCGGCGCAACTCGGCAGCATGGGGTGGACCTCCCTCGTTGGTCCAGGTCCCCCTGAGACCAGGCCGCGGCCAGGCCGCAAGAGGCCGCGCAAGGTTGGGAGACGACGCGAGGCACTGCGATTCGTAACCGCAGGTCAGACCGGCTGCGCGAGCCATCACTGCAGGCCCCGAAACTGGCCCTGACCACCCTCTCAAGGTGGAGACACGGGTTCGAACCCCGTTGGGACTACCAGCGACTCGACCGCTCCGCGAACCGCGACCCGTCAGTCCCTGTACGCAGGCCGTAGGCCTTTGAGCATCGGGAAGTGTCGGACGTTCGTCGTTGCGAGTGCCAAGCCGAGATGGTCGGCCGTGGCGGCGATGATCAGGTCGGCGACGCCGATGCTGGCGTGACTTCTTCGAAACCGGCGCCCGAATTCGCCCGCCAGTCGAGCGACAGCTTCGTCCACGGAGACCCAACGCAGACGCTCGAACAGTCGCTCAGCGGATCTTCGCTCGTCGCTCCGCAATCCCCGAACGACCTCAACCCGAGTCACCTCCGAGCACACCGGCACCTCCTCGAGGCCCAGCACGTAGTCGACGGCGTGAGGATGCCCCCGCAAGACGTCGATGAGCACGGTGGTGTCGACGACCGGGCTCACCGGCCGCGCCGAACCTCGAGGTCTCGTTCTCGGAGAGCGTCTGCCTTGCGCAGCTCCTCGACGTAGCGCTTCCCACTCGGGAGGCGGGGAACCATTCCAGCTGCCGCACGCACCGCAGCCCGGAAGGCCAGGAGGTGGGCGCCTTCGTCCTCCGATCCGCTCAGGTAGGCATCCACGGCTTCCCGGATGAGATCGGACTTCGTCGTGCCGGCGGCTGCGGCCCGGTTCGCCAATCGCTCGTCCTGCGATTCCTCAAGATAGATCTGGGTTCGCTTCACGATGTACGCAGCATACATCATGACGGACGTCCGGGCCATCGGAACGTCATCCGGCCTGTCACGGCGAACCCAGTGTGGATCCGTCGTCGGGTACCGTGGGAACATGACCGACGGTTCGCCTGCTTCCGGTTCGATCCGGTTCGACCGGGTCGCCGACGACTACGACCGCACACGGGCGCTCTCGCCGGAGGCCATGGGCGCCGTCACGTCGCTCCTCGCGTCCGAGCTGCGCGGTCGCGGCCGGTGCCTGGAGATCGGCGTGGGGACCGGGCGCATCGCGCTCCCGCTCGCCGGGGCCGGCGTCCCCATGGCCGGCGCGGACCTGTCTCGACCGATGCTGGCGAAGCTCGTGGAGAAGGCCGGCGGGCGGCCGCCGTTCCCGCTGGCGCTCGCCGACGCCACGGCGCTGCCCTTCGCCGATCGCGCGTTCGGCGCCGGCCTCGCGTGCCACGTCCTGCACCTGATCCCCGCCTGGCGGGGCGCCGTCGATGAACTGGTGCGGGTGATCCGCCCGGGAGGACTGTTGCTCGTCGATCGGGGCGGATGGCAGCGCCTGCTCCGCGAGATCGAAGCCCGTTTCGGCGAGGAGACCGGCGGCCGGGTCCAGCGCCCGGGCCTCGACCACACCGACACCTCGATGGCCGAGCTCGACGCTCACCTGTCGATCGTCGGCGCCCGCGTGCGGCTCCTCCCGCCGATCCCCGAACGCTCTCCGTTGACGCTCTCGAGCTACATCGACCAGCTCGAACAGAACGTGTTCTCCTGGACCTGGTCGCTCGACGACGACACGCGCATCGGTGCTGCCCGCGCCGTCCGCGGATGGGCGAGCGACCGGTTCGGACCCCTGGACGTGCCCCGCCACATCGAGACCCAGATCCGCTGGCGGGCCTACGACCTCCGCTGACCCGTAGGCAGGAAGTCACCTCCCTGCCCGCCGGCGGGTCCTAGAATCAGGTGCCCGGCCGGGCGGGGATGCCCGGACCCGGAACGGAGCCCACGAGCCCATGACGCTGGCGCAACGCATCGGCCGCTTCCACGTCACCCGACCGCTCGGCAGCGGGACGTTCTCCACGGTCTGGCTGGCCCGCGACGACGAGCTCGACGGCTGGGTGGCCATCAAGATCCTCGCCGAGAACTGGTCCTACGACGAGGACGCCCGCCGCCGGTTCACCGAGGAAGCCCGCGCCCTCCGCGCGCTCGACAGCGACCGGATCGTGCGCGTCTACGACATCGGACGGCTGGACGACGGCCGCCCGTACCTGGTCATGGAGTACGCGGACGAAGGGAGCCTCGGCGACCGGATGCGGCTCCGCGAGCAGATCGGCCGGCCGTTCACCGTGGACGAGGCCGTCGGCGTGAGCCGCGAGATCGCAGGATGCCTGGCCGCCGTCCACGCCCTCCGGATCGTCCACCGGGACCTCAAGCCGACGAACGTGCTGTTCAGGAGCGTCGCGCCCGAGGTCCGGGAGGCCCTCCGCCGCTCCGGCCGCGCCGTGCCGGCCGAACGCATGCTGCTGGGTGATTTCGGCATCGCCCGGCGGCTCGAGCTCTCCCCGCGGCAGACGATGGTGCTCGGCTCACCGCAGTACATGTCCCCGGAGCAGGCCGATCCCGAGACGGCCGGCCGGGTCGACGAACGGAGCGACGTGTACTCGGCGGCGGTGGTCCTGTACGAGCTCCTGGCCGGCCGGGTCCCCTACCCGTTCGGGTCGGTGGCGAACGTGCGCGACGGGCGTGCGGTCCGTGCCCCCTCGATCCGCGAGCTCCGGCCGGACACCCCTCCGGCCCTCGCGCGCGCCATCGAGCGCGGGATCGCCCGCGATCCCGACGAACGGTTCGAGTCCGCGTGGGCCTGGGGCGATGCGCTCCGAGACGCCGCGGCGGCCGGTCCCGTCCTGACGCTCGCGTCCGAACCGGTCCGTCCCGCTCCCGACCGCACGGTGGCCGGCCTCGACGCCGCTCCCACGACCAGGCGCGCGGATCCGCGCGCCGCGACCGACGTCCTGGGCAGCGCCTCGACGGCGCGACCCCCGCGGACGCCTCCTCCCCAGATCGATCTGAACCTCGATGACGGCGACGGCGACGAGGACGAGGAACCCGACGCCTCCGGTGAGGAGGCCTTCCCCCAGCGCGGGCGGCAGCGGCTGGGAGCGTTCGACTGCGCCTCGCTCGCGTGGGCCTCGGCGCTGCTCCTGGGGACCGCGACGGTGCTCCCGTGGCGAGAGGGCCCGACCACGCTCGGCCTGGAGTTCTCCGGCGGCCAGGTGGCCATCGGGTGCGCGCTCGCCGTCGGCTTCGGCGCGCTGCTCCGCACCCTGTTCCGCCGCCGCTGGACGATGGGGATGATCCGCCTGCTGGCCCTCGTCGGTGGGATGGTGAGTCTCGGAGCGGCCGCCTACGACGCGCTCCAGGTCCACCGGTTGACCCGCCTCTCGGGGAGCGCCGGCCCCGGGCTGTACGTCCTGCTGGCCGGGAGCGGCGTCGCGCTCATCGCCTGGGCCAGGGCCCGCCGGCAGTTCCGCCGCAGCCGGCCCTCGCCCCTGGCGAACCTGCCGCAGCTGCCGCGTCCGCCCCGCGTCTGACCGCCCGGGAGCCGCTCAGGCCGCGGCGGACCGCAGCCGTTCGAGCGTCCGCTCCCGGCCCAGCAAGTGGATCGATTCGAACAACGGCGGCGACACCAGCGCGCCGGTGACCGCCGCGCGGATGGGCTGGAAGGCCTGCTTCGTCGAGAGCCCCAGGTCGACGGCCATCTCCTCGAGCACCCGATGGATCTCCTCCACCGCCCAGTCCACCGCCTCCAGGCGCGAGGCCGCCTCCCGCAGCAGGTCGGCGCGTTCGGGCCCGAGCATCCTCGAGGCCTTCTCGTCCGGCACGACCGGGTCGACGAACAGGAACCGGATCAGCCCGAGCCCCTCTTCCAGCGTGTGCATCCGCTCCTTGATCAGCGGAACGGCCGCCGACAGCGTGGCCGCGTCGTCTCCCAGGCCGTCCCGCTCGGCGGCTTCGGCGAGCAGGCCGGCGAGCCTGGCGTCGGACACCTCCCGGATGTAGTGCCCGTTCATCCACACCAGCTTCTGCTCGTCGAACGCCGCCGGGCTGTGCGACACGCGCGACAGGTCGAACTTCTCGATCATCTCCTCGAGGGTGAAGAACGTGGTGGTGGCGTCGTAGGACCAGCCGAGCAGCGCGAGGTAGTTCACCATCGCCTCGGGCAGGTACCCCTCCTCCCGGAAGTGCTCGACGGCGACGGAGCCGTGGCGCTTCGACAGCGGCTGGCCGTTCGGCCCGACGATCAGCGGGAGGTGGGCGTACCGCGGTGGGGTCGCCCCCATCGCCTCGATCATCTCGACCTGCCGGGGCGTGGAGGGCAGCAGGTCCTCGCCCCGGATCACGTGGGTCATCTCCATATTCACGTCGTCGACCGCCGCCGCGAGCAGATACGTCGGCGTGCCGTCGCTCCGCATGATCACGAAGTCCCGCAGGTCGTTCGCCGGGAAGTGCGCGTCGCCCCTGATCAGGTCGTGGACGGTCTTGTCCGTCCCCGGCATGGCGAACCGGACGGCCCGCGGCCGGCCCTCGGCCTCGAACGTCGCCCGCTCCACGTCGGTGAGGTTGCGGCATCGCCCGTCGTACCCCGGCGTCTCCCCCCGCTTGAGCGCCGCCCGCCGCCGGTCCTCCAGCTCCTCGGGGGTGCAGTAGCAGTGATAGGCCCGCCCCTCCTCCAGGAACCGCTCGGTGACCGCGACGAAGTCGGCCATCCGTTCGCTCTGCCGGTACGGGCCGAACGGTCCGCCCACCTCCGGGCCCTCGTCCCAGTCCAGGCCGAGCCACCGGAGCGAATGGATCAGGATCCCGATGGCCTCCTCGGTCGATCGCTTCCGATCCGTGTCCTCGACCCGCAGGACGAACGTCCCGCCGTGATGCCGCGCGAACAGCCAGTTGTACAGCGCGGCCCGGGCGTTCCCCACGTGCAGGTACCCGGTCGGCGCGGGCGCGATGCGGCAGCGGACGTCACCCACCGGCCACCACCGTGTTCTCCAGCACGCCGATCCCTTCGATCTCCACCTGCACCCGATCTCCCACCTGCAGCGGCCCCACCCCGGCCGGCGTCCCGGTCAGGATGACGTCCCCGGGCAGGAGCGTCATCACGCCGCTGACGAACTCCAGCAGCTCTCCCGGCACGAACGCGAGCTGCGACGTCCGGGCCGCCTGCCGCGTCTCACCGTTCACCCGGCACTCCAGGGCGAGGTCCAACGGATCGATCTCGGTCTCGATCCACGGGCCGAGCGGGCAGAACCCGTCGAAGCCCTTGCCCCGCGTCCACTGGCCGTCCTTCAGCTGGAGGTCGCGGGCCGTCACGTCGTTCCCGCACGTGTACCCCAGCACGTAGCGGGCCGCGTCCTCCGACCGCACCCGCCTGGCCAGTCGGCCGACGACGATCGCCAGCTCCCCCTCGTGGTCCACGCGCCCCGAGGCCGCCGGATACGGGATCCCGTCGCCCGGACCGATCACCGCCGTGGAGGGCTTCAGGAAGATCACGGGCTCCTCCGGCACCTCGCCCCCCATCTCCTCGGCGTGCTCCACGTAGTTCCTCCCGATCGCCACGACCTTCGACGGGATCACGGGAGCGAGCAGCGCCACGTCGGCGAGCGGGATGTCCTCGCCGGTGGGGACGGGGTCCTGGAAGAACGTCCCGCGCAGCGCTCGCACGTACTCGCCCTGGATCGCGCCCGTGGCGATGCGCTCGCCGTGACGGAACCTGATCAGCCGCACGCGATGCTCAGTCGACGTACGCCAGCCACGACCGGTACTGCTCGATCTCGCCCCGGGCCGCGGCGAAGAACGTCTCCTGCAGCTCCTTCGTGACCGGCCCGCGGCCGTTCATGCCGAGCGCCCGGTCGTCCACCTCGCGGATCGGGGCCACCTCGGCCGCCGTCCCGGTGAAGAAGCCCTCGTCGGCCGTGTACAGGTCGAACCGGGAGAGGTTGCGCTCCACCACCTGGTACCCGGCGTCGTGCGCGATGGCGATGATCGAGTCGCGGGTGATCCCGTCCAGGCACCCCGCCGAGATCGGCGGGGTGAAGAGCACGCCGTCCTTCACGATGAACACGTTCTCGCCCGAGCCGTCGGTCACGTAGCCGGCCATGTTCAACATGATGGCCTCGTCGTAGCCACCGCTCACCGCCTCCACCTTCGCCAGGCCCGAGTTGATGTACTGGCCCGTGGCTTTGGCGCCGGGCGGCAGGATGTTGTGGTCGTTCCGCTTCCAGGACGAGATCTTCGCCCGGACGCCGTTCTCGATGTTGTCGCCCAGGTACGCGCCCCACGGCCAGCACGCGATCGACACGTTCACCGGCGCGTGCAGCGGGTTCAGCCCCATCTCGCCGTAGCCCCGGTACACCAGCGGCCGGATGTAGCAGGACCGCAGCCCGTTCGCCCCGACCGTGTCGGTCACGCCGCGGCACAGCTCCTCCTGGGTGAAGGGGATCTCCATCTGATAGACGTGCGCCGAACGGAACAGCCGGCGGATGTGGTCCTGGAGCCGGAAGACGGCCGGCCCCCGCTTGGTCTCGTACGCGCGCACGCCCTCGAACACGCCGCTCCCGTAGTGGAGCCCGTGCGTCAGGACGTGAACCTTCGCATCCGCCCAGTCGACGAGCTCGCCGTCCATCCAGATCTTGTCAACGGTTCGGATCGGCACGTGGCCTCCTTCGGTGCGAGCGAACCCTCTCCGGGCAAGGATACCGGCCCCCCGTGGGCCCCGACATTGGACGCTCTGGACGAACGGTTCCCGACCCCGTCAGGCGGGCAGCACCAGCGAGCGGGCCAGCTCCGCGCCGATGGCGGATTCGATCCGGCCAAGGACGTCCGGCGGGATCGGGCTGTCCACGGTGAGGCCCATCAGCGCCCTCCCGCCCGCCTGCCGGCGGCCCACCTCCATCCCCGCGATGTTCACCCCGGCGTTCCCGAGCAGCGTCCCGACGGTCCCGATCACGCCCGGCCGGTCCTCGTACAGGAAGAACGCCATGTACCGGGCCGGCGCCATATCCATGTCGAAGTCGTAGACCCGCACCAGCCGCTCCCCTCCTCCGTGCCCCACCAGCGTCCCGCCGACCACGACCTCGCCGGCCTCCGTGTCGGCCCGCAGGAGGACCAGGTTCACGTAGTCGCGCGACGCGGCCGAGCGCCGTTCCGACAGGCCCAGCCCGCGCTCCCGGGCGATCACCGGCGCGTTGACGAAGGACACCGGCTCGTGGATCACGGCCGACAGCACCCCCTTCAGGGCGGCGAGCGTGAGGACCCTCGTGTCCTGCTCGGCGAGGCCGCCGACGTACTCGGCCTCCAGCGAGCGCATCGGCCCCTCGACCAGGCCTGTCAGCACGACACCGAGCTTCTCCACCAGCGGCACGAACGGCCGGACGGTCTCCCCCACCTCGGCCGCCGCCAGGACGTTCACGGCGTAGGGCACGAACTCGCCTCGCAGGGCGAGCCCGACCATCTCGGCGATCGTCGCCCCGGCCTTGTCCTGCGCCTCCTTCGTCGAGGCGCCCAGGTGCGGGGTGACGACGACGTTCTCCAGGCCGAACAGCGGACTCTCCGTGGTCGGCTCCTCGGCGAACACGTCCAGCGCGGCGCCGCCGATCCGACCCTCCTGCAGCGCGCGGGCAAGGGCAGCCTCGTCGACGATCCCGCCCCGGGCCGTGTTCACGATGCGAGCGTCTTCCTTCATCAGGCCCAGCTCGCGCTCACCGATCAGCCCCTCGGTCTCGAGCGAGCGAGGGAGGTGGATCGACACGAAGTCCGCTTGCGCCAGCAGCGCGTCGAGCGAGGGCATGAGCTCCACGGCGAACTGCTTGCCCCGCTCCCGCGGCACGTATGGGTCGAACGCCAGCACGCGCATCCCGAACGCGCTCGCTCGCTGGGCCACCATCGTGCCCACCCGGCCGAGCCCGATCACGCCGATCGTCTTGCCGTTCAGCTCCACACCCTGGAAGAGCTCCCGTTCCCAGCGGCCGGATCGGAGCGCGGCGTGGGCGCGCGGGACGTCACGGGCTTGGGCCAGGAGCAGCGCCATCGTGTGCTCGGCGGCGGACACGATGTTCGACTGGGGAGCGTTGACGACCATGACGCCGCGCCGCGTCGCGGCCTCCACGTCCACGTTGTCCAGGCCGATCCCGGCCCGGGCGATCACCTTCAGGCGGGGCGCCCGGTCGATCACCTCCGAGGTGACCTTCGTCTGGGACCGGACGATCAGGGCCTCGTAGCCTGCGATCGCGTCGGCCAGCCCTCCGGCAGCGAGGTCGGGCCGTTCGTCGACCTCGAACTCCTTGCGGAGCAACGCCACGCCGCTCTCGGAGAGCGGCTCGGTCACCAGGACCCGCGGCGATGCCCGGTCCTCGGCGTCCATGGCCATATGGGAAGGCAGCCTTACGACGTGGCGGCCGCCGAGAAGACCTCTTCGGCCGCGGCGACCCCCGCCCCGCGCTGGACCGCGAAGCCCATGGATCCCAGCGTCAGCTCCAGCGCGGCCAGGCACCGGATCATGTCGAACCGGTCGTAGTAGCCGAGGTGTCCGATGCGGAACACCTTGCCCTTCCAGGGACCCTGCCCGGGCGCCAGGACCATGCCGTGGTCGGCGCGGACCTTGGCCACCAGCTCGTTCCCATCGATCCCCTCCGGGGCCTTGACCGCCGTGACGGCCCACGCCCGCTCGGGATACTCCCCCGTCAGCTCCAGGCCCATCGCCTGGACGCCGGCCTTGAGGGCGCGGGACAGCAGCTCGTGGCGCCGGAGGACGGCCTCCTGCCCCTCGTCGAAGTACAGACGGAGAGCCGCCCGGAGACCCTGCATCACCGAGATGGCCGGCGTGAACGGGTTCTCCGGATCCTTGAGGTCGTAGGACTCCTTGTACAGCGCCCAGTCGAAGTAGAACCGTGGGTTCGTCGCGGTGCGGGTGGCCTCCCACGCCGCGCCCGACACCGAGACGAACGCCAGACCCGGGGTG
>WNGK01008165.1_pt1 | contig 19047 bp, 16 predicted proteins | sample 5400601 | NCBI WGS metagenome assembly WNGK01 (sample SAMN13153376, study PRJNA577476) | soil metagenome | isolation source: 60 cm soil or saprolite under Garry oak tree replicate 1 | place: USA:California | collected 2016-06-15
CATAGTAGAAGCCCTGTGGGTTCAAGGCGTTGCTCAGATGCAGGTTGACCAGCCCCGGCTGTACAACTGCTCGCAGATTATCGTAGTCAACCTCAAGTATGCGGTTCATACGAGAAAAAACCATGACAATGCCGCCATAAACAGGGATTGCTCCACCACTCAAACCCGTACCCGCGCCTCTTGGCACTATTGGCACATTGTGGCGGGCCGCTATCTTGACAATGGCCACCACATCTTCAGTGCAGGCTGGCATCACCACAATATCCGGCGTACTGCGATCAATAGAAGCATCGTACTCGTACATCATCAGGTCATATGCTGTATGCAATACGTAACGCACTCCCAACAAGGCACTCAGTTCACGCACTACTTCCGCTTTGCGCGCCGGTGATAAACGTTCAAAAATGGCAGTTGTCGTTGGTGGAGGCAGTTCTGTAATAGTCATGACATAAACTCCCTGGAATTGTTCCGCTCTAGCCAGCAATCGATGATAGTTAACTTTCCTTATATACAGATAATATCATGTAAACCAGCCGATGGGAAGCAGAACCATCAGAAGCCTGTTGAAGTCGGCGCTCCATGTTGTCCTTGTTTGGCTCGAAGGAGCAGGCGGCTTGCTAGGATCACATACCTGGCAAGGGCTCCAACTACCAGGATGCGCTCGAACAGCTCAGCAAACGCTGGTTGCAGCGAAAGGGATAAGCTGGTTATGCTCCATGAAGAGCAGTTTCTTTCTGTCGGGCATAGTGCCAGATTTCACGAGGATTGCTCATTCCTTTGATGCGTGCTTCCTGTACCCACTCATTCATTTCATGCTTATTCTGATAGAGCCGGTTACCGCAAAAGATATTCCGCCGAGCAAATGGAGTTGGAGAAGTTTTCATGCGATGCTCTAGTACCACTGAGTCGGCAAGGTTTACGATGTTGTCCCCGTACCATGGGGTTGAGAGTATATAGTAAGGTTCATACACCCATTGCGGACAAAGTACCCCATAGCGGTCGCACAGGAACTCGACAGAGGCAGCGCAAAAGGCTCCCCAATGGTGGGTATGCTCTGTATCCCGGTCCGGCTTTCCCATCGGTTCACTGACTAAGGCGGCACGTATGTCCTTGGCGTAGTCATACCAGGCGTTCGTAAAGTTCCCAAGAGCCGTCCAGGGGTCTTCCCCGGCACAGATTTGTTGGTAAGCCCATGCCATGGTTTGAATCGTTTTCGGCATCATGGCTCACCCTCACTTTCTGATCCGAAAAGCACATAATTTATTGTGATTTCACCCCTGACTACCTCCTGCGTGCCTATTATAGCACGGCATGCTTTCGGCAGGAAGACTGTCACACGCACCTGTCTGAGAAGGCTGTAGCGAACACTCTTCAGGAAAGTCACACTTTCACCTGCTGGCTTCTTTGCCTTGTTAACATGAGGCCTTCCCATCTATGCGTCAACCCTTGATAGAGTTCACCAAAGTAAGCTGGTAGAAGCGTTGCATCGGATTGTGATATCATTTGTGAGCACGATTGATCACCTTGCGCTACTTTTAAGGAGGGGATAATATGAAACGAGTTCTTGAAGATATGTTTATGGGCCCGATGACTTCTCCCTCATTCACCTCTGATTTACGCTTTCGCTAGGAAGACAGCCGTCGCCGCGTCCGTGTCATCTTTAATGGCGTAACCGTCGCTGACAGCAAGGGCGTCATGCTGTTGCATGAAGCCGGGCATTTGCCGGTCTTCTACTTCCCAATGGAAGATGTTCGCATGGATGTGATGGAAGCTACCGAACATACCACCCATTCACCCTTGAAAGGGGATGCCTCCTACTGGACGATACGCGTCGGTGATCGCGTGGCCGAAAATGCCGCTTGGAGCTATCTACATCCGTTACCCGAAGGGCCGGAGATCAAAGGTTACATGGCCTTTTACTGGGACCAAATGGACGCCTGGTACGAGGAGGATGAGCAGGTCTTTGCGCACGCACGCGATCCCTACAAGCGAGTTGACGTTCTGCCCAGTTCGCGTCATGTCCGAGTTGTGCTGGGCGGCGTAACCATAGCCGACACCCATCAGCCCCGCCTCTTGATCGAAACAGGCCTTCCGACCCGCTACTACATCCCCAAGCAGGATGTCCGTATGGAAATGCTGGAGCCAACTGAAACCACCACCCATTGCCCATACAAAGGCCAGGCCTCTTACTGGTCTGCCAGGATCGACGATAGGGTTTTCAAGGACATCGTTTGGAGCTATCGCGAACCACTGCCAGCCTGCTTGATGGTTGAGAAGATCCTCTGCTTTTTCAATGAGCGGGTGGATGCAATCTACGTGGACGATGACCTGGTGTCGAAGCCCAAAACTGTCTGGTCCGAGTAATCAAGCTTTTTTGAAGAGTTTCCAGCACCAGAAAAGTGTCAGAGCTAAGATTGCCACGGAGTATGAAGTCCATCCGACCCAACTGAAGAATTGGCGAGCGGTGGCATTGGAAGGACTGCCAGCTCTCTTTGAGAAGCAGGACAATACCGTCGCGTTACAAGCGGCTCACGAACAGCAGCTCACTGAACTCTACGCCGAAATTGGTAAGTTGACGACACAGGTGACCTGGCTGAAAAAAAAGTTACAAGTCTGACGAGAGAAGAACGCATCGCCTTCATTGAGCGGGCAGAAAGTGAGCTTGCGCTCACGATGCAAACAGAACTGCTGAGTCTCAATCGCAGTAGTTTGTATTATCTGCCGCGCCCTGCCAGTGCAGAAGAAGTGCACATCAAGCATCGTATTGATGAGATTTACACACAGATTCCGTATTATGGAGCGCGCAAGATCGCTGCCCAGTTAGAGCGCGAAGGGATGGGGATCAATCGAAAAACGGTCGGTCGGTATATGCGCGAGATGGGCATTGCGGCCATCTCTCCAGGACCCAACCTGAGTAAACGGAACCAGAAGGAAGGAGTGTATCCCTACTTATTGCGTCACATCAGCAGTGCGTACCCCAATCATATTTGGGGGATAGATATCACGTACATTCGCTTGCGAGGCGGCTGGATGTATCTGGTAGCCATCCTGGATTGGTATTCGCGCTATGTGATCGGTTGGGAACTGGATCAGACGTTGGAGTTACCCTTTGTCTTGACCACCGTAGAACGTGCGTTAGGGCAAGCAGTGCCGGTGATCTGCAATAGTGATCAAGGGAGCCATTTTACCAGCCCGCAGTATCTGGAGTTGCTCAAGGCCTCTGATGTCCAGATCAGCATGGATGGCAAAGGGCGAGCATTGGACAACATTTTTACGGAACGCTTATGGCGCACCGTCAAGTATGAGGAGGTCTACATTCACGATTACCTCTCACCGCGAGAGGCACGTCAGGCATTAACGCGCTATTTCACGTTTTATAATCAGGAACGCCTTCATCAGGCACTTGATTACCAAACTCCTGCCGAAGTGTATTTTCACAAGGCATGAACACCGTCCATTTTAAAGAACACAGTGTGGTTGAAAAGGAGAAGAGTAGCTCTTATTTGAGCCGATTTTGCTGTCTTGACAATGTGGGCCACCATGTGCGCCGTTTCGGCCCACTATTAATTCCCGCGAAAGGCGGGGGAGGAAGAGAGTAAAACATCCTCCAGGACACCGGCTCACTTGGCGAGGAAACTCAAAGAGGACAAGAGCATGCCGTAAAAGCGGAAGGAAACAGAAGGCGTGTATGTTCGCGTTCCGCAAGTCCTGAACGTATGGTGAGACTGGGACTGTCGAACCCGAGTTCCGCACGGTCACTCCCACGACCCGTCACTCCACGCAAAAGGTGACGACACCGGATACACATTTGGTATGGTGAAATGTGAAAAGACACCCCAAGCCGACAAGCTGAGGGACCACTCTCTCCGGTGAGTAGCAGTTAAGGAAACTGAGAAGGAACAGAAGGGCACCTACCCGTTCTTAACGTTGATAGAGGGTAAATACGGGATCGCCTACCAGGGGAGACCCTCATGGCGACGGAACCCCCATAGTAGCTGATTTTGCTCAGCGAAGGGGCAACTCTCGAAAGAGAGCCAGAGCGTGCCCATGATACAGGCGCGCAGGGAAGGTATCAAGAAGTTCATACACGCGGAGGCATGCGCAATGCAAACCACCGAAACGTACCTGGGACTTCTCCGAGAACGTGGCAAGAAAGGCTTGCCATTACAACGCGTCTATCGACAACTGTTCAACCATCACCTGTATCTAACGGCTTATGGCAAGCTCTACAGGAATGCAGGAGCCATGACCAGAGGGGCTACCAGCGAAACAGTTGATGCGATGTCAGTAGAGAAGATCAAGACGATCATTGATACTCTTCGCACCGAGCGGTATCAATGGAAGCCAGCGAAACGGGTCTACATTTTGAAGCGGAACGGGAAAAAGCGGCCATTAGGCCTGCCTGTTTGGAGCGATAAACTCCTGGCGGAAGTCATCCGCATGATTCTCTCAGCCTACTATGACTGCCAATTCAGCGTGCATTCGCACGGCTTCCGCGAAGGACGTGGCTGTCATACGGCTCTCCAGGAGATCTACTCCACTTGGAAAGGCTGTACCTGGATTATCGAGGGCGATATTTCCGACTGTTTTGGATCACTCTCGCACGAACTGCTCATGCAAATCTTGTCAGAAAAGATCCAGGACGGGCGTTTCCTTCACCTGATCCAAAAGCTCCTGGATGCAGGATATCTCGAAGATTGGAAATTCAATCGCACGCTGAGCGGGGTTCCACAAGGTTCAGTGCTCAGTCCCCTCCTTTCCAATATCCTGCTCGACAAACTGGACACATACGTCGAAACAACGCTGATCCCACACTACACCAGAGGGGAAAGAAGAAAGCACAACAAGGAGCATGCACGACTCATGAAACAGGCGAACCGCCTGCAACAAAAAGGGCAGAAGGAGGCTGCTCGTATCCTGAGAAAACGCATGCGCCAATTACCTTCCATCGCCACCCACGACCCAGCCTATCGACGGCTTCGCTATTGTCGTTACGCCGATGATGTGCGCCACTTAACCCATTGCTCGATCCCTCTCGGAGAGAGGAGAAGTTCGGAGGAGATGACTTCTGGGCCACTCGGCCTACCTGGCGGCGAAAGCCAAAGGGGAAACTAGCATGCCGAGAAAGCGGGAAAAGACGAGAAGACGCTGAAGCCCTGTCCCGCAAGACCCGCCTGATAGGGTGAGGGCTGATTGCTCAAACCTCAGTTTCCAGTGATGAAAGCGTACATCCCCCGATCACAGCGTCTCTAATGCGGGGTCACTTCCATAGGGTGTCAAAGTCGTCGGCACCTGAACCTTCCGGGGAGTGAACGGTGGAGAATGACTCCACTCAAGGGAGCGTACAAGGCACCTACGTCAGGCTAGAACGTCGAGGAATGAGGGAACTTGGGATGGCCTACCCCGCGAGAGCGGTACGGTCACGGACCTGCCGTAGTAGTCAGAGATTGGGAAAGCCAGTCGCATGGCAAAGGGCAGGAGGTGTTTTCCGATACAAAGATCAGGGAGGTATGCATAGTGCAGACAGCCGAAACTGTCCTGAGTATCATTCAAGAACGCGGCAAACGAGGATTACCACTCACACATGTCTATCGAATGTTGTTTAACCCCGCGCTGTACCTACATGCCTACGGGAAAATCTACCGGAACAAAGGAGCAATGACCAAGGGATCAACGGCGGAGACGGTGGACGCCATGTCCCTGAGCAAAATCCAAGCGATCATTGAGCTACTGCGATATGAACGCTATCGATGGACCCCTGTTCGGCGCATCTATATCGAGAAAAAACGCTCGAAGAAATTGCGTCCTCTGGGCATGCCATCATGGTCGGATAAGCTGCTTCAGGAGGTCCTTCGACTCATCCTCTCGGCCTACTACGAGCCTCAATTCAGTTCCCACTCCCACGGATTTCGCCCGGATCGAGGATGTCACACCGCCCTCTCAGAGGGCTATCACCAATGGGTAGGAACGACCTACTTTGTCGAGGGAGACATCGCCGCCTGCTTCGACTCACTCGACCACACAGTCATGATGAGTATCCTTCGGGAAAAGATTCAGGATGGTCGTTTCCTTCGACTCATTGAGACACTCTTGGCGGCTGGATATCTGGAAGATTGGCGGTATCATCAAACGCTGAGTGGATGCCCACAAGGCTCTATCCTCAGTCCAGTGCTGGCCAACGTGTACCTTGACCAATTAGACACCTTTGTCGAAACCGTGCTTATCCCACGGTACAACAAAGGGGAGCGACGCAAACTCAACACAGCATATACACGGGTACAAGCCGCAGCGCAACGCCGAAGGCGGGCAGGGCAATGGAAGGAGGCAAAAGCCCTGCGCAAGCGCCAACAGCACCTTCCTTGTTATGACACCACAGACCCCGACTACCGTCGGCTCCGGTACCTACGTTATGCAGATGATATGCTGCTAGGATTTGCAGGCCCTCACTCTGAGGCGGGGGAAATCAAGCGCCAGTTAGGAGACTTCCTGCAAGAAAGTCTCAAGCTGACTCTCTCTCAAGAGAAGACGTTAATCACCCACGCACGGACACAAGCGGCACGCTTTCTTGGCTACGATCTGGTCGTCTTTCACAACGATCAAAAACGAGATCGACGCGGATACAGAAGCATTAATGGGCAAATCGGGTTACAAGTCCCTGTGGAGGTCATCAAAGCCAAATGTCGCCTCTATCAGAAAAACGACAAGCCGGTCCAACGAAAAGAACTGACCAATGATACCGTCTACAGTATCATCTGCCAATACCAACAAGAATTCCGAGGATTGGCAGAGTATTACCAACTAGCCGTCAACCGCTATCAACTCAACCGTCTCAAGTGGGTCATGGAACGGTCTCTTGTCGCAACGCTGGCGCACAAACTCCGCATCAGCATATCGAAGGTGTATGACCGATATGAGACTCCTATCGAGACTCCTGACGGACCACGGAAGGTTCTACAGATCACCGTTGAGAGAGAAGGAGGGAAAAAACCACTGATAGCTCGATGGGGAGGCATTACCCTCGCACGCAGAAACAAAGCCATCCTCGATGACTCCATCGCCCCAGTGTGGGCAGGCCGATCAGAACTCGAAAAGCGACTCCTGGCTGACACCTGCGAACTGTGCGGATCACGGGAGCATGTGGAAGTTCACCATATCCGAGCACTGAAAGACCTTCAACGCAAAGGACAAGACGAGCGCCCCCGGTGGGTCCAGATCATGGCTGCCCGCCGACGCAAAACCCTTGTCGCCTGTCGCAAATGTCACCAGGACATTCACGCAGGACGGGCTGATGGACGCCGCCAACTGGAATGAGAACACTGGAGAGCGCCGTGCACGGAAACATGCAAGCGGCGTTCGGAGGAGGGCCGGGGGAAAAGGGCTGATCACAGTACCTCGCCTGCGGCCTATCCTACTTCGTCCTAGGGTTTACAGGACCAAAATCAGAGGCGGAGGAAATCAAGCGACAACTCAGCACCGTTCTGCGAGAGGAACTCCAACTGACGCTCTCGCCAGAAAAGACGCTCATCACCCATGCAAGAAACGAAGCCGCCAAGTTCTTGGGATACGAAATCACCACATTCCAAGTAGATACCAAACAAAGCACCACCACAGGAGGGGTGAAACGCCGCAGTATCAATGGAAAAACAGGGTTACGTGTTCCACGAGCAATCCTGCTAGAGAAATGCAATCGCTATCGACAGTACGGAAAACCGTGTCATCGGGCCGAGTTGCTCAACGAAAGCGACTATACGATCATCGCAACGTATCAAGTGGAGTACCGAGGCATGGTGAACTACTACCGATTAGCGTACAACCTGCATACGCTCCGGCTCCTGAAATGGGTCATGGAAACCTCTCTTACCAAAACGCTTGCCGCCAAACACCAGATCTCAGTAAAAATGGTGTATCGCAAGTATCATGCCAAACTTCCCATCGAGGGAAGGATGTACAAAGGGTTGCAAGTCGCCATCACACGAGAAGGCAAGAAGCCGCTGATCGCCACCTGGGGAGGTATCCCACTGGCATGGGAGAGCAAAGCCACCATACAGGATAGACCGCATCAGCTTCCCTGGAACAACCGGACGGAGCTAGAAAAGCGTCTTTTAGCCCAAGTCTGTGAAGTCTGCGGAGCAACCTCCATGACCGACAAGCTTGAAGTCCACCATATTCGTGCTCTCAAAGACTTGGGGAAATACGACGGCAGAGAGAAACCGGAGTGGATCAAGATTATGGCCGCCCGGCGACGCAAAACGCTGGTTCTCTGTCAGATATGCCACAGAGAACTCCACGCAGGCCGACCACTCAGGAAAAAGGTATCACGTTCTCGGACGGAAAGCACACCGATGATGCTGGAAAGCGCAGTGCGGTGAAAGTCGCACGCTGCGTTTGGAGGATGAGCCTCTCAGGTTGATTTTCTTGTTCACAAAGTGTGATGACTTTTTCAGCCGTAGCTAATGCTTCCTTCCATTGGGCTCCTTGTGCTAAGAAGTTGGAAGTATAGATGAGATATTCTCTATAAGCAGCACTACTTTGACCAAAGAAACTTTCTCCTTCCTGTATGAGCCGTTGTATAAGTTCCAGAAGCAGTTCAACTTGTGGTCTCCGCCACCTATTGATTAGTCGTGACGTCAACCATACCCATGTATTGAATGTATCGAATTGAAGATCTTGCACTTGTAAGGCGTGGTAAAAATACTCTGAGAGGAGCTTTAACCTCTGTATTGGTACCTCCGCTAGCCATTTTTCTTGCTCTGATCTCGTTGCCTCTGGAGAAGATAGAGCCTTCAGATCCTCAAGATCAGCAATAGTCTGATAATAGGCAGCCATTGAGCGATGGAGTTGTTCTTTAGTATGAGGATGAAGGCGGCGTAGCGCCGAGAGACTCACCTGGTGTACCAGTTCATGAAAAGTAAACTGTGTTGGATCTGAACTACTCCCAACCGCCAGTATCTGTTTAACGAAGGGATAGCCGAGAAATTGCTCATAGGAGCGGTCATCGAGTAATTGTTTTTCGCCTATTGGTTGCTCAGTTGCTGCATCCAACAAGACTTGGAGCACCTCTTGGTCAAAAGAGCGAAGGATTGATCCATACTCTAAAAGCATGCGAGCAGGCTCTGAGAGCCGTGCCAGTAGCCGCTCTTGTAAGAAGGCAATACGCGCGCGTTCATCAAGCAGAGGTTTATTAGCTTGCAAATTGGCTAAAGTTCGTTCCTGAACGGGTAGTTCTTTGTAATAAGCCACCGCCAGACCCAGTACGAGCAGGTGGCCCAGAGTGAGATTATAAAATGCCTTGGCAAGCTCCTCTTGCTGTTCAGATGACAATGCAGTGAGAGAAAAAACTCCTGCCTTCCGCAGGTAGCTATTTACACGGGGTGGATCAAAGTCATCCAGAATGGCTGTCTCTGCACGGTGCATAATGGCAGGATTACTAGGCCAGTGCCAACCACATACGACAACGAGGAGGGGAAAAGCACTCTTGCGTGCCAACGGCAACAAGAGCGCTTCCCACAGCCAATTGGTAAGTTCGGAATCTACTTCAGCCAGACGTTCATAGCCATCGATAAACAGACATAATGGATCTCTGCTCTGCTCAGCAAGCTCAATCAAGGCACGGCTCCATTCAGAGCGCAGCTGAAGCTCCCGTTCATGCAGTTGGGGTTGATCTGTATGCTTTGAGGACTACTCGAGATCAAAGACTGGTCCTGAGCTTGCTGAATTTGCTGAATAGAACCAATATTGATAACGGCCTTGTAATTATCAAAGCGGCGATTGTACTTCATCGCGCTCTTCACGATATCGATTCAAGCTTTCTGCTGGCACGCATCCTTTGAGTGCGTCTTCCAGCCCTAGCAATATGGTGCGGAAATCAGGCGTAGATTGGGCAAAGGCCAATTGACCTGTTTGCCAGCGAAATGAAGGACAGATTCGCCTTACTATATACTCAATGAGGAAGGTTTTACCCGTGCCACTGTTGCCCTTGATTGCCAAGAGGTGCAATTGCCCAGGTTGGGCTGTACGTAGGAGTTGTTGAAATGCTCCTAAGATTTCCTCGCGATCAGTGAAGCTATCAAGCGGATCACGGAAGCGAAGTGTGTCATCTAGGTGCTGTGCCATTTCCCTGCTCCCAATTGAGGTGCAAATTGTTTTAGGTATATTTATTCCTCTACAAGAAACGATACCTCCCTGCCGTCTACGTTTTCTTCCTCATCTGCTCAGTTACATCGTGAATTCTATTGATAACTCGATTAAGGGCGTTAATTTCTTTATGATCATAAACTTTATCATACGGAATATGCGGGAGCTGCGCTATTCCTCGACGTCCACAATTTTCACCCGCTCTTTAATGTCTGGCGGAATATTCACTTGGTTGGCAGATTTCGAAAATCTCAACTCCATAAGGTTGCTTAGAGCTTTAAGTGCGCTCAGATCTGCTATGTGCTCACTTGATGAAAGATCAAGCATTCTGAGATTTAGTAAGTGTACTAATGGAGTGAGATCACTGAGTAGTCTGCATCCAGACAGGTTCAGTGATGCCAAATTGGTTAAACTTGCCAGAGGACTTAGATCACTTACCTGAGTGCATCTTGACAGGTCTAATGAATGTAGCTGCGTTAAAATAGTAAGAGGATGCAAATCGGTCACCTGAGTAAAACCCGCCAGATTCAGAGAAGTCAGTTGGGTTAAGCCTGCCAGAGGACTTAGATCATATACATGCGTGCAACCCGAAAGGTTCAATGAGGTCAGTTGATTTAAACCTGCTAGAGGACTCAAATCCGTTATGCTCTGGCAAGAGGAAAGATCGAGCGTTTTCAGACCCGGCAAGGCCGCTAGCGGAGTAAGGTCACTGAGTAGTCTGCATCCAGATAGGTTTAGCGATGCCAAATTGGTTAAACCTGTCAGCGGACTTAGATCCGTAATTTGGAAAGAATCAGATAGGTTTAGAGTTTTTAGGTTTGTAAAATACTGAAATCCTTCTAAAGTGGTTAGGTGTTCTATATGCAGATCAGCTTTTTTCTGGATTACTCGCCTTAGTATGCGACTCGCATACATTCCTCTATCAAAATAATCCCAGGATTTGAATAACTCATCAATTACCACCGAACGCGCATCTTCAGCATACTCTTCGAGCACATCAAGTGCCGTGTCACCCCCTATAAGTGCTAGGGTGCGGATACATGCTGCGGTGGAGGAAGCAGAAAGTTCTCTTCTTGCAAGGTGTTTCACTGCTAATTCGCCAGCACTAGCTAATGCTTTGGCGTCAACAATATTTCTCGGTGGAATAAGCTGGCTTAAGCGCTTTTCCACCTCCATTTTCAACTCTTTTCCTAACTGAGTAGATGCCTCAAGACATGCTACAGCAAGGAGATGAAGTTGATGTCTATACTCATTTTCTGAGTCTCCACGCGCAAGGAGATTTTTTATAAGTTCCTCGCGCATGTGTTCAGTGGCAAGGCCGCTCGCAAGAATAATAACTTCTTGCCATTGATCATTGTGGGCATTTGCAATCAGTATACCGATGTCTCCTTCATCTAATGCGGATTTTGCTGCCAAGAACTCCTGGAAAGTGCGATGCGCGAAATCAATCCTTCCTATGACAGGCTCACGAATAATACCAGATCGCTCTGTAAACAAGCGGCGCACACTAGAACCAGAAATTGCCTGTGCAACACCTTGCAAGCTCATTAACTTTCGCTCAAAACGCTCGTCAACACTTTCGTTGGAGATCTCTGAAAAGCCATTTCTAATCATCCAGAAGGCCAAGTCTTCTAGCAAGACGCGCTTTTGACGGTAATTGAGCACGGGATACTCTTTCAAATCAATGCGATATTCCTTGTCCCGACGTTCTAGTAGTAGAGCAATGCAAGCCTCGTACAATTCGATACGATCTATTGGTAACTGCTTCTTCCTGTCCCGAGTCAATGCACAAAGCATTGCACACAGCAAAGGGGTAGTGGCTAGATAGCGTATTGAGCGATTGCTTCTTACATCACGTTTTAGATGATCAGCAAGTACTTGCAATTCGTCCTTCTCCTGCTGATCATTAAGCTCTTCCTCTACAGCCTTATGCCAGTGATCAATGAAAGTGTAAATATTAGGAAGTTCCATGGGACTCAGGTAAGCTTCTGTAAAGCCTGGGCGATCCAACCAGTTTTTTTGTATAACATGGGGACGCGAGGTGACAATCAAGCGCGCCAGCGGATAGGTATCTACCAAATCTGTTAGCCAGGTACGTACCCCTTCTCGTTGTATCTCAGGTACTTCATCTAGTCCATCAACAAGTACGATGGCTCGTCCTGATGTTAGTTGCGCATGTACCCAACCTTTGGGCATTAAATCAACAATAATAGGAGAAACTAATCTGGGGAATTCTTCAGGTCTTGGCAGTTCCGATTGAACGGTGGAGCGTAGGGCAATGTAAAAAGGAAGAGTATTATTCCAGGCTGATAAAGAACCCTCAAAGGAGCGCGTAGCTGATCTTACCGCGATCCACTGAAGTAATGTTGTTTTACCTGAACCAGCAGTGCCGTGAATAAGCAGCCGCTGCGAGGATGCCAACGCCCTGTCCACAGTTAGTATTTCGCTACTTATCAATTCATCATTATCAGAAACCTGAGTTGTCATATCAGGGGTAGGGTACCTGGCTTCCGAGGGGAAGAGTGTTTCTGAAGGAAGGAGAGATCTCTGTTCTACTTCTAATGCGACATATGCTACGCTAAGGCGATATCGCCGGTTTACTGGGGAGACATCTGAGCCGATGAGCTGGAGTACATCTAGATTGCGGGCCACAGCTAGTCGATACTCAATCTCGAAACGCTCAACTTCTACCGAAGGATCGAGATGCTCCTGCAGTCTACTTATCTCTCGAAGAACCTGATTAACTTTATCAAGAAGGAGACTTTCGCGCTTAAGAATTTCCGCAAAGGACTGTTCCGAAAAAGAAGGAAGTTGTGGCGCGATATCTACAATATAGATACAGGCTTCCTCGATGATGCGTCGGTAGAAGGCACCCTCGTTTTCATTGAAGACTCTCGTTGCTTCGGGATAAGTCTCCAGCACATACTTAGCCAACGCCATAGGATCCAAATTATACTCAGCAATAATCTCGCTCGATAACTTTGATTTGTTTATTGTTTCTGTGGCAGTTAGCAACACAGCACTTCTGCTGCCTTCTTCCATATGAACACTCTTAAGGAGGGGTAGAAGACTTTCTCCTATCTGATCTCCGATAGCTGCAAATTGGAGCTCTCCTCTTCGCTGAGCGAAAACGTCTGAGGTCCGGGTTTTTAACAAATCTAGTGTAGTTGAAAGTGTATCTTCGCCGAGTGCCGGATCTTTTAACCACAGTTTGAGGATCAATTTTGCGATGGCGGAACCAAGTTGTATTGCCGCAACTTCTGCACGAATTCCGGGACTACCTACCAGGTGAATCGCAGCTTCGTGGGGTACAGCCTGCGACGCGACAGTGTTTTCGCTGGGTAATTGCGCCGAAACAATTTTACATTTTAAAGCGATACTCTGTAATGGTACACCCCATTTATTGACAAGCGTGATGTGTATCTTCCCATCGATTTCTTGCTGAGAAGCAGTGAGCAAGAAGGTGGCAGGGCCGTAGGTGCCACCAAAGCGATGTAGTACGACTAAAGCGTCCCCAATGGGCTTACAGCTAAAAAGCGGCATAGTGTTGAGGATAATCCATAAAGGATATTCCTCGTCCTCATAGCCCCACTCTTTATGACTCGTCGTCATCTGGAGATCTACCGTCATAAGATACGATTGACCTACCTGGGCCTCATGAGGGTACCTAATAACCGGCTTTATTAAAACGGGATTTGCTTCACCTGCATTCATAGCATTCATCACCTCTGCTCCTCAGCTCCCTCTAGTCGTAGGGACAGTAAGGGATTGCCGTAATAGACGTACATGAAGGCGTAGATGAAGTTCTCTCCAGCTCCCTTTCCTCCGAGGATTTCTTTAACTGCTTCGTCCCGAAGCAGTCGTAGCACTTCTGCAATCTGCAGTGTATCGGTTCTCAAAACGCGCCTTGCAACAGCAGAAGCATAAGTTGATCCAACCGGACCGAGCGTACCAATATAGCCACTGGCTAAAAGGGCTAACCAGACATCCATAGGCCCATCACTATTCGCGTTAATAAGAGCCGAGTCACAAGCATTGACGAAGACTAAGGGACGCAAATTAGAATGTTCTTTTGCCCTTTCGAGTTTGAGGCACAGTAGTTTAATATGTTTGAAAAGTGCTCTCCGTTCATCAATACTCATCTTGTCGTGCCCATGACAGCCCAGATAGATTAGGCCGATCTCCTCGATGGTTTTTAAGCTTAAGAGATGGTGGCCTAACTCCTTCAAATGCGTATAGTTTACTACCTTTAGCTTACTCATAGATTCTCGTTCCGGGTACAAAGCTCCTAAGTCTAGCTCTTCGCTATCGAAATATGCAATAACGGAACCCTGATGATGTATACGGTTTATGTTCAACATACGCGTTTCTTCGTAGCCCTCGACCTCTTTCCATCGGACTACTGCTGCCCGAGCCCCAAGGTAGTTCTCATGATCGAGAGCCAATATTTCCCAAGGAATTCCAAGGTCATTGCGTTCAGAGATAACCAGACAGAGCCGTTCACCATGGGTGTTCAACAAGTTCTTTAGCCATTTAATAAGCCCTCTCGGACTATGGCGTGAAAAGGAGTGGATGTAAGTTAACACATCAATCTCTTCTGGCACTTCTGATTTTTTTGCTAGAATCTCTGCTAGCTTGATCGTTTCCCAACCATCGGAGGGAAATACTATCGGTTCCTCACTTAAATTCCACCCGCGTAGATGAAGCTTCCCATCGCCTTGATACTCCACGTATAGTACGGCTACATTTTCAGGCAACGCTTCATTGAGGCCAACGCTGGCAGCCTTTGCGAGAGCTGCGTCCACTAGGTTGTATGTGCCCTTGAGCGCAATATTTATAGATGTCGCAACTTTCAGAATATCCGTGTTGCTCGGCTCAACATAGTACAATGTAAACGTTACCTCGCACCTCGGGCACCGTTCGGGAACAGTAAAGGCGAATGCAAGAACTTCGTCCTCTGATAATTCTTTGTCCTGCGATAAAGCCCTACCGCTGGATATTGTACAATTTTGCTCAGTACTGATCGAAATCGTCCCTTCCGTACACTTTAGCTGAAGCATCACCATCGACTCAATTTTAATCCCATTCTGCTGGCCATATCGCAGGGAGTGGTGGTCGCTATTTTGACTAGTTGTTATTCGAAGGCGGTAATCCTTGTGAGGGTAGATCGTGTGTTGGTCAGCAGCTAAGACCCAGGTGCCGCTAGAAGCTTTTTCATCCAAAACCAGATCGCAATAGACCAGGTCTTCGAGTGAGACCTGCATGTTTTGCGTGATATTCGAAGCGGTACTACTTTCAGTAGCAGTAATACTCTGTATCAAGTCGACCATCGCTAGACCTAAATCGTCCTCCGGGGTGGAATATCAACAATATCCGCACCTAAGGTTTGTGCTAGAGTATAGGGTAGTTCAGAATAGTACTTGGGCTTCGGATTAAGAAGTAGACGTTTTTGAACGCCTTTCAGGCTACGAATTTGCTGAGCAACCTGTAGAGCATCCTCAATGCCTTCGCGATTAACCAGTGCTACGTCGGTGATGCGCCCACTTCGACTGGCCTCTAGAGGGACATTTCCTCGTCCATCACTTATCACGATGAGAGTTGCGTGCCGTAGTGTACTACGTCCATGTTGTAGTGCGTGAATCAGCGTTCGCAGCATCATATCCAAGCCATGTGCTAACGGCGTGGCTCTGCCGGCCCTCGCTTGGAGTGCTTCGGCGATACTTGGTACCAGAATGCTGCGTTCATTTACTAACTCTGCCTGCAGTTCATTTGTCGCTGTGTCAGCTCCCACTTGGACGATGCAAATACTCGCTCGCTCTATGTAAGCAGTCCTCAAGTAGGGTAGCAGGGTTTGTTGCCAGTCGCACTCACGTAAACCGGTGTAGTCAACCAACACAATCACCATCTGCTCGGGCGCCGGGATCCGTCGATAGCTCCGAAGGTCTTTTCTAGAAAGCAAGAAGTTGTGATCATCGATATGCTGTTGCCTCTGCTTTAACTGATCTCGTCTGATACGCTGAAATGGAGCGGCAGCAAAAATTGTACCTGTAATCGCCAGATCGGATGGCGAGGTAGCTTGCTCAACGCCAACCACGATTCCTCGCCCCACTCGGGTCTCTGAGGAATGGTGCAGGGGCAGTTGAAGTGAAGCAACTTCTCGCATAATCGGCGCTTCGTCTTCAGGATAAGGATTGCCTGTGATCGAAAATTCATCCCATTCTTCCGGCTGGTCCGACTCATACACATCCTCTAAAGCGGGTTTAGCTTCGGTTAAAGACCGAGGTGAATCAGCGTCATCTAAAGCCGCGGTGGTTGTCGATAATATTGGCGTGTTGTCTCCGCTATCATGGACACCTGAGGACGTTGAAGTGGAAGGCTGCTGGATTCCTTTTTTCTCAGGAGGCTCTTCTACTGGCTGTTTCGAGTATAAAAGTCCGATAAGATGAGCGGCATCAGTCACGTGGTCAGCAGTTATTTGACTTTGACCATTAATTTGGGCTAGCGCTTGCGCGAGGCGAGCAAGTGCTATTGTGCGGCGCTGAGTCTGAGATTCAGTAGTTGGAATATAATCAAGTATGTGTGAGAGAGCCTCTCGCGTTAGTAAAACTCTACCGGTTTGTGAAGCAGTTTGAATTTGCTCTCGCACCTCTTTAGGAAGAGAATAATCAACGATCTCATCAGGGTTGGGATCACTGAGGACACGCTTGAGCCAATCTGTACCTCTATCTTTTCGATCAAGGCTGGATGCCGACCAATTAAGCCGCAATGAGAAGCGGTCGAGCAGGTGAGGTGAGAGTGCGCCGACCTCGGCCTTTGCGCAGCTGGCCAGCCAACATATTTTTGGCCGCCAGTACTTATGCTGCCCATATCGCTCGAGATGAACGACATCCGAACCAATCAGCATGACACATGAGCGAGCAGCCGATAAGCTCAACTTAGCGAGGTCAGGTATTATGGCAAGGAGGATACGGGAATTACTTGCTGTCCCATCCAGGAGACCACGCTGCCAGTCGACGGACTGGCCATTCCCAACATTAACAATGCTCAGCCTACCCCATAGGTCATCATCCTGTTCTGAGACGCCGAGATGTACTCGCTCAATCTCTTTCCCTGTGGCCGCCTCTAGCATCTTTGATAGTGCTAATCCCATTGTCTCGAGTACTGTATAAGGCGCATCAAATACTACAATGCTCTGCAGACCTGGGGTAATCGCAGCGCATTCCAGTGCTCGCATCATTGATTTAGATATTGTGGTGTCAGAAGTTGCCATTATCCTGATTTAACGAGGAATTCACAAGCAGCTTGCTCAGGTTATTCTCGTCTTCTTCACTCCATAGTACACGATTCAGTTGCTTGGCCGCTGGACGACGATGTTGTAAAACCAGGGGAGTAATAGCACCCACATGCTCACGCTCAACCCTCATTTGACCGCTATGTGCTGCGTACGCCCGGGCTGCCAACACTAACAGATGCTCTCCCCGGTGTCCCTCTGCATGGAACTCATGCGCAAGCGTTGTACACAGCTCGGCGATCTCTTCAGACACCACGATCTCGTGCAAACTCTTACGGGCCCTCTCGAGTAGCAATTTGTGGTGCTCTCCTTCTCTGCATGTTTCCTCGAAGTATTTATCTGAATAACCTTGGGACATTGCTTCATCGAAGTCCAATACCGCTTGCAATATTTTGCGGCGCCGGGCGGGATTTGTTTCCGTAGTGGCTCTGACCATGAGTCCGAAGCGGTCGAGTAACTGAGGTCTTAGGCTTCCCTCTTCTGGATTCATTGTCCCTACAAGCGTAAATTGTACTTTTTTCTTATCGTTTCTACCCTCACGCTGTATCACCAAAACACCTGTGGAAGTTACATCGAGAATGATGTTGACAATGTGATCGTCAAGCAGATTCACCTCATCAATGTAGAGCAACTGCCCGTCTGCCTCCTCCAGTAACCCCTTTTGTTCTTTGGCCTCACCATGGACGAGTTCACTGATCAGCCATCCACCTACGACACGGTCTTCTGTAGCGTTTATCGGAATGGTTATCGGAATACTCCCATAAACCATCAAGGCGAAGGCCCGTACAATCGTTGATTTCCCCGTGCCGCGTTCTCCGCTGATCAAAACTCCACCGATTCGCGGTTCAATATATGCTAATTCTAGGGCCAACTTTAACCGGTCCTGGCCTATAACACGAGTATAGGGTAGGATACGAATCTCCGAGTTCTGACTCATCTGCAAACCCTCAAACAAACGAAATGAATGCACATCTTTTAAAATATATAAACGGTAGTTGGGCTTAAGTATAATCCAAGTCTTTTTTATTAGCAATATTGGATAAAGACCCTAGACTTCCTTATTCACAGGTGGTGTATAGTATATGGGCGTTGCCCAAGAATTTACCATGAATAATGAAGTAGAAAGATTTTTTAATGCAGATCTAGTACTAGTATGCACTGCGAAATGGCTCAAGCCGCCTGAGAAGCCGATGTAAGCTCAACAGTTGAATTTAATTGCTGAGCTTCTCTCTGGTTGAGCTTTATTTGGTAGTGGCCTGGGCAATATGGCGCAGATTACTGGCGATGACCCCCAGGCCCAACCACCGCTCCATCCCGTCCTGCCCGTGATAGGCACTTTTGCGCCATCCGTAATCGCGTCGCAAGCTGGCGATCCGGCCCTCGATGCCTGCACGCCAGCGATAGCCGCGCCGCCAGGGGCGCGTGTGCTCCAGCGCTCGGCGATCCTCCGAGAGCTTACCGGAAGCCGGGATGGCCACCCGCTTGACGCCCGCAGCGGTGAGCGTGGCCTCCGTCTCGGGCGAGTGGACCCCACGATCAGCGGAAAGCCGGGTTGGGAGGATGCTCGAAGACCTTCTGGTGGTGCTGCACCGCCTCGAGGGCTTGCCCATGCTCATGGGGAT